>Ga0208277_1000489_pt1 | contig 23188 bp, 10 predicted proteins | sample ETNtaG_5_FD_185782 | JGI IMG/M metagenome (GOLD analysis project Ga0208277, IMG submission 185782) | Marine microbial and viral communities from oxygen minimum zone, Eastern Pacific Ocean - ETNP201406SV205 (SPAdes) (version 2) | ecosystem: Environmental > Aquatic > Marine > Oceanic ...
CACCTCCCCCTCCTCCTCCCCCGGGTGGTTTTTATTAATTGCTATAAGCCAAAAATTTGTATATTAACATTAACAAGATAGTATTTTTAAAGCACGCGCGTGTATATGTATTTATCATATGATTACAAGAACTTAGTCTATTCATCCATATCCGCTATCTCCAACGCAAAGTCGTCGCGAACGACGCTCTTGGCGTTTTTATCCGTAGCCAATTTTCCAAACACTTCGCCGAACTGTTTCATATATACTTCTTCCTCATCTTGCGTGACACATTCTATATCTGACGTCGCGTGCGCGACGCAAAGTAGAGCGTATCCTTCTTTTCTCATTTGTTCCGAAACGCCCAGTGCTTGGATTTGTTCTAAATTTCCTTTCGTCACTTTCACCGCGCACTTTGTGCAACATCCCATTCTACACGCGTTCGGCAACTCCCATCCCTGCTGCTCAGCCTCGAACAAAATGTACCTGCCTTCAGGCACGTCCAACTCCAGGACTTCTCCCGTTTCGTGATCTGTAATTGTCACATTCCTGATTGGCGCATCTACTTCGTTTGAGCCTTTGTTTTGCCACGCGACATTTTCCACGTTGACTAAAGTATCAAAGTCGCCTGCACCTGCTTTGCGAGAGGCGATGTTAAAGTCATCCTCCATGAACAAATTCACCGTCCCGTCTTTGTTCACGTATTTCTTTTTCCATTCTTCCGTGGTTAAATTCGCGATAGATTTCCTCCTCGCCTTGACGACTTCTTCGATGGCTTTTCTCGAGTCAAAACTTTCACTCTTTTCTCTGATGTTCTCCCCGTCTTGTTGTAAAGACATGGCAATAGGGCCCATCGAAACGCCTGCTTTTTCTAACAGCTTTTCTGCTTTCGTAAAGAGATTTTCTTCTTTATCATCGTCATTGTTTTGTGCGTTCGCGCGAGTGATTACGAAAGCGTTTCTTTTCCTTCTTTGTTGATATCGATTGTTATCGTGTCGCTGCGCATTTTGGAAGTGAGATGCGGTCGCCGTCGTCGCACTTTTCCCTCGGAGGGTGGCAGTAAAAGGAAAATTCACTAACGACGCTGCTGCTGTTATTTGCATCGTGTTCTCGTTTTCTTTCGGATGTGCGGATAGACACACACACACACAGAGAGAGAGAGAGAGAGAGAGAGAGATGGAGAGAACTTTTACTCTCGATTTTATCCGGTATTCTTAAAAGAGGGTGCGTGTGGCCTCGTGCCTCCTCGCCTCAATTTGGGGGTGCCAAAAAATGTTCGAGAGCAAAAAACCAAAAGCGACGACGACGCCCTTTTTCTCTTTCACTTTCCTTTTTCCTCATCAAAAAACAAACGTCTTCTCGTGCAGCGAACACGCGCGCGAGCGACGGCGCGGACGTCTTGGAAAAAAATGAACGCAATCCCGAACGCCGCCGTTCCGTCGTCGTCGTGGTCGTCGTCGTCTGCGCGCGTCTCCTCGTCTCACTCTTCCTCCACGTCCTCTTCTTTCTCGAGAAAGAACGTCGCGCTTCACCACCAAAAGTTATCGTCGTCGTCATCGTCGTCACGATTAGACACTTCGCTCTTCCTGCCGACGGCGATTAATAATAAGTACGGCCAAACTATTCGCGCTATCACGGAAGAATGCGATGACGGATTTGCAGCACCAGGGATTTGCAGCACGGCGAGCAAAAGAGAATACAGACGAAAGATAAGAACGGACGCATTTTCTGGTTCATCAAACAACAACGTGCGAGTGGCGGATGCTTCTCCCCTGGATAAGATGGAAGAGTTATTGGGAGCGATATGGAAGTTCGTCCGTCCGCACACGATTCGTGGGACCTTATTAGGCACCACCGCCTTGGTCTCCAAAGTTTTGATTGAAAATCCCGAACTCATTCAACTCTCGTTGTTCCCACGAGCATTGCTTGGATTATTTGCGCTATTATGTGGGAATGGGTTCATCGTAGGCATTAATCAAATCTACGACGTTGAGATTGATAAAGTGAACAAACCTTATTTACCCATCGCGGCGGGTGAGTTGTCTTTACCGATGGCGTGGGCGTTTTGTTTGGCGACGGCTATTGGAGGCGCAACTATTGTTGCCATGAACTTTGGTCCATTGATTACATCGTTATATACCTTTGGTTTGTTCCTGGGGACGATTTATTCCGTGCCACCGTTACGATTAAAACGATATGCTTTGCCAGCGTTTATGATTATCGCTACAGTGAGAGGGTTCTTGTTAAACTTTGGAGTCTTTCACGCGACCAGAGCGGCGCTGCACTTGCCGTTTGTCTGGTCGCCGCCGGTGCTGTTCATCACCATTTTCGTGACTGTGTTTGCGACTGCCATTGCCGTCACGAAAGATTTAGCAGATATCGATGGCGATAAGCAGTTTGGAATAGAGACGTTTACGACGAAGATGGGGGTGAAGAATGTGAGTTACATCGGAAGTGGTTTGTTGTTGATGAACTACGTGTTTGCCATTGGTTTATCCCTCTTCAACCCGACATGGTTCAAACAGAAGATTATGATCACCATGCACGCCATCTTAGCGACGTATTTAATCGCCAAGACGAAAAAGTTGGAGAAGGCTGGCTTTTCGCAGAGTGCCGTGCAAACGTACTACCAGGACGTCTGGAAGTTGTTCTACTCTGAGTATTTATTACTTCCTTTTATTTAAAAATAAAAGTTCCCCCTTTTCCTTTTGGAGAGGAGAGAAACAAAAAATAGAGAATTTTTTTTTCAACAGCACAGCAAATTTCAGGTTTTAAGAAAAATGTCAACCGAATGATAATATAGATACGAGTATTTCAACAAATTATTTATCAAGGAATATCCACGATGCTCGTCCAGCCCGCTCTTTTGTTTCCTTCTTCCGCCCAAAGCTCTAAAAACTTCCCCGGAGTGCCCGGATTCTTTTTGTTATACGCGGTCGGTAACAAAGTTTCGATGGAGTTGTACACGTGCTCCGGGATTTTTCTTCTACCGGATTTGGTCGTTTCTACGACATCTAAAGTCACATCCGAATTACGCTGGTGTCTCAACTCGATCGCTTTGCCCTCTGGGAACATCGTTACTGATCGTCTGAAGATGAGCAACGTTCTGTGGGAACGCGCCAAGTATCGAGACTCCGTCCCAACAATGACGTTGTTCGGTTGCATTTGCACCCACGTCAAGTTCTCGACATAGTTAAAATTCTTCTCTTGCATGACATCACAGACCAACGATAAGTTTTCCTTTTCGACCCAAATAAAGATGAAACCAAGTGGAGTTAACGTTTCTAACGGTAATTGCGCGATGTCTTCCAAGGTCACATTCCCTTTATCCGGAGCTTGATCGATCTTCCACGGCGGGTTCATCAAGATGCCCAAATAGTCCTTCGAAAGCTTCGAAAAGTCCATATTTTTGTTAATCTTCATCTTCAACTGCGTGCAATCTGGAACCGCTGCGAGTTTTTTCTCTCTCACGTCTTTCGGCACGAACGGTTTCACCGCTCTCCCCCACGTAATCGGTAGCGGATCGCTGGGCAAATCGTGTTTTGGCAATTTGAAAATGTTCAACTCACGCGGGTCGAAGAATTTCTTCTTTCGAATCATAAACCCAGTATCGCTGTTGTACGCCGTAATCATGTGCGACTTTTGCGGTTTCGGTTCTCTCGGCGCCTTCGGTTCTCTCGGTTCTCTTGGGCCTTTCCTTGGTTTCAACGCTCTCGGCCATCGTCGTTTCCCAGTCATCATCTCCCAAAACTCCTGGTCTTCGTCATCGTACTGTTCCATGTCCTCGTCGTCGTATTCGTTGTAAAAGTCTCGTTCAAGCTCGTCAAAACCAAACACGGCGGCATCTTCGGCTTTCATCGCTTTGCGCATGGTAAACGCCGAAGTCGCTTTGAACACCTCTCTCAACTGTTCTTCCGTCAGGCCTTCTTCTTCATTGTTGTTGTTGTTGTTATTATTATTATTTTCTTCCTTTTCTTGTTCGTCTGACGCGTCTTTTTGAATTTTTTCGGTGTTCGCGTCCGCTTTGTCCGTGATGTCTTTCAAAATCTCCTCTCCGTTTTCTCCCTGTTGTTGTTGTTCTTTCATCTTCTTTTCCAACTTCAACTGCTCTTGTTTCTCTTTGTGCATCTGCTGAATCCTCTCCAACTCCGCGAACTTGGCCATGATCATCTCCGGAGTTTCGTCTTCCTCCACGTACCCAACGTACATGGACGAACTGGGTTTCACTTTCGACTTTGCTCGCGCGGAGTTGCGCACGTTTTGCGCCGCTTTGCGTTTGGGACGATTCGAAAGTGGAGGTGGAGCTTTCTTTTTTTTATCGGCACCACTTTTTTTACACGTTTCAGCCACGACCGCATCTTCTTCATTCTCTTGATTCGAGGAAGACGGGGGAGGGATATCCTCTGCCTTTTCTGTTTCTGCCATTTTGCTTACGCGCGCTCGTGCGTGCGTGCGATGAAATGAGACGAAATCTCTCCCTCCGTGTCAAAAGACGAGAGTCCAAAGTTCTCTCTTCACGTTTTTTAAAAATTTGAAATGTGTTACCCTAAACATAGAAAAGAGAAAAAGAGAGATACAAAAACTTAAGACCGGCCCCCCCTTTGTCACTCATTCATTCATCCTCGCGCATTCATCGCTCACCGCTTACTCACTCGCCATCGGTCAAAAAACGCGCTTTTGTTGTTGTTGTTGTGCACGCAAGGAGAAGAGACAAAGATGACGGAACTGGACATCGACGACGTCGAAAAGGCGGCGACGCCAACACCAACGCCAAAGACGCCGGGAACGTCTTCCAAACAGCAACCCGCGAAACCGAGACTGGTTATCAAATCCATGGTTTTGGAGAACTTTAAGTCCTACGCCGGAGCACAACACGTCGGTCCATTCCACAAGGTGAGTGTCATGCATCTCTTTTGCTGTTTCTATTCGACGTCGTCGTTCGTTCTCTTTCTCTCGGTATCCGAGTGAGCGCGGGGGCATTTCGTGTTCGTGGAAAATGTAACCGTAGTTGCTTTTCGTCTTTGTTCCCCCCATTGCGTACACTGACAATTTGCAACATCTCTTTTCTTCTGCCATTCTCTTTCAAACAGTCGTTCTCGTCCGTAGTCGGTCCAAACGGTTCTGGAAAATCTAACGTCATCGATGCGATGATGTTTGTGTTCGGTAAACGCGCGAAACAATTGAGATTGAACAAAGTGTCCGAGTTGATTCACAAATCTACCAACTTTAGAAATTTGGAATACGCGCGCGTCGAGGTGCACTTTCACGAGATTATAGATTCGGACGTAGATCCAGAAGGGTTCACATCGGTCCCGGACTCTGACTTTACCATTTCCAGAGAGGCGTACATTAACAACACTTCGAAATATTTCGTGAACAAGAAAACCTCGAACTTCACAGAGGTGACAAATTTGTTGAAAGGTAAAGGCGTGGACTTGAACAACAACCGGTTTTTGATTTTGCAAGGCGAAGTCGAACAAATTTCGATGATGAAGCCGAAAGGGCTGAATCCTGGAGATGAAGGATTGTTAGAGTACATGGAAGATATCATTGGAACGAACCAGTACGTCGAACCTATCGAAGAGGCGGGTAAGAAGCTCGAAGAGTTGAACGATAAGAGAGGGGGGATGGTCTCGAGATTGACACTCGTCGAAAAGGAGAAGGACGCTTTAGAAATTGTGAAGAACGAAGCCGAGTTGTTTCTACAAAAGGAGAAAGATTTGTTGCAAGCAAAATCAATTTCTTTACAGTTGGAAGTCACGGAGATTAGAAAAGTGATGGCAGAAATGTCCGAGAACCGCATCGGTTTACAAACCAATCTGGAGGAAGAGAAATCCAAGCAAAGCGAACACAAAGAGTCGCTGCAAGTTACCGAAGCGAAATTTAAAGCTCAGGCGACGGAGATGAATGAAGTTCAGCAAAATCTCGAGAAAACAACGAAAGAGTTTGCTGAATTTGAAAAGAAAGACGTAAAGTTTCGCGAAGATTTGAAGCACATGAAGCAGCAAGTGAAGAAGCTCGACGAAAAGTTGACCAAAGAATCCGCGCAAAAGGAAAAAATCGTCATCGAGTGCGAAAATATCGAAAAAGATGTTCCGGCGTTGGAAGCGAGAAAAGCCGACCTCGAGGCAAAAGTTCAAGGCGAAGAGAGTAAACTCGACGAGATGCTTGACGGTTTGAAAGGCGAAATGGAAGAAATTGGTGCGAAAATCGATGGTGTCGAAAAAGAATTGCAGCCATGGGAAGGTAAAATCGCCGATGCAAGAGGTGAACTCGACGTTGCCACCGCAGAGCGAAAGTTGTTGCTCGACAAACACGCCGAAGTCGAAAAGAACTTAAAGTCTGCTATTGATGGTAAAGCGTCCGCGGAAGCGAAAGTGAAAGCGTTGACGAAACAGATTTCGGATGACGAAGTGCAACTCGCGATTGAGCTCGAGAAGGTGGAAAAAGCGAGAAAGGCTGAAACTGCGGCGAAGGCAAAAGAAGCCGGGTTGCTTGAAATTACAAGAGATGCCAGAGGTAAACTCGAACAACGAAAGACGACCGCTTCGCAAGAAAGTCAAAAAGGTGCCATCGTGAAGGCATTGTTGGATGCTCAAAACGCTGGCGGTGTCAAGGGCGTCATCGGTCGTCTTGGAGATTTGGGGGCGATTGATAAAAAATATGACGTGGCGGTATCGACCGCAGTTGGTGCTTTAGATTACGTTGTCGTTGAAACAACCGCGGATGCTCAGAACTGCGTGCAATATTTGCGAAGGAACAACTTGGGAGTCGCGACTTTTTTGATTTTGGAGAAACAGGCACACTTGGCGCAAAAGTTGAAGGAAAATCAAAATAACATTCCAGAAAACGCGCCAAGACTGATTGATTTAATCAAACCGGCAGAAGAACGATTTCTTCCGGCGTTTTACTTTGCAGTGCGTGAAACTGCGGTGGCTGAAGACTTGGATCAAGCGGGTAGAATCGCATATGGAGCCAAACGCCACCGCGTGGTGACACTGAAAGGACAAGTCATTGAGACGTCGGGTACGATGTCTGGTGGTGGTTCGAAACCAATTTCTGGACGCATGCGCGTCGGGAAAGAGAAACCAGTCGTCATCGACGAGAAAGCAGCGGCGAGAGAAGTTGCAGACTCTGAGAAAGAGTTACAAAAAGCTACGGCGGATTTGGAAAGAGCGAAAAAAGCCGCGTTTGAGGCATTGAGAGAAGCGAGAGACGCAGAGGCGAAATGTGCGCAATACGAAAGATCATTACCGAAACTGAAAGCCGAGTTGGAAGCTGCTCAAGGTAAGATCGCTGACTTAGATGGTCGATTAGATGAACTCAAAGCTGCACACGAGGCGTCCAAGAATGACACATCTGAGTTGCGAGAGCTTGACGAAAAGGTTGGGCAAGCCGATGCAGCGTTGAAAACTGTCCTCGACGGCGCTTCGAAACTCAAAGTCGAACTTAAGAAGTGGCAAGATGCCTTGGAAAACGTTGGCGGCGAAGAGTTGCGAAGGCAAAAGTCTATCGTTAAGGAAGTTCGCTTCGGTATCGAGATGGCCTCTAAGAAAGTTACAGAAAAGCGAGCCGCTGCAAAGTCACACGTGAAAACGTTGGAACGATTGACTAAATCTGTCTCCGAAGCAGAAACGGAGAAAGAAAAGATCAAAAGCGAGATGGATACTATCAAGGAAGATTTCAAAGGTTTGGAAGAAGGAGCAATGAAGGTTTTAGAGTCCCAGAGTACGTTGAAGGCTCTCGCAGAATCCAAAGCCAGCGAGTGTGCGGCCTTGCAAGCTGAGCTTGAAGAAATCGTGAAGATTGTGAACGAGTTAAGATCTGTCGAAGTTGACCTTCAAGGTAAGATTGATGATATCGATAACAAGTTGAGAGAACACGGCAAGGTGGAAAAAGGGTGTTTGAAGGAGATGGAAAAGTTGCAGAACGAGAGAAATTCCCTCTCGCCAGGTGTGGATGAAAGTGAAATTCTCTTGAACGTCTCGGATGAACAACTCATTGATATCAATGCAGAGAGTAACGAGGAAAAAATCAACACCATTGAAGCTGAATTGAAAGAAATGAAACCAGATATGACTTCTATCGAGCAGTTTGCTGCGAAATTGGCTGAATACGAAGAGAGGGTTGGAGATTTGAAAACCGTTACGGAGGAACGAGACAACTTCCGACAAACGTTTGATGAGCTGCGCAAGAAGAGATTAGAAGAGTTCATGGCTGGATTTTCAATTATATCCATTAAACTGAAAGAAATGTACCAGATGATTACCTTAGGTGGTGATGCAGAGCTCGAGTTGGTCGATTCGCTCGATCCATTCTCTGAAGGTATCGTCTTTTCTGTTCGACCGCCAAAGAAGAGTTGGAAGAATATCGCAAACTTGTCTGGTGGAGAGAAGACGCTCTCTTCTCTCGCGTTAGTGTTCGCATTGCATCACTATAAACCAACACCTTTGTACGTTATGGACGAGATTGATGCGGCGTTAGACTTTAAGAATGTCTCGATCGTCGGGCACTACATCAAGGAGAGAACAAAAGATGCGCAGTTCATCATTATTTCGTTACGTAACAACATGTTCGAGCTCGCAGATCGTTTGGTTGGTATTTACAAGACTGAGAATCACACAAAAACAGTTGCTATCAACCCTGGAGCATTTACAGTCGGTTCAAAGCAGCAAGCTGGTGATGCTGTGCCGAAGGCAGTCTTGGGATCCAACGCAGCCACTGTGAAATAAGAACTATAAAAGAAGAAAAACGTTTCTCTTGTACCACCATAACATAATTTTACTCTTAACTATAACTATATAAATCTATTTAGCGTTTTGATTCTATTAATAACTACATACTATACCTGGTACCTACCAGGTACCGGTACCACGTACCAGTGGTACCATGGTACCATGGTACCGGTATGGTACCAAATTGGTAACACTGGTACCATACCATACCATGGTAGTACATTACTACAACATCATCGACTGTCTTAGATTGGTGCCAAATGAGTACGCAGAAGCTCACTCATTAAACATCCAACCAAGGTGCCAATCGCATATCCAATCGTACCAGCAAGTACGGCAGGTTGCAAACCCCGCTTCCAACCTTTTGATGCTGCCATGGCAAAAGCAGTTGCTGGTCCGCCGGCGCTAGCATTCAATCCGATCAACGTTGCCCAAAGAGGTAAACGAAAAGCTTTACCAAAAAGAAGCGCAATGATAAGTTGAGCAAGTAACAGGACCGCGATAAAACCAAAGAGCGGTACCCCGACGGCGGCAGCTGTAAATATGTTGCAACCTGCACCTATGCAAGCGAAAAATAATAGCATGATGTTATTTGATATAAACTGGGAGCCAGAAAAATCCAACTTTAAGTTCAGAATAACGCCTACCAAAGGGGCAATTATGCACGTTATCGCGAGGGAGAAGTTTTGAAGACTTGCTCGCTGGGCGAGGACCGAGGAAACATATAGAGTTGCACTTGCAGCTATAAGAGCATTGCTAATAGTTGCCGGAGTTGCGTTGGTTATTACTTTTACTTTCCCAGTTTTCTGATCTTCCGCATCATCGATCGTCGGAGGAGATTTGCACGGTAAAACCATCAAGATACCTAAGAAAACAGCCATCAACAAGTTGTCGGCAGCCATCGACGCCGCTAACAGACTCGAGGACGAGGCAGAATTCGTTAAACCAAGCGCTTTTGCCGTCGCCGCAAAGTTTAAAGAGCCTCCAATATAACTAGCACACAGGCATGCCGCAATCTTGTACCCAATCGCGCCGAGAGATTTTGAGAACAGAGCATATGAGAAAGCGGTGCCTAAAATTGACCCAATCGAAGCGAACAAGAAACCAAATAGCACTTCATTCGATTTTGTCGCGAAGTCGCTCACTTTCACATTTAATAACGCAAGAGCCACTCCTAAAGGCATCAACATATCCCATATCAAATCAAACACAACCATTGTCGCGCTTGTCGAAAACGAAAACACGTGCGTAAACGAAGCCAGGAAACACGCCAACACCAGAGCAGATAGAGCATTACCTAGATATCGTCCTATCTTTGTTTTCTTTTCTATGATGTCACCAGCGAACGCGCATGAAACCAAAGCTATGATAACCGTTACGCTATTGCTAGCGAGAGTCATGGTTTGATTGTTCATTACAGTACCACCAGTAGCGGAAACTGATACGAGTGCATTCTGCGACAACGCTAGGGGGATTGTCTTCTTGGACGAGATGGAATGCTTCTTCTTCTCCTTCTCCACATTCGATGTCATCGACAAAAAAGGCCCCGAGATGGAATATTTCGATGCGAGAACTGCAGTCATCATTTTCATGTATCTATATATCTACACATAAGAAAATGATTTTACTGAGTCGTTGCTCGTTCATTTCTCACCGTCGCGTGGGGGAGTGAAAAATGCCTCTCACATAAATAAAATAAATGAAGAAAAGGAATTCGGATTCAAACATTTTTACACTACTAAAATATCTCGTAAGAGAACGCGATGAACCACCAACATGGCTGTTCAAAAATAAAGTGCGGGCAAGAAGAAGAAGAAGAAGAAGAAGAAGAAGACTAGATAGAGAGACGTACACATAGGGAGGGAATTGTACGCGCAGTTTGTCGTCGGTGTAACTCTCCATCTCCCCCCAAGATGGGTGCCAATTCTCACGTTGAGACCGCGTTTAATGTGGCAGCATCAACAGCGTTGCTCTTCGCCGGGACTTCGCACGCGATACTGCAGAGACCATCGATACTCGTACGTTGTTGATTTATGCATAGTTTTTTACTTTGTTTGCGAATCTGTGTGTATGCACGGATACACATGGAGTGCTTTGTGAAAAGAGGCCCAATTTTATTCAACTAATCAAATTTTCTCTCTTTCCTTTTCTCAAATATCAACAACAGTCAATATTGTTTCTGTTCGTGTTCGCGGCGGAAAGGATCACAGGATCTCAGAATAGAGTGCTAACGCAAGAAATCGTTCGCACAAGGCGACAGATAATATGGTGGACAGCTTTGGGACTGGCCATTTTTGGAATGCTTGGCGAACTTGTGGTACAAACCTCGTTCATAGCGTTTAAATCAAATTCAAAATGGCACGAAGAGTTTATACGGGTGCTTGGTTTCGTGAAACTACGTTCGATATTGGAATATGTGATGGAATTTGTGCCTCTCTTTCTCGTGGCTATATCAGCTGCTGGGAAATTACACTTGAGTCGAGAGCGAGAAATTGACTTCCTCTACGGGGGCAATGTGGAGGAAGATGGAGTGGTGTTGGTCGACCCGTCCATTTTGCGGGATAGAGCGTTGATTCGGTGCGCGTTTATCGCTGGTGTTGCTGCATCGGCGGTGCCTTCTTTAACTGGAATACCTTACTTTCTCTTTGCTGCTATATTCCTCACGAGCTGGGGACTTTTGGACAAACGAAAACTCGTTCGGCCACCGGCGTTCATTTTGGTTGTAGCGATGGCATACGCTTGCGTGCACTTCATGCTAATCATGTGCTACCAGTTTCCTCAGTTGCACGATAGCGCAAACAAAGTGTTTGCCTCTTGGATTGGTTTGTATATCATGGATGGTAGTGATGGGCCAGTCGTTCGAGGTATGCGTTTATTGCAGTTATTCGCAATCGCGGGTTTCTTTTCTTCCGTGTGCGAAGCATCTGCAAACGAAGATATCGTGGATGAGGTGCAGTATAATCAAGATGGGTCTATTACGGAAGGTTTGGATGATATTGACGAGCCGTTAATTTCGCACATGCGAGGTTCTGATCGAGAAACTAGTGAGGCTGCTCTTGTAGATCCCGGCATACCGGCTCGACTTTTGGCGAAGTTTTCTGGGGTCATCTCTGCTTGTGCCATCATACTCTCCGCTATAACTGCTCCGTCTGCATTAGCGTTTCCGATACTGCTCTTCTCTCTGATGTCGATATTATATCCACCCACCCACAAGGAGTTTTCAAAGTTGCTCGCGCCTTCGGCTCTGATTTATGTTGCTTTGTGGTCATTCATCGAATTCATCGTGCAAGCGATTCCAGGAACAGATAATAATAGTTTCTTTCTCGTTCTGGGGCTATCGAGACAAGAGAACGATTGGGTCGGGTCTTTAAGAATGGCTTCAGTCTTTATTGGGATGACAATTTTAGCCTATTTTAGCCGATTGGCGAGAGGAACCCCTAACGAAACTACATTGCAAGCAGCGGCGAGCATGCGAGAGGAATCACTCCCGGCTTCTTTTGTTTTTGTGAATGCAGAGTACGACAATGTTGATTATGACTTTGATGAAGACGGATTTACACCTTCGGAGAGCGGTTGGGCTGGTGTTGCAGCGAGTTTCGCTTCAAAGCTCCTCATCCCACTCCTTCTTTGGCTCGTCGCGTTATCTAGGGACGATATCATCCACGCTGGTTTATTTTGCTTATTCTTACTTACAATAGCCAGGCCTGGTAAAACAAGCGTGCTGATATTCACTTCGAGAATTATAGCAATGGTAATCGCGTGCATGTATTTGTGGTCTCTAGATACCTTACCAGTGCTTCTAGGAAGACGCAGGTTTTCAAAATTTGAAGATTTCCTCAAAATCTGCGGACTTTGGAATGAAGATGTGGTTCGATCGATGTGGCCAATGGCATTAGTCTTGTTTGTAGATGTAGCTGTGATTCACATGCCGGGAATTATTCGCGCTTTATCGCATTTATTTCCGAGTGTTGAGGATGGAGAACCCCCCGTCTCATCGAATATTGTAAATGCTCGCGCTAATATTGATGAAAACAACATGGAAGGTCATCGTAAGAGGGTGCAAGCGCTACCAAGAATCAAATTATTAATCGGTGCAATCCTTTCGGAGTTCTGGATATCTTCGAAGAGAGTCTTGAATTTCACTGGAGCCTACTCGGTATTGATTATTGGATTATTCACTGTGCTTACAAATGAATGCTCGCTTCTGAATTTAGCTTTACTATTATTTCTCGGAGGGGCGCTTGTAGTGCCTTTTGACACGATAGAAGATAGAAATAGAAGATCTGTGCGTTGGGACACGTTGTTTGCTTTCGCTTTAGCTAATCTAGCGGTGAGATATGCATTTGGAGCATTTCCCTTAGCTCGATGGGTTGGGATGAATTCAGAGGCACAAGACTTCTTGGCAAATAACGTTGGATTAGAACCAAATTTACCCAGAAACAAGTTAATGACCTCCTTGCTAGGGCCTAGCTTATTACTAATCGCAACGCATTTCCACAGAATTGGGCTGTTGCACACAGAGCCGACGGGTTTACTCTCGGCAGGAGGGGAAAGTGATCAACCGATTCGGTTGGTCATCACCGGTACACAAGAAGGCCGTGTCCCGATGATAAAACGGATATGTATTTTACATTGCGATAAGTTCTTGACTCTAGTTGCTTTAGGATTTTCATTCCAGCGCGGAGTCGATATCATCGGGGCCTTGATGCTTTTTGCATTGATTTGTACTTTATTCTCACCGAAATTGACGAGAACGAGTGAAATTTTGGGTGCTGTTGCTATCCTTTCGGCCCTTTTGGAATACACTTACAACATTGATTGGATACACAGAGCGCTCAGCGATAACAAAGATACAATGACTTGGATTGGAGCGCGATATTATCCCGTACAAGGAGAAGGTGTAATGAAGGAAGAAGCAATATGGCCACGAAACGAAAGAATGCTACTTTGGCCTGTTTTTGTTTTAGTCGCCGTGGAATTTTGCCGCATTTCTAGAAATTGGCTCGTAAAGCTACCACCGGCTTTGAAATCAGGTTGTGCACCAGAACCATGTCATTTGTTTTGGCCACCGCGGAATCCAGAGGCTAGAAGTGCGGCTTTGAAGCGATCTACGATAACTAAGAAGGCCCCTTTCCGAAGGATGAACTCTATTCCTGATGACCATGAGCTCGTATCCGAAGATGTGAATTCAAAAGATGGAACATCCACTACGGCATATTCAGAAACTTACTTATCGGGCGATAGATCAGAGTCTTTGAGAGCAAGAGCTAAGCGGTTGTTGTTTCAGAAGGCGAGAACATCGATCGATCAGTTGAATTCTCTTTTGTTCATTTTACCCGAGTTTGTGGAAGGGGCGTTAGCGTTATTGATGCCTGGTTTGGCGTACGTAATTTTTGGTACCGTCGGTATTGCATCTGGTAACGTTCTCTCGCTCGTTTATCTGGGCTTAATGCTCCAAATGATGGAGAAAGAGCAAGTATTTACCGCTCCAAGCAACCGGTTGAAAGTATGGAAATTAGTATCCTTCGTGTGTGGTGTGGCGCTATTCTGGCAGTACATAGCATCTATGGGAGAATATCCCAACGAAACCGGAAGCGACGATTTCTCGGAAATGCCACCGACGCCTCCATTTATAAATAACAGTAATAGTACTAGTAATGATGATGCTCTCGGAAAATCTGAGCGCGAGTATGAAATGGATGAGTTATTCATTTGGTTTGGTCTCGTGAAACGCTCTAAATTTATGTTGCTTGGACATTTTCTCGCCTTCTTTGTTGCTGCGTGTCAACTCAGAATGGACTCTGTATTAGCTTCTATGGAAGAACGCGCAAGAACTGCTGTTATTGCGGAAAATCCAGATTTAGCAGAAGAACAGATTACAGAAGCAGCAACTTTGATGCTTCCAAGAAGAACACCCACGCAGTTGGCATTACTTCCGAGACGTCCAGGTGATCCCACGCTAAAAATATTTTCAGCTCTAACATGGGAAGCAACATCGAATTGGACAGTACTAGATTGGACGAGATATTACATCATACGTTACTCTAGAGAGGCTGCTTTCATCCTCGTCATCGTTGCTGGCACGTGTATGAATGACGCAATCCACGCCGGGTATCTGATTCTCTCCATCAGTATACTTAAAAATCGAACGTGGGACAGAGTAGATGAGCTGCTCGTTTGGATGAAAAGATACAATTTACTCGTTATGGGATCTGTATTGGCATATCAAGCTCCATTTGAGAGTCTCGTGGGTGTTTGGTTTGCTAATCGTGAAAATGCGCTGTGCTCTTTCTTGCACTTGATTGGATTTTATCGCGTAGATTCCGTTCTTGGCTTCAGTGCAGGACAACTTGGACCAGATCTTTTTATTTTCGCTAACATGTCCTGCTTACGATATCTCATCAATTCTCACGAGTATGCAGCCGTGTTAGAGATGGATCGTCAGGCACGTTCGAGAACGAAAACCGGTGATAAAGCTGAAACGTGGAAACGAGTGAGAAAGTATTATTTCCAGTGTCTCAAGGCTATGCGGGAGCGAGAAGATAGACATAAGCGCGTCGAAGAGATTCGTAATGACATTCAGAATCTTTCGCTCGAAGTTGTACGTCTGGAAAATATGCAACAAAAGGAAGAAAAAGGAACTGTCAAACAACAGAAAGATGAAAATGATGGTGACAGCGAAGATGACAGATCTGTAAAAACACCGAGTATCTCTGAATCAAAGCTTCGTCATCGTAAAATTGCCGGTTCTAGACCTAAGATCGATGACTGGGTAGAAGAACAAGCCAACACGCCGCCTCGTGAAACACCATGGGAAGGTATCGATAGATCATTTGTAGGTTCAGAAACCATTCAAGATTCTGAGACGTATGCCGGAGGCGAAGATGTTGTAAGTGATTTGAAGGAAGACGCGAATAACCAAGATGAGGACAAACTCGAAGACTTGGTTGATGAATTTATCAGAGGCGATAGAAGATCGGTGTTTGGTTTCATACTTGCGGGAATAATTGATATTTGGCCTTGGATAAGCGCTCCGGAAAGTTCTCTGGTGTACTTCTTCTATTTTCTCGCATTCGCGATGAATTTTTCTTTAATTACCGTAGTCTATCCAACTTCTTTGGTTTGCGCAGCTTTGATAGCTTCGCCGAAGCCAGGTCCGAAGTTTTGGAGATTTATGCTCCGGTATTCCGAAACCGTCATTATATTGAGTTATATTCTAAGCATTCCGTGCTCAAAAGCGTGCTTTTCATGGAAGCTTTGCGGCCAGACCAACATCATAGGCGTGCCAGATTTCTCAAAGCCATTCGTGATATCTACTTTACCATTGTTTTTGGCGTATTTCGTAACATTACTTCATTCTTTTGGCCAAGGTGGAGTGTACGAGCTGAAACCACGCTATGACTCATGGTTGAATAGCACATATATGCCCATTGAAGATGACATTGTCGAAAATACTGAAAATGTATTGGATGAGGCAGTGATGGAAGAAATGTCACCTCGAAGTCGATATAGAATAGGAAGACGAGGAACGTTACAGGACTTTGAAAACTTGGGACGGAGCGGGAATGACCACTTATACTCCACAGACTCCTTCCAGAATATTTCGAAAAATCTTGATACGTTCTTCCAGCGTTTACTGACGGATGAAACCGAATTTGGACCTTCCTTCATATCGATTTCAATTTTAGATACAGAGGATCATACCGAGGACGATTGGACAAAAATCGGGAATGATTTGAATTTTGCTCTCTTACAGTTGCAAGATTTCGAGAATTCAAACAATGCAGACTACTATTCGCTCGATCTCGTCGAGACCGATGTGAAAGGCACTTTATATCAAAAAGGGCACCGTACGGCTGTATTCCAGGTTGTCGCTCCACTGACTATTTTGACTCCCGCTGCTGATGCAGCCAACGGGGTGAAGAAGTTGCAACTCAGGGAAGCGTCGTCTGATTTACAGGAAAACGGAGAAAATGTAATGCCTGGTTTACCCGGGATCACTTCCGTCCGGGCATTTCATCGCGAACCAGAGAATTTTTACGGAATAACTGCCGCGGTGGACATCATCGCAGCTTTATTTGCATTGCTCTTTTATCAATCTAGTATCGAGGCTGATCCGCAAGCATTGATTGAAACTGTCAGTCAAGGATTATTCCCTCAAGATTACGTCTTCACGATGTTCTTCATTCTGGTCTTATTACTTGTTGATGCGGTGATATACCTGAAAAGAGCTAAAGCAGCGAAAGTGTTTTTTCACTATACCACTTTTGCATTTTTTACCACCGGGCTACTCATTTTATATCACAAGTCCACGACATCGAACCATAAGGCATTGAGAGTTTTCTTCCTCATCAAATGCCTTTCGTTCGCAACGAGCGCGCGGCAGCTACGATGTGGATTCCCGGTTGTTTTAAACGAAAGTTTACGATGGCTGAAAAGGCGCAATGAAGAGTTTGCCTCGATTCTGTTTGGAATTTATTACTCGATACCGTTTTTGTATGAGCTTAAAGTTTTGTTAGACTTTGCGTGCACAGCCTCGAGTTTAGATATATTCGATTGGTTGAAGCTCGAGGACATCAACCGAAGCTTGTTCGAGATTGATATTCGGAATAAGACATACTATAAGCGCTATCCTTTTGGGAAGCCTCAACCTACGTGGAAAAAAGTGTATTTAGAAGGCGGCGGTCTTTTCGTACTTCTGTTCGTGGTTTTGGTTGTGCCGTTCTTTGTGTTTTCAACTTCAAATCCGCAAGTGGGACCAAATCCAGTTTTAGAGACTCGGATGAACATCACATTCATATCGCCGAATGGTACGTCCGCATTCGAAGTGTTCACTGGTGGAAATCGAAGAACTATTCAGTCCGAAGAGTGGATGAGGTTGAATACTGATTCTTTGACTCCACCACCTGTGCGCCACCCGAATCAAATTCAAGATGCGTGCTTATCGCCCGATTCGGATAAAATTTGGGCTCTACCACCTCCGGCAATGAAAGACTTCTCGAATTCTATCGTTGCTGGGACTAAAATTCTAACCTATTGGAATTTCCGCCGCGCATTACCTTTGGATAATCAAGTCGTCATAGCTGGCGGAAGATCGGTTGTTATACAAGAAAGGGAAGCGGAGAAGTTGAGAAAAATGATCAGTGGTGAAAATGATAACGATAATGCTGTACTCATCAAAGGTTTGTATCCTCGCGTTTGGAGAATCCTTGGCAAAGGAGATCCAGTGCGAGAAATTTCGACGAATCAGTTTGTTGATTGCTCGTTTAAATTGAACGGATTGAACACTTCTCAACCTTGGTGGAGCGCAAAATGTGGCGTCAACATCAAATCAAACTCTGGCGAAAACACGTTTTGGGAGCAGTGTAAAGATACTGGTTCGGGACCAGAAATTATCTTGATCTCGAGCGAAGTCGCTACGGGCGCGTTTGCGCAGTTTTCGAAAATCGTCGGTGGTCTCACCGGAATGTACGTTGCGTACATTTTAGCCATTGGCACGTTCATTCGAGGGATGACTTCAAATTTAGTGACGAAGATTCCACACCAAGATTTACCGTGTACTAGGCGCTTAACCGCCTTGTGTGAGGATATATACGTCATGCGTAATGCGGGAGAGCACTTGTTGGAAGAGCGTCTGTATTGGCTCCTGATAAGAATCTATAGAAGTCCCACTGTCTTGTTTGAGTTTACGAGGACTGAAAGGGGCGATGCAGAACCGGAACGACCTCAAAGACGACTCATCACGCATTAGTTTTTGTACATTATCATTAGTCTATATTTAGAAAATTACAACTGTTTGTTTTTTCACATGACGATTACGTCGTCGTCGCCCACCGTGTAGTTCTTCTTATACTTCTTAACTTCTTCTATCACCCTTTTCTTGTACTGTTCTTTGCTACGTTTCAACGACGAATATGCCTCTTGGTTCGCCGCGTCGTCGTTGTTCGGGTTATCCAATAAATCTTGCACCCCAACCAATATTTGTTTCACTGAAATCGACGCCTTCCACCCTTTCTCCTCGTTCAAAATTGATAAACAAATCAATCCGGTCGGATACACGTTCGGGTGGAAAAACCCTCTCGGTAACATCACTCTTGGTGGTTTCACCGGATATTCTTTCGGAAACGTCATCGTAATTGGAAACTCTCCGCCTTCCCATGGCGTGTTCGCCTTACCAGGAACAACGCACTTCCACACCATGAGGTCCACGGTACCGTTTTTCGTTTCTGGCTTCGCGACAAAACCATACGGGTGGTCTCTTCGCCAGTTTTTTCGCTCCTGCGCTAAACGAGTGGTGGCTAAGTTACTCATTTGTCACACGCACAGAAGAGATAGAGATAGAGATAGAGAGAAGAGAGAGAGAGAGAGAGAGAGACTATTAAAGCGTGTGGGCGCAGATTAGAGTTTAGAAAAATGAGAAACTTTTTGAAAATTGAGAAAGAGAACGAATTAGAACGAAAAATGAGAACTCGACGAGCGGGACAATAATCATACCACTTTCAAACCATCGTACCATAATCATACTAAAATGCCATAATCTTATCTATATTACATTTCAGTGCCACCATAGGCTCTCTCATAAAACACGGGAGGTTTCAATCCACTCAACCAATCGCTCGCGTGCGTTGGCAACAAACCCATCGCATTCAACTTTCTCAACGCTAATGCTAAACCTATCAACTGTATTCCGCAATACATCAATCGCGGCGTCGTGACGTCAGTGTTCTTATCGCTGAAACGTTCAAAGGTTTTCCCACTCGTTAGTATAGCTTTAATCGGTTGGAATAAACCGTTGAAAGTGACCATTATGCTGAAAATTTGAATCCCGTTTCCGGTGAACCACATCATCACTCCGGTCATCATTACGCCGGAAAAAGAACTCTGCGCAAATTTGTACGCGTTTCGTATTCTAAACTGCCGCATCTTCTCTTCGTCTCTTTTCTGCACGGGAGGTTTTACTTTTTGCTGTTTAGTGCTCGTACCATCGTTACCTCCACTACCATCGGTCGTCGTTTCTGTGGCAGCGCTATTATTAAACCCAGGGGGATTGGCGTATTTACACGTCGTGTCTTTCGACATCGATCGTGCCAACGAACTCGGTTTGAAGTCGACTTTGAATGACATTTAATTGGTATCTATTCCTGACCTTCGAACGGCTCACGCACCGCAATTCTGGACGCGTACAGGCGTAGCCTTACTGCGGGACAATTGATTCGATTGGTTTTGGAAAAACGAAGAACAAAAAAGAAAGAAAAAACGCACGAAAACGCAAAAACGACAAAAAAACAAGACAGAGACGACGACGACGACGGTTGTGCATCTGCACGCGCGTCGATCGATGGAGGATAAAAGCGACGGGTCGAGAGCGACACTCGTCGGAACAGAGAAGACGACGACGAAGACGAATGGAAAGGAGACGACGACAAAACATATTAAGTGCGTTGAATTTGAGTTCATCAATCCACTCAAAAGAAGAGGAAGAGAGAGAAGAGAGCGGTCAAGACTTTATTACCGAAGCGATGATGAAACGACAGAAAACGGTGAAAAAGGAACTTCTTCTTCTTCTTCTTCTTCTTCTTCTTCTTCTGCTGCTGCTGATGATGACGATGACGATGACGATGACAAAAACAAAGGGGCAGATGAAATTCTTTTAGAAAATTCCAGACGCATGCGGTTCAACGACATTCAACGAAAACGAGAGTTATTCGCCCAGGTCGAACGGGAGCGAGATATGCTGTTACGCATCCAACAAGAGAAGGAAACGAGAGCGTATTTGGACCAAGAGATGATCGAAATAAAGAAGAAATTGACGATAGAGAGCGCTTTGAACGAAGAAGAAGACGAGGAGAGAATACGAAACGCGGAGCTGGCAGCTGAAACGTTGTGTAAATCTTTAGACGACGCTGAATGTTTTGCGAGAGAGGATATCGACTGGGATGATCACGAACAAAAATGGACAGAGTTTGATAGTACTACTTTTAGAGAAGAGGAAGGAAAAAAGATTTCAATGCGCAATGTTCCGTGGCCACCGTCCGAAGATATCTTGCAGCACATGGCTGCATTTGAGATGCGTCAAAAAGAGGAAGGGGAGGATTTTGAGTGCGAGGAAAGAAAAGTACTTGTTGCTGAAAAGATTTACAAAAAAGCGTTCAGACGCGCCAATTTAAGATGGCACCCGGATAAGTTCACGGCGAGATACGGTAAATATTTGGACGAAAACGACCGAGATGCCATCTTAGCGAGAGTGGAAGAAATTTCCATGATTGTAAATACGTCGTACGAAAAGTTGTTATTTTGATTTCTAACATCGGCTGTAAAAAATATCGGAACAAGTCCCTTCCATAAATTCTTAAAAAGGTTGTACGCGCGCTGCATCTAGAAAGCATGAGTTCGCGCCTCCAACAGGAATTCAAGAACATACAAATAGATAAGACTGTTCCCGTGGAAGGTGTTTGCTTATTCCCACCCGAAAACATGCACTGTTGGAGATTGAAAATGAAAGACTTCGACGAAGATACCGAAGACGCGAAGCTCTTGCGAAAAGACCTCGAAGAACTCAAGAGACGCTTTGGAGGGGACGGCAAAATACACATGGAACTGAACTTCAGCTCGAAATACCCGATCGAACCGGTATTCATTCGCGTCGTATCGCCGAGGATGCTGCAATACACTGGGAACGTGACTATCGGAGGTGCGGTGTGTTCCGAGTTCTCCGTTGAAAAGTATCAACCAGACTGGAAGATCTCTGAAATCATGCGAATGGTTCGATTGAACATGCTCACCGCCCCAAAAGTGTACGTGAAAACACAATTTGGTCCTGGAGGAAGAGCAGGACCGTTACGCGTGGACCTCAACGGCCGAGATCATTTGGGAAGTCCACTGAGAGAGTACTCGAGAGCCTCGGCGGAATCGAGTTTCCGACGAGCCGTGGAGCATCACAAGCAGAATGGATGGTGATGTTTGAACATAAAGGCTTCAAAATTAAACACAGTACGCATGCAAACTAAATATTACAAAATAAGATTGTTGGTTTAACAATATATTCGCTTTTCTCGTTCAATAAAATTTCTTTCTTTGGCCGCATTTACATAAAATTATACACTCGCTCACTTATCTCCCCCACCTCTCTCTCTCTCTCTCTCTCTCTCTCATAGCCTCTTTCTAATATACAAAATAATTAACGATTATTTATACAATCGTTTCACCCTGCTCGTCACACAAAACTCTCAAACTCTCTCTTAAACTCTCTCTTAAAACTCTCAAAATTATACACACTTATAGTATTAATTATACTCTTTAAGGTTCCGCCGCTGCATTGTTCGATGAAGGCCCTGGAATTATTTTTTGAGGTAATGTGGCTCCCAACCATTCCGTTCTCGATGGGTATCCCGCAACCGGTCGGTATAAACCAGCCACATCGACTGGAGAATCCCGGCCTTGGTATGAATTACACGAATCCGATAACCTCTTTTGTGCAAGGTTGGCTCCTCCAATCTTCCTCGGTTCCTTGGTCTCCGCCGTAGATTGGGTTTCCGCGGATTGTGAACTCGGCCTCGGAATACCCATCGTGGCTGGATTTTGGCCCGATAACAACATGTTGTATTGCGCGGTCCACATAGAAGGATGGATGCCAGCAGCTAACGCTGACGCTATCGCCATTTGCTGCTGTTGTTGAAACGCAGCCGAATTGCGCTGCATCTGTGCCATCCACTCGTTCATGTTTTGTTGTTGAGAAGGATCCAAGGGTGGAAACATGCACATTTCCGTCGGTGAAGCAGCGTGCTGAGGCATAAATGAGTGCGGCGGCGCAAACATTGGGTTGTAGTAGTAGGAGCCTGTCATCGGAATCGTCTGCGGCGGCGACTGAGCGCCGTAAAACTGACCCGCAATCGGATGACCGTTGGCGTATTCTTTTTGTTCCCGAAGAAACTGTTGGTGTTGTTGCTGCTGTTGCTTCTGCTGTTCGTTTTGGTCTTGTCTCTGTTGCTTCATGTTATTTTTCTGCTGTCTTGCGTCGTGTGTCAAAACCATATCCGCCAACGTTCGCATGGACTCCTCCTCGCGCGAGTTGAGTTTATCGTTCGGTAATCCTTTGCCATTATTCTTCAACATTTTAGTCAGCGATGACGACGTCCCGTTATTGCTTCCCTTTACTTTGGTTGTCGTAGTCGCGATTGTTGCATCCGATCCGCCGTTTTGCGATCCTCCGGACATTTGCTGCGCCACAAACGTCGTCGTTCCATCTCCCGGCCCTTGCTGAATGTCAAACAAACTCGCTCTTCGTTTCCTCTTTTGCGTATTTTGTTGTCGTATGAAATATTTTTGCGCGTGCGAAGCCACTTGCGTCGGCGTTCTCGTTTGCACAAAGTGTCTCGATATCCCTCGCCAATCGCCTTTTCCTAACGCGTTTAAGCCCATCAAGAACGATCGGTGCTCTTCTTCCGTCCAGGAAACGCCTACATAATTAAGAGGTG
>Ga0208277_1000490_pt1 | contig 23184 bp, 20 predicted proteins | sample ETNtaG_5_FD_185782 | JGI IMG/M metagenome (GOLD analysis project Ga0208277, IMG submission 185782) | Marine microbial and viral communities from oxygen minimum zone, Eastern Pacific Ocean - ETNP201406SV205 (SPAdes) (version 2) | ecosystem: Environmental > Aquatic > Marine > Oceanic ...
GTTCCAGAGGAATACCCATTGATACGCCAGTATTTCGCCCTAAGTGTTGGTCTGGGAAGAAGAGTACTGCGCCATTAGGGCCCGCACGATCATATGCCCATTGTAGTATCCCGGCAGCATTAGAAGAAGTACAAACAATTCCGCCATGGCGGCCACAGAAATCCTTCAATTCGGCAGCACTATTCATGTAAGTAACTGGAATAAGGCAGGAATCACCTTCTTTTGCAGTAGCAGGGTCACTTAGCCCTGAACGCTCAAGAATATCTTCCCAAGCAATTTCAACTTCGTTTAATGCAGCCATGTCTGCCATCGAACATCCTGCTCGCATGTTAGGCAAGATAACATTCTGTTCGTCTGAAGTGAGAATATCTGCTGACTCTGCCATGAAGTGAACGCCACAGAATATGATGTTCTTTGCTTTTGATTGAGCTGCTAATTCCGATAATAGAAAAGAGTCGCCCAACAGGTCCGCATGCATCACAATCTGGTCTCTCTGATAATGGTGGCCAAGAATAAGTAAGTCTTCACCCATTTGTTCTTTCAATTCAGCAATCCTGTCTGCGATTGCCGCTTCCTCTGGTCCCATCTCATCATTTGTGAAGTCGATGGCGCACATGGGCAATGACATGGTCATGGGTGTGCCTCAACACTCGGTACAGGTACCCCTTTTTCAACCATGCACTGCTCCCGTTAATACAATGGAAGCATGGGCGGGTGGCGAAAGACTCCATCTCGGCGCTGAAGCCGAGGTGATTTCCGGCTCTTGGTTCGGCAGGCCAGCTATTCTCAAAAAACGTAGACAGCGAGGTTGGCGCCATCCAGATTTAGATCGGGCTCTGACTTCAAAACGAATGACAAATGAGGTCAAACTAACCATTTGGTTAGCTGAAAAAGGAGCACCCGTACCAGCAATATGGGATGTTGACTTAGATGAAGCGTCAATAATTATGGAAAGGATTGATGGAAGACCTTTGATAGAAGTATTACGATCTGGTTCATATGATAAGAATCTGCTAAATCGAGTTGGTAAAGCAATCAGATTATTTCATCGTAATGCAGTAAACCATGGTGATTTATCGACAAATAATATTCTTATTACCGATAAAGGAGAAGCGGTTCTAATCGATTTAGGTCTCGCTACCAGAGAGTATGAATTGGAGGGCCTAGGTATTGATCTCCATGTACTTCACGAAATACTTAGAGCAAGTCATCCTGATATTGAGAATGCAATGGATGATGTATTAACCGGGTATCTCGAATTAGATGAAGAGTTAGGTGAAACTCCCGAGGCCCCTGGTGGACAACCTCCTAATGCGAAAGATGTATTGAAGCGCCTAGAACAAATCATGAAACGTGTTCGTTATCATGGTGGATGATTTTATTGGCTTCTCGTTGCCTTTGCATAATGTTGACAAATATTAGCGCTATTGCTAAAACAACACCTATTTTCAAAATATTAGATGCATATGGTTGAAGAGTGGGTTCTTTTTGTTGGACTTCGACGCTTATGACTCCATCTTCGTCGACTTGCTGATACACATAATGGTCTTTCAGAACCATCGGCCCCCATTGGTCTAACTCATCAGCAGTTAGTGGTTTGAGAATCTCTGAATCGATATCGTAAATGTAAATCTCTCTGTCAGAGTATTTCTCAGAAGCATTGTTTGGATCGATGTTTGCATAGGCTGAGAACATCAGAACACCATAGCCCATGTGTGGGTCGTAAGCCGCATATTTTGGGTCAGAAATTATCTCACTATCACCAGTTACTGTATCCAGTAGAACCAATCTAGAAGTTGCATTGATATCAACAGTTGCAGCTAATTTATCCTCGAATAATGCCACATTAGTGATAGTGGCATTTGGGATATCAACATTGAATCCAGAATCGATTAAGATTTGATCTTCATCGGCCCCTGCCGTAGCATTTAGAGGTATTGAAATCAACCCTTCGCCATCAATTATCCCAAGATGAACTGTGTCGGCATCACTTGCAAACACCATTGCGATTTGATCGCCACTTGATTCAAACAACAATATCGAATCTCCATCTTCCGCAGTCGGCCCATCCATCTCATCTCCTTGGTAAGACCAATAGGAGACTTGGCCATCTTCTAGAACCATCAAACGGTCATCTGAAACAAACTCAACAGCACTTGGAGATGAAACTTCAATGGTGGTTTGTATTTTGTAAGGGTCGTTCATATTTACCAAAATCAAATTAGTTTGATTGGCCATTATCAATAAATCCCCTTGAATATCATAAGTTGAATTTTCATCAAGAATAGGTTGAACCACTACTATTTCAGAATCTAAATCTGATAGATCGTGAACGACAACTAGCGCACCATCCAATTTTTCATCGAGTGTTACTAACCATCCATCAGCAGCAGCTACACCCACCGGTGCATCAACACCTCCTGCAGGTATGGATTGGTGAGTCAAATCCCAGGTAATTACTCCTGCAACAAGAATAATCACCACAGTTAGCATTACACTCGTTTCTTTACTAGTTGGTTTACTATATCGAGAAAAATGCTCCTTAGCATTGGACATAACTACGTTGTAAGCCCTTTTTGGGTTCGTTAGAACTGTTGCAAGTCTTGCATTGATAGTTCTCTCATCAAATATTCTCCACATTGGATCTGCCATCTTGTTGGCAAAACTAACAGCGACTGCAGCAACAATCATTCCTCCGATGATATCCATGAACCAATGGATTCCAAGATAAAGAATACAAAATGCAGTCATTAAGACGTAAGCGAATACGATTCGGCGATAAATTATCCACCTTTGATCAGTATCGAATCGAAGTAAACATAGCCAGACTGCGAATGGGAACCCTATGTGCAAACTTGGCATTCCATTTGTTAGTGGATCGATACGATGGAACCAGTCATTTATTTCAGGTGTGTGATTGTAAGCAAGAGTTTCCATTCCAGGAATATAATTACCCGTAACATGGACATTGAAGAACAGATAGAATGGTATCGCGAGGACGTAAACCCAGAAGATTGTCAAAGTGATTCTATCTGCAATGTATCTGTCATCGAAATATGCAAAGTAGAAAATTGATACATAACAGATTACCATGAAACCTACCACGTAGAAGTGAGTCATGATTTCAGTCAACCAATCTGCTCTGAATGTTTCCTGAACCCATAATGCCATGTCTCCTTCAATAGCATATATCCAAGGAGTCATATTCAGCATTCCATCTGTATTTGCCATCAAAATACGATCTACTTCATCAAGGAAATCTTTGGCATTGTAAATAGTAAGAACAATTCCAAAGTGTAACCAATAGCGGCGCAGGAAGTCGATGAAGCCATGTAATGTCACCTTAGCCCAAGGCGGTTTTACAATAGGCATTAGCAAAACACCAACGGCTAATGCAGAAATCAGCCAGGTAAGATAAACACCGTCCATGAAAGACCTCCAGTTAAACTCGTGTCAGAATGGCATACAAGTGTATTTCCACTTCACACACACTCTTGCTGTACTTTCACCATGCCCCATGGACGTAGTCTTTTCCATTATCAGGATCCAGCTTTGCGCCTAGTCTCCATATACGTTCAAACCGGTGGATTCCTGATGAGCAGCCACTTGTCCATTCAAAGGAAAGAGCGTAGTTGCCTACAGGCCTTACGGTAGGTTTCTCGCGTGGTAATTTCTCGATATTCCTGCGCAGTATCATTGATGATTGGTCATCATTACGTTGAGGAGCGCACTTAGCACATGGGCAAGCATGTCTTAGATCATCGTATGTGACCTCGTGCTCAGTCTCATCAGACCAAGTAAGGTGCATGTCAAATTCTCTTCGCTCCAATCGCTTTAGTTCAGGAATATCCATTGGTTATCCCTCAAATAATTTCCAATCCACTATCTGTAGATCCGGATTCAACCTTGCTTTGAATTTCAGCAACTACACTATTGAATGCGATTGCAGACGGCCCTTCCGGCTCAGAAACGATACGGTGAACTCCGTCATCTCCACCTCTGACAAATCCGGGATCGAATGGTAATTTTCCTAAGAATGGAACTTTGAACTCTTCAGCTGTCTTTTCTCCGCCGCCTGCCTTGAAGATATCCAAGGTGCCTGCCCAGTCGCCGTTTTCATCAGTGGTAACTCTGATTGTTTTTCCACCTGGTGCAGCAAGTTCCAATTCAGTTCCAGCCGGTGCTTTACCACGAACTGTGTATCCACTCATGTTTTCGATGACTCCAATGACGTCGACCTTCAATGAATTAGCGAAAGTAATTGATTTCCTCGAGTCCAGCAATGCTACATCTTGTGGTGTGGTAACAATTACCATTCCATCAATATCAGGTAAATTCTGAGCGACAGTGAGCGGTTCATCGGATGTGCCTGGTGGGAAATCGATAATCAGGTAATCTAATTCACCCCATTCTACATCGCCAATGAATTGTTGAATTGCCCCCAACTTAATCGGTCCGCGCCATACTACAGGTGTATCTTCATCTTCCAATAAGAAAGCCATAGAGATGACTTTCACGCCAAGATGTCCTTGTGCTGGATGGATTCTACCTGCTTCAACATTCAATCTTCGGCCATCTAAGCCCATCATCTTAGGAACATTGGGTCCAGTGATATCGATGTCTAGAAGGCCAACTTTGAGTCCTTGCTGTGCCAATGATAATGCGAGTCCGGTTGCAACTGTTGATTTACCAACGCCGCCTTTACCTGAAAGTACCATAATCTTGTGTTTGATAGCCTTGCCCATCTCAGAAATCGCCATCTTGCGCTTCATCTGATTGTATGCAGCTTCCATCTTCTTCTGCTCTTCTGGCGAAGCCGCTGCAGGAGCAGCACCAGGGTTGTTGACCTTAACAGGTGAGTCAGCCATCAGTTGACTCGGCGGGGGTGCCATACTTCAACCCTTTTTCAGTTAGGATTTGCAACATGATGGCAACTAATACCCAGACTACGATTGTCCAATCGGCTTTCATTCCTGCATAAGCCCACCCTAAACCAGCACTCAATGCAACGACTGGGAGCCTAGAGTTACGTACATCGCCTTTCAACAAATGTAGGCACATTCCTGCAAACAATGTCTGTAATGTGATCAAAGCCGCCACAACTCGGAATAAGATATCCCAGTCGTTTGCTGCAGCGATAATATGGGTAATGAAAAGAGTGACAAACACTCCGGTGTAAACCAATATTGGTACCCACATCTATTGAGGCTACATGCCATTGGTTCATATGTCTCTTCTTCATACACATGCCATGCGACTACTATTTGTCTGCGTGGGGAACTCGTGCCGTTCACAAATGGCAGAGAGCATTGCTAGAAGTTTAGGACACGATGCTGCAAGTGCAGGCACCCATCCTGAATCAAATGTTAGCGCCAATGCAATCATAGTGCTACAATCCAAAGGTATGAGTACTGAAGAGCTGTATCCGAAATTGGTGGATGATGTAGATTGGGAATCGTTTGACATGGTCATATCGATGGGATGTGGCGTCAGTTGTCCGGCGATTAAAATAGATCAGGATTGGGGTCTTGACGACCCGTACGGACAGCCGTTAGATGCCTTCGAAGCATGTGCTAATGTCATCGAAGAACACATCAAAAAGTTGCCAAATGAATAGATTAATCCTTGATTCAAAAAGAGGATTGTTCATCTAGTGCCGATTGCTGGACTTCACATGGTCGATTTAGTGGAAACGGTAGATGAGCGCGGGGTTATTGTTAGCCCTATCTTACCTGAAAATTGCAAAAATTACCTCATTGATATCGATGGAACCATCTGTGAAGATATTCCAAATGAGGAGCCTGAACGTATGGCCACCGCCAAGGTTTTCGAAAATGTAGCAGACCAAATTAACAAATGGTACGATGAAGGACACCAGATTTGCTTCTTTACAGCAAGGGCTGAAGAACATAGAGAAGTTACTGAAAAATGGCTTGCTGCGAATGGTTTCAAATGGCACTCTTGCCTGTTTGGGAAACCACGTGGAGGAAACTATCACTGGATCGATAATCACATTGTCAGGGCGACACGCTTCAGAACCAAGATGACAGAATTCATCACAAAGAGTGTTGAAATCGAAGTTTTCGATGATGAAAACTGACCTCAAAGAGTCTGTTGGCCACCTAGTGGCATATCTGGAAGCATAGTGATGGCCTCTCCACGCAGACTTGGTCCTGTGCTGAAAGTTCCAAAGATTCCAATGTCTGCGATGTTGTGAGACAATGAGAACCATGTTCGCCCATATGCATCGACTCTGATGTCGAGGAAGTCTCCAAGTCCACCGCATCGGTTGTATCCACAATCGGTTTCGATGTCGATTGGATCACCTTCTACGTTCAGCTGAACTGTTGTGAATAATGGATTCTCACTAAATGCATCTGTTGCATATGTTAGATAAGCATTCCAGGTTTCTTCATCTCCTTCAGTCTCACCCACATAACCGAATGCTACAGTTCCAGCATCACCCGCTACAACAACGGGGAATCCAGTACCTGAGAGATTGATTGGGGGAGCGATCATTGTTGCATTTGACCATGTATTACCTTGGTCAATGGAATATGACCAGTATGGCATGTTATCCTTACCCATCCACATTGCGTGTACATTTCCTTCACTATCGACTTCTACTTGAGCTTCTTCTGCATTCCAAGTATTTGCGGTCCCCGACTCCGATGTAGGAAGAGGGTGTTCAGTCCAGGCTAATCCTGCATTTGTAGTTCGATAAATGGAATAACCATCCGGATACCCGTCCTCATCAGAATCTCCAGTGCATCCAATATTACCTCGATAGAAATTACCATCAACACTGCCTACAAGGTGAGCAGTTAATCCACCGGATTGGCAACCTTGGGGTGCACCTTCTAATTCAGGGCCCCAAGTTGCTCCTCCATCTTGACTGGAAGAACATAGTGGACTAGGCCAGTTTCCGTTGATGCAGAACATCCAGGTTGTTGGATGGAAAAGTGCAGGCATATTGCTGCTTGCTATTGTTTGGTGATCTTGAACAGAGTAAATTTGTGTTGCCACACTAGGACCATTCCAACTTGCTCCTTCATCATCCGACCATTCAACAGTCATTCCAAGTAAGGCATGCATATCGAATTTCATGATTCTACTTGTCCATGGGTCGACATAGATGTAAGGGTCATTAGAATTTGCAATTGGCAGCAGTGGGTCGTAGACATTTTCACAACTGTAGTCTAAAGCATCATGCATTCCAATTAAATCACAAGAAATGATTGCTGTTGAACCTGCTGGTCCATTACCGTATGAACTCATTACCATCATGTCACTCTGAGTAATACCCATTGTTGGCTCGAATGTAGACATACCAATGCCATAGTATGAGCCAACTGCTTCGTAAGGGACATTACGTCCAGTGAATTCGAATTCTTCGTTACCCCAAGCATCTTCTGCATTTTCGAAATGATACCAAGTTAAATCGGGTCTTTCAAAGTTCCAAACCGATGGAGTAGCGGTTACTTCTTCGACCTCATCATCACCAAAGCAGCCTGCCAGTGATGCGCTAACCATCAATAATGCCAGAAAAATCGATCTCATTTCACTCACCGAATAAATCACTGCCAAGAAGCGGAAGCAGGACTGAAGCATCGCCTTCAACACAAACATTAGGCGCCTCAGGTCGCATCTTACCCCAACTAATCGCCTCTCTCAAACGAGCACCTGAGAGACTTCCGTCATGCTCAGGGGCAGTTGTAATGTAAATTGCAGAATCTAGTCCTCCGCGGTATTGGTTCCACCATATTACGTGGTGCTTGGATATACCTCCACCAACCATCAGTGCATTGGATTTCTCAACATCCCAAGTCAAATCGCTCATGACTTGCTCGTCTGCAAGCGTGTCGATATGGAAATCGCGGTATTTTTGTCTGAACATGAATAATTGAGCACCGATGCTACCATCGGTAATTCCAGGAATACAAACAGGAACCTTGTTCTTATACGCCCAGTAAATCAATGAATCAGGAGTGCCGATTCGCTTGCCCAATTCCCACACTAGGTGTATTGAGCCAAAACCTAACCAGGCATCAGCACCTTCTTTTCCAGTCTCTGCAAGCCTATCATTACGAATCTCTTCCAAAACTGGCATGACTACAGCTTCAATTATTTCGCCATAACTAGCGTTTGGGACGATAACGTTTCCAAGTCTCATCAATTGGTGTTCTCCTAATTCAATATCATCTAACTCGAATGCACCGTGATAGTAGTGTTTGTATGCTCTTGCAATGTCATGGTCTAACATTCCACAAGTAGTGGATACAACATTGAACATTTTCGTCTTAATCGCCTCAACAAAGAAACTCCTGGTTCCTGTAGCACACAGACATGCAGGAAATGATAGCCAATTTGTGACTTTGGTAGAGTCTGCGTCAACTGCATCTATTTCGGTGCGCATATCTTTCAGAATGTCTCTTGCATATGCCAACTTTGTTGCAGTGAAACCACCAGCATCAGCCATCTGGTCGATTAGTGATTTTGGATCACTTAGATTCGCAAAATCATAATCTTTGACAGGCTTGTCAAATGATTCTGGGTCTATGGCCATAGTTGTATGCGTGAGGCTTTCGCATATGAAACCCATGACTACGTCATGAAGACTCAAGTTCGAGAATCTTATCACGCAACATGGCAGCTCGTTCGAAGTCCAATTCGAGCGCTGCTTGCTGCATCATCTCTTTTAATTCTTCAATTGAATAATCAATTTCTTCAATTGGTTGAGAAATGTTACTACTTACCGAATTTGAGGAGGCCCATTGCCCCGCACCTACTTTCAGATTACTAGCCCAATCACCGCTCTTTCTACCGCCCTTTGAGCCAACCAATCTCTTGCCGCCAGAAGTACCAGCGATCAATTCATCAACATCGCTACCCATCTTTGGAAGTTCTTTTTGAATGGTAGTTGGAATAATTCCGTGCTCCTCATTGTGAGCATTTTGTCTCTGCCTTCTTTCCAAAGTTTGTCGAATTGATGCCGTCATAGGAGGACTCATCGAATCAGCGTAAAGAATCACTTTACCGCTCGAATTACGAGCCGCTCTTCCGATTGTCTGTAACAGACTTCTTTCATTCCTGAGGAAACCTTGTCTGTCAGCATCAAATATTGCTACTAGGCTCACCTCTGGAATATCTAGGCCCTCTCTCAAAAGATTGATTCCAACAATTGCATCGATGTGCCCAATTCGAAGCGCATTGATGATTTCGGTTCTTTCGATAGTATCAATTTCAGAATGCAAATGATGGGCTTTTATTCCCATCTTGTTGAGATATTGAGCTACTTCTTCTGCGAACTTTATCGTTAGCACAGTCACCAATGTTCTCTCGCCCTTCTCAATCCGTGCGTTAATTTCAGAAAGAAGATCTGCAACTTGCCCTTCTGTACCACGTACTTCGATTGTAGGATCAAGTAAACCAGTCGGCCTTATTTCCATACGAGGTATGTCTTCAATCATCTGGAGCATGTCATACATACTCTCTGATTCTGGATGTTTTTTAGCATACTCTGGCTCTTCAACTCCACCGCCTCCAGCAACATGCCTAAGGCCCATTGGCGGGTCTTGGCCTGTTATCTCACAAAGATGGAGTAACTCTCTTTCTCCAGGAGTTGCGCTGACGTAAACCATCTGTGGAATCAGACTTTGGAATTCATTGATTTTTAGTGGTCTGTTGTCTGCCGCCGAAGGCAATCTGAATCCATGTTCAATCAAATTCAACTTGCGGCTCCTATCGCCGCCGTACATTCCTCCAACTTGCGGCAGTGTAACATGTGATTCGTCCATTATTACGAGGAATTTGTCGGGATTACCATGGAATTGCTTCGCTGCTGCAGCAAAGAAATCTAGCAAACAGTAAGGCCTCTCACCGTGCTCCCTACCATCAAAGTGCATCGAATAGTTCTCAACCGCAGTGCAATGCCCTATTTCACGAAGCATTTCGAGATCATATCTGGTTCGTTGCTCCAACCGGTTTGCCTCAATCTCTTGGTTTTGACTCTTCAATTCTGCTACTCTTCCATCTAACTCTGTCTCGATATTTTCCAAAGCATTTTCAAATCTCTCGGGAGATACCATGAAGAATTCCTTAGGATGAATCCAAGCTTCGTCTAACTCGTCAAGCACCTCCCAGGTAACAGGGTCACAAATTTGGATGTGTTCAACTCCATCAAAACCAAACCTGATTCTAAGGGGGTCGTCTCGGCTAGGCATCCAAACATCGAGGTTCTCTCCGCGCAGCCTAACTTCACCCCGCTTTAGATCAGTAGAAGTTCTACTATACTGTAATGCAACTAATTCTCGTATCAAATCAATTGGTTCAATTTCTTGTTCAACATGTATTCTACAATGATATGCTAGGAATGTTTCTGGAGCATTCAAACCATAGATACACGATACAGATGACACGACTACGCAATCTGGTCGACTTACTAAACTGGCAACTGTTGCGAATCTCTCCTGTTCGATTCGTTCATTGATTGACAACTCTTTGTCGATATACAAATCGCGTTTAGGGAGATATGCTTCAGGCTGATAATAGTCATAATGAGAGACGAAATATTCGACTCTGTTTTTAGGAAATAGGCCTGCCATTTCTTGGTACAATTGACGTGCTAATGTTTTGTTGTGACTCATGATTAAAGTCGGAATATTTAGCCTCTCAATTAAGTGTGCCATTGCGAATGTTTTGCCAGACCCAGTAACGCCTAAAAGCACACATCTTTCTTGCGTATTTTCCAATTGAGAAACTAATTTTTCAATTGCTTTTTCTTGGTCGCCTGCAGGCTCATGATTTGAGTGTATTTTGAAGCGAGAAACATCTGGTGAAAGGGTATCTTTAACCGCCCCTTCTAGGGCCTTCGAGATGTCGAAGGGATCGCTCATATCATCACCATTTAAGGCAGGTATAAACCGCCATTAACATGAATCACAGCGCCGGTGATATAATTCGATTCGTCACCTACAAGGAATGACACGGTGCCAGCAATATCTTCAGGAGTTCCAATTCTCTTTAGTGGCACTTCTTCCTCACGGCTAGATCTCTTTTCAGGACTATCCCCCGCTAAGATGTCAGTATCAACAAAACCGGGAGCCACGACATTTACCCTCTTACCTTCCGGAGCCAATGATTGAGCCAATGAACGAGCCCATGTAGCAAGTGCGGCTTTAGAAGCCGAGTAATCTGCTCCATGCGAAGAACCTCTGGTTCCGAGCTGGCTGCCAATCACACAGATTCTTGCATCGCTCGACAGATGATTTTTTACAGAATCCCATACCAAGAAAGCACCTTCGAAATTTGTAGACATCGTGCGCCTTAGATGTGTCAAATCTAGATCCTTTGCATCTATTCGGTCATACCTGCCATGATTGAGTACGAGGACATCAATCCCCTCAATCACCCAAGGATGAGTTGCCAATAAAGCAACTTCTCTAGCATCAGTAACGTCACAATTTACTGCCACAGCATCTATTCCCGATTCTCGAATGTCATCAACAACCATCTCTGCTGGCTTAGAGGCATTGCAGTATGTGAGTAAAATGCGATACCCATCTTCAGCAAGGCGTTTTGAGATTGCAGCCCCTATTCCGCGGCCACCCCCCGTGACTAAAGCAGTGCGCATGCCCTCCGTAGGAGGGCACTTACTGAATAACTCACTGGAGGAATTGGGCAAGTTGCGGAGGTTGCCATCCTTCTGGTTTCAGAACTTTACCGTCTTCCCTTCGAATGACTTTACCATCAACTAATTTCGCCATATTGGAACGATGTACCTCGTTAAATGCATCATCATAAATGTCCTGCATTCCATGATTTATGATTGTACCAGCAAGAATGTATCCAATATCTGCCAGAGCATCCAATACTTCGACCATATCTCCCGCTCTAGCTGCTTCAGCATACTCTTGAACTTCCTCCATTAGGAGTTTTATTCGTAACTCAATCAATTCGTCAGGTCCAAGACCTGGACTTTCGAGACGAGGGATTTCAAAGGCTTGGTTGAATTCAAGTAACGACTTGACGATTGGATTCATGCACATAGGGGAGTGTCGCCGCTCTATGAAAGTTGCATTCCAATAAGTAGAATCCAACCAGTGGAAACATGAGTTCTAAACCACCAATTTTGGAATTGTGACCCCGAGGTTGAAAGAACTAGGAGCACCATCACTAATGAAACAACAGATCCTACGATTGAAACTACGGAAAATGCTGCCGCCCAGATAGGAGTTGATAGCAGCATAACAGCCATTGTCACAGGAGGCTGGAATCTTGCCGGGAATGAATTGATTCCGTTCTGTTTGTCGCTTTCAATGTCCATTTGAGCATAGCCCAAATCAAAGGCTGCAATCCAAACTAGTACGCCCAATGAGACATACAATAAATCAGGATACCAAGAGTTAGATGATATTTCACCAGTTATAGCCACCCAGGCACCTGCAGGGGCTAAGGCCAAACAACAACCTAGCCACCAATGGCACAACCAAGTATACCTCTTGAGATATGGATAAACCACGAACGCAGCAACTGGAATTGGAGAGAGATACAAGCACAGTGGATTAAGCATCCAAGCACCAACCACAAGCATCAGAAGAAAAATACCACAAAGAGCCCATGCTGTTTGAAGAGACATTGTTCCGGACGCTAAATGCCTCCCTGCTGTTCTTGGATTAGCTGCATCTATTTCTCTATCAATAATACGATTCAGCCCCATAGCCAAACCCCTCGCACCAATCGCTGCAACAAGAATCCAAACAAGTTGAGAATAGGTAGGGTCTCCCGCCATGTAAGCGCCAATGAAAACAAATGGTAGGCTAAACAAAGTATGCTCGATTTTAACAAACGATGCAATCTGTTTGAAGTCCACTCACATCACCAAATTATCTGGCCAAGGTGGCAAATCGAATCTCTCAATGGCTTCGAGAGTTTCAGGATCATGCATCGTAATCGCTGGCCAACGCCTTACCGGAGTCGGCCCATCATTAGAAGGAATCGGAGTTGTGGCATCCCAGAAAATTCGGCCGTCTTCTACCAAGAAATCTCGCTCGACAGCGAAGCGTGAAGTCAACTGCCAAAGCAGTCTGCGGTTAGCACCTTCTCCATGTAAATTTAGATCGTTGTCAGTCACAAATAACCATCTAAGGCTTTTTTGGGAGTCCAATTGCCAAATTGAATTTCGCAATTGGTTAATTTTATTCCGCTGTGCTTCAGCACCTTCCTCATTTGGCCATTGAGCACCTGTACGAGGATCAGGCCTTCCCTCGACATTCACAGTTACAATAAGCATCGAATTTCTCAGTAAAAGTGCATCTTCAACATCTGCTAATTCTTTGATTTCAGTGACCAATGATTCGCTAATTCCAGGTGCATCTTCCTCCCCTTTGCGCCATGCAGGAGTAGACTCTACGAACGAGCCTTCAAGTGGGGAGCCACTTCTTGGATCAGCAGACACTAATTTTGTTGCATCGATAATTAACTTCGAATGTACATTCTCAAATGTTGAAGCAGGCTCCAATGAATCACTAACCATCCCATCGATAATTGTGATATCAGAATTAGGATCAACTCTGTTGTTAAGAACATCCAGTAGAGATTCCAAATCACTAGGTTTCTCATCTGTTGCAATCAGGATTTTCAAGAACATCATCTGCCCAGCCCCGAGTAATCCCAAACAGGTTTTACGTGCTTGCCGAGGATATCTTTGCTTACTTTTCACAATAGCTAAGTTGTGGAAACCTGTTTCAAGAGGAAGATGCAAATCTAAGACATCCCGGTGCTGGAATGAGAGGATAGGCCTGAATTGTTTACCAATCGCTTCACCCAAGTATCCATCTTCCATAGGAGGTTGCCCCACAATTGTAGCAGGCAATACAGCATTTTTCCTCCTAGTTATTGCTGTAACATTTAGTACAGGATATTGCCCGGTTAGTGAATAAAAACCGAAATGGTCACCAAAAGGCCCTTCTGTACGAGTCTTAGTCGCATCAACCCAGCCCTCTATCACTACATCTGCATCAGCTGGAACGAGGAGATCTTGAGTCAGGGCTTTGGTAATTCTTAGTCTCCTCTTACCAAGGAACCCCGCAAACATGTATTCTTCCAAATTATCAGGAAGAGGAGCTATTGCTGAAAAAATCAATTCCGGAGGCCCGCCAATACATATTGCCACTGGCATCTTACCTTCCGGCCATGCTGCCGCATGATCCGCTCCATGTTTGTGAATTTGCCAATGCAATCCAACTTCCTTTGGACCGAAAACCTGCCCCCTATACATTCCAAGGTTATGTTCTCCAGAACTTGGGTCTTTAGTTACAACAAGAGGTAGTGTGATGTAACGCCCACCATCCATTGGCCATGTCTTTGGTATCGGTAATTTAGTAACATCAAGATCCATCTTGACCCTCTGACAAGAGCCTTTCCAAACTTTCTTTGGAGGCATTGAAATTGCATCCCGTAGTAGCGGCAGACCTGTCCATGGCCTCTTGACAATCCCACCTATGTCCGGCTTCATCAAGGCAACTAATCTGTCGCCAACTTCTGTTGGATGCGAAGCGCCCAGAGCCCTAAGAGTTCTATCATGAGACCCGAAAAGGTTCATTGCAAGAGGAATCTCGCTGATTTCACCATTTGGAAGACGTGGATTTTCGAAAAGAACTGCCTTCCCGCCTGATTTAACCAACCGGTCAGCAATAGCTCCGGCCTCAAGTTCAACATCGACTGGTTCGATGATACGCAGTAACTCGCCTTTCTTGTCCAGATGGGCGAGCCAGCGTGTCATATTGCGCCAGGCCATGTCAGTTCCTAGGCGACATTGCTCATGAATACTTGTTCTGCGCCGACTCATTGAAGTCCCGCCTCCCCTACGGGGAGGCATGGCGAGTTGCGATGTCCTAGTAATCGGCGCCGGGCCCGGAGGAGGTTCTGCAGCTCTACATTCGGCTCGTGCAGGCCTCAGCACTATGATTGTGGAGGCCGATTCAGAAGTAGGCGTTCCAGTTCATTGTGGCGAGTGCTTGTCACAAATGGCGATAGACAATTTAGATCTAGAATTACCCGAGGAAGTCGTAGCCCTGGATTGTAAAGGAATAAGGGTAATTTTCCCAGATGGTACAGCTAAGTTACTAACCGAGAAAGGATACGTTTTAGAGAAACATAAATTCGAACAATGGTTGTGTGATGAATCTGTTAAAGCAGGCGCTAGTTTACACCTATCACATAGAGTGACTTCGATGGAAAGAGTTTACAATAGCAAAAATGAATTTATCAATTGGAAAATTGACGGCCGAGGAAATGAATTTCCAATTGAATGTAAAGCGGTGGTTGATGCATCCGGAGTGGCCGGAGCAGCTACCAAATTACTCAATATGGGCACAGAAGTTGAGGTTATTGCTGGGTTCCAATATGAGATGACAGAAGTTGAAAATGATGGTTATCTTGACTTCTACCTATGGCCAGAATATTCGCCTCACGGATACGTATGGATGATTCCCAAGAAAGGAGGTAGAGCAAACGTCGGGCTTGTTACAACTGACAAAAGAGGCGCCATAAAATACCTCGACAAATTCGTCGAAGATACTTACTTGAAAGACAAAGGTGTTCAGAATCCAGAATGGAGAAAACCAGGAAGTAAACCAAAACCATTTGGAGGCACAATTCCAATCTCTGGCCCTCGAGAAATTACTACTGGCGACGGCCTAATCCTAGTTGGAGATGCAGCAGGATTTACTTCGCCTCTATTCGAAGGAGGTTCTCACCTCGCCCTGTGGTCTGGAAGAGAAGCCGCTCAAACAATCTCTAAAGCGATTAACAAAGGAGACCTCTCTAACAAAAATATGCAACCTTATGTTAAAGCATGGAAAAAGAAATTCCCCCCTTACCACAAAATATTGAAGGGCAAAACATCACTGTATGAACTATCTGATCAAGAACTTTCCAACATGGCACACTGCTTGCCGGAAGAGTTGGGTTCTATGTCGCCACTGGATAAGTTGTGGATAGGCATGAAACTGCTAGTCAGGCACCCAATTCTATACACTAAAGGTGTAATCAGCGTTCTACTTTCATTCGGCTATTCGAGAGCTAAACATTTTGGTTGGTGAGTCAATGGAATCTCTATTGATGCCTCTTGCTGTAGTGGCAGCAGCATGGGTTACATACAAACCAGATGCAAGAGTGACATGGATTCTAGCATTACCATTTTTTGCTCTAGCGGCAATGTTCACAATGGATTATAATTCGATACATTTGGTTGCATGGTACGGAGGAGAGGAGTTACCTCTGAAGTACCGCTTTGCAGCAACTTGGGCTGCTAGAGAGGGGCCAATCTTGCTGTGGGCGGCTTGGATGGCTCTTTTGACTATGATCTGGCGTAACCCATTGTCAAGTGAGAATGATGATACCCATTTAATGCGTGTAAGAATGATGAATGGTTTCTCATTGACTCTGTTACTAGTTGCATGGATATTGCAGCCATTCAAAGAAGCAGATTCCACCGGTCCTGGACTAAATGAATTATTACAGACTGATTTGATGGTCATCCACCCCCCTCTAATTTTCTTAGCATACTCATTGTGCATTACACTTGCAATCATTGCAATTTCATCTCTAATGACCACCAATGATGGAATAAAAGAACGACTAATACAAGTCGCAAGACCTGCATTCTTTTTCTCGACTCTCGGAATTGGACTTGGAGGACTTTGGGCATACCTAATACTAGACTGGGGAGGATACTGGGCATGGGACCCTGTAGAGACTGGTTCACTACTTCCATGGATTTGCTTAGTAGTATTACTTCACCTTCGAACAAGACCAGGAAAAACATCTGACCACATGTGGGCTGGAATTGGAATGGCTACTGGTGCTTTGGCATTATTTGCGACTATGGTTACCAGGGCAGGGGGCGTATGGGCAGTGAGCGTACACACTTTCGTAATCAATTCTGAAGGCTCACCCCCAGAAGACGTATTTGGTAGAATTATGCTGATATTATCTGATATCAGTGGCATCGAGGTCATTGTTTACCTATTAGCGATAATACAACTTATGGGGATATTTTTGGCATCTAGACTAGGTACTAAATTTTCTAAGTGGTGGCTAGCAATGTTACCCGTCATTGCATTGATGGGAGTTGCAGGCGGAGGAGATGTTCTAGATGGATTCCCTCCAACCTTGTTGGTGATTTTGGGATTGGGGCCATTTGTTGAGGCTGGAATTAGATCACTACCAGAAGGGCATGATTGGAAATGGTTTGCATTACCTGGCGTAATGGTTCTTCTAAGAATTGAACATGGGATGGTTTTGTTCGAATTGCTTTCGCTGCTATTCGCATTTGGGCTGATTTTTGAAAAAGAACGACTCAAAGCATGGGGTTGGGCTAGTGCAGGAGTTGTACTATTCCTGTCGGCTTCATGGTCAGGAATGCTAGACATATGGATTTGCGCAATAGGAATGATTGCTTTCATCACACCTTGGCTAGTCACTGGAGAAAATGAAGATTCAAAGTTTTCATTCAAAGAAAGAAAATATCAGCAAAGAATTGCACTATGGGCCCCAGTTGTTGTAGTCGGATTGTATCTTATTTTGACACTGGTGATTCTAATCTCTAGTATTGATTCAATTCAGTTAGCAGCTCATGAATTGTACGGAGCACCTTTCATTGCAGCACTGATGATAGCGTTAGTAATGTGGAGTCTAAGAGACAAACCCCAGAGGGTGTTCGGATTCCTAATATCGACTCCTTTGATTTTAGTTGCTGCATGGCTTTTTGGCAACTCACTGGGATATGATTCAACTGACGTACTGGGAGCATCCCTCACACGTGGACAAATTGGCATGGTAGTTCTATTGCCTGCATTGATGGCATTACCTGCAACATTTTCTCTGATAAGAGAAAACACTGGCAAAGGGAACGTCTCTATGTACGCACACATCATACACTTTGGATTAGTTCTGATGATTATTGGGCATGTAATGAGTACTACAATTATCGATAGGGGAACCTATTCACATAGTGTGACTTTAATCAAAGATGAAAAAGTCGAATGGGGTGATTATGAATTTGAGTTTACTGAAATAGTAACTCAGACCGATGGTTTAGAAGTTGGCGACGGTTATCTGGGAGCAGTGATCAATGTCTATGAAGACGGGGAATTGATAGATACTGTTGAACCGGGAGTTATCAGATTTGATACTCGCTCTCGCTCTGAAGTTGATCGTATTAGTATGTGGCACGGCGATGTGGTTCTGATAATGGATGGCACGCAGGCTCGCTCTTTGATGGAAGGTAGCGACTTGGTTAGAATCATGGTCTATGACCTACCTGGAATACATTTGGTATGGACTGGGTGGACGTTCATGTTGTTGGCTAGTCTGGCAATTTGGCGACCCCGGAATGACCCAACTGATTGAAATAGGGATGGTTGGTCGCCGGAATGCCCCCGTAGGGGGCGATAGGTGAATTACCATGGAAGAAGGAACTATTGTCCATGTGGAGTACGATTTGTACAACGCAGACTCAGGCGATTTAATTGAAACTACTAGAGAAGATGTTGCAAAGGAACACGACATGCATCAGGAAGGCCGTAACTACACCCCGCTAGTTTGTGTTGTAGGTTCTGGAAACTTGATTTCAGGATTCGAAGAAAGCCTACTTTCAGCCAAAGCAGACAAGGACATTTCACTAGAAATCGCTCCTGCAGATGCTTACGGCGAAAAAGACCCTGACCAAATTGAAACTATCTCAATCGACAAGTTGCTTCGCCATGTCCGTGACCCTAAGTCACTTTACATCGGAGGCCCAGTTTCTGTTGAAGGGCGCCAAGGAACTCTCTCGTACCTAGCAGCAGGCCGTGCACGTATCGACTACAACCATCCAATGGCTGGTCGCAAACTAAAGTATGACTACAAGATTGTGAAGGTAATCGAAGGAAAGGAAGAGAAGGTATCTGCCCTACTAGAAGCAAATACTGGCCATGAAGGGTTCGTAGTAACCTTTGACGGTGACGATCTTTCAATCGTAGTCCCTCAAACTATGCTTTTCGATACTAACGCTGCAATGCAGAAGTTCCGCTTAGTAACTGTACTAAGAGACGCTGTAAGTGCTGGCAAGGTATCTTTCGTTGAAGAACACGAACCTCGTGTTGCTACAGAAGATTCTGAAGAAGAGTGAGTAACCCTAACGGGAAAACTCATCACCCCTATTGAGTTGAGACTGCACATGGATGATACAGAGTTCTCCAACGGAGAGCGATTACTTCTATCGATTTTTGCCTCCATAGCACTCTTGGTTATTGGAGGATTAATCTTCGCTCCAGAAATGTTCTGGGATGATTTCATCAAAATCTACATCTGGGATCCAATCGTAAAGGATGCTGGAGAAAGCGGTGATGCAGGCTATTCGGGCGTCAATACCGCAATTTACATTCTTACAATGGTCGCTGCAGTAATTGTACTACAAGCTGTTTTCAGAAAATGGAGACTCCCTGTAGATGATAGAATGCTGTGGGCATTGATCGCATGGGTAGTTCTAGCCCCTATTCTACGAGTCATGGAAGATGCGGATTACTTTGCAGAAGGTGTTGATGTTCTATTCATCTCACCACTAATTCACATTCACCTAGCCGCTTGGTTAGTAATCTCAGGTTTCATTGGACATGTTGGAAAGAAAAATGAAATCTCAATGTTAGCAATGCTTCTTGTTGCCTACATTGCATTTACTGGGCTGTTGGTATTACCGAATGTTCACATTCATGATACTGGCCACTTTTGGATACTTAGTGGCGCCATCGCTGGGGCTGTAATGATTGCAGTAGTGATTCACAATACTTGGGATTGGGAAGCAATCCCTAGAAGCATGCTTGCTTTTGCAATCGGATTAATCACAATGGGTCTAGGGCATTGGATTCAACTTATGTCAACTCCATGGGTTCAAGATAGTGGATTGATGCCAAGAGATAACGAAATTGTTTGGCCAACTCTTGTTGTAGTGGCCTTACCGCTGCTAATCACTTGGGCTGTTTGGCGTCAAGGTGAGGAGGACCTGGCTCAACTACGCTTAACTGGAAATGAAGTCGGACTAATTCCTGATGGCTTGACATTAGCAGAATGGGAAAGTGAAGATCGCTCTGAACACGCTGTTGAAATCCTGACGCCAAAGGGCATACTCGCCACTCCAATGGTTGCAGGAATGCTATTCGGGCAATTATGCGATGGACTGGCGACAATGGTTGGCATTGATTGGTTCGGGTATTCCGAGAAGCACCCAGTTTCAGATGCGGTTATTCAGTACGGTGACAGTTTAGGAATCCTAGGTGAAGGCGCTTGGCTCTTTTTCTTGGTCAAAGCATCGATTGTGACGTTGATAATTTGGATGTTCTCACAGATGAGAATTGAGACTAGGCAGCAACATTTGCGTGTTCTTATCGTACTAGCTGTAATGATAGTCGGGCTCGCTCCTGGATTAAGAGACATTGGCCGCTTAATTCTTGGAGTATAAGCGGTTGATTCAAGTTGAACTCTACCTTCGGTTGTGATGAGGGGCAGACATGGATAGACTAGCAACCCGTGTCAATCGTGCCGACTCTGACTTCCAAAAACGTCGAACTCACAATCAAGAATTGATTGAAACTCTTCGAGATCGCTTAGATACCGTCAGCAATGGAGGCGGCGGCAAATATGTCGAAAGACACAGAAGTAGAGGCAAAATGCTAGCCAGGGAACGCATTGAGAAAATCATCGACCCGGGAACTGCTTTCCTCGAATTATCGCCTCTGGCTGCCTATGAATTGTATGACGGCAGAGCGAACAGTGCCGGGATAGTAACTGGCGTTGGATTGATTCACGGACGTGAATGCCTATTCGTAGCCAATGATGCAACAGTAAAGGGCGGCTCTTACTATCCAATGACAGTCAAGAAGCATATTCGTGCTCAAACTGTTGCTCACGAAAACAATCTACCTTGTATCTACCTAGTAGACTCTGGCGGAGCGTTTCTACCTATGCAAGACGAAGTGTTCCCAGATATTGGCCACTTTGGAAGAATATTCCGTAACCAAGCAAGGATGTCCGGGGACGGTATTCCGCAAGTTGCCGCCGTGCTGGGAAGTTGTACTGCGGGAGGAGCGTACGTTCCTGCGATGAGTGATGAGTCAATTATTGTCAAAGGAAATGGAACAATTTTCCTTGCAGGCCCGCCCCTAGTAAAGGCCGCTACAGGTGAAGTTGTAACTGCTGAAGAATTGGGCGGAGCAGATGTACATACATCTCAAAGTGGCGTTGCAGACCACTTTGCTGAAGATGAATCTGAGGCATTGAGAATGGTTCGAAATGTAGTCGAGAATCTTGGATCTAGAGAACTTGCACCATTCGATAGAATCGAGTCTGACGAGCCATTCCATGATGTAGAAGACTTGCTAGGACTTATTCCTGCAGATAACAGAACACCTGTTGATATTAAGGAAATTATTGCCCGAATTGTTGACGGTAGCAGATTCCATGAATTCAAATCAAGATATGGTCAAACACTGATTTGTGGATTCGCCCACATTCACGGATACAAGGTAGGAATCGTAGCAAACAATGGAATTCTGTTTTCAGAGTCCTCGCTGAAAGGAGCACACTTTGTTGAATTATGTGGCCAGAGAGGGATTCCTTTGGTATTCCTGCAGAACATTACCGGTTTCATGGTTGGTAAAGCATACGAAGCCGGCGGTATTGCCAAGGATGGTGCAAAATTAGTCACTGCCGTATCGTGTGTGAATGTTCCGAAGTTCACAGTAATCATTGGCGGCTCTCATGGAGCAGGTAATTACGGGATGTGTGGAAGAGCATACGACCCGAGATTCCTATTCATGTGGCCAAATAGTCGAATCTCTGTGATGGGTGGCCCACAAGCTGCTGATGTTCTAACTACTGTCAAACAAGACCAAAGGGCGCGTGAAGGCATGCCACCAATGGAAGGCGAAGAGTTGGAAGATTTCCGCTCGCCGATTCTTGAAAAATATGAGACTGAAGGTAGCCCGTACTATTCGACAGCAAGACTCTGGGACGATGGGATTATCGATCCAAGAGACACCAGAGATGTTCTTGGATTATGTATCGCCGCAAGTCAGAATGCGAAGTTGCCAAATGACCGATTTGGCGTATTTAGAATGTAATTGGAATTTTAATTTTTGCAATTGGAGAATTAGACATGAATAATCAGCCCACAACTTCACTTATCCAATTGGAAATCGATGGATGTATTGCTCGCGTTAGTCTGGCTCGGCCGGACAAATATAACGCCTTGAATGTACAAATGATTACTGAATTAATCGAAGTATTCAGATGGACTTCTGAAAACTCAGTCGGCACTACTGGAAAGTTAGAATCCAAGGATGGAACTCCTTACTTCAGGGTACTAACACTAACCGGTCAAGGCAAGCATTTCTGTGCAGGTGCAGACATCAACATGATGAGAGATGCCGGAGCAAATACTCCTGAAGAGAATCGAAGAGATTCTGAAAGATTGGATGCTTTGTTCAATGGACTTTGGTCGCATCCATGTTTCACAATCGGGCTAGTTCAAGGTGTTGCTTTGGGAGGAGGGGCTGGTTTGATCGCTTGCCTGGACCATGTAATTTGCAACCCTAAAGCCAAGATCGCATTATCTGAAGGAAAGCTTGGGATTCTTCCTGCTGTAATTGGCCCCTACGTCTATCGTAGGATGGGTAGTGCAAATTTCCGAAGACATGCTATGCTTGCAGGCAGAATGGATACTTCTGAAGCCCTAAGAATAGGTATGATTGATGCCATTAGCGAAGATGGCGAAGCAGATTCATTGAAAATAATCTCAGAAGTTCTCTCAACGGGCCCGTGTGCAGTAACTGCTGCTAAGGAATTGACACTCGGATTTGACAGATGGTCGGAAGATGATGAATCTCTTAGATTGTGGACTCTGGACTTCACCAGCAGAATGCGTGGTAGTCAAGAAGGTCAAGAAGGGCTTTCTTCATTCCTAGAAAAGCGAAGTGCTAACTGGAAACCAGAGGAGTGATTCGATGCTAAAACGCACTCTCGTCGCAAACCGCGGTGAGATTGCATGCCGTATCTTGCGTGCTTGCAAAGAGGCGGGCATCGAGGGGGTTGCAATTCATGCAACAAATGATGCAGGCTCTCTATTCACCGAAATTGCTGATATCG
>Ga0208277_1000491_pt1 | contig 23169 bp, 23 predicted proteins | sample ETNtaG_5_FD_185782 | JGI IMG/M metagenome (GOLD analysis project Ga0208277, IMG submission 185782) | Marine microbial and viral communities from oxygen minimum zone, Eastern Pacific Ocean - ETNP201406SV205 (SPAdes) (version 2) | ecosystem: Environmental > Aquatic > Marine > Oceanic ...
TTGCGATGCATTATACGCCTCACGTAGACCAGGCTTTTGCTAGCGTCGAACACATTATGAGAAATGTTAACGGCGGTCATATGCTCCGCTACCTGCATGCTAACGGTGCGTCTTTGTTTTTTATTGCCGTGTATGCTCACATTTTTCGAGGCCTTTATTATGGTTCTTACAAAGAACCTAGAGAAGTTACTTGGATAATCGGAATGCTAATTTATGTTCTTATGATGGCGACAGCGTTTATGGGCTATGTCTTACCGTGGGGACAAATGTCATTTTGGGGTGCAACAGTCATAACTGGTCTGTTTGGAGCAGTACCATTTATTGGGGATGCGCTTCAAACGCTATTACTTGGTGGTCCAGCGGTTGATAATGCGACCCTAAATCGATTTTTTAGTTTACATTACTTATTACCTTTCTTGATAGCTGGATTGGTGATTGTACATATTTGGGCGTTTCATACTACCGGAAATAATAACCCAACGGGCGTGGAAGTACGAAGAGGATCCAAAGAGGAGGCGGAAAAAGACACAGTTCCATTTTGGCCTTATTATATAATAAAAGATGTATTCGCTTTAGCGGTTATTATGGTTGTTTTCTTTGCAGTTGTTGGCTTTATGCCAAACTATCTTGGGCACCCGGATAATTATATTGAGGCTAACCCTCTAGCTACTCCGGCTCATATTGTTCCTGAATGGTATTTTCTACCCTTTTACGCAATCCTGCGCGCCTTCACCGCTGATGTTTGGGTGGTTCAGATAGTGAGTTTTTTAACAGGTGGAATTATTGACGCTAAGTTTTTTGGCGTCTTAGCAATGTTTGGAGCAATTCTTGTGATGGCATTAGCTCCTTGGCTTGACACTTCTTCTGTTCGGTCAGCCCGTTACAGACCGATGCTGAAGCTTTGGTTTGCTATATTGGTAATCGACTTCATTCTTCTTATGTGGTTAGGAGCAATGCCAGCTGAGGAGCCATACGCTTCGCTGTCACTGATCGCTTCAGCTTACTGGTTTGCTTATTTTCTAGTTATTCTGCCGCTGCTTGGTGTGCTTGAGAAGCCCCTTCAGCAACCGATGACAATTGAAGAAGATTTCAACAAGAAGTACCCTCCTAAAGAAGCTAATGCGGGTGCCTCTCCAACCGAAGTACCTGCTGAATGAGCTAAGGATGATCAAAAGTATGTTTGTAGGAAAATCAATTTTAAACTTTTTTGTTGTACTCTTTTTGACAGCAGCCTCTTCTTTTGCTGCTGGTGGTGGCGATAATTATGTTAAAGATTACAAGTTTTCATTCGAAGGCCCACTGGGGTCTTACGATCAAAACCAGCTGCAAAGAGGCCTGAAGGTCTACACGGAAATATGCTCTGCGTGTCACGGTTTAAAATATGTTCCAATCCGCACCCTAGGGGACGAAGGCGGTCTAGGTTATTCTGAAGACGAAGTTCGAGCATATGCAGAGAACTACGAAATCTTTGACCCTGAACTCGATGATTACCGTCCTGCAAAGCCAACAGATCATTTTCCAGAAGTTGTCGATGCAGGCGCCCCAGATCTTTCTCTAATGGCGAAAGCCAGGGCTGGATTTCATGGTCCTATGGGCACGGGTATAAATCAATTTGTAAAGGGGATTGGTGGGGCTGAATATATAGCGTCACTATTAGCTGGCTATACCGGAGAAGAAAAAGAAGAATTTGGTACGGTATTTTATGAAAATACTGCTTATCCAGGTCGCTGGATAGCAATGGCACCACCACTATATGGTGAAGATGTAGACTTTGATGATGGGCACTCCAATGAGCTAAAATATGAAGCTATGGATGTTGCGGCGTTTCTAACGTGGGCTGCTGAGCCAAAAATGATGGCTAGAAAACATGTCGGTTTTCGCGCCGTCCTATTTTTAATTCTATTATCTGCATTGCTTTATGCCACGAATAAAACTTTATGGGCTCCTATAAAAAAGCGAGCTGCATAGTTTTTTGTGAGATCTAGTCGAAACTTTCTAGAAATTAGTCATTATCGGACAGCCCTGCGCCGGCTCCACTGCGCCTGCTTTCCTCTGTAGCAGGTGCGTAAGTTTTATGGGCATATTCATTTAATATTTTGAATTGTGTTTCACTTAGACAGGCACGAAATGATGTTGTTTGCTTTACTCCATCAATAATTAGCTCCTGCCCATTCCACTCATAGCCATCCAATTTTACATTAGTATCAGGTTGCACGTAGACTGAAGCCGCTAAATCAAAAATATTATTCAGTTTGTTACTGCTGGGCTGATCTATTTTTTTACAATAATCTATCCAAAAAGTATTATCTTTTAAGCAATCAACCCATGTGTCGAGCTTATTTAATCCACAAGACATAAACCAAGCCCCACAAGCTGCAGCATCTTCTGCAATTCCCCAAGGTAAGCCCGAACCTACTGCAGCTTTGTTAAGAAGAGCTTCATATTCATTTAGAGAAAGTTCAATTCCCTTTTTCAAGGTGCCCAAATCCAATTTTCTGGATCACTTCCAGAGGATAATTCATCTGGAAACGGCGCGCCTTTAAACATGTTAATCCTTACCCATCGGTCAGAGCGAGGATCAAAATGACAAGCGCCAAAAAATGACAACTTTGCTCTCAACATATCGATTGGTAACATCGAACTGTCTATTGTGTTATCTCGGATTTCCGAAAATGGCAGTTCACCACAAGTAAGACAGCGTCTCATTATATGTCTATGTTTTGGATATGTTCTTAAAAAATCTGCTATAGTGGTGTTTGGCTCAAGTTCACATAGATCTTTATATGCCCTGGCTACATCTCGACCTGGTTGCAGCGCTTGTTCATACTCGTTTAATTCTGGCATCTCATAGCGTTCGCCTAAGCGCGGCTCCAATTTTTCTTCTGAAGTATACCATGCCCGAGCATCACAATTGGGATCTTCCCAATCAATTTCTAAAGCCCAGTCATAATTTTGCTCAATGGTCGACTTTGCAGTTGCAATAGTCATATCGCCATTTATCGCGAATAGTTTAGCCTCGTCACAAGACATTTCATCGCCAAAAGTATCTACTAGATGTCCATAAGGTTCCAGAATAAGAGAGTTTAACATCTCTTGGCCTTCTATACTTAGCTCAACTTCTGACCAGTCACACAAAATCTTCCAAGGGGATCCTATACTAAAACTGAAGTTTTCTAACTTGGTCTCTAGTTTTTCAATATCTTCCTCAAGCGCCAGATTTTTCTCAATTTGTATAGGGTGTTCTGACTGCCAAGCTTTTAAATGTGGTTTTAATCTTGTTACTAGTTCTTTAAATTTTGATATTTCAGTTTGTGTCGCAGTTTTTAAATTTTTTACTGTCGCGATAGCGTTTTCTTTTGCTTCAAACCAATTATGAATTAATCTAGGATGGTTGACCAAAAATGGAGCCATTCCAAGACCTGTTGAGTTACCAACTCCAAACGAACGCCTTATAGCACTATCCAATTTTACCGCGCTGTCTGGATTTTTTATTTTTGCCAAGTGCTCAATTAAATCCATTACAAATGTTCTTATTAAATACACAGTCATCATTTCTAATTGGAACGGAGAATTCGCTTCTTCCCGATTTTCGACAACTCGACGGTCAGCCGAACCAAACTTTCCTGATCCATATACCGCTGTTGTACGCATCAAATATCCAACATCTCTGACGCGGTCTAAGTCGGGCTGGTTGCCATTTGAAAGACAGTCTAAAACATAATCCCAAAGTCTAACGGAGCGGTTTGCTCGAGACAGGCATAATTCATTTTGTGTTAGCCGACCCTCCTCTTGGTAAGGCACATGCTTTTCTAGTCTTTCTAGATCATCAAGCGTAGGCCTTCCATCATAAAGAGTAAATGTAGCGTCCCAAGCTGAGGCTATGACGCGATCGCTACGCATTTCATCAGGTAAATCATGTGAAAAGCATATCAGCGTATAATCGCGTAAAGGTGTGCTGAGCCTGTAGAGTGCTCTGCCTACACCATTAGCGTTTATTTCAAACAGATCTCTGTTAAACTTCCAGTTTTCTTTCGCAGCTCTTCTTAAAAATTGCCTTAAAAAAGACAGCCTGGATTGATGCATTGAGCCCATACGATCTAATCGCATAACTTTCTCAGCGGATCTTTTAAGATCTGAAATTTCCACAATGCGATTAATCGGACCAACTCCCTAGTTTAAAATCTATTAGAAATATATAATAAACTGTGTTTTTTGATTTTCCAAGATCAGTTGATATTATAGTTACGTCAAAAAGAAGAAAACTCAATGTCCCAAGTATATAATTCTTTAAAGATAATATGCCTTAGTTCTAACAAAAGTTCTTGGTGTTAAAATTGGGAGGTTTATTTAAGTGGCATCCCGAAGCGCGTTACTCAACTTTACATTTAAAGCCATGCAATTTTTCACAGGCTATAGCTGCAGATTTAGCAATAGGAATTTTTATTAAAAAGGTTTCTGAAGACAAGTGCCCACTTATCTCAGATGTTGATGAGGTCAAAACTGATGACACTAATAGTATAGGCGTTTTTAGAACTAAAACTGGTGGGACATCGAAAGACCCTAAATTTGTTTTGAGAACTACCCAGAGCTGGATTAGCTCATTTGAAGTTATCAATTCATTACAAAAAGAAAAAGAAAACTATCTGGTATTTGGTGATTTAACACATTCGTTAGCACTATATGGAATGCTTGAGGCTTTACACTTAGGTCACAACGTCCACCACGTTCAGAAACTGAGATCTAAAAATGAATTAAAGGCGTCGGTTAAATTTGAGCCAACTTTTGTCTATATTACGCCTACACAAATAAGGTTCATTTCTTCTTTTTTTATTACTCTTCCAAGTACTTTAAATGTATTTATTGGGGGAGGGCGCCTTAATTCTGAAACTAAAGAAATGGCCAAACAAATTTTTCCTAACGCGATTGTGCATTTATTTTATGGATCTAGTGAAACAAGTTTTATAACGATTTCAGATGAGTCTACTCCTGTTGGATCAGTGGGCAAAGTTTTTCCAAATGTCGAAATTAAAGTGGAAGAAACTGGACCCAATAAAAACCGTATATGGGTTAAATCGAATTACTTATTTTTGAAATATGCTGAAGGATCTAACAAAAATTTAGTTTGGCAAGGTGAATGGCTGACTATTGGTGAATACGGAAAGATAGATAGAGACGGATATTTATTCCTATTTAGTGAAGACAGTTCACGATTAACGGTCGCTGATAAAACTATGGAAAGTTATGAAATTGAAGACAAACTTAAGACGGCTGAGAATGTAATAGATGCTGCTGTTTGGAAAATTGAAAATAAATTAAGGGACTTTCGAATAATAGCTGCAGTAGCAACAAATGGCGAAGTTCCTTCCGACAGGCTCTACGATACCTTGAAAGAGATAAACAAAATATTCAAACCCAAAAAGATTTATAAGATTAGTTTAAATGAGTGGCCCTTACTTCCCTCCGGCAAGACAGATCTAAGAGCTTTGAAAAGTAACTACCATGAGTAGTGAGCGCGTTTTTATAGTTGCGGGCAAGCGAAGCGCGGTGGCTCCACGTTCTGGAGTATTTGCATCGCTGACATATTATGATTTGGCAGCCCAGGTTGTGATTGATACCTTAAAAGAGGCTAAAATAGATAATCAAGAAGTTGATGAACTTATTGTTTCTAATGCTTTGGGTGCTGGTGGAAATCCGGCTCGAATGGTTAGCCTTGAAGCAAAATTAAATCTTTCGGTAGGTGGAATATCAATTGACCGGCAGTGTTGTGGAGGAATGGATGCAATCAGTATCGGGACAGATCTTATAAAAAGTGGTCGTGCTGAAGTTGTAGTTGCTGGAGGAGTGGAAAGCTACTCTACGCGGCCAGTTAGATTACACCCCGAAAACTCAGATCATCCACTAGTTTCTTATGATAGGCCGGCTTTCGCTCCCGCTGGTTTCAATGATCCTGATTTGGCTGAAGCCACTGCAAAGTTGGCTAAAAAGTTTGGGATTAGTAAGGAAGAACAAGATAATTGGAGTATTAATAGCCACTCAAACGCACTGAAATCTAAGGAGATTTTAAGGTCTGAAATAACTCCAGTTTTAAATCAAACAAATGATTTGTTTGCGCGAGAACTTAACCAAAAAATTTGCGAAAGAGCTCCCAAATTATCAGATACAATTACTCATGCAAATTCAGCGATAGCGGCTGATGCGGCTAGTTTTGTTGTTTTGGTGTCAGAGCTTTTTTTAAAAAACAAAATGTGCAAAGGAGTTGAGGTATTAGGTTCTGGGACAAGTGGGGTTATTCCAGAAGAAGCGCCATTGGCGCCAGTTGGAGCAATAAAAGCGCTTTTAGATCAGACAAAAATAAGCTTATCAAATGTGGCCTTTATTGAACTCATGGAGGCTTATGCGGCACAAGCAATAATATGTACTCGTTTATGTGATCTTGATTTAGATAAAGTAAATATAAGAGGAGGTGCTCTTTCTCGAGGTCATCCAATTGGTGCTTCGGGAGCGATACTGGTAGTTCGTTTATTTAATGAACTTATTAACGCACCAGGAGCATCTGGAATGGCGGCAATAGCTGCAGCTGGAGGTATTGGTTCGGCTATGATGTTAAAGTCTTAGTCTCTCGTTAAGACACTATTCGGCCGCGCTTTTAATATCGCACTAGTAACTATAGTTACTAATATCACCTTTAAAATATCACCAGGTAAGTAGACCGCAACAGCCACGATTGCCGCATTCAGAGACATTCCAGCATTAATCATCATACCAATAAGCCCAGGAATGTAGAGTATGACTATTCCTCCCATTATGGAAGACAGCGAGACAGAAATTAGAATATCGACAGATTTTGTCTTCTCCATAAGCCAGCCAGTAATATAGGCCGCAATAGGAAAACCAACTATAAAACCCGCAGATGCTCCTGCGAGGAGGCCAATTCCTCCTCTTCCACCAGCCAATAAGGGTAAACCTATCAAAGTCAAAACCACAAAAAATAATGCTGCCAAGCCACCTTTTCTAGAGCCTAAAATTGTTCCACATAGCATAACGCCCAAACTTTGCGCGGTTATTGGGACTCCAGAAGCTAATGGAAAGGCAGGAACCAACCCAAGCACAGCAATCAAAGCGGCAAATAAAGCTACCAGAACGCTTGTTTTTTCCATCAATTTTCTCGCTTCTTTATCCCACCCCTAGCACGCAGAGCATCTGATACATGATCCGCATCATCTAAAATTGATAATGCTAGAGGTACTGAAATTCTCCAAAAACTGCGTTTAGTCGATCTGGCCGATTGCGCAAGCATTAAATTTTTAGCGCGCTGGTTCAATATTGGAATTGATCTGATAAACAAGCCTATTGTTATAGATAAGGCATAGGGATTTACCCCAAAGTTCTTGAGGTAAAATGAGTATTTCTGAATTGCTAAAATTATATCATGAATTTTGCTGGTCAGTAAAAAGAGGTTCGCGATTAAGAATGCTGAAATAAGACGAAAGATAAGGGTTATACCTTTATCTAAGTGGCCTAGATATAGATGCCAAAGAGCCAAAATGATAACAAAAGGGACCGTAATTTTTAGGTGATATAACCCTAAACTTAGAAATTTTAGCCCACCGGCAAAAAAATAGATTAGCAAAAGCACTAAGAATATAATGAACATTACAAGTGGATTTTTTATAAAAAATAAAATTGCAGCAGCAGAGCAGCTGAGAACGATCTTTTTTTGGACAGAAACTTTATCCAGTTTGGTGCTATACGGAGATACGTTAGTAAACATCAAATATTTTTTTCTTCGTAACTTTTCATAGCATATCTATACTTTTTTATGACCGTTTTTGGTGTGCCATCAGCTTGAATAACACCTTCATCCATCCAGATTAATCTTTGATAGGTTTCGAATGTTTCCGGAACATGGGAAACGTGAATGATCGTTTGCTTTAAAGAACTTAAATAATGTTCCAGTTTTAGCTGTGTAGGAATGTCTATTCCCGTAAATGGTTCATCCAAAAGTAAGACCTTAGGTTCCATTAATAAAACTGAGAGTAGGCAAACCAAGTGCTTTTGGCCTTGAGATAAAGTAGAAATGGATCGTTCAAACCATTCAACTTTGTCATATTGTTTCAAACATGCAATAACTTTTAAATCGGCTTCATTTCTGTTCAGACCTAATTGAGTGAGGCCAAACCGAAGTTCTTCACCAACAGTTGGAAAAATGATTTGATGATCGGGGTTTTGAAAAATTATACCTACCTTTTCGATGGCTTCTTTTCTTTTTTTTGCTACTTCGGTTCCATCTATTAAGACTTTTCCACTATTCAATTCTTGTAAGCCGGCCAAAATGCGCAAAAGGGTAGTTTTGCCCGAACCGTTCCGCCCGATAAATCCAACCCTTTGCTCTGTGATGGATAGACTTAAGTCTTCTAAAATTTTCTCTTTTCCATAAAAAACAGAGGCTGACAAAATTTCAATTTCTGTTGGTTTATCTGGGCTAATTTCCATTTGTCCATCGTCTTAGAGTGGAAAACAAACTATTGAATTAAATTTATTACTTATTTTGACCAAAATTAGCGGGTTTAGATAACTAGAACCTGGGTGCCAACTTCCGTCATAGCGAATAACTCTGCAATATGTTCATTATAAAGACCAATACATCCATTCGATGATCGACGTCCTATTTTTCGCGTATCGTGAGTTCCATGAATTCGGAAATACGTCCAACTTAAATAAAGAGCATGCGTGCCTAAGGGATTTTCTGGGCCTGGTTCTATGAAATCTGGCCACTCTGGATTTCTAATTTTCATAGCCGGTGTTGGTCTCCAGCTAGGGCCTTCAACCTTTCTGGTAACTTTTGTTCTCCCAGTTTTTATCAAGTCATCAGACATAGGAACTGAAGATGGAAACAAACGATAAGTTTGTTCATCAGACGACCAATAATGTAAAGCTCTGGACGAGATATCGACCAAAATTGCACCTTTTCGTAGAGTTTTAAAGTATGGCTCCCAATTTAAGGCTCTAAAACTAGACACATTGTGTCTTATATTATCTGAGATTTCTTTTTCTATTTCTGTTGTGTTGTCCTGGTTGACATTCGATAGAGCAAGGCTTGGAGCAAATAAAGAGGCTCCCGAAACTCTCAAAAAATTACGACGATTAAATTTAAACATGAAAAAACCTTAATTGTGTTCTGTATATTTTAATGCAAGAACGTTATAGGCTCAATTGGAAATATTAGGCTACTTTGCTGGCATGAAAAAGTATGGATGTGGGACGCAATGCTAAAGATTTTAATTTCGATTTTAATTTCAGTTCTCTTAGTAGGCTGTGCTCCTCAAGAAATACAAATGGCGCCAGATGGCAAGCCGGTACCTAAAGTTTATGATATGAGGGCCCAATCAACAGCCCAAATACAATTCCGGATGCTTGATGCCGTTAATGTCTTACGGTCTAGCAGGTCTTTAAACAGTCTGCAGTTGAACGCTCAGCTAAATGCAGCAGCAGCGACACATTCCCGTGATATGTCTGTTCAAAACCGCCCTTGGCACTTCGGTTCAGACGGATCGTCGCCCTTGGATAGAGCTCGGCGTTTAAATTATTCTGGAGAGTTTCGGGGAGAGGTAATTTCTGAAACGTTTGAGAACGAATTAGATACGCTTTCTGCATGGATGGAAAATAAAAATACTAGAGCTGTAATTCTGGACCCAAATGCACTTGAGTTAGGCTTCTCATGGTACCAAGAACCCAGTGGAAAAATTTGGTGGACACTAGTTGTAGGCGGGAAAAGTTAAATTTTTATGGAAGAATAAAAATTGGTGTACCAATAGCCACAGCCCGGTAAATTTCGTCCATTTCATGATTTCGTATCGCTATACAACCGAATGTCCAATCGCGCTTCCACCATTTTGGTGACTTGTCACGGCCATGAATAAATATATCACCCCCAGGTGATTTCCCTAACTTTGCTGCTTCTTTTCTATCGTTGTCGTTAGGATAAGAAATTCCTAAAGATAGATAATACTGACTGTTGGGATTCTTGCGGTCTATATAATATTTTCCTTCTGGTGTTTTGCCATCACCTTCAAATTTCTTGTCGCCTTTGGGTGAAAACCCCAGTCCAATTCGATACCGCCGTAGTACTTTTTCACCGTTAAAAAGATACATTTTTCGGTCTGATTTTTTGACGACAATGGAAGTGATTGGTTCGTCGATGGCTGTAGTACTATTTGCCCAAGAAGATATAGCACTTAAGAAAGTAAATAGGACTATAACTAGAAATAATTTTATTTTCATTTTATAATTTGACTGCTCTTTTTACACCTTATTAACTTGAATATTTAATTTTCGGCAACAAAATTCTTGATAAAATTTACTAAACTTTCCTGATTGTGCTTAAAGCCTTTAGTTACTCAGATTTCAAAAACCCACCAGATTGATGGTGCCAAAGTTCAGAGTATAATCCGCCTTTTGACAAAAGTGACTGGTGATCTCCATCCTCGACAATTTTACCATCATCGAGCACGAGTATTCGGTCCATCTGGACAATCGTTGATAATCTGTGCGCGATTGCAATTACTGTCTTTTCGTTCATCATATTTTTTAAAGTATCTTGAATTTGGTTTTCGATTTCGCTGTCTAGCGCACTTGTAGCTTCGTCTAAAAGCAGAATAGGCGCATTTTTTAAAATTACTCGTGCCAGCGTTATTCGCTGGCGCTGTCCTCCTGACAGTTTAATTCCTCGTTCTCCAACGTGGGCATCGTATCCTTTTCTTCCACTCTCATCCTGCAGGTTTAAAATAAAATCATGGGCATGAGCCTTTTTTGCAGCTGCAATGATTTCTTCTTCGGTTGCATCTGATTTTCCGTAGCAAATATTTTCACGAATGGACCTGTGTAGGAGGCTACTATCCTGCTGAACAACACCAATATTTTTGTGTAGACTAACTTGGGTAATTTTTGAAATATCTTGGCCATCGATATGGATCGCACCAGCTTCCACATCATAGAAGCGGAGAATTAGCTTTAACAACGTAGATTTTCCAGCACCTGACCTGCCAACTAAACCAACTTTCTCATTTTCTCTAAATGTCACACTTAACTTATTCAAACCGCCCCGTTTAAGCCCGTAGTGATGACTTAAACTTTTTACTTCAATTTTAGCTTTTGTAATTTCTAGATTTTCTGCATTTTCTTGATCCTTTAGTTTGATTGGATCAGCTAAAGTGCCCATGCCTTCCTGTATCACACCGAGCTCTCTGAAAAATGAAGATATTGCCCACATTATCCAACCTGTCATAGCATTTAATTTAATTGCTAGGGCTGATGCAGCTGCTATGGTTCCGGCAGTAGCTTCTCCAATGTACCACAGATAAAGCGACATACCTATCAAACTTGTTATTAGTAAACCGTTTAAAATATTCAGGCCAAAGTCCATTATAGTATAAAGGCGCATCTCGCGTGCAAACGTTTGACGTGTTTTTTCAATAGCTGATTTGGCACTGTCCAACTCTTGGTTTTGATGAGCGAATAATTTAACTGAATGAATATTGGTATAGGTATCTATGATTTGACCATTTAGGGTCGATCGTGCGTCTGAAGATGCTTTTGAGGCTGGACTGATATTTTTAATAACCCAGGCGATTAAAACGAGGTATAATAAAAACCAGATTGCCATGGGCAGCATTAACCGAAAGTCTACACTGTTTAATAAAAACAAGCCGCCAAAAATATAGGCAAGGGAGTATCCTAGGGCATCAAATACTTGGAATACTACTTCCCCTGCAGATCTGGGTGTTTGCATTACTCTATTTGCAATCCTGCCTGCGAAATCATTTTCGAACCAGCCAATTGATTGCCGCAAAACATGCTTGTGCCCACGCCACCTAAAAAGTGTGGCAACATTAACCATTAAAGTATTGTTAATTAGTAATACATCTATGGCAAAAATAAGGGGTCGAAGGATAAGGATAAAAGCTACTGCCCAAACAAAATTATTTGAATAATTAGTGAAAACGTCTTGTGGATCACCGCTTACAATATCGATTATCCATCCTAACAAATAAATAAGGTAAATTTCGCTTGCGGCAGCTAGTGTGGCCACTAAGCCAGTTACAATAAATATACCTAGGAAAGGCTTTGTATAACTCATTAAAAATGAGCGGACGGTGTTTGGAGGGTTATCTAATTCGTGGTAATTGGAAAATGGATCTACTAAATTTTCAAAAAAACGAAACATTTGTTTTTTATATCTTTCATTTCCTAAATGACGAATTATTCTTTTGACTATCTGATGCTGAACAACAACCTTTCTTTACTTAGTGTAAAATCCGACTCAATCCATTTTTGCTCTAAATATGTGAGCACTTCGCCTAATTTTGGGCCAGAAAAATATTCTGTTAAGTCAGCAGATTTAACTGGAAATTTAGAAACAGATCCCAGTTTTATTCTACTAAAAACGTTTCTTGTCGGTTCTGTGCCATGCAAGCTTGATCTCACCAGTATACTGTCTAAAGCTAGTTTTTCGTTATAGCGATAAGAAAGCTCAGCGGCGTCTTTTTGACTTGTTGCCTCTTCTCTTAAAACTTTATGATCTTTTGCTAGTTTATTTGAAAACCTTAGGTTTGATTTTAAATTGTCATCTGTGTAGGCGGCTAAGCGTCTTATTGCGCAAGGGGCGATCTCAAGTCTGTCTTCCAACTTATTTAGGTTTTTAAGACTCTTGAAGTTGTAAGCATCAAAAATTTTTGAACTAATTTTTGCCTTTTCCATTAAAAGAATTGAGTATTTAAGATTAGGCGCTGCAAATAATTTTAAAATTTCACCAGTTTTTCTTTCAGCTGATACTGTGTCCAATCCATCTCTTAAATCGTTTAATGCGGCAATTTCGATTTCATGGTTTTCATCTTCTTTACCAAATAATGCTAGAAATCGAAAAAATCTTAATATCCGCAAATAGTCCTCTTTTATTCGTGTATAGGGGTCGCCTATGAATTTTATTCGTTTTCCAACTATATCAGCGATCCCTTCTAACGGATCTAAAATTGTTCCGTCCTGTTCACAATATATAGCATTAATACTGAAATCACGTCTTTTAGCATCTTCAAAAATGGACTTAGAAAATTTGACCTTCGCTCTTCGCCCATCTGTTTCAATATCTTCTCGAAGAGTAGTCACTTCATAGTTTCTTTTGTCAGCTACTACTGTGACAGTTCCATGTTCAATTCCTGTCGGTAAAGCTTTTAGCCCCGCGTTTTCCATAATTTCCAAAACTTTTTTTGGATGGGCACTGGTAGCAATATCAATATCTGTAGTTTCAATATTTAAGAGAGTATTTCTGACGCACCCACCAACAAAGTAGGCTTTATATCCTCCAGAAACTAATCTTTCCATTACTAATCGAGTTGATGGTTTGTTTAGCCAATCAGCAGATATTTTCATCGGCTTAATGCCTTTGATAAATTTAACAATATTCTCGCAGTTGCTCCCCAAACATAATAGGGGCCATATGGAACTGCATAGTACTTTCTTTGCGAACCATTCCATTTTCGTGTTTGAATGGAAAAATTTTTTTCATTCAGAATATGATCGAAAGGCACAGTAAAAACCTCATCAACCTCGCCGCATCGTAATGTTTCTTCGAAAGGTTGGCTAATTATACCGATATAAGGCTTTATTATAAAACCTGTGGCGGTTTTATGTGTTGGAAGAGATGCAACTATTTCTACTAGATGCTGGCTTAGACCAATCTCTTCTTCTGTTTCTCTGAGAGCAGTTTCTATCGGGCTACTATCGAATTTTTCTTTCTTGCCTCCTGGAAATGCTATTTGTCCCGGATGGTTTTTTAGGTTAGTCGATCGTTTTGTTAATAAAATCTCAAGATTTTTTTTAAAAGTTAAAACTGGAATTAATACACTAGCTTCAAGAAAGTTTGATTTCTGATTGAAAGCCATATCTGGGTTTAGATCAAAATCTGAGGAGCAAGATTCATATTTTGAAAGATTAGACTTGATACTACCTATTAAATTATTTTTATGACTTTCCATTTTTGTTTGCCTGAAATCCTACCGTCTCCGGGCTTAAATCATAATGTGCTCCGCAAAATTGGCAATCGGCGGTTACGGTGCCTTCCGGTGTGGTCATTTTCTCAATATCTTTAGCTGAATAGATGGACAAAGACTGGCGAACGCGTTCCTCGCTGCAGGTACAACCAAATTCCACACTTTGTGGTTCAAAAGCTCTTGGAACTTCTTCGTGAAATAATCTAATAAGTAAGTTTTTTGGTTCTAAAACTGGGCCCGTGAGCTCAATATCTTCAACTGTATCCAATAATATATTTACACGATTCCAGTCATCATGATCATTGCCGGTCAATAAATCTGATGCAACCATGAGCCCGTCTTCTCCTGAGCCGCCCTCACCCGATACTTCGATTGATGACTTAGGCATGTGTTGGACCATTATGCCACCTGCACGCCAGTGTTCTCTTCGATCTGCTTCGGTAGATTTTCCAAAACTAAGCTTAAATCGTGTTGGAAGTTGTTCCGATTGAGCAAAATAAGCTTCAGCACAAGAAGCTAATGATCCACCAGAGAGTGGAGTAATTCCTTTATATGGCTTCATGCCTTCGCCTTGATCAATTAGGATTGCAAAATAGCCTTCACCGAGTTGCTCAAAATAGGGCGCCTTATTTAAACGTTTTTCATCAAAACTTGCATAGGCTCTTATTTTTGCAGGCTCCCCTTTTTTAGATGGTCCATAGTAATCTGTTGCAATCATTCTGACTGCACCTTTTGATTGGATTTGCAAGGATAGTTTCCATCTAAGCTTAATACTTTCGCCGATTATTGCGGTTAAAAGCGCCATCTCTGCCACCAGTGCTTCAACGACACTGGGGTAGTTATGTTGCTTAAGTACGCCGTCAAGAACTCCGTCTAATCTTGCTACTCGGCCTCGTATATCAGATTTATCAAGTTGAAATGGAAGGACTGTATCATCCCAAATTCTAGCTGATGAGTTCATGATATGCTCTTTTTAATTACACTAGCGACACGCATACCCTGTCTATATAGTGGCTACAAGATAACTTAAGTGAGAAATTAATATGCGGCGTTTTGGAAATGTTCCTGATTTAGAAAAGAAATATGTAAGAAGACCAGGCGTTTACGCAATTTTAACTCGGGGTGATCAGATTTTATTGACCTACCAAGAGGAACCAGATTTTGAATTTCAACTGCCTGGTGGTGGGATAGATCAAGGAGAAAACTCTATTCAAGCTCTGCATCGTGAGGTTTTAGAAGAAACAGGGTGGCTAATCTCAAAGCCTAGGTTTTTGGGTGTATACAAGCGCTTTGTTTACATGCCGGAATATAAAATGTACGCCGAGAAAGTATGCAAAATCTACCATGCTATCCCTTCGCTTAAGACAAGTAATATATTAGAAAAAGGCCATTCAGCGCACATTATGCATGCGCATTTGGCACTTCGTTTATTACATGGTGGTGATTTACATTTTTTGGAAAATCATCTTCAGAAAATTTAAACTAAATGAAGTATGTCCAAAGGTTTTGCTGAGCCGCGCTCTGCAAGAGACTTCTTTTTTAATTTTCGCATGCCATCGATCCAGCGATCGTAATCTGACACTTTATTTGTTAAATACTTTCGGACTTTTGAATGAGGTAAGATTAAAAATTCTTCGCGACACATCGCTTCATAAACTTTTTCAGCAACTACATCGGGCGATAATAATCCCTCGATAGCTTCAGCATCTGAAGGGTCACTAAATCCCAATAAATTACTGGCAACGTACTGTGGACATATAACGGAAGATCTTATGCCGTCATCGCCATGTGATATTGCTATTCCTTCTGAAAAGCTTATAGCAGCTGCTTTACCAGCGCTGTACGGAGCATCGCCTATCTGATAAAGAAGGCCAGCAGCCGAAGCCGTATTTACGAGATAACCGTATTTGCGATCCAACATCCCCGGTAACAATCTTCTAGCAGCATAGACGTGTGCCATTACATGTAAATTCCAGCTTAACTCCCAAGTTTTGTTTGAAGCAGACGCGACGTGACCTGGGTCAACAAAAATTGTTCCTGCGTTTGAAATGAAACAATCAACTCCACCAAGCTTGTTCTCGGCAAAAGTTATAAAACTATTGAGTTCTTCTTCTTTGGTTACATCACACACATATCCGAAGCCACCAAAGTTTTCTGCTATATTAGGAGTGTCTTTCTGTTTGTCCGCAATTACAACATTAGCGCCCATATTGGAGAATTTTTTAGATAAAGAAAATCCTATACCTTGGGCTCCACCGGTAATCAAAATTGTTTGGTTTTTGAAGTTCATCAAATTACAAACTGAGCTAGCGTTTCATCATTTGTAATATCTGAAAACGTTATGCCTGCGTTTGATAGTTTCTCAAAAAAATCATCAAAATGATTAGGATCTTTAGTTTCTATTCCGATTAGGATCGATCCAAAATTACGGGCAGATTTTTTCAAATACTCAAACCTCGTAATATCATCATCTGGTCCCAAAAAATTAAGAAATTCTTTTAGGGCACCAGGGCGTTGAGGCATTCTAAGAATTAAATATTTTTTAACTCCTTTGAAACGCTGTGACCTTTCTTTCACCTCTGGCAAACGCTCAAAATCAAAATTTCCACCCGTGGTAATACAAACCACAGATCTACCGCTTATTGATTGTCCTAAATCCTGCAAAGCGTCTATAGAAAGTGCTCCGGCTGGCTCAAGAACAATTCCTTCGACATTGAGCATTTCTAACATTGTAATACAAACTCTGTCTTCTGGCGCTCTTAAAACATTAGCTAAACCAATTGACTTCAGTGTTTCGAAAGGCTTGTTGCCAATTTGGCCGACAGCAGCACCATCTGCAAATGTATCAACTTTATCTAGAGGCACAGGCCGACCAGCAATTAATGCAGCCCACAGGGATGCACCTCCCAAAGGCTCAATCAAAGAGTATTGTGCGCTATTTTTAAAATAGTTTAAGACTCCAGCTGAAAGTCCTCCGCCTCCTACAGGCATAACAATATGATCAGGGCAAAAACCGAGTTGTGCTTCTATTTCGACAGCAACTGATGCTTGGCCTTCAATAACATCAGCGTCATCGAAGGGCGATAAAAAATGTCCATTGTTTTTTTTGCAAAAACCCTGTGCAGCCTTTAAACAGTCGTCGAAATAATCCCCAACTAATTCAATTTGAATGGCGTCGCCTCCAAAAATTTCAGTTTTTTGAATTTTCTGCTTTGGAGTAGTTACAGGCATAAAAATAGTGCCCTTAACACCAAAGTGCTTACACATATACGCAACACCTTGAGCATGATTTCCAGCGCTTGCTGCAACAAAAAGCTTATTTTTATCTTGTTTGCGCATTGCATTGAATGCACCCCGTAACTTATAAGAGCGAACGGGACTTAAATCTTCGCGTTTCAACCAAATATCTGCACCATAAATTGCTGAAAGGTGCTCATTTTTTTGAAGTGGTGTTCTTTCAAAGACTCCACGCATTGCTTTTTCGGCTTCTTTTGCCGCTTCGTTGAAGTGTTCCATAGCATAGCTTTGCATTAAGTTTGAACATCTTACAAGCACTCAAAAGATTTAAATACCTGCGTATTTTCGCATATAATAAGAAAATATGTTAGCTTGCCCATCAGGTTAAAAAACGTTATCGCGCTGAACTTAGAAATGTAGAGGATTGCACAATGTCCAAACCGAAAAAAGTTGTTTTAGCCTATTCTGGAGGTCTAGATACATCTATTATTCTGAAATGGCTCCAAAGTGAGTATGGATGTGAGGTTGTAACTTTCACAGCGGATCTTGGCCAGGGTGAAGAGCTAGAACCAGCTAGAAAAAAAGCTGAATTGCTTGGCATCGAACCGAAAAATATTTTCATTGAGGATGTTCGTGAAGAGTTTGTACAAGATTTTGTTTTTCCAATGTTTAGAGCCAATGCAGTTTATGAAGGGCAATATCTTTTGGGAACCTCAATTGCGAGGCCACTAATCTCCAAGAGACTGGTTGAAATTGCTGCCGAAACAGGTGCTGACGCTATTGCACATGGAGCAACGGGAAAGGGTAACGATCAAGTTCGATTTGAGCTGTCTGCTTATGCTTTGGATCCGAACATTAAAGTTATAGCTCCTTGGAGGGAATGGGATCTGAGTAGCCGAACCAAATTGCTTGCCTTTGCGGAGGAGCATCAAATACCAATAGCAAAAGATAAGAAAGGTGAAGCTCCGTTTTCAGTGGATGCAAATTTGCTTCACACATCTTCAGAAGGAAAGGTTTTAGAAGATCCTGCAAAGATTGCTCCTGAATATGTTTTTCAGCGTACAGTTAATCCAGAAGATGCACCAGACGAACCTGAAATAATTGAAATCGAATTTGATAAGGGCGACCCGGTGGCAATTAATGGAAATAAAATGTCGCCAGCTACGATCTTAACTTCTTTGAATCAATATGGACACAAACATGGAATAGGGCGGTTGGATTTTGTAGAGAACCGGTTCGTTGGCATGAAATCTCGCGGCATATATGAAACTCCAGGTGGGGAGATTTTGTTAGAAGCACACCGTGGAATCGAACAAATAACTCTTGATAGTGGGGCGGGGCATCTAAAAGATAGCCTAATGCCCAAGTATTCTGAATTGATATATAATGGGTTTTGGTATTCACCAGAGCGTGAGATGCTTCAGGCTGCAATAGATTGTTCACAAGAATTTGTGTCGGGAACAGTGCGACTGAAACTATTCAAGGGCTCTGTCCGTACAATTGGAAGGTGGTCACAAAACTCTTTATACTCTGAAGCTCATGTTACTTTTGAGGATGATGCTGGAGCTTATGATCAAAAAGACGCTGCGGGTTTCATCCAGCTGAATGCTCTTCGGTTGAAGTTACTCTCGGCTCGAAATGCCCGCTGTAATGAAGGGTAAAAGTTAAATTTATCCGTTTAGGTCTACAGGTACCGAAGTACTCTTTGACTTGCGTTCTTTTTCAGTATCAGATTTGAGTTGACCACAAGCAGCCATAATATCTTCGCCCCTAGGCGTTCGTATCGGACTGGCATAACCAGCTCGGTAAATTATTTCTGCGAATGATTCTATTTGTTTCCAATCTGACCTTTCAAATGGTGATCCCGGCCATTCATTAAAGGGTATCAAATTTATTTTGGCTGGAATTCCTTTTATTAATTTTACCAACCGGCGAGCATCTTCATCAGAGTCGTTTATGTTTTTTAGCATTACATATTCAAAAGTTATTCTTTCCGAATTTGAAACTTTTGGATAGTTTTTAAGCGTTTCCAACAAATTGGAAATATTCCACTTTTTATTTATCGGAACCAGTTTATCGCGAATTTCATCAGTAGTGGCGTGAAAAGAAATAGCTAATTGGCAACCAATCTCTTCAGCTGTTTTTGCAATTTCTGGAACAACACCAGATGTTGAGAGCGTAATTCTCCTTCTTGATAAAGCAATTCCCTCAGGATCCATTGCTATTTTCATAGCATCACGAACATTATCAAAATTGTATAAGGGTTCTCCCATGCCCATTAAAACAACATTCGATAGAAGCCTAGGTTCAGTTTTAGGTATTCCTTGAGTTGGCCATTCACCCAAGTCATCTCTTGCTACTAAAATTTGCCCTACAATTTCGCTGGAAGTTAAATTTCTAACTAATCTTTGCGTTCCTGTATGGCAAAAAGAGCAGGTTAAAGTGCACCCTACCTGGGAACTTATGCAAAGAGTTCCTCTATTCTCTTCAGGGATGTAAACGGTTTCTATTTCATGCCCACCATCTATTCGCATTAAATACTTTCGTGTTCCGTCTTTGGATATGTTTTTTGAGATTATTTTGGGAACTGAAATTAGAAAGTTTTTTTGAAGAGATTCTCGATAAGGCTTGGCCAAGTTTGTCATTTTGCCAAAGTCACGTATACCTTTCTCGTATATCCACTGCCATATTTGTCCAACACGCATATTTGACTGTTTTTCTGGAGTGCCGATTTCGATGAGAACCTCCCGTAAAGACGATCTAGTAAGACCAACTATATTTAGAGGTCCTTCAGGCGCCTTTCTCGGAACTGTTACAAAATTATGTGTTAATATTTGTGATGTTTGAGTTTCTTCAGTCAAAATATTTCCCAGTCAAATTTTGTATTCGCCAATTAATATTTAGCTAATTAATTCGATAATATGGAGCTTACTTACAGCGTTTTTCGGCATCCTCAACCGCTGCCGTAAAGCCTAATAAAGAAAAAGTATCTTGCGTTTTGGTGCCTCGGGATGATCTCGCCGTCAAAATAGCTTTAGCACCTTTTTTCATAGCTTTGATGATTTTAACGTCGTCCTCGTCAGAACGGGCCCATGCCCATTCACCCTCTGTGAAGAGGGGAAAATTTGTTCCGTCTACATTCAATGTTACGTTTGAGCCATCTGCGAAGGGATATCCACCAGTGAATGTTAATTGGCCATTAACCTTACTTTCTGGCCGGAAATTTACGAATAGAAGAATGTCCCCTCTTTTCACACTTACAATTCGTCCATCCCTTGTATTGATTGTTTCTTTAGGTTTAGACACGCTCCAACATTCCTTTGGATTATCTTCGACAAAAATGCTCCAGTCTGTTTTATCTGCAACTTTGTTGCTACTAGTTTCCTGTGAGAAAGCCTGTGTTGAAAAAGTTATGCCAATAAAAGCGATGATTGTTTTTATTGATATTAATAGTTTCAAAAATTTCATAAACAACTGCTCCTTTATTATCAAAACCAACGCTAATGTAGATTTTTTCTTTATTTAGTCATGCCCGGTTAAATAGTATAGTACGTTGACAGAACCCTAGCCTAAAATATGCTTAAGTTGAAACCCCTGAGAAAGTTAATTTTTAATAAAAGGTATAAAATTTTATGAAACCACAAATTATGTGCGAAATATGGCGCGGTTCATATTTAGAGTCTGTGCATACTGGTATGGCTGTAATTTGCGATAAAGATGGTGAAATAAGCCATCAATGGGGTGATCCAAATTCATTAATTCTACCTAGAAGCTCTGCAAAGATGATGCAGGCTTTACCTCTTATCATATCAGGAGCTGAGAAAAAATTTTCTATCGGGGAAGATTTGCTAGCCCTCGCTTGTGCTTCCCATAATGCAGCGGAAATTCATTTATCAAGAGTCCTGGGTTGGCTTTCTCATCTTGGTTTTAGTGAAACAGATTTAAGATGTGGACCTCAACCATCGAACGACCCACATATTAAAAAAGAGATGCGTGAAAAAGGGCAGTCACCTTGTCAAATTCACAACAATTGTTCTGGGAAACACGCTGGTTTTCTTTCTGTTTCGCGTCATTTAAATGCCGGACCTGAATATACAGATCCAGACCATCCTGTACAACTTTTGGTAATGGACGTATTCCAGGAATTAACGGAAAATAAAGTTGATGGAATTGTAATAGATGGGTGCTCGGCTCCCAACCCCGCAATGCCTTTATACTCCCTTGCTAAAGCTATGTCTTGGTTTGCAACAGCGCATAAAAGGGACGATCATCTGAGCAAAGCGGCCTTTAAGTTAAGAAATGCAATGGTAAATTATCCAGAATTGGTGGCCGGAGAGCAGCGTGCTTGCACAAATTTGATGAAGGCTTGCGAAAAGAAAGCAATTTTAAAAACTGGGGCAGAAGGTGTCTTCGTAGCCATCTTACCTGAGTTAGAAAAAGGGATTGCACTTAAAATATTTGATGGTGGAACCCGAGCCTCAGAATGTGCAATTGCTTCACTCCTGATACAATTAGGTGTTCTTAGCCCTAATCATCCAACGGCATTAGCTTATACGCATGCGCCGATACTAAATTGGCGAAACATCGAAACTGGGATGATGAAAGCAAGCAATTCATTCAAAGTATGATTATTTTATTTAATAAGCCGTTTAATGTCCTTTCTCAATTTACTGACAAGTCAAATTATGCAGAAGAAAGAAAAACACTCTCCCACTTTATAAATATAAAACAGGTTTACTCGGCAGGGAGATTGGATTTAGACAGTGAAGGTTTAGTGATATTAACGGATGACGGCAGCCTACAATCAAAAATATCTTCACCTAAATTTAAAGTTGAAAAAACTTACTTGGTTCAGGTTGAGGGAATACCGAGAGAAAAGGATTTAGATAATCTGAGAAAGGGTCTTGAATTGAAAGATGGTCTTACAAAGCCTGCGGAAGCTCAACCAATAAAAGAGCCAAAGTGGCTTTGGGATAGATACCCGCCCATTAGGGTGCGTAAGTCTATTCCCGACAGTTGGATTGAGCTGAAAATTAAGGAAGGAAAAAATAGGCAAGTTCGGCGAATGACTGCTAATATCGGGTTTCCAACGCTTCGGCTTATCCGTACATCAATTGGAGAATGGAAGTTGGGTGATTTAAAACCTGGAGACTTTAAAGTTCTATAAACTAGAAAATATACTTTTGGGTCACATCGATGAAAAACCATAATCTAAAGCATCTAAAATCTGGTCTACTTCTGCTTCTGATATCACAAGGGGTGGCGACATTAAGATATTGTTCAACCCAAGCCGAACCATAGCTCCTGCTTCATAAGTCTTCTGATGTAGTTTTTTCATTTCATCCATATTTATTGCAGTTTTTTTCTTCTGATCGCTGACAACTTCAATTGCTGCCATTAAACCCTGACCTCCCCTTACATCACCTATAACATCAAACTTCTTTTTCAGTTTGATTATGCCATCGTAAAGTTGTTTACCCCGAATTCCTGCATTGTCTTTTGTGCTAATTCTTTGAGTTTCAGAAAGGCAGGCACAAACAGCCGCCGCGCCAACAGGATGAGCTGAATAAGTATAGCCATGAAAAATGCCAGCCTCAGGACTATTCGAGTTTTCAAAAACATCTGCTACTTTTTCACTCATTAAAGCGGCACCGACCGGGAAATAACCTGATGTAATTCCTTTGGCCATACTCATCATATCTGGTTTAACATTCCAGTGTCTTGCGCCCGACCAGGATCCAGTCCTGCCAAAACCAGTTATTACTTCATCTGAAATCATTAGTATGCCGTTCCTCTCGCAAATTTCTTGCATCAGGCCCATGAAAGATGAGTCTGGAACTATCACGCCACCTGCACCCTGGATAGGTTCCATAATAAAAGCAGCGAT
>Ga0208277_1000492_pt1 | contig 23164 bp, 30 predicted proteins | sample ETNtaG_5_FD_185782 | JGI IMG/M metagenome (GOLD analysis project Ga0208277, IMG submission 185782) | Marine microbial and viral communities from oxygen minimum zone, Eastern Pacific Ocean - ETNP201406SV205 (SPAdes) (version 2) | ecosystem: Environmental > Aquatic > Marine > Oceanic ...
ACGAACAGAAGGTGTGTCTTCTAGTTCACGTGTTTTGTGCATCTTATTCAACCCGAGCCCAATTAAAGTCTTACGCTGCTTTTCAGGACGACGGATCGGTGACCCAATTTGTTGTACTACTATCGTTTTTCCCATCGAATTGTCCTCTAATATCAAGCAGTTTCCGCAGCAGGTGCTTCATCGCGGCGAATTATTTCAGCTACTTTCTTTCCTCGGCGTTGAGCTACCATTCTTGGGCTCGCTTGTCGGCCAAGTCCATTAAGAGTTGCACGGATCATATTATATGGGTTTTGCGATCCTATCGATTTGGCAACAACATCTTGAACACCTAGCATTTCAAACACCGCACGCATTGGACCACCAGCGATAATACCAGTACCGGTAGGTGCAGTCCTCATCACAACTTTACCTGCACCGTGGCGCCCATCGATATCATGGTGTAGGGTCCTCCCTTCACGCAGAGGAACTCTAACCATTTGTCTTTTAGCTTGTTCAGTAGCCTTACGTATCGCTTCAGGAACCTCTTTAGCTTTACCCTTACCGAAACCCACGCGGCCTTTTTGATCTCCAACAACAACTAAAGCTGCAAAGCCAAAACGCTTTCCGCCCTTTACTGTTTTAGAAACCCTATTGATCGCAACAAGACGATCTGCAAGCTCAGGAGCCGCTTCGTCACGGTTTCTTCCCTTTTGATTTGGTTCTTTAGCCATTCCTACCGTCTCCTTAAAACTTTAACCCACCTTCACGAGCGGCATCAGCTAAAGCTTTTATGCCTCCGTGAAAGAGAAAACCACCGCGATCGAAATAACACTCTGAAATACCCGCAGACTTCGCTCGCTTAGCAAGCTCAGCTCCGACTTTTGTACATGCTTCAATATTATTTTTACCAACAACACCTAAATCATTTTCCATAGAGGATGCGGCTGCAAGAGTGAGGCCTTGCACATCGTCAATTAGCTGACAGCTAATATTTTTATTACTTCGATGAACAGATAACCTTACTCGGCCAGCGTTTACTTTTCGAAGCTTGTTCCGAACGCGCATGCGGCGCTTCAAGAACAAATGTCTTTTGCTATTTGCCATAACTTTACGTCCTTACTTCTTCTTGCCTTCTTTGCGGAAAATGTACTCGTCAATGTATTTTATACCCTTACCCTTGTAAGGTTCTGGTTTTCTCCATTCACGAATATTAGCAGCAACCTGCCCAACTCTCTGGGGGTCAATACCTTCAATAATGATTTGAGTAGGCTTGGGTGCCGACACTGTAACGTCTGAAGGAATTGGAAAATCAACGTCATGAGATAAGCCAAGATTCAACTTCAGAGTGTTACCCTGCAGTTGCGCTCTGTAACCAACACCATTTATTTCTAATTCTTTTTTAAAGCCCTCAGATACACCTTTTACCATATTGGCTACCATAGTACGGCTCATCCCCCACTGTTGACGGGCACGCTTGGACTGCCCTCGTGGTTCCACAGCCACAGCATTATCAGCCATCGTTATTGTAACGTCGTCAGTTGCACTAAATTCCAGAGCACCTTTAGGTCCCTTCACCTCGATAGTCTGACCAGAAACTGACGCACTGACACCGGAAGGCAGTTCTACGGGTTTCTTACCAATTCTAGACATCAGTTATCCCCCTAGAACACCGTGCAAATTACTTCGCCACCAACGTTTTTGGCGCGAGCATTTGCATCTGACATTACGCCCTGAGGCGTAGAAACGATTGAAACTCCCAACCCCTGACGCACTTGAGGAATATCTTTCACACCAAGATATACTCGCCGTCCTGGCTTAGATATTCGCTTCAACTCTTTAATCACAGGAACACCATCAAAATATTTCAAACTTATTTCAATAGCACCATGTCCGTCAGTAGAGGATGTTTTTTCGTAACCACGGATATAGCCCTCATCAGCTAAAACATCTAATACCCATGCTCTCAATTTTGATGCAGGTGTCGATACAGTCGATTTCCCACGCATTTGAGCGTTTCGAATTCGAGTGAGCATATCGCCGATAGGATCATTCATATTTTTTCCCCTCTACCAACTAGACTTCACTAAACCGGGTATCAAACCCGATGAACCCAACTCACGAAGAGCGATACGAGAAACTTTCAGTTTTCTATAATATGCATGAGGGCGACCGGTTATTTGACACCTGTTATGCATTCGATTTGGAGCAGAGTTTCTTGGTAACTTAGCTAACTTTAGCCTAGCTTTGAAACGCTCTTCCATCGGAAGCGACTCGTCCTTTGCAATCTCTTTCAGTTCGGCTCTTTTCGCTGCAAACCTTTTTACTAGACGTTCACGCTTTTTTTCGCGTTCGATCATTGCTTTTTTAGCCATCTATCAATCCTCTCCGCGATTAGCTGTTGAACGGCATGTTGAAATAAGTCAACAAGGCCTTGGCTTCCGCATCTGTATTTGCGGTGGTTGTTATCACAATATCCATCCCCCACGGTTCATCAATTTTATCAAAATCAATTTCCGGGAATACGATATGCTCTTTTATACCCAAGGCGTAGTTACCTCGACCATCAAACGATTTAGAAGAAACGCCCCTAAAGTCTCGAATACGAGGCATTGCGATCGTAATCAATCTATCCAAAAATTCATACATTCTAGCACCACGCAAAGTGGCTTTTGCCCCCAGAGGCATGCCCTCTCTTACGCGAAAACCAGCAATTGATTTCTTTGCTTTTGTTATAACTGCGTTTTGGCCTGCTATCGCTGAAAGATCCGCCTGTGCCGACTTGGCCTTTTTACTGTCTTTAACCGCTTCCGCACCACAACCTATATTCAGGACTATCTTATCTAGTCGTGGGATCATCATACTGTTTTTATATCCAAACTCTTCCTTCATAGCAGCCTGGATACGATCATCGTAATCGGCCCGAAGTCGCGGAATATAATTTTCGGTATCAAGCATCAATTACATCCCCCGTAGATTTAGCTATTCTAACTTTCTTATCTTTTTCAATTTTAAAACCAATTCTAGTGGCCTTACCATTCGTATCTAAATATGAAAGGTTTGATAATTCTATTGGCATAGCCTTAGGCAATCGCCCGCCTTGGGATGTTTGGCTCTGACGAGTATGCCGAATTGCCATGTTAACTCCATCTACGATGGCTTTATTTGCCTTTGGGTCTATGGACGAAATAGTTCCCTCTTTACCCTTGTCCTTTCCAGCAAGAACAACGACTTTGTCACCTTTACGAAGCTTTGCGGCCATTATAACACCTCCGGAGCAAGAGAAATTATCTTCATAAAATTTTTAGCGCGCAGTTCACGGACAACAGGGCCAAAAATTCGAGTACCAATTGGCTCTCCTGAATTGCTTAAAATAACCGCAGCGTTACTATCAAAACGGATAGCAGTTCCGTCATCCCGACGAACTTCTTTTGCCGTGCGGACTACAACTGCTTTTCTGACATCGCCTTTTTTCACTCTACCACGAGGGATTGCTTCCTTTACTGAAACAACGATAACATCGCCTACGGATGCATATTTGCGCTTAGATCCACCTAGGACTTTGATACACTGAACTCGTCGAGCGCCTGAGTTATCAGCAACATCCAGGTTAGTTTGCATCTGGATCATTTAATTTCTCCTGACCTTTGGGGCACTAAATTTTGTTCCCCAGGGTTTCACTTTAGTGAGGTATAATAGAAGCCTAGGCTTCCAAAACCTCCCAACGTTTCGTTTTAGACCTTGGAGCGCACTCAATTATTCTAACTGAGTCGCCTGCTTTAAAAGAATTTTTCTCGTCGTGAGCTCTGTATTTCTTAGATTTTCGAATAGTTTTCTGAAGAACTGGGTGCTTAAACCGCCTTTCAACAGATACAGTAATCGTTTGGTCATTTTTATCGGAAGTAACCACACCTTGAAGAATTCGTTTTGGCATTCCTCGCCCCCCCTACTCGCTAGCCTTGGATTTTTCGTTCAATATCGTCAATACTCTTGCGGCATCCCGCTTTGCACTTCTCATGCGCGAAGTATTTTCCAGCTGCCCTGTGGCCTGCTGGAATCGAAGGTTGAAGGATTCTTTTTTTAAAGAAGCTAGCTCTTCACGAAGTTGATCTGGCGTTTTTTCACGCAGTTCACCGGCTTTCATTGCCATTTACCTCTCTAACACTAGAAGGCCCCAATTGGGTAACCTTTAACCTAGTGGATGAATTTAAATTACGATTCTGATAATCGAACACTAAGATTGGCGCTGTATAAGCAAATCATTGATGATACGCAAGACTTAGCCTAGATTTATTTTTAAGCACATATTTAGAGTAATAATTAAAGACTATCATGAGTAAAACAAAACTATTATTTAGTACGCCCATTTACCACGCAAAGTTATCTGAAGTTGGAAAAATTGACATACCGGAAATTGAAAGATCTTGCTGGTCCATCGCTCAAGACGACGAAGCCGGACAAAAGTGGTGTGAGGAAAACAATTACCCAGGCTACACCAGTTATGCATCTTTAAGTGATCTCACTTGGCGTTCACCAATTTTTGAGGATCTGAAAAAACTTTTAGACTTGCACGTTGCACAATTTTCAGCAGAGTTAGACTTTAATTTAGAGGGTCGAGGATTAAAACTAGAAGATATCTGGATTAATATATTATCTGAGGGAGGCAATCATTCCGCACATCTCCATCCAAATTCGGTAGTCTCGGGAACAATTTATATCGTAATGCCACCTGAAACTAGCGCTATTAAATTTGAAGATCCCAGGCACCCCATGATGATGGCCGCACCCTCTAGGCTTGTTAATGCGAAAGAATACCTTAAACCATTCATATACATAAATCCTTTGGTCGGAGAAATCTTGCTTTGGGAAAGCTGGTTACGCCACGAAGTTCCAATGAATATGTCGTCAGAAGAGCGGATATCCATCAGCTTTAACTATAGCTGGTAAATAAAAAGCCCCCTTGCTAAAAAGGGGGCTAAATTACTAATTCTTTGACATAATTACCAATCTTCGCGGACAACAACTCGTGTTTTAACCGGAAGTTTCATGGCCGCCAAACGCAGAGCTTCACGAGCGATATCGTCGTTCACGCCATCTATCTCAAACATCATTCGACCTGGCTTTACTTTACAAGCCCAAAAATCGACTGACCCTTTCCCTTTACCCATACGCACCTCGACAGGCTTTGAGGTTACTGGAGTATCTGGGAAAATTCTAATCCAAACCCTGCCCTGCCGTTTCATATGACGCGTCATTGCACGTCGAGCAGCCTCTATTTGCCTAGCGGTCACTCGTTCAGGTGTCGTAGCTTTTAAGCCGTAGGTACCAAAATTTAAATCTGAGCCACCTTTTGCGACCCCCCTGATGCGGCCTTTATGTAACTTGCGGAATTTTGTACGTTTTGGTTGTAACATTCTTCCACCTCTTACCGTCTATTGCCCGCTACACCACGAGGTGCAGGGCCGTCTTGCAGCTCCTGAGAGCGTCTATCACGAGCTTGTGGATCATGCTCCATAATCTCACCTTTGAAAATCCACACTTTAATACCAATAATTCCATAAGGCGTTTTTGCTTCTACATTTGAATAATCAATATCCGCGCGAAGAGTGTGAAGAGGTACTCGTCCCTCTCGGTACCATTCAGTACGTGCAATTTCTGCACCACCAAGTCGACCTGCTACATTTACACGAATACCTAATGCGCCCATTCGCATAGCATTTTGAACGGCACGTTTCATGGCGCGCCGGAAAGAAACACGGCGCTCCAACTGTTGGGCTATACTCTCCCCAACTAGCTGAGCATCCAATTCTGGCTTACGTACTTCAATTATATTTAAGTGCAACTCGGAATCAGTCATGATTGCGAGTTTTTTTCGCAGTGTTTCAATATCCGCACCTTTTTTCCCAATTATAACGCCAGGGCGAGCCGTATGAATTGTTACACGGCACTTTTTGTGCGGACGTTCAATTATTACTTTGGACACACCAGACTGCGCACAGTCTTTTTTAATAAATTCCCGCATGCGCAAATCTTCTAGTAAAAGATCCCCGTACTCTTTTGTATCCGCATACCAACGACTATCCCATGTGCGATTTACCTGAAGGCGCATCCCGATTGGATTTACTTTCTGACCCATTAGGCTTGCTCCTCTGTCTGACGAACTTTGATAGTAAGTTCGGAAAATGGCTTCAAAATGCGGCCATAACGACCCCTAGCACGTGGGCGACCACGCTTCATGATTAGGTTCTTGCCTACATAAGCTTCAGCAACAATTAATTCATCGACATCCAGGTTGTGATTGTTTTCAGCGTTAGCAATAGCTGATTGCAAACATTTTTTAACATCTATGGCTATTCTTTTTTTACTAAAAGCTAAGTCTGTTAATGCTTTATCAACTTTTTTACCGCGGATCATAGCCGCAACCAAGTTTAGCTTTTGAGGGCTGGTTCGAAGCATACGTAATTTTGCCATAGCTTCGTTTTCTGCAACTCTGCGAGGATTAGTATCTTTTCCCATAACGGCTATTTCCTCTTCGCTTTCTTATCAGCTCCATGGCCGTAATACGTTCGAGTTGGGGAATACTCACCAAACTTTTGACCGATCATATCTTCCGAAACGGACACAGGGATATGCTTACGCCCATTGTAAACACCAAAAGTTAGCCCAACGAATTGAGGTAAGATAGTCGACCTTCGTGACCAAATCTTAATAACCTCATTTCGACCACTCTCGCGCGCAGCCTCAGCCTTTTTAAGCACATAGGCGTCCACGAAAGGACCTTTCCATACAGAGCGACCCATGATTAACGCCCTTTCTTTTTGGCGTGACGCGAGCGGATAATAAGCTTTTGTGACGCTTTGTTTTTATTTCTTGTTTTCTTACCTTTTGTAGGCTTTCCCCAGGGAGTGACCGGGTGCCGGCCACCTGAGGTTCTACCCTCACCACCGCCGTGAGGGTGATCAATCGGGTTCATAACGACACCACGAACTGATGGTCGTATTCCTTTGTGGCGCATACGGCCAGCTTTACCAAAGTTTTGGTTTGAATTATCCGGGTTAGAAACTGCCCCAATTGTCGCGATACATTCTTGACGTACCATGCGTAGCTCACCAGAGCTTAATCGGATCTGGGCGTACCCTCCATCTCGACCGACGAATTGAGCATAAGTGCCGGCGGCTCTCGCTATTTGCCCACCTTTACCAGGCTTCAGTTCAATATTATGTATAATTGTTCCTATTGGCATACCAGAAAATGGCATAGCGTTTCCGGGTTTAATATCTGCTTTATCAGCAGAAATAACCTTATCTCCAATAGCCAAACGTTGAGGTGCTAAAATGTAAGCCCTCTCGCCATCATCGTAATTAATTAGTGCAATAAAAGCAGTTCTATTGGGATCATATTCTATTCGCTCTACTGTTGCAGACACATTCGTTTTATTACGTTTGAAATCTACTATTCTGTAGAGCCTTTTAGCTCCACCGCCCCTGCGCCGAGATGTAATCCGTCCGGTGTTGTTACGTCCGCCCGTTTTAGTCAAACCCTCAGTTAAGGATTTAACAGGACGACCCTTCCAAAGCTCCGAACGGTCGATCAGTACCAGCCCGCGCTGGCCCGGCGTCGTTGGTTTGTACGACTTGAGTGCCATGCTTTCTGTCTTCCGTTTGCTATGTCGGCAGTTTTACCGCCTATGGTAAAGCCCCCCGCAGGTGGCCAGTTTATTCTTGCGAACTTTTATCGAAGTTCTCAAGATTTCGATCGTATAAAGGGGTAAATCAGAACTGTCCACCCCTTTAAAATTATTTCAATTTACACAAAAGAGAAATTAAAAATCCATGAACCGCTTTTGTAAAGTCAAAGACCTGTGGAAACGTCGATTGAGTTACCCTCTTCTAAGGTGACATAGGCTTTTTTGACATCGCGTCTCTTGCCAAGTTGGCCGCGAAAGCGTTTCACCTTCCCTTTTGTAATCGTTGTATTTACTGCCTTAACCTTAACACCAAAAAGAGCCTCAATTGCTTCTTTGATCTGAGGTTTGTTACTTTCGACCGCAACTTCAAAAACAACCGCACCAGATTCTGACGCCATTGTAGCTTTTTCTGTAATTATTGGTTTGCGAATAACATCATAATGTTCAGCTTTCACACTCATTTCAATCGAGCCTCCAATGCCTCTACACCAGCCTTTGTTAGGACTAGAGTATCACGCTTCAAGATATCGTAAACATTCGCACCAATTGTTGGGAGTATGTCTAGACCCTCTATATTTCGAGCAGCCTGAGCAAAGTCATCATTTACTTGAGTACCATCAATGACCAAAGCCCTCTTCCAACCTAGGTCTTTAACCTGCTTGGCCAACTCCGATGTTTTTCCACTAGCTGTTGCCTTGTCCAAAATTACCAAAGCACCCTCTTTAGCTTTTGCCGATAAAGCATGCTTTAATCCTAACGTTCTTACTTTCTTAGGAAGATCGTGTGCGTGGCTGCGAGGGGTTGGGCCCTTATATACGCCACCCTTTCTAAAAATGGGAGCGTTTCTATCACCATGGCGGGCCCCACCGGTGCCCTTTTGACGATAAATCTTTTTTCTAGAGTAACTTGTTTCAGATCTCGTCTTAACCTTGTGTGTTCCAGCCTGAGCCTTATTGCGCTGCCACCGAACGACACGATGCAAAATATCGACGCGTGGGTCTAATCCAAAGATATCGTCTCCAAGCTCAACGGATCCTGCTGAAGCCCCATCTATTTTAATAACTTTGAGCTTCATTCTTCGCCTCCATTAGTAGGTGTTTCCTCAGATACCGCTGGTTCGGCTACCGGTTCAGAATTTTCTTCTTTTGTTTCTTGCTTAGCAGCAACATCCGTAGCCGTTCTCAATGCGGCAGGATAAGGCACGCCATCCAAAGCCGCTTTTTTCACGGCGTCTTTTACGGTTACCCAACCACCTTTTGAACCTGGAACCGCACCTTTAATCATTATTAAACCGCGCTCCAAGTCAACTTTCACAACCTGAAGGTTTTGTGTTGTTACACGCGCAGCCCCCATGTGGCCCGCCATCTTCTTTCCCTTGAAAACTTTGCCTGGCCCCTGACATTGACCCGTCGAGCCGTGCGAACGGTGAGAAATCGATACCCCGTGTGAGGCTCGTAGTCCGCTAAAATTATGTCTTTTCATAGCACCAGCAAAACCTTTACCGATTGATGTCCCAGACACATCTACAAATTGGCCCTCTACATAATGTTCAGCGGTAATTTCCGCGCCTACATCTATCAAATTTTCAGGAGCGACACGAAATTCTGCTATTTTTCTTTTTGGTTCTACTTTTGCAAGAGCAAAGTGTCCCCGCATAGCTTTTGAAACATTTTTGGCTTTAGACCGGCCGGCCCCAAGCTGAACAGCAGTGTAACCATGCTTTTCGTTAGTCCGTTGAGCAACAACCTGTAGATTTTCCATGTGAAGAACGGTCACAGGAACTTGTTTACCGTTGTCCATGAATAATCGGGTCATCCCCACTTTTTTAGCTATTATACCAGAGCGCATTTTGCCCTCCTCAAACTGAAATCTGAACGTCAACACCGGCAGCCAAGTCTAATTTCATTAGAGCGTCAACTGTTTGAGGTGTTGGATCAATAATATCCAAAAGACGCTTGTGGGTGCGGATTTCGAATTGATCACGAGATTTCTTGTTTACGTGAGGACTACGCAAAACAGTGAATTTTTCAATTTTGTTCGGAAGCGGAATCGGACCTCGAACAGAAGCACCAGTACGTTTGGCAGTATTGACTATTTCCTGAGTGCTCGCGTCAAGTACCCTATAATCAAACGCTTTCAGACGGATGCGTATATTTTGGCTTTGCATTTTAATATGCCTTTATTCATTACGCGTTAGAGTTGAGAGGATTGTAATAGATTATCTAGTACCTTCTTCGAACCCTTGATAGGCGCCAAGCGCCAAGTTGCTTGGGCAAACAAATTAATGTTTGCCCTTAAAAAGCTTTCCTTATTCTACAATTTTGGAAACGACGCCTGAGCCGACTGTACGACCACCTTCACGGATCGCGAAGCGTAGTTTTTCTTCCATTGCAATTGGAGCGATCAACTCAACGTTAAACTTAAGATTATCTCCAGGCATCACCATTTCTGTCCCTGACGGTAACACAACAGTACCTGTCACATCAGTTGTTCGGAAATAAAACTGAGGACGGTAATTTGCGAAAAATGGTGTGTGACGCCCACCTTCTTCCTTAGTCAAAATATAAGCTTCTGCTTCAAATTTTGTGTGTGGTTGAACTGAACCAGGCTTACATAGAACCTGGCCGCGCTCCACACCATCACGATCAACACCGCGAAGAAGTGCACCGATGTTGTCACCTGCTTCACCTGAATCAAGTAACTTACGGAACATTTCAACACCAGTACATGTTGTTTTTGAAGTATCTCGAATACCAACGATTTCGATTTCATCACCAACATTAATTACGCCACGCTCAACTCGACCTGTTACAACTGTACCACGACCGGAGATAGAGAAAACGTCTTCGATTGGCATCAAGAATGGTTCATCAATTGCACGTGGAGGCTGAGGAATATATGCATCAACTTGCGCCATAAGCTCTCTGATTTTTTCCTCGCCAATATTGGCGTCGCGGCCTTCCATGGCAGCCAAAGCAGAACCAGCAATGATTGGAATATCATCACCTGGGAAATCGTAGGCAGATAGTAGTTCGCGTATTTCCATCTCTACAAGTTCTAAAAGTTCATCATCATCAACCTGATCAACCTTATTCATAAAGACAACCATTGCTGGAATACCAACCTGACGGCCCAGCAAGATGTGCTCACGTGTTTGAGGCATAGGACCATCTGCAGCATTTACAACCAAGATTGCTCCATCCATTTGAGCTGCACCCGTGATCATGTTCTTTACGTAGTCTGCGTGACCCGGGCAATCCACGTGTGCGTAGTGACGTGCGTCTGTTTCATACTCAACATGCGCTGTTGAAATTGTAATGCCACGTGCCTTCTCTTCGGGCGCACCGTCAATTTTGTCATAAGCCTGAAATTCACCAAAAAACTTAGTGATTGCCGCTGTTAATGTGGTCTTACCATGGTCCACATGGCCAATGGTACCAATGTTGCAGTGCGGTTTACTCCGGTCAAATTTTTCCTTCGCCATTATGGCCTCCTATTTTAAGCGGCGGTTATTTCCACCTTGTTAAAGAGCTCACTGTAAAAACTACAATGAGCAGATTAAAATCAAGCAAACTTAGCTTGAATTTCGTCCGATATATTTTGCGGTACTGGCTCATAATGGTCAAATTGCATAGTGAAATTGGCCCGTCCTGAAGACATAGACCGCAAGTTATTGATATATCCGAACATATTTGCAAGTGGCACAAAACAGTCTATCGCGATGGCGTTTCCACGAGGTTCTTGCCCCTGGACCTGACCTCTACGTGAGGTCAAATCACCAATGATGTTTCCCGTGTATTCTTCTGGAGTCACCACTTCGACTTTCATAATAGGCTCAAGTAGTTTCGCACCAGCCTGGCGCATACCTTCCCTCATGCCCATGCGAGCCGCAATTTCAAACGCCAGAACGGATGAGTCCACGTCATGAAATTTACCATCGACCAAAGCAACTTTGAAATCAATTACTGGAAAGCCTGCCAATGGCCCACTATCCATAACCGACTTGATACCCTTTTCGACGCCCGGTATGTATTCTTTCGGAACGGCACCACCAACAATACGAGACTCGAATGAATAACCTTCGCCTGGCTGAGTAGGTGATATGATTAACTTAACCTCAGCAAATTGACCTGAACCGCCAGATTGTTTTTTATGAGTGTAAGTGTGATCCACTTCGTGAGAAATCGTCTCCCGATACGCAACCTGAGGCGCGCCAATGTTTGCTTCAACCTTAAATTCTCTTTTTAATCGATCGATCAAAATATCGAGGTGAAGTTCACCCATTCCCTTCATAATTGTTTGCCCAGATTCTAAGTCCGTCTCCACTCTGAAAGATGGATCTTCGGCGGCAAGACGTCCCAAGCCCTGAGACATTTTTTCTTGATCACCCTTAGTTTTTGGCTCAACAGCAATCTCAATGACCGGATCTGGAAACGTCATAGTTTCTAAGACTACGGCCTCTTTTGCATCACATAGCGTGTCACCCGTTGTTGTCTCTTTTAAACCGGCCAATGCTATAATATCTCCAGCAAAAGCCTCATCTATCTCTTCACGATTGTTAGAATGCATCATCATCATTCTTCCAATTCTTTCGCGCTTACCTTTAGTTGAGTTTTGAACGTTGTCGCCTTTATTCATCACACCAGAATAAATTCGGGTAAATGTTAGAGACCCGACAAATGGATCGTTCATAATTTTAAACGCCAAACCAGCAAATGGCATACTATCATCAGCTCGTCTCGGAATGTTACGCTCTTCGTTTTCGTCACCCGGCTTAAAACCCATATAGTCAGCAACGTCTAATGGGCTGGGCAAATAATCAATTACAGCGTTTAATAAGGGTTGAACCCCTTTATTTTTAAAAGCAGAACCACCTAACACTGGCACAAATGCCATTTCAAGCGTACCTTTTCGAATTAAAGACCTTAAAGTGTCGACGTCAGGCTCCTCACCTTCAAGATACATCATCATAGCATCGTCATCCATTTCGACGGCTGCTTCGATCATTTTATTGCGCCAGTCATCAGCTGATGACTTTAAGTTATCTCGTATTGGAGCTTTGACCCAAGAGGCGCCAAGATCTTCGCCTTGCCACAGCCACTCTTCCATCGTCACAAGGTCTATTAGACCCTCTAGCTCAGTTTCAGCTCCTATTGGCAATGCAACCGGTACAGCTTTGGCACCAGTTCTATCCTCAATCATATTTACACAATTGAAAAAATCAGCCCCAATTTTATCCATCTTGTTGACAAATACTATCCGAGGAACCTTATATCTGTCTGCCTGTCTCCAGACCGTTTCTGTTTGGGGCTCTACACCCGCATTAGCATCTAAAACACACACTGCGCCGTCCAAAACTGCCAAGGAACGCTCTACTTCAATTGTAAAATCAACGTGCCCTGGGGTATCGATAATGTTTAATCTATGTTTCGGAGTGTCAGCATTTTCACCGTCCTCTGTCCGCTCCCAAAAAGTTGTTGTTGCGGCTGAAGTAATTGTTATACCTCGTTCCTGCTCCTGCTCCATCCAGTCCATTGTAGCAGCACCATCATGAACTTCGCCAATGTTGTGCGACTTGCCAGTGTAATATAAGATTCTTTCAGAGCAGGTTGTTTTACCCGCATCTATGTGCGCCATAATCCCAAAATTGCGGTATAAATCTAATGTATATTCCCGTGCCATTACTCTTTTGCCTCTACTTTTTTACCAACGATAATGGCTGAACGCTTTGTTCGCATCGGCCATTTTATGGGTATCTTCTCGCTTCTTCACCGCAGCTCCTCGGGAATTAACAGCGTCGATTAGCTCGGCTGCGAGACGCTCTTCCATTGTGTTTTCGTTGCGCCCTCTACTGGCTGTAATCAACCATCGTAGAGCCAATGCCTCTCTTCGTTCCGTCCGAACTTCAACTGGAACCTGGTAGGTCGCGCCACCAACCCTACGAGATCTTACTTCCACTGCGGGCTTAATATTTTCTAAAGCTTCATGAAAAACCTCTACAGGAGCTCTTTTTATCTTTGACTCAACCCGATCAAGCGCATTGTAAACGATTTTTTCTGCAACGGATTTTTTTCCATCTATCATAAGATTATTCATAAATTTTGATAAAACACGATCACCAAATTTTGCGTCTGGCAATATTTCACGTTTTTCTGCAGCGTGACGACGAGACATTTAATCTTCCTTTATTTTGGACGCTTAGCGCCATATTTAGAGCGACGTTGTTTTCTATCTTTAACACCTTGGGTATCCAAGACGCCTCGAAGAATATGATATCTTACGCCAGGAAGGTCTTTAACGCGCCCGCCTCGGATAAGAACCACAGAGTGTTCTTGTAGGTTATGTTGCTCGCCAGGGATGTAACTAATCACTTCGTATCCGTTAGTAAGCCTTACTTTGGCAACTTTTCGCATGGCAGAATTAGGTTTTTTAGGGGTGGTAGTATATACACGCGTACAGACCCCGCGTTTTTGAGGACATTGTTCCAAATGTTGCGACTTTGACCTTTTAATTTTTGGCTGCCTTGGTTTGCGAATTAGCTGCTGTATTGTTGGCATTCAGGTTACCCCGTTTATTTCAATTTATGGTCACACGACTGAAGCCGTGCTGTTAAAGCTTGCACTACGCGTCCGCAATACAAAAAACCGCAATCGTCTAAATGTGATAGAACGACGCGGCGGTTTTTCAGAGGATCAAAGCAAAAGCCTGGATCTTGCCCACTCCAATTATGAAGCAACATCGAGGCGACCCTCAATGCATTTCCGCGTGCGTATAGGCGCATCCGGTTTCGATGTCAACAAGCACGTAGTATAGAAAATTATTTTATGGATATAACTCGATAAATTTTTATTTTTGTTTTAGCGGTAAGAAAAACAACAAAGATAAATTACTTCGCAGCAAATTGTTCATTAAAACTTTTGAAAATTCCTTCAATGCCAATGGGTTTCCTACAATCTTGAAATATCTCTAACTTTTGTTTCACAGGTACAACCTCACCCTCAAAAGAAACTTGATCAAATTTTTCGGATAAAACGACCATCAACTCATCAGCCAAAGTGGCTTTAATAAATGCCTCGCCATGTTGAAATTCTCTAACCTCACCAGACGTCATATTCCTGATAGCAAATGCTTTTAGGTCCAAGTCACAATTTGTTTTAAGAGTAACTCTCGCGATAACAGTTTGAGCCATATAACTGCGCTCAAGCGATTTATAAATAATCGCAGCCGCTCCAAACAAAAAAAATACAAAAAGGAACTTATACATTAGCCTCGCCTCACTCAATTAAGGATTGCAAGCGCCATGCCATCAATAGTAATTTGTTCTTCTAAATTTATATTTTGCTGATACACAACGTAATTTCTCGGGGTAACTTGGATGAAAAATATTTGGAAGTCGCTCCAAAGTTACTTTGACAGAAATTAAGTATGGTTTCTTGTCTAATATAAGAGATGCTTTGAGATGTTATTTTATCTTCATTGGAAATCATTAAATTAAAAATCATGCTGCACCGCGTTAAATTCCATATGGAATTCAGACTTGAAAACAAATAATTTCTCCACGCATTCACGGTAAGATCCGGTGCAAAATTAAATGTCCCGGACATAACACTAAAGTCAGCCATTTTCGAAGGGAGGCCACTTGAATAAAATTGCACGCCTTTTTTAGAATAGTTGCGCTCGCAATACTCAATTGGGGTTTTTGCTAAATCAAACCCCGCATAAGAAAAACTATTAATACTGAAATTACTCTGCAGCCGCTTTAAAAACCCACCATAGCCACAACCTATATCATTAACGGAAAAGTAGCCTGGAACTGAATTTTTTTTTATACAATCAATTATTAGATCAAATCTCAAAATTTGACGCTGCTCCGAAAACCACAAACTTGATTTAGGTTGCGGTCCATACCTTATAAACCGCGAGTTATATTCATCTGCTACTTTTTTTTCAAATCTGCTAATCAAATAACCATCCGCCTCTATTCAAATCTAACATAAGCCTTTTTATTGTGCAGAAAAAATAGTGGAAAATGCGATTTTTTTTCACTATTTTCATAAGAAACCTAAAATGCCCGCGATGTTTGTCGTTGGACTAAGGCAGCAAATAAGGAATTCGTTATGCAATATATTAAAAGGATTATGCTGCCATTTTTCATGGCTTTATTGGTAGCAGGGTGTCAGGTGACTATCCCACCAGCCAATAACCAAGCCGTCAATAACAGCGGTACAAATGCTACATCTCTTACAATTTTAGATGCTAAAGCACTTAGAGGTTCAGAAAAAGTCAGTGTTCACGCTTATTCTTATACTCGCGGCAGCGATTTCTGCTCTAGAACAATAGCATTAAAATTTTCCAGTGAGTTACCTTACACTCAAACACTAGTTGCTATGAGAAATAGAGCCCTAGTTACAGGCGCAAATGCTCTTTCAATTACGGGTTGGGAAGAAAAGAACGGAATTACAACTTTTACAGGTCACTTTTTTGATTGCCATTCAAAGAAGGGCTTATAGTAAGCTTAGCGAACGGTCGAGACAGTGTCAGGCTGTTTCGACAGCCGTTCCTGTAACTGAGACAATTACGTAATTTTTTGATCCAAAAGCGGTTGTTGTTAAATTCATATTGTACCCTAGAACAGCATTTGCACCCTGTTTTATGGCATTTGCCTTTAATTCAACGTTCGCCTCTTCAATAACCTTTTTAAATAAGTTGTTATTCTCGATCGATTTATTTTTGCGCCTTAAGCGATCTAAAAGCTTTGGTTTCTCATGTGGAGTTCCAGTAAAAGTTGCCTCGCCGTGGACGATGCCAAGACGTTTTCTTACTCGAAGATTAGGTGCGGTTTCACTGGTCAGTGTTATACTTTCAAATTTTTCAAACAAGTGATCCAAAGATCTAGCATTTGTCGGTTTTTTTGTATTATTTGCTGCATTTATTTTTGTCTTAACCAAAGATTTGACATAGCAAGCTATACACAGCCCATCGTGGTTACGTGACGCATTCGTTTCACTGTATCCCATTTTCACATTGCACTCGACGCAACTAGCCATTTTCAATCACCATTCCAGTTTAGTATTTTTTATCTCGTAAGTTTCTCGACCATGTCAGAATTAGCCTGCATGAGGCGCGCTGACCCATTAAATTGCTGCTGAGCTTTAATCATTGCTGTAAGTTCGTCAGTGACATTTACGTTAGATTGCTCTAACAAACCGGTTTTTAGCTCAGCAAAGCCAGCCTCTAAAGGTGACCCTAAAGTTAACAGACCAGAGTTTTCGGTTGCTGAAAACCTGGCATTTCCCAACTCTTTTAATCCTGCAGGGTTTGAAAAAATTCCCAAGGTCAGTGAGCTTATTGGTGTCAGATTTTCTTCATCACCATATCTGGCTGATATTTTGCCGTCCTGGGCAATATTCAACTCAGACATTACAACGTCTTCCTGCCGGGCTGGGATTTGAATAGGAAAGAGAGTTTCAACACCACCAGCAATAGGAGCAAAGGCACCATCAACAAGAGGAGCTCCGAGAACACGATAATTATCGCCAGTGGTAAGAAAGCCATTTTCATCGAGGCCAAAAGCACCGTTCCTTGTAAAAGAGACGCTATTGTCATTTACATTTTGAATGGCAAAAAACCCATTCCCAATAAGTGCCATGTCAGTAATATTTTCGGTTGCCAGTACGGCTCCTTGACCATCACTAATTCTTGTCTCATCAACAAAAGACCCCATACCACTGGAAACATTTTCGATTGCATCTGGAAGCAAACCACCTGCAAAATCTGAAAAAGCAACTAAGGATTTCTTAAAACCATTAGAATTTGCATTAGAAACGTTGTTAGAAATAACAGAAAGTTCATGCATTGCAGAAGACATGCCGGATTTAATTATTGAAAACATTAATCACTCCTAGTTTGCACTAGAAAAGCAATTTATATACCAAGTAAGGCGATATCAGCTTAGAAAATCGAATAATGACTTACTTGTAACTCTTGTGAAAGTTGCTTGAGCTGCATCCTTCTGTGTCATTAAAAATTCAAGCTGAGTTAAAATAGTTGCGAGATCTGCATCTTTTATCTCAGAGATATCCTCCTCTAAAACGAGAAGAATATCTTGAGCGGATACCTCCGCACTCTGTGCTCTGCGGGCCGCAGCACTTACCTCAGCCCTTTTTGTAGCAAAGTGTTCAAAACTATCGCTGATTTTGGATCGAATTATTTCGCTCTGCAAATCCTTTTCAGCAATACTTTCCTTGGTTGTTCCATCACTTGGATTAACCACCAGGATAGTTGGATCAACAACAGCATCGCCTTTGTACTTAAATTCACTTATTTTCAAATCGTTAAGGTTACCAGTTAAAACCAATTCATTGTTTCCATTGAAGGTTGCAGTCAAACCCGTTGCTCCCGTTTGACTATTAATTGCACTGGCCACTGCAGAAAAATCATTACCGAAGATGTCTTGGCTGATATTTATAGTTTTTTCACCAGCTTCTATCGAAAAAGATATATTTGCTTGAGGGCCTGTATTTGGAAGCTTTATAGTTGCAGATTGTGAACTGGCGAAAAGATTAGATGATTTCCCGCTATTTAAATCCATTTTGAGACTTTCAATAAGATCATCAACGACTTCAAAAACTGAAAACTCACCGTCTGGCCCATTAATTTTCTGGAAGACTTCCAAACCTGAGAAGTTTTGTCTGACAGCCAAACCAGGAGTAACCTGAATTTCTTTTGCTAATGAAGACCCTGAGTAGGTAACTTTACCATTCGCGCCTTGCTGAAAGGGCTTTGCAACTCCTGACACCCCGCCAAAAAGACTATTATCAAAATTATCTTTTTGGTTAGCAACATCAACCAACTCGGTTTTTATCATGGAAGCTTCTATGACAAATCGCTCACGTTCTTCTGGCGTAAGCGTGTCATTGGAACTCTCAACGGCTAGTTCCTGAAGTCGAACAAGTAAGTTCTGAAGTCTTTCAAAGGCAACATCCATGACCTCCAAATCTGTTTGCGCTCTTTGCGAATTACTTAATAATTGGTTCGTTTCAGATTTTTTCTCTTCTGCAGCACTTAATTTAGAAATATCACCAATATTATTGGCTAATTTCAATTCAGCTTTGCCTGTCCCAGCCTGCGTTTGAAGGGATTGTAATTCAGTATTAAGCTTCGAGAATAATTCGCTATTATTTCCAAAAAATCTAGTGGTTCCTATGGTCATTTTCTATCTCTCATCTACATCGACCTCAGAAGAGTATCGACCATCTCTTTTGCTGTGCTTAACACCTTAGCTAGAGCCTGATAGGCTTGTTGCTGTTCTAAAAGTTTTGCTGCCTCTGTATCCAAGTCGACACCTGAAAAACTTGATTTACGATCTGCTGCTACATCATAAATGACCTTCGCGTTTTCCAATCCTTGCTCACTTGAGCGAACGTTAAATCCAACATCGAGCACTAAGTCGTTATATTGCTGTGAATAACCACCTTTTCCTGTTGCGGAAGATAATTCGGATAGTTTCATTAACTGAACCAAATTTGACGCGTCATCTAGTCTTTCTGTGGTCGTTTTAACGTTAAAGATATCATTACTAGCAACATTTCCAGATAATTCCCATTTGAAGTCTCGAAATAAGAAATCATTTGTTTCATTTATTTTTCGGGAGCCTAATAGGTCACCCGACTTCATATCAAAAATTTCCATTTGTTTTGGATCATTCGCAGAAACTTGTGCTTTCAATTCCCGAGGGTTCAATTCATTAACTTTAGTCTTTACGTCCCCCAAAAGAGAAATTTTACCAGTGCCAGCCGAGACAACTATTAAATCCTCTCCATCCAGCCCATTAATAGAGAACACCTCATTTGCTAAAGACTCTACTTTAGCAGTGGTGGAAACTCTTTCGTTATCGTGGTTAATTACTGAAAAACCATCGCCATCAAGTGTAAGCTGAGAAGAAGATGTGATAATGCCAAATGTGGCTGAATTGTTTGTCGCTTTTAAACCAACATCTAAATCTGCAGTTGATTGATCTACAGTAACGACGACACGACCTTTGTTTGTACCTGTACTTTCAAGAGTTATTGCAACACCCGATACATTCGAAGACTGCGTTAATTTTGGATTTGTTGCAGGATTAAACGATAGATTTATTGTAGTATTCCCGACAACAACTTGAGCAAAATTCGTCTTTGCTGCTTGAGTAACATCAAATTCACTACCAACGATACGGGTTTTTGTGTCACCTGAAGCATTATGATCTAAATGGAAAATACTTTTTTGCGCTGGACTATTATTATCAGCAAGGCGCACACCATGTCCCGAAACCACTCCATCTTTTGCTGCTGCAAATAGACGGAAACCAGCGCCACTCTCTTCAAAACCTACTGTAAGTCTATCTTTTTCGGGACCAGAAACAGTGAAAGAACTTGCGCTAACGATTTGTTGTAAAGCATCCGCTTGAGAGAAACTCTTACCATCTATTATAACGTTGCTGCCATCAACTGTATAGGAAAGCTTATTGTTCAAAACGGCAAAATATTTTTGGTCTCCTAATTGAAATTCTAATGTGCTTTGATCAGCAGGAAAGCCATTCTGAAAATTAAAGGCATTACCAACAAAATTTGACTGTGGTGAAGCTTTTCGCAATTCCGAAACCAAGGCTCCAGCCACTGCACCAGCAGTCAGCTCATCAGATGAATTTGGCTTTACCACAACCGAGTTACTTTGATTTTGGTTATCGGAAGATAATATAAAAGAATATGAACTGGAAGCAGCGACACCTATCAAACCCGTTTCATCATGCGAATTTGAATCAACTGCAGCTAGAGCATCAAACTTGAAATCAATTTTTTTATTATCAAGGTCAATTTGCTTATCAATGAAGCTACTAACAAATTCCGATTTTTGACTGGTTAAATTATTTACACCACAGGTAACTTTTAACTCTGAAGGGCTCGTAATTTTTATTTGTCCTCCGGAAACAATGTAATTACCTGTACTCACTGTGACTGGAATGCCTTGAGCAGCAGTCGTTATAACTTCACCAAACTCATCAATTTGGCGTGTTGAAAGCGTCGAAGCGTTAGCCGTAACAACATTCTTAATTACAATGTCATTTCCATCTATTTTTTGAAGTATAATTGCGCCTTTTCCTGATGTATAAGCCTTAATTCCTGTAACATCAGATGAGCTGTTTATCTGACTAACCAAATCACCCGTCTCGCCACTAGAAATTGTACTGCTTATAGAGACTGCCGCAGAGTTATCGCCCAGTAAATCAAACTTCAATGTGCCGTTGGCAATGTTAAATATTTCAAGTCGATTTGAAGCACTCGCAGCCAATCCAAGTTTAGATATTTCTTTTTCAAGACTTTCAGCCACGTTGCCAGCCATCATACCAGCCTGAGGTTGGAATGTGTAAGATCCCCCAACATCATTTGCAATGGTGAGCGGCGCACCCATAATTGGGCGAGTTGTTGGAAATCCTGCCATGGCGGCAACACTTAGATTTGAATTAACTGAGCTGGCCAGTCCAAGACTTGAAATCGATGCAAGATGATTTCCTTCTGTTGTCTTTCTTACGACGGATGCTCCGATGTACGTATCCGATAGATCGTTGGTTAGAAAGTCACTACGGTATTCTGCATTTCTAGAAAATCCGTTTTCAAAAGAAATGTATGAGGTTATTTCTGCTTGACTTAAAGGACGTCCAGCCAACTGAACACCCTCTCTTGTGAAGACTTGAATATCAGCATTTGCTGGCTCTGCAGGTATTAATATGCCCGTTGAAGCGCCAAACGTTCCACTTTGCATGGCAGGATATGAGGAATAATTTGGTAATGAAGCTGACGTCACGCTTAAAGTTGAAATATTACCGCCAGCAAAAAGGCCCAAGTCTGCAAAGGATAGTGCATCAGCATCATCTGATCTTATAGCACCAGTATTTAAATAATCAGCCAGAACTTTATAATTATCAATCGAACTGGCTAAGTTACCAAGTTTAAAAATCCTATCTACATTATTGAGTTTTATAACAAGCTGGCTCGAAGTATCTAAAGAAGCTATATTTTCGCTAAATTGAAGTTTTGACTGTGTTTTGATTGAAGTTAAATTATTCAAGTCATCCACATTATTTATAACGCCAAGAGCGCCATTAGTGCTCTGAGCACCATTGCTCAAAAAATCTATAGGGTTCGCACTATTTCTTTGCGTCGCAAATATACTGTTCAAGCTAGAAGCAGGTCCAGGGTCAGGTTCATCAAAGCGACTGATTAAAACGCTTGCTGAACTGTTATTGAGCGGATCCCTTTCAACCAAGTAATAAGCACTTGCCGCAATTTGCTGGCCGCTCTCCAATTGAAAAGATAAATTTTCTGAAAGTCCTTCAGTAAAATTTATTACAAAATTGTCTCCTATGGCCCCGGCACCAGAAACATTAATCTGAAGACCTTCATAATCTAAAAAATCTACAAACTTACCAAGTTCAGTCCCAAGATTATTCTTTAACGTCCAAGTCCCCTCAGCAGCAGAAAAGTCCATCTCCAACTTTTGCCCTAGAAATTTTTCCATATTACCAGACAAACTGATTTGTGATGAACTCTGCATGGTGCCCTGTTTTTCGACTTTAACACCATCCAAACTAAAAAACTTTCCACCAAGCTCACCATTTAGATCAACACCAAAAGTGTGAGCTTCATTAAATTCACTCACAAGCTTTCGAGACAGCTGGTCTAAAGCTGATTTTGTCTCGACCAGAGTTAAATCTGAGGCCAGATTACCAGCTATTTTTCCAGCCTGTACTTGTATTTTTGATAACCCATCACCGTTTGCAGTTCTCATAAAAATTTTTGAAGTTCCGTCAACTTTTTGAACCTCGAGTTTTGAAATTTGCACACCAGATATTAGTGACTGACCTTGGCCAAAAGTACCTGCATTTACTTCGAGTATTCCATTAGATTTATAATCTACAGTTATATCTATCAATTCACTTAAATCATTTAATAAAGCGTCTCTTTTATCTAATAATTCATTAGGTCCACGATTGCTTGAAGAAATGCCCAGTAATTGATTTTGTACGTTTGCTAATTGAGTTAAGATATCATTTGCCTGTCCAATATTACTTTCGATATCTTGACTTACAAATGTTCGTAAATCAGAAATACCATTAGCTACCGTAGTTATAGAATTTACGAGCGCTTTGGATGCATCAGCAGCCACATGTCGAGAAGCTAAGTCAGACGGATCTTGTGCGACGGTATTCAAAGAGGAAAATAATTCCTGTATTTTTTGGGAAACACTGCCTTCAGAAGGCCGAACTACTGTTTCCAATTGATTGAGCAACACAGCCTGGGAAGTTGAAAAAGAAAAACTTGAAGCAGCACTTTGCAGTTGCGTGTCTATAAACTGGTCAAACGCCCGAGTGATGCCATCTACTTTAACCCCAAACCCAGCAGTATTAGACACTTGCAAAACATCATTACTAGATTTGACTTCGCTAACTGGCGCTTCTCTTCG
>Ga0208277_1000494_pt1 | contig 23075 bp, 16 predicted proteins | sample ETNtaG_5_FD_185782 | JGI IMG/M metagenome (GOLD analysis project Ga0208277, IMG submission 185782) | Marine microbial and viral communities from oxygen minimum zone, Eastern Pacific Ocean - ETNP201406SV205 (SPAdes) (version 2) | ecosystem: Environmental > Aquatic > Marine > Oceanic ...
GCAATGTCAGTAATTATCGGCAGAGCCCTACCAGATGCTCGTGACGGTTTGAAACCCGTTCACCGTCGCGTCCTTTACGGAATGCATGAAGGAGGCCATACCTCCGAAAAGAAATTCAGTAAATCTGCTCGTTCAGTTGGCGAAGTGATGGGTAAATACCATCCTCATGGCGACCAATCTATTTACGATACAATGGTCAGAATGGCCCAAGAATTTTCGTTAAGATACCCTCTTATTGATGGACAGGGAAATTTTGGTTCAATTGATGGAGACCCCCCCGCAGCAATGCGATATACTGAGAGTCGTTTAGATCGGATTTCAAAACACATGCTCGAAGATATTGAAAAGAAAACCGTTGATTTTCAACCAAATTTTGATGATTCAGAAATGGAGCCTGCGGTTCTCCCTGCAAGGCTACCCAATCTACTCCTGAATGGAAGTGATGGAATCGCAGTTGGAATGGCGACGAGAATTCCACCTCATAACCTCACAGAAGTAGCTGGTGCAATTCGATTACATGTTAGTCGGATTCTTGAGGAAGGAGAAGAAAATCAAGGCATGCCTAGCGTATCAATAGAGGAATACATGGACCATGTAAAAGGTCCTGATTTCCCCACTGGTGCAACCATTCATGGAGTGGATGGAATCTATGACATGTACAAAGGTGGCAAGGGTCGATTCCATGTACGTTCCAAGTGTGATGTCCATGATGATTCAAACGGAAAGAAGATTGTTATTCACGAAATCCCATATCAAGTAAAAAAGGCAGATATGCTTGTTCATATCGCAGAATTAGTGACTAAGGGGACATTAGTTGGAATCAGAGATATCCGTGACGAATCTTCTAAGGAAGGAATACGAGTAGTAATCGAAGTAAAAAATAATGCTGACCCCCATGCAGTTCTTAATCAACTTTTCAAATCCAGTCGATTACAAGAATCATATTCTGCAAATATGATGGGTATATTGGATGGAAGACCTGTTCTTCTAACTCTTCCAGTAATGATACATACTTACGTTGAACATCGAGAATCAGTTGTCGAAAAGAGAGCGCAGTTTGAACTAGAAAAGGCAGAATCAAGAGCACACATTCTTGAAGGCTTAGTTAAAGCTCAAAAGAGAATTGACGATGTAATCACAGTAGGTAAAACCAGTTCCAGTAGAGAACAGTTTGAAGCAGTCTTGCAAGGAAAAGAAAGCATGTCAGGGATTGCAGCCTTTGACTTTACTGAGCCACAAGCAAAGGCAATTGCTGAACGCAGATTGTACCAACTTAGCAGACTTGATGTTGAAAAGGTAGAGAACGAATATGGTGAATTAAAAATCAAAATTGCCGATCTTCAAGATATAATTTCTTCAAGGTCTCGACGTCTTGATATCCTCATACATGAACTAAATGAAATGGTAGAGAAACACGGTGATGAAAGAAGATCAGATATAGATCCGATGCCACTATCTATGGATCGAGAAGACCTAATTGAAGAACGAGCAATTGTAATCACCTTAACTAATGATAATTACATTCGCCATTTACCTGCTGAATCTTTCAGAATGCAAAATAGAGGTGGAAAAGGGATGAAAGGAGTTCAAACAAAAAATGAAGACTTCCCGACTACTTTGTTGACTTGTTTTAGCAAGGATCGATTATTAATTTTCACAAATAGACCTGCAATTAAGAAGGTGAAAGACAAAGAAGGTAACGAAAGTGAAGTTCCTTACATTGAAGGGAGAGTATATGGCCTAAGGGCATGGGAAACACCACAAGGTTCTCGAACAAGTAGAGGAGGACATATTCGAAATATTGTTGGTTTAAAGGATGATGAAACAGTTGTTTCAATTGTTCCTTTAAGCAAAGAATTGATTGAAGAACCAGGAAATAATTTCTTGGCATTTGCAACTCGTAAAGGAAATATCAAAAAGAGTCTTCTTTCCCATTATATCAAGATTAATCGTAATGGAAAGAAAGCCATAAATCTAGCAGAAGATGATGAATTAATCTCTGTAAGATCAGGTACTGACGAAGATAATGTCGTAATGGTTTCGAGTAACGGATTAGCAACTCGTTTCATGCTAAGTTCTGTACGCCCACAAGGTAGAGTATCTAGCGGAGTACGCGGATTGAAATTGAAAGATGATGCATCTTTAGTTGGAATGATTATCACAAATGATGAGAATACAAGTGTCCTAACTTTATCAGAACAAGGTATGGGCAAGCGTACACGAATTGGTAGTGGAGATTCGATTCCATTATTGAAAGAAGGCGAACCAGTTTTGGATTCTGAAGGAAAACCAAAAATGGAGACTGATGGATATCGATTAGCTAAGAATAGAGGCGGATCAGGAGTCAAAACAATGAATCTAAATGAAGGCGACTCAATTTCAAGAGTTCATCAAATTCCAGACATAGAAGATCAATTGTTCCTACTTTCAGCCAAAGGGATTGTGATTCGTATATCTGCATCACAAACTAAGGAAACATCCGGTCGATCTTCTAAGGGGACACGTGTAATGGAATTACGTAATAAAGAGAAGAATGGATTTATTGACGAATTAATCTACAGTGCACGAATGCCATCCGATTTAGTTGAACAAATGATTACAGAAAAGACAACTAGTGATTCGTCTGAAGAAGAGTAACTACCGCTTCTCTTAAGCCAGCCTGATGGGTGGGCGAAGATACTGCGGCAGTCGCATAGCCTGGCCATTGCGCTGGATTGCTAATCCAGTGGTGTCTCACCGCGAGGGTTCAAATCCCTCCTGTCGCGCCATTAATCAAAGAATTCGTCTAAATCATCATCTTGACCAGCAGGTAATCGATCTCCTACTTTGTCTACTAAAAACTTCAATCGACGACGAATCTTTCGATTTCTATTTATCACCATTGGCACAGCAATGAGATTGATTGCAATAATAACAATAGCAACCAATGAAGAAGTTTGGAAACCCTCATCGGAAATATCCTCAAGGAAACTATTCATCCAATCATTTTCATGATTTCGATCAGGAATAACCACATCTGGAATCAAATGTGGATTTGTTTCCCAAAATTGATCTGTGATTAAGATAGATGCAGTGTTATCATTTCGAACAATAAAATCAGAGTTCCCAAATGCATCTTCAGGGATTAAGATGTAATGATAAGTCTGACCGATAGACAAGCCATCTTCCCCAGTTGCTTGCACTTCAGTGTAAGACTGAGAGGTTAACGGTTCACCCCATAAACCAGTCAAAATAGGTTCAATAAACTGTACGGATTGTGGTAAATTTTGTGTTCGATACAATGACCAAGTAACATTTTCCTCATCAGGGAATCCATCTCCATCTTCATCTGGGATTTCAGGATAAATCCAGGATACTGTTACTGAATGAGAATCTGTTTCATTTCCAGCAGATACATCATAATCATAAGAAAGAGTTACACGAAGATCTTGCATTTCATAATCAGGTGCCTGTGAATCACCACACTGGAGGTCCGGGTTCCCTACTTCTTTGAATCCAGTAACATTTCCATGAGTATAATCAACGAGACCTTGATGATCAACAGCTACTAGAATATAACTTGCACAAATTCCATCTTCAAGAGGAGTGGGGTCTTTCCATTCGGTTTGATTACCAGGTAAATCAATAACAAAATTTTGAGTAACTGTTGATTCAAAATCTGCAATGTTTTCGTAAGGCCACCTAAATGGGAATTCAACTCTCTTGTAAACTCTCCAACCTCCGAAATAAGGGTCGTCGATTGGACCTTCGGAATCCCACAGAAGAGTTAGTTCCCCCCCTGCGGATTTCTGTGTTCTAAGGTTCATAGGCGTCACATTTACTGGAGCCATATCACCCACTAACATGATTGAAGCACTAGAGACGCCATTTAGACGGAGATGGAAGGAGTTGTTTGATTCAAAGGCTTCAAACAAATCCTCAGAATTTAGTGGGGACAAAGCACCTGTTGAACCATTCAATATATGCATTGCAACGACAGATGAAGGACTTACACTGCTAGGAATAAGTTGGCTAATATTCCCCCAAAAATCAATGTAATCCACATTCAAATCTTCTCCCACAGTAGGGTATAATCTGAAGTCAAATGATCGTAAAGGCGTCTTTCCAATATTTACGGCTTGGGCGTGTACAACATTTGCAGGAAATGACACATCAAGAACTTCGAAGTCCATCTGTTCTATCGAAACCGCCTCACCAGAAGTAACAATAGGCATCTCTTGGAATTGGATTCGATTCAACACCTTCACATGTCGAGATGATACTTCATCGAAATCAGTAGGGCTCATTAGACTATGACGAACGTGAAGTGTAATCTGATGATTCCCCATCGGTAGAGTAGTATTGATTACTCTACCATACCCAATTGTTTCAACATAATCTATTTTCCAAGTATAATTCACGGGCAATGGTGAGTCTACTGCTAATCCAGCAACAAACATAATCGATTCTCCAGTTTCAAATTCAATATTATCTATAGGTGGAACTGCAACATATGCTCCAGTAGAAGTCTGATTGATGGTAATCTGTGTTTCAAAATAGTTGTTAGCGGGATCAGTATCAATTAATCCAGTGGAAGAAGTAGTAGTTGCATTTACTACAAATTGGCCCAAATGATACATCGGAAAAATACAGGAAACCAGCTCTCCAGGATCTATTCTTTTAGTGCATGAAACAGGATATCCTGCAACCAATGAATAACCACTAGAAATGTTAAACAATTCAATATTTAATGTTGTATTCCATGGCATGTCACCATCATTTCTAAGTTGTACTTGGAGTGCATCTTCCCCGTAAGGGAATTTGACAAAATTTTCAAATCCTATTGGTACAACTAGTTCATCCCCTCTTGCTGGAGAAATCCCTACTACTACAATATCTACATCATCACTAACTACAACTCTCACCGTTTCTCCAAGATTATTCCAAGGATTCGGATCGGCAGAAGATTGAACCCATATAGTAACGTCATAAATTCCCTCTGAAGGGAATTGGAGATTTGGAACCGATATGTCAAGTGAAGATGATGACCCAGAAACAGGAACTATGGATGACGATTCAGTGATAAGAAGATGTGGGAGAACTAATTCAGCACGTACACAATGAAGACCTTCTTCCATACCAGAAAAATCCATTTGAATAGAAATGTCATTTCCATCAGATTGCCAATCATATGAACCCGAATGAGTATCATTTACGGTTAATCCTGTAACGACTTCCCATCTCAAAGAATATGTCTCCTCGTTCGAAAGAGAAGTTGCATTGAAAGTAGCATTAATTACATCATTAAGAGCATAAGCATCAACAGTAAGATATGGAGGAGTTGAATCTAGTGGAGGAACTGGATTTTCAAAGAATCCTGCCCCAACATACATACAGAATTGAGAACTTCCCATTGGAACATCTACTTGATTTAGAGTCCAACCAACATTTACTTGATCTTCTGATGGCCAACCAATCGAGGTAACACTTACTGTAGAGGAATAATTAACTCCAGGGTTTAATATTTCATTAGAATCTAAGGTGTTTGAGATGTAGATTATGTCTTGGAAAAACTCATCCAAGAAGAATTTGGTTGCGAGACGATCGTCAGCCGGACGGATATCTTCAGAAGAAAATCTAAACACAACTGTATATGTTTGATTTGTATATTCCAAGGCATAAAACGGGTCAACGAAGGAAACTGTTGTCGATTCTTGAGGATTTAGTGTTGGTACTGTAGTTTGTCTAGAAAATAAAACTGATGGGCAAGTTGCAGTAGATACATGGTCACCTAAACAAATCTCCGCAATGATTGATCTTCCTCCAATCGGAGTGCTTGCATTACTCTGCACCTTTACTTCTAAGAAAATGGGGTCCCAAACACTGTAATGGGCTTCACTAATAGGGTCAACACCTTCTACAATCATAAAATCCTGAATGTTACGTGAACCAGTGGCCTCAGTAGCAGGTAATAATGGTAAAGAAGACATCAAAAAAAGCACTAAAACAAGTGGGACAGAGCGGGCGATTCTAGAAGATGACCCAACCGCCGGTCCCGCCATGAGTATGTTTAGCCGCTCGTGTGGTAAATAATCAACGCCCCAATACTACCCTGAGCATAGCCAAATATAGTTCCAATGCCATCTTCCAGCATCCTCCTGACCAAGGGTTCATTTCCTCCCCAAAGAATCGGATTTTATGCGCAGAGAGTTTCACTCCGATGAGGGTGCCCTCACAGCAGTTATTGAATTCCTCTCAGCATTCGTTCTTTTCCTAGTTATTGTCTCAGCTTTCCTTAGTTTAAGCCGCCTAAGTTTAGGGCCAAATGATCCAATGATTGATCGTTTGGATGAACACGCATCTGATGGAATAATGCGACTAACATCTAGCCAAGGATGGATGACGCCATATATCGATGAAATAAGAGATGAAGCAAATGGCACCAAAGATTGGTATAATGCAAACGCAAGCCAACTATTACATTCCGACGTATTGCCAGGAATAGCCAATTCAAATGGTCAATTAGACCCCATTCGGATTACAGCATTAAGCAACATTACTGAAACACAACTGAAAAATGGTCTTGGATTCCCAAACTATGCATCCATTAATTTGTCAATAACAATCCTTGATAGCCCAAACTCTGAACGGAATGGAATGACATTATTCCTTGATGGAACACCTCGTAAGGCTGCACAGAATTCAGCTGCATCATTCCGAATTATGCCTATGGGCAATGAAACTGTAGAAATAAAATTGGAAGTACATGATGCAGGAATGGTTCCTCCAATAATGAAAATAACTGAATTTGTCCCTAATCCTGAGATCGGGCAACCAGAATGGGTGGAAGTACAAAACGAGGGAGGGTTTGCTGTTGACCTAAACGGTTGGGGGATTTCTAGAAATGGATTCCTCACCCTTGTTGGACAAGAAGCATTGCGCGGAGGAGGAATATTACTCCTATCTGGAGATCCTGAATCAATGGATACAGGAAACTCAAGTGTAACCATCAATCTTGGAAACACTGGGGTCCTAGGTAGGGGGATGATGGATGGACTCCATAATAGCGAAGATAATCTCAAATTAACATATAATGAACCGGGTTCTTCTTTTACTCAAAATGTAGATGTCATTTCCTATGATTCTGATTGGTCTATTCAAACTGGTTTCAGTGCAAAATTAGATCAAAACGGTTCCTGGGATGTGTCTCAAATTACTACACCTGGCGACGTCTAATCCAACTTCTTGGCGTGGACTTATGAACGGCGTGTTGTGTGTTCGGTCCGGTCACCATGCTGGGCAACGCGTCATATGAGCGTGATAGATGCATTACAGGCATACGTGGACTTGATGAAATCCTTAGGGGTGGAATCCCTTACGGCTCCGCAATTCTTGTTGCAGGAACATGCGGTTCTGGAAAGACAACATTGGGAATGGAATTCCTAATGAATGGTGCGACTGCAGGAGAAGCATGCGCACATTTTTCTGCTACAGAACCTTCAGTAAAATTACTTGAAAATATTAGACAATACAGCTTTTTCGATATGACCACTGTCGATCGAGGATTGATCAATGTTTTTGATATGGACGTTCTTTTCTCATGGTTAGGTTTAGACAAAAGTACATTCAATCTAGATGATATTGATGCAATGGTAAAGGCAATTACTGACATTGTAAATACAATTGGTGTGACTCGTCTTGTTATCGATTCAGTAACATCCCTATGTTACAAAGTTCCGAATGAACAGTTAATCAGAGATTTTCTGTTTAAGTTAGGTAAATCTCTCTCAACTTTAGGTTGCACCACACTATTAATCGCAGAAATCACATCTGTAGGTGGAACAGCACATCGTTCAGCATTTGGAGTAGAAGAAGCAATTGCAGATGGCATTATTGTCCTCGGAGATGTTGAACGAATGGGGCATCTTCTAAGATATCTACAAGTTGTAAAGATGAGAGGTACAGATCATAGTAGGGCAAAATATGCCCTGGAATTAACTAGAAGTGGAGTCATGCTAACTCCGATGCTCAAATGGGGTGTTAGCCAATGATAGAATTTGATTTAGGAATTGCTGAACAATTAACACAAGTAACCACTACATCTAGTGTACAAGTCAGAGTAGGAACAAGTAACTCTGACTTGGTCATTGCATCAATAATTCAGCCATTAATACAAAATTTTGGGATGGGAGGAGTATACATCACTGCTTCTCAAACGGCTCCAAATGTTATCGAAATGATGAATACAATTGGACTTGATGTATCCCCTATTCATTTCATCGACTGCGTATCATCTGGGATTCTAGGAGGCACTCAAAATCCATATCCAAATATTGGTTACATCGATAGCCCAATTATGCTTGAATCAATGATGTTACGAACTTTGCATCATCTTGAAAACTCACAAATCCAACAAAACTTTGTCATTCTAGATTCAGTAAATGCTCTTTCAATATACAATGAAGAAAGAATTCTAGCAGAATACTTGCACACATTCATCAATACTTGCAAGAATCGCCAAGTTCTCAGCCTTATTGTAAACGTTCCAGACCAAACACCTGCTGGTGTTCTTTCCAATCTTGACTTGTATTGTAGCGACCTTATTGATCGGGGTCAAGTAGTTATTTCCTGAGGGGTTTGAATGACAATAAATTTTGATTCCGACGATGAAGACTTCTATGGTGAAATGGGGTCCATTGGATCAGTAAAGTTCGATAGAATTCTAACAGGAACACCACATAATACTGGAAGCATCCCTAGAGGATTCACACTACTAGGATATGGGAACACTGGAGCTGGGATTGATCTTTTCGCAAAACAATTCGTTTCCGTAGCAGAGGATCCTGAAAATACCATTTTGATTTCCACATCTGAAACAAATACAGAGATTCTTTCAGTTTACAAAAAGTATGACTGGCCAACTGAAATACGTGTTCGAACAATGGGGGAAGAATACAATCGAGAAGTACTGACCAAAGAACTGGAAGCGTCTAGGTTCAGAGTCGAAGGGTTTACTCTAAGCGACATACAAAAATTAGCCCAAACCCGTTTCGTAGATCAGCAATCCCACGATTTTCTCACGGATTTAACGACAGAGGTCACATCATTAGGTCCATATTTCCGTGCAGCAATTGACAGTTTGGATTTCTTTTACACAAGATTTGATCCAGCAAGAGTCACTTCTATGCTTAGAATTATGCAAGCCCATGCTCAGCGAAATCGAGGACTTCTTCTATTGACAGTAAGTGGAGATGCAGTAGAGAAAAGTACTGAACGAGAATTAATGAGCATTAGTGATATTGTAATGGAATTTGAGGTAGGAATGAGAGGGTCTGATTTCGATACAAGAATGGTAATCAAGAGATTTAGAAACTCACCAGAAAATTTAGCATTCATCACATTCAGAGTGACTCCAGAAGAAGCCATTACTCCAGAGACTGTAGAACGAGTGGCATAAGTCGCCCAACCTTCAAGGCATTCAACCTGTAGTGAGCAACATGAAGGCACCCCGCGACACCCAAGATGCGGTGAGCCCGGTTATTGCCACAGTCCTCCTTTTGGCGATAACTGTACTTCTTACAAGTGGAATCTACATCATGGTACAGGATGCTGTTCAAGCTCCTGATAAGGGCACACCATATGGACAATTAACATCACAATCATTGGATAATGGATTCCAAGTTGTCAGAATTTCGGATTTATCAAATGAATTAATGATTAACACAATAAAATTCCAGATTATTTCCAATAATGGCACTATTATCGAAGGATTGGCAAATGATGCATCAGTATACGGAGCAATTGGTTCTAATGTCACATTCCAAGATCGTGATGCAGGCCTCACTCTAAATCGAGGTGATTATTTCATAATCAATGCAACAGCAATTGGTTCAGATGAAGGTGGATGGACATTCAGATTAATTTTCATGGGAACTGGCACACGTGGTACCGCTGATCTTGGCCAAATTATTCTTCCAGCTACCAATCAATGAGCAAGCGAAGAATCAAACAGCAAAGCCACCACACCTGATTATGGTCGAAGATAGGGCAACAAGTTCTATCCAGTTAATACAACCCTCTAATATCGATTACGTGCGCTGGTTTTTACCCCCTTCTAAGTCACATATGATTAGGTGGTTATTATTGGCATCAATGTCAAAAAATAATACAAGAATCTCATTTTCAGGAAAACTAGGAGAAGATATTCTTTCGATGGCTAGATGTTTAGAGCAATTAGGAGTTAAAATAGGAAAAAATGAAGGATACTGGGAAGTCGAGGGAAAGGGGCCAAACGGATTTATTCTACCTGACGAAGTCTTGGACTGTAGAAATTCAGGTACAACGATGAGGTTTCTACTCCCGCAAGTAGCCTGCTTTTCGTCTACAGTTATTCTAGATGGTGACTGGACATTAAGAAAAAGACATCTGGAATCATCTACAAATTCAATAGAAGGATTAGGAGCAACTATTCAAATGAATAATGTAAATTCAGGCGCACCATATTCGATTTGTGGACCATTACACCCTGGAACGATTTCGTTGGACACGAGTAATTCTAGCCAATCACTTTCTGCTCTGGTATTACTTGGCCCAAGAATGTCAGGACCAATAACAATTGAAACAAAAGGTAGACCCGTATCAAATCGTCATGCAGCATTAACATTTGATATTGCCAATAAAACAGGATCAAATGTAATTTGGGAAGAAGGAAAAAATTTCACAATTGAACCTTGGACACCAATATGTCCCGAGAATGTAATTATCCCTTCAGATCTTAGTCTAGCAGCATTTGGGATTGTTGCAGCTACCGCACATAATTCGAACTTAGAAATTGTGAATCCCCCTGATCCAAAAGATGGGATAGGAGCAGAGATAATCTTCGATATTATTGAAAAAAAATCAACTAAATCCATAGAATTAGACTTACTCAATTGTAATGATTTGCTACCAGCGTTAACTGCTTACTTAGCTTTAGGCCCAGGAGGCCGAATCATAAATGCCGCACATGCTCGATTCAAAGAGTCGAATCGTATTTCAAAAACAATAGAAATGCTTTCTCATTTTGGACTTCAGGTAAAAGAATGTGCAGATGGGATTCAAACGGAAGGTGGACAAATACCTAAGATGCCCGATGAAATTGTTGATGTGTATGGCGATCACAGATTATTCATGACCGCTGCATGTATTGCAAGCAAAACCGGCGGGAAACTTACAGACAAAGGAATATGGCGAATTACTGATCCTTCATTCCCTCAACAAATCGGTTTCAAGTAATTCTTGGTTTAACCATAACATGATCATCTTCGCCAGAAGGAGGATCAATCCAATCTGAATCCCCTGGTAAAACAAGACTACGTCCAATTGAATCAAGTATCTTTGCCAATTCAACTTGAGATTGAGACAACTCTTTCCAAGGTACAGAACCATCTCTTAATCTGAACCAACGTCGAAGTGTTTGTAGTGCACGAACACTACGTTGCCATAATCGAAGATGGAGCCGTGCTCCTACACTCCATAAGGGCATTATAATGAAAGCAAGAAGTACCCATGGAACGGAAGTAATTGTAGGCTTAAGAAAACCAAGAGTACCCTGTCCTAAAACGGTCCAAACAGGACTAGATGCACCCGCTAAAAGCCATGCCACCGGGAATGAAACAACGAACCACCAAATTGGAAGAATCATAAAAGCCACAGCTATTTTCTTTGTACCTAGAGCATAAGGTTCATTTTCCGCAGATTTAGCAGCAATTGGACCAGCCATACGATATGGAGGATAAGATCCTATCAATGCACTCCAAGTAATTAATCCAAGCATCCAAATCCAACACCATATAAATTGAATCAAAGCAGAAATCATAGATAATGGCCCTGGACGCTTATTACGATCATATAACTCATATTCCGATAAGCCATATGATTGCATAATCTTTGAATGAAGTTCAACCTTAGAACGTAATTCATCAGCTCTTTTTGGTTCTGTTTCAGACATGTATAACCAGGCAGCACGCAAACGACGTGCGCCTAAAACAGCCTCTTCAAAAGTAGCTTTTCGATTCCTTCCTTCTGCCCTATTTCTGTGAACCGAAACCAAGCCACGAGTTCGCCAAAGCAACTTTCGATCTTCCCACGATTCCAAACCATGACTAGTACGTTGTAACTCACCTCCCAAGTCTTCCGTAACATATTGAACCCAAGCACGATCATTCGCATCATCTTCTCCAAATTCTTCAATCATTTGTTTTGAGGGTAAAGGAGCTCCGTCTTCACCAGGTAAAGGAGGTACAGACATTGGAGCATGGACTTCCACCAAGGCGCGCTCTCTAAATCGATTAGGATTAGAATAATGCAAACCTACTGGAACAATAACAGGCTCTGGAACTCCATTCTCACGTGCTCTCCTAATTGCAAGTAATAACATCCTTGCAGGGCCTGTTTTTACCCGCTCAGGTTGACTAGATAAATGAGATACACCTTCAGGAAAAATGACACATCTCCCTTGATCTACCAAGATATCTGCTACAGTGTCAATCACAGCTTGATTTCCACTTTTCCTATCACCTTTGATATGTTCTTTATCTATAGAACGATAGATAGGTCTAGCACCAGCGGCTTTCATCACCTTCCCTAATATGGGGACTTTGAATAGAGTATGTTTTGCTATGAATGTAATTTGACCCGGCAATGTAGATATCATCACTAAAGGATCTATCAAAGAGCCAGGATGCCATGCTGCAAATAATACCCCTCCTTCTTCAGGGATATTATCTGTCTCAATTGCCCCATGTTCTCTAAACCAAGTTTCACTAATCTCTTTCGCTAGCCATCTCACCGAACGATATGAGGCGGAGGGGCGATCCATCAGTTGTCGGAGAGAGGCAATACAAATAGCACAATCGACGAAAAAAAACCAATTTACCCTAAACGGCCAAAATGATCGTCTAATTTAGAAATCTCCATTTTAAGAACTGTAGGCCTTCCATGAACACATGCCCAAGGATTCTGAATTGTCGACATATCGGCTAATAGACGACGCATTTCTGCTAATTCAAGACGTTGATTAGCCTTTACAGCACCCCTACATGATTTCATGAATGCTATTTCATCTTGAAGACGGTCAACACTATCTAGAACTAAACTATCAGAATCGTTAATGTCAGATAACAAATCTCTGATAAAACCCTCCAACCTTTTATCTCCAAGTAATAATCGAGGAACTGCATGTATTTCTTCAACAGATTCCTCTCCAAAAATAAAACCTAATTTTCTCAATAACTCCCTATTTGTTTCAATAAGCCCTTTTTGACTGGGATTTAAATCAATTTTCAATGAATCGATCAATGATTGTGATTCCCATGAGGTCATGTCGTGACGTAATCTTTCGAAGCGAATGCGCTCATGTAGAGCATGTTGGTCAATAACAAACAAAGATTCGCCTCCTTGTGCCAAAATGTATGTATCTGCAAACTGAGAAAGTGGTTCCATAGCAGGAACGTCACTTACAGGACCCCTAAATTCTGGTTCTGATAAGGGTGAAACCGGATCACCACTACTAGAATATCGATGTAATTCTCTTTCTGCTATAGAAAGGGCGGGAGAAATGGGTGTAGATTCAAGTCCAGGTAACGTTTCCTGTGCAGACGGAGAATGAGATACTGGCCTTTGACGTGGGATTTGTGAATCAGAATTAGGAGGCATTGGTTGATTAAATCGAGTTTGAACAGAAGTTGCTGCCTCTATCCAAGCAGGTTTCTTATTTTGAGGTTGAGGTACAGGAGAAGGGTTTTCATTAACACCTACTGATCCTAAGGGAAACTGCTCTGTGGCAGGAGCTCCAGTTGGAATAGAAAGTAAAGTATGTGAAATACTCCTTTCAAGTCGCTCCAAAACTCTCCAAGAATTTTGTAATCGAACTTCTCTCTTTGTAGGATGAACATTCACATCCACTTCATCATTTGGCATATCCAAAAATAACACACAAACCGGGTGCCTCCCCACCATTAATCGAGTTTGATATCCTTTTCGAATAGATTGTAAAAAGGGAGTAGATGCAACTGCTCGATTGTTTACAAAGAGGTGAATATCATCCGAACGACCACGATCAACAGAGGGGGGTGAAATCCACCCTCTCCATCGTTCCTCTCCAGGGGCAGATTCATCCGAATCTGGAGCAATAATTGGAATCAAACGCTCAGAAGAACCTCCAAGGACATCATAAAGACGAGATTCAGGAGAAGTAGGACCAGGTGAAGATAAGACTGTCCGACCATCTACCCTTATTGAAAAACCAACTTCAGGATGTGCAAGAGCATAGGCCATAACAACATCAACTATCGCCGCAGTCTCAGTTGAAGGGCGTCTCTGGAAAGCCATTCTCGCTGGAACTGAGGCGAAAATATCAGTGACTATGATCCTAGTTCCAATGGATTTACCAACAGGACCAATCGGTAATACGTGCCCATCTTTTACTTCGATAAAAGAACCTTCTTGGTCTACCAATTTCGATTCTATTCTAAGATGACTTACGGATCCTATCGCTGCCAAAGCCTCACCTCTAAAGCCTAAGGTCCCTATTCTCGACAAATCTTCAGAGGTTCTCAATTTGCTTGTAGCATGACGATTGACTGCTAAAACCAATTCTTCTTCTGGAATCCCATGGCCATCATCCTCTACAGAAAGGCGAGAAAATCCTCCATCTTCAACAACTACATTGATGTTTGTCGAACCTGCATCTAAACTATTCTCGACTAATTCTTTGACAACTTGAGCAGGACGTTCGACTACTTCTCCAGCTGCAATTCTTCCAATAGTAGCATCATCAAGTTGTTCGATGGTGTTACGTTCCAATTCCATCACTCCTCAACCCAATCTGGAATTTTCTCTTTACCCTCTTCTTCCGCCTTTAGGGCATATAATGCATCTAATGCCTCACGAGGAGTCATTGAATCAGGATCTAAAGAGGATAGTCGTTCCAACAAATCTCTCTGTTTAGCAGATAAGGTTGGAGCAGTAGGAGTAGAATTTGGAACATCAGAATTCGCCTCAGGATGAACCATCCAACCGAAAAGAGACGATTGCCCGTCTGGCCTAGAAAGTGGTATACCCTTGCCTCCGGCTCTAGCACCCTCTGCTTGAAGTTCCAAGAAAATCAACAAATCTCTTGCTCGTTCAATCACAGAAGAAGGGAGGCCAGCTAAAGAGGCAACTTGAACTCCATAAGAATCATCACATGGACCTTCAGATACGGTATGTAAAAATGTCAATTCACGATCTATTTCTGCTACTTGAACATGAATATTGCATAAACTATCAATTTCTCCTTCAAGACCAACTAATTGGTGGTAATGTGTAGCAAATAATGACCTTGAGCCAACTCTCTTTGCCAAATCTTCTGTTACAGACCAAGCAATTGCGAGTCCATCAAATGTAGAGGTACCTCTACCAACTTCATCTAGAAGGACCAAACTTCGAGATGTTGCTCGTCGAAGAATATGGGCAACTTCTATCATTTCTACCATAAATGTAGAACGGCCTCGACGTAAATCATCATGTGCTCCTACTCTAGTAAATACGCGATCTATAAGCCCAATTCTCGCCTTTGAAGCTGGAACAAAAGAGCCCGCTTGAGCTAAAATTGATATCAACGCAGTTTGACGTAAATAAGTAGACTTACCACCCATATTTGGCCCAGTTAATAATAGGAATTTCCTGCCTTTTCCAAAATCAATATCATTTGGAACAAAGCCTTCTATTTCTTCTAAAACTGGGTGCCTGCCACCAATTATCTCTAATCTATCATCTTCGAAAATCTCTGGTCTAACCCAAGACCTTCGTCGAGATTGTTCAGCTAGAGAACATAATACGTCTATGGTTGCAACGCTCCTCGCTATTTGAGATAAATTAGAACTTTGAGTCTTCACTCGTTCTCTCAAATTTAGGAATAATCGATACTCAAGGTCATTGGCTCTTCCTCCAGCATTCAGAATAACATCTTCCCATTCTGCTAATTCATCAGTAATATAACGTTCTGCATTGGTAAGTGTTTGACGTCTTCGATATTCTGGTGGAACCTTGTCAGTATGTACTTTGGTAACCTCTACAAAATAACCAAATTGTCTGTTGAATTTAACTTTAAGAGAAGGAATATTCAACCTCTCTCGCTCTCTTTCTTCAAATCCCTTAAGCCAATCCTTGCCTTCTCCCGAACGAAGGCGAAGTTCATCTAATGAATCATCAATTCCCATTCTGAAAAGACCTCCATCTCGTATTGTATGAGGGGGCTCATCAATCAATTCATTTTCAATCATTGAACGTATAGATTCCAATTTAGTAAGTCCTTCTCCTAAGGAAATAAGTAAAGCATCAGATGATTCATGAACCAATCCTTGCAAACGGGGCATGCGGCTAAGCGCATCAGAAATGGCAATCAAATCACGGGCATTAGCTCGATCATATGCTAAACGTGTAGAAAGACGTTCAAGATCCCTCATAGACTGCAAACATAATCGTATTTGAGCTAATCTTTTAGATGCCCGCACCAAAGAAGATATGGCAGAATGACGTTCAGCAATACGATTCTTATTCATTAGTGGCCGAAGTAACCATTCCTTCAACATCCTTCGACCCATCCATGTTCGTGTCTGATCAATAGCATGAAGTAGAGATCCGTTTCTTTCTCCGAGCAACGTTTGTGTTAATTCCAAATTCTTCAAAGTTGTTTGATCAAGGGCCATATAATCAGTATCATCTTCTACTGAGATTTCCCTCAAAGGAACTGCGTCAATCAAGTGGAGTGAAGAAATGTAAGACGCCCCAAGACCGCATGCTTCCATACCATGTGGTCGTGAATCGAGATCTATCGAACCTAAATCTGCAATCTCAAGATGAAAACGTACTACTTCCATTCTACGTTTTGGAGAACACTCATGAGTAGAAAGTGAAAGACCATCTACATCTACAATTACTGAACGCAATGATTCGTTAAGCGCATCCTTACTACTCGTCACTAATTCAGCTGGAGACCATCGAAGCATCTCGTCTCTAAGCCTATCAAAACGGGAAGGTCCCGAAAACTGCTGTGCCCACGCCCTTCCAGTAGAAGTATCTAGCAAAGAGAGACCCAATGAATCAGATTTGAGTACAACTGATGCAAGTAAAGCAGAACCATCTTCACCAATCAACGAATCTTCATACAATGAACCAGGAGTATATACACGAGAAACTACTCTTCTCAGAATCTTCTCACCTGGAATTGGTTCTGAAGCCTGTTCACATACGGTTACCTTGTGTCCGGCTTGAACCATTTTTCGCAAATAATCTTCCACACTATGCCAAGGAATACCTGCCATAGGGACAGGGTTTTCAGCATTTTTATCTCTACTTGTCAATGTAATTCCCAAGACTTCAGCACCTAGTACTGCATCTTCGTAAAACATCTCATAGAAATCCCCCATTCTGAAGAAAAGAACTGTGTCGGGATGTTCCTCTTTAATTGCCCGATATTGATCAAGCATTCCGGGTCCCTTGCTGGCCATTCTTGCACCTCCAAATAACGCCTGACCATCTGCGCACACCAGCGAGGTATCATGAACATAACGCAATGAAATAAGAGAAATTCAAAACTGATAAAACAGGTAAATCACCATGCATCAAAACCCATGACTTGGAAATTTCGTGCTAAAACAAGACACGCGCCGGCCGCAATTGCCAAAAACATACTATCGAAAAGTAGAGATGGACGACGAATTGGATCGGTTAATGATGATGAATCAATCACTAATAGGCGGTCGCCATCATGAATTACATGAAGAGTGCCTCCATTGGATACGGCAGAATCAGCATAGAAACCATCAGGAGACTCAACACTTAGGCTTTGTACTGAACCATCTGCGCTCAAAACAACCACATTAGATTCTTCTCCAAATACCCATAATCGTCCTTCAGAATCAATTGTGGAGGCAGAACCTCCTCCAAAATCAATATCTGATGAAACAGATAAATCATCCCCAATGAGAGTTAATTGATCTGAAGAAACAGCAAAACCAATCAATTGTGGATCCTCAGAAATATGAACTGAATGATATGGTGCGCCAATGCTATGTTGCACCAACGTTATTTCAGGGGCAAAACCTACAGTCGCTGAAGCAACAAAGAGGACTTGGCCGATATCTGAAGGTGAACCAGGATTAGAAAATGCTGAAGAAATACCTCGAACTATTGCTAAATTTCCAGAAGCATCTACATCAAAACCAGTTAATGTTAGAGAAGAGTCATCGATATCAACTGCAAAACTCAATGGATTCTGAATTCTAGAATCAAATGTACGTAGTTCGACATTTGGGCCTCTTTCTATTAGTATCCATCCTGACGAACCATCCATTGCATGTAAATCTAAGACTCTGTCTCCTGATTGTAATATTGGAAGAGAAGTGATATCTCCGCCCACCACGCGAACCAAAAGTCCGGATTCTCCGCCAACCAACCATCCAGAAGATGATGAAGATACGATGGTCGGTTCAGAAGGCAATGAAATTTCTACACTATCGGAACCCTGAATTCTAAACAAACGATTAGTGCCTGAATCATCAATTATTGCAAGAGATGAACCATCTTCGGCAAATGCCATAGAAAGAATACTACTGCCTTCTGGTAATGAAGGATGGTTTTCAGTACCAGATGGAATGACGTCGCCAACATGAATCAAGGCGGCACCCAATATCATTACCATTACAAATGCAGCCAACGAAAGCCATTGACCCTCGCCTTCTTCAGTTAGAAGTGTCGAGAAAAGACCTTGACTAGAACCAGTGGCCATGCAATACTGTGCCACGGGTCGGTTCTTGAAGCATAGCCTACTATATCTCCAAAAGTGACTTATCAACTGGAATCACTCTCTAGAGAGGGGATTAAATAGAGACTGTAAGTCCCCGAGACCCGAGAGGGATTCCAATGGCACGTAAGCCCGCAAAGATGTATCGTCAAGTAAAAGGGCAATCGTTCACACGTCGAAAGTATACTGGTGGCGTACCAAACAATAGAATTCTACGATTCCATATGGGGAACCGTACACGTGCTGAAGCAGGTGGATTCCCTGTTGTCTTGCAATTAACTGTAAACAACGCCTGTCAAATTCGACATACAGCTCTTGAGGCAGCAAGAATGATTTCCAACTCTAGAATTAGATCTGGAGCAGGAGAACAAGGCTATGCTTTGAGAGTACATACGTACCCGCACCAAATTCTTCGTGAAAATAAACAAGCAACAGGAGCAGGGGCAGACCGTGTTTCTCAGGGTATGCGCCAATCATTCGGCAAGAATGTTGGTACCGCTGCACGAGTAAAGAGAGATCAATGTATAATATCTATTCAAACAGACCCTGAATTCTATCTTGACGCACGTGATGCTCTGAGGAAAGCAGGAATGAAATTTCCATCCTCGACAAAGATTCGCCTAATCGAAGGTGCTGAACATCTAAAGGGCTTAGTCTGAACGTCTACTTCAAATCTGATGGCGAAAGTGGACATCCATGTACTCTGAAGCAGAAGCCGCGACAATGCTTGAAGAAAGCGTACGCGTAGCCCCAGTAATTTGGAAGGGAGAATATCCGTATTTCATTCACCCTCTTACTGATGGAGTTCCCAGAGCACCGAGTGACCTTCTAGCTGCTGCCAGAGATTTATTACTTCATCGAATTGATTGGGAAAATATTGATCTTATCCTATCGATAGAAGCGATGGGACTTCCATTAGCATCTGTTCTTTCTGTAGCAACAGGAATACCGACAGTAGTCGCAAGAAAACGTTCATATGGGCTTGATTTCGAAACAGTTGTTGATCAAAGTACAGGTTATTCCAAAGGTTCAATATGGATTAATGATGTAAATCCGGGAGAAAGAATACTTGTTGTTGATGACGTAATTTCCACTGGAGGAACTATGGAAGCAGTGCTTACCGCATTAGAAGGGATGGGAGCAATCCTTGCTGAAGTATGGACCATTTTTGAAAAGGACAATGGAATGAAAAATCTAATCAAAAAACATAACTGGCCTCTCAAAAGTTTAGTGAGAATTGAAATGAACGGTGCAGAAGTTAACATTCTGCATTAATTTAGATTTATGAATCAAGGTGGAAAATTATGGATCTTGAAAGACATGATTTCCAACTAGAGGAACTTGTTGAAAAAATCAAAGAGAATGATAATCGCCTAATCGCCCTTCAAGTCCCAGAAGGCCTGAAAATGCAAGCCTTAGAGATGATGGATTCCATTGAAACCGAAACATCCGCAAAAGTGGTATTAGCAGCAGATCCTTGCTATGGGGCATGTGATTTAGTTCATGACAAAATGCAGAGGATGGGGGTAGAACTAGTTGCTCATATGGGCCATTCTCAAATGAATATCGATTCGGGTATGCCTACTCAATTTATTCCAGTAACCTATGATGGAGATCCAGAACTTAAATCTGTAATACCATATCTAGAAGCACACAAGAAAATTGCAGTAAATAGACTTGAAAATCCATCTGAAACAACAACTGAAACCGATGGAAGAGATAGATTTGAGGACATGGTAGGTAGAATTGCCCCACTTACTGATTCAAAATTAGGATTAGTTGGCAGTATACAACACTTACACTTGCTCCCCGATTTCAAAACACGATTAGAAGATGCAGGCTATGACGTAACTATTCCAGTTGGAGGAGCAAGGCTCACATTTCCGGGTCAAGTTCTCGGTTGTAATTATTCGGGAGATGACCCTACAGTAGGACACTACCTGTTCTTGGGTTCTGGAGATTTTCATCCAATTGGACTAGTTCTACATACTGGTAAGCCTCTGGCTATGTTGGACCCATATACTGGAGATGCTTCCGAAATGGGAAGAGAAAGAATCGAACGGATTCTTCGCCAACGTTCCGCTTTGATTATGTCATGTATGGACAAACAGCGATTTGCGATATTAATTGGAGAAAAGCCGGGACAAATGAGAAGAACACTAGCGTTGAGAATGAAACGACTTCTAGAGAAACATGGAAAGAAAGGATACTTGCTAGCTTTGGAGCATGTCGGACCAGATTTAATCGATTTTTACCCTGTAGATGCATATGTGAATACTGCATGTCCTAGAATTGCTATTGACGATGCTGTAAGATATGGGAAACCATTGATCACACCATATGAATTAGAAGTGTCTTTAGGGGAGAAAAAATGGGAAAATGGATATCAGTTTGATGAAATCCCCTGATTTCATCAATCGATATGGTCATATCATCGAGATACAACCGCCCAAATGTGTCGGATAGAGATTGGTCTACTGTGACCTTTGAAAGAAGGTTGCAAATGGTATATCATGGACTAATAATCGTTGCAATGGTAATTTTAGCAGCACATCTACTAGAAGGTGTCCTCAAACCGTTATTCCTCGCATTTGGACTTTATTTTGTTCTAAAGCCAGGTGCAGATTGGTTGAACAACCATGGTTTTACAACTCTACAAGCAAATGGAACAATGCTACTATTATTGATTCTAGCTCTTTCAATCATTAGCTTATTCGCTTGGTTACAAGTCGACTCTTTTCTTTCAAACGAAGAAAAAATATCTCAACTTGAAATTGCATATTCTTCACTCCTTGTAAAATCTGAATCATGGCCACTAGTTGGCGACTACGTACAAAATATGGATACTTCTCAATCTCCAACTCAAATTCTGTCAGATATGGGTATACAAATTGGTTCTGCAAGTCAATTAGCATCTCTTTCAGGAATCATATTCTCATCTCTAACCGTTTTATTCTTCTTACTTTTCATCATCTTTGAAGCAAATCTCTTACCTGGAAGAATTGAAGCCGCATTTCCCGGTGATTCACTTGGTAGATTTCAAAACATTACAGATAGAGCACGTGAAGGAATAAACACATACATTGTAGTAAAGACAGGTGTAAGTATTGGAACAGGAACATGTGCTGGACTAATATGTCTAATATTTGGAATTGATCTTTGGTTTGTTTGGGCAATTGGGGCCATTATACTGAACTATGTACCATACATTGGTTCCTTGATTGCATCAGTTCCACCTGCCTTGCTTGGAATGTTGATGATGAATGATGACCCCATGTCTCTTTTGTTATTCTTAGCATTATTAATGGGAAATCAACAATTTTGGGGCGGCTTTATCGAAATGAAATGGGCAGGAGAAGCACTAGACTTAAGCCCAGTTCTATTGCTAATCGTAGTGGCATTTTCTTACTGGCTTTGGGGAGTTGTAGGGATGGTCATATCTGTACCTTTTACAGTAATTATCAAAATTATTCTTGATACTGTAGAACAAACAAGACCACTCGCAGTATTGATGTCTGAAAGAAGTCCAGATCTTCAGAAAGTATGGAACGATGCACTAAGAGATGGGAGATTGGACGACTGGGAATTTACACGTCTTCTAGAGTTACAAAGAAACCTTGAGATTGATGAAAATCAAATGAATAAAGCAGCAGGAAGAGCAGCGATTATCTCGGCACTCGAGAGAGAATCCCTAAGTCCTATCGAAAGGGAATTTGTAATTCGTTATGCAAAAAATACCCCTCTAGGAGACAAAGCAGTTGAATTGTTAGTACCTGGTGCACTATCTCCTTCATCAATTGAATTAATGGAAAATTTACTAGAATCGAATGAAGAAGAATAATCTAGAGTTCGCCAAGTTCCATCCACATAGCCATATTTGCAGGATCATCCAGATTCGTAGGATCCATTGACATCGCAGGACTGTCATTATGACTTGGAGTAGTGTAATTTCCAATATTAGAATTGTAATCCTCTGAGGTGGATATGCCCCTACCTATGAACCAAAATAAAACTAATAATACAAACCCAAGACAAAAAATCGTATCCCACATAGTATATCATGCCTCAATTATGCATAATCTTGCCAATCGTTTCCATTCCACCATTGAGTTGATCCATCACTCATTTTTCGCCAAGTGTAACCAGAATCATCAGACCATTGTTGAATTACTTCTAAGGAAGGTATGATAGGAGTCTCAGATTCAGAATTTTCAGAAGAAAAATCAGCTTCTATTTCTTGAACTCTATCATTATCTATCCCATATGCAGT
>Ga0208277_1000495_pt1 | contig 23071 bp, 21 predicted proteins | sample ETNtaG_5_FD_185782 | JGI IMG/M metagenome (GOLD analysis project Ga0208277, IMG submission 185782) | Marine microbial and viral communities from oxygen minimum zone, Eastern Pacific Ocean - ETNP201406SV205 (SPAdes) (version 2) | ecosystem: Environmental > Aquatic > Marine > Oceanic ...
GGTGCGTATGTAAGAATGAACTTGACTATTGCCCTAAATTTAATTCGACGAAGATTCCAGTGAAGGATATTGAATCAATACAGAATGATTTACATCGATGTAATCTTGACCATCATCATAACTTATGCTTAATTCGTGAGTTTCAACTGTATTGAAATGTATGGTTTTCCAAGTGGCTTGTTCTCCTTCATACACAATTTCATTTTTACTTTGACAAGCATCTTCTTGTTCATCCAAAAGTCTCCAAGTAATCTCAACCTCACGACCACCGCCTATATTCTCAATTAAAACAGGGTTTTCTACCGTTGAATTGATGATGATGGCAGAAGGAAGGACACCCTCATTATTTGGAAACGGAATAATTGGCAATGGTGTTGGTTCGTACGTATTGGACTCAAGCCAATTGATTTGTTGTTCTATTCGAATTGTAATCGATTTATTTTCTAGATTATTATTGTCATCCATTGCATAAGCTATAATTTCATAAATCCCGTGATGTGAAAATTCTACAGATATTGTTGATTGGATATTAGGGTCAACAGAAAATATTTCACTATCATTATCAATTTGTATCCCATATTCTACCAAGTTATTTTCCGAAATAGTATTTGAAAAATCAAAATCAAGGAAAACATTTGTTGTAGAAACATGGTCGCCATCAATGTATGAGTCTACAATAGTGCCATTTGTATTCTCATAATGAACAATTAACTCAATCCCTTTGTGATCCTGAGAATCTGATAAACAACCTACAGTGCTTGAAACTAAGAAAATAAGCACTATGCCAATTGCTGCTCTTCTAGAAGCAGTATGGTCTTCGCTCATCGAGCAAAGCCAAATGATGGATTGGTATAATTCCAGTGTTTATGGGCATCAATCACGTTCCTACGTATCTCACTTATTGAGAAATACTAAGAATGCGTTTGCAGCCATCTCACAGGCATTTGCGACATCATCCAAACGCTGGAGTACGCGATACATATGCATGGCAGCTAATGCATCATCATCTCCTTGGCTGAAAACAATTGATGCGGCATCCATCTCAACAAGATCTGCCTGATGTTCAAGCAGATTCACCTCCTTGATTAGTTCGAAAAGAATGCCCTTCTCCTTACGAGAGAATCCTGAATGACTCAGATTCTTCATTTGCTCAACTGTCTCCTCATACTTTGCCACAGTAATTGAAACCATTTCACCCATCGCAACCAATTTCTTTCTTGCCTCATCGTTCTCAAAGAGTGGCCTGAAAGATAGTTGTTCAGCAACATTTTGAGCATAATCTGCAATTCTATCCTGGCGTCCAATCATTTGCATGAAATTTTCATGGCCTATTGTGATTCGAACACCTATTCGGATTTCTTCTCTTAACTCATTCTTGATGTTGTCTGCTTCCAATTCTGCTTCAATCGTGGCGGTGATATGCTCACTAGCATCTCCTCCTTCAGCAGCAGTTGTAACCGCCAACAACATACAATCGACTGTTTTCTCAACAGCCTTTGCATGGTTATGGAACATCTCAAACGGTGTTGGTTTGAATCCTTCAGGTGAATCTATTTCTTCTGGTGATTCAGTTACAACCATGGTTAATTCATCTGCAGCCTCCTCAATTTCAGCCCTCACAAGGAAGTAACCAGTGGCACCAATTGCTAGTAGAGTCACTATAGCGACATTTGTAGGATTGCCACTAAACAGGACATAGAATAGCACTGCTCCCCCTCCTGCAACTGGAAGGCTTGCCACCCAACTGGCTGCTATTTTGCCAAAGACTCGGAAATCAACTGAAGATGCTCCTCCAGCTAAACCAACACCTACAACAGCCCCCACCAATGTATGTGTGGTAGATATGGGAACTGCCAAAAATGGCATAGAGAAAATCAGTACAGTGGTGGCTGCACCGAATTCTGCTGCAAATCCACGAGATGGAGTGATGTGTGTAATTTTCTTCCCAATGGTATCCATGACCTTGTAACCCCAAGTTGCAACACCAATGGTAATCCCAGCACCGCCCAGCAATAGTAGGCCTATTGGAACATCAACTTGATCAGGAGAAAGTGTGCCTGTTGCAGATGTAGCGATATCATAGATTGCTGCCATTGGGCCAATAGCGTTCGCAACATCATTGGCACCATGTGCAAATGCTACGTAACATGCAGTAATTACTTGAAGCCAAATGAAGACCCTCTCTACACCTGCATATCCTTCCTCCTTGAACTCATATCGCCTTAACACAAACCATAGAATTGTACTAGCAATACTACCGATTGCTAATGCAACAAGTAAACTGTTCAGAGGAATCCATGCTCCTTCAAGTAACGGATTGAACGTATTACCATCTTTCGGTGGTAACCAATTTGAAGAATCGATTAAACCAGCATCATCGAGGTTTTTGTAAAATCCTTTGAGGCCTTTGAATTGTAAGGCTAACCCAAGAACAAAAAAAGTAGGAAGAGCGAGAAGTGGTGCGACGCTTTTTGTTCTCTCTAATGGTTTTTCATGATTGAAAATCACCCTACGAATTACAATAAATGAAAGAAATGCGAGGACCCCTCCTAACAAAGGAGAAGCTACCCAACTCATCACAATTTCACTCACCTTAGCCCAATTTACACTACTGGGTTGGATCCACAAACCCATTCCAATAACGCCACCTACAATGCTATGTGTTGTTGAAACTGGCAAACCAAATTTCGTTGCAATAGTTAACCAAATTGCTGCTGCAAGAAGTGCTGCCATGAATCCATACATCAAACTCTGACTTAATTCATATGAAAATCCACTATCTCCAAAATCAAGTACACCTTTTCGAATTGTATCTGTAACATGACTTCCAAAAAAGACTGCTCCGGCAAATTCGAAAACAGCAGCGACAATAATTGCTCGACGTAGGGTCAATGCTCCGCTACCAACACTGGTCCCCATTGCATTAGCAACATCGTTTGCTCCAATGTTCCACGCCATATAGGAACAAACAATCAAGGCGACGCCGATTAGAAGCATAGTGGCAAGTTCCACGGGACTCCCTCGGACATTTCGGAAATAAAAATTCCTAATCGAACTTCAATTTGGACCTATGCCGATTTCTATCTCGTTATTCTTCCAAACACCTCGATACATCAGTGTAGTTTGAAAACCAAGATGCACCCTTCCATCAGCCATTATTGAAATCAAACCTCCTCGGCCACCGAATGGAGTTACCATATCTAAGACGCTGGTTGATTCTATGGCAAGATCTGCTCCTTCCATTCGCATCCTAATTGCTAATTCATGGGCAGCGCATGATCGAATGTACGCTTCCCCTACTCCTGTGCATGAAACCGCAATATTGGCATCAGCCCAAGTCGCTGCACCAATGATTGGAGTGTCACCTACTCGACCAAATGGTTTGCCAGTCATTCCACCAGTACTCGTTGCAGCTGCAAGAATTCCATGGCTATCTAATGCAACAGCACCTACGGTGCCCATTCCTGGTGGGTCATCGCTAAATTCAGTTTCAACTCGACCTTCTAAATCATGATCTAAAACTGCATCATCTTCATCTGTAGAGCCGATTTCTGAACGAGTGTCTTTCCACTTTTTCCATTGCGCTTTTCTAAGTTCTGTAATCAAATATTCAGAGTTTACTTCCTCTACTCCTGATTCAATGCCAAAACTATCTGCAGCATCTCCATTCAACATTACTGGCCAACCCTTCTGTAGAATTGCATTAGCTACACGAATTGGATTTCGGACTTTTTTGACATTAATCACGGCCCCTGCTGCTTGATCTGCGCCCCTCATAATACTGGCATCCATGGTTATTTTTCCACCCTCATCCAAAACTGAACCTTTACCAGCATTGAACAATGGTTCATCTTCTAACATCTCAACTGCTAGAGTTACTGCCTCGAGTGCATCAATTCCATCGGAAAGTAATGAGCCAACTGTAGATAGTACGGTTTCCATGCAGGAGACTCTTTCTGGATCAAGGGAAGTCATCCCTTTCCAAGGACCATCTCCTCCAGCTCCACCGTGAATTACTAGCACAGGGCCAGCCATTTCCATCACTCACATTCGAGTAACTGAAATGATTTCTTGTGGGGTTGTAGGTCTATCTCCATAACCGGTTTGAGTTGTTTCAATTGCTGTTACGACATCCATTCCAGAAACTACCTTTCCAAAAACAGGATGAGCAGATTGACCTGGACCAAACCAATCAAGGAAATTATTGTGTTTGGTGTTGATGAAAAATTGAGAGCCGCCAGAATTTGGACGGCCGGTATTAGCCATAGAAAGAGTTCCAATTTCATTGCTGAATTTTTGAGTCAACTCATCTGGAATGTTTCCCCCTCGATCACGAACAATTGCTTGTCCATCAGAAGTTGTGTATGTTCCACCGCCATCCGGGCCACCAGTACCGGCTCGAGGAGAATTAGGATCCTTGGAATTTGGGCATCCACCTTGTAACATAAATCCTTGAATTACTCTGTGAAAATGTAGACCGTCATAATACCCTTTTTCTGCTAAATCCAGAAAATTACCTGCTGTTATCGGCATTGTATCCGTAAATAGTTCAATCGTGATTTCTCCTGCTGTGGTCTTCATGAGGACATTTGTTCCTGCCATGTCACTCCCAACATAAGGAAGGATTTAGCCTCATGCATTGACAATATCTGAAAGGGTTAACAGAGGGAAAAGTGGTATTTCAGCATCTGCAAAGGCATCGGAACCGCCCTCTTCTCTATCAAGAATGGTAATACAGCCAACAATCTCACACCCCATTTCTACCAAACGTTGGCATGCTTGTAATGCTGATCCACCAGTAGTAGTGACGTCTTCTAAAATTAAACATCTATCTCCTGAAACAAGAGTTGATCCTTCTATTCCTGGTGGGTTTCCAGTCTTTCTTCCACCCCTTCCTTTCGGCTCCTTTCGGATGATGAATCCTCGTAATTCACTTCCCGAAGGAGCTTTTGCGATTGCAATCCCTGTCAATGGAACTGCTCCCAATTCCAATCCTCCGATTGCGTCAATGGAACCCATCTGGTTTACCTTATTATGAATCAATACACCGAGTAAATGAGCACATTCTGGATCACACATTACTGGCTTCATATCAAAGAAATGAGGAGAAATCCTTCCCGATGCAAGAGTAAATGGATCATCTGGTTGATGCAAGTACGCAAGGGTTCGAACACGATCTGCAAGAGTTGCTCTAGCACTTTCGGGGGTTGTAGTCTCCGCCATGGTAGTTCCTAACTTAGACGATGAATGAAGGTTCGCAGCCATTTAGCGATTTGTTCATGTAGCGTCATTCAACAGAGGAGGCTCCCGAGGGTTGGAAATGAGCGGTATTGGGACCTCTGCTTTCGATGAAGAAAGGCTCCAAAATGAGATGGACGAATATCATAATCGACTAGATTCTGAAACTGAGAGATTGTACACTCTTGCAGATGAGGCAAGGAAAAAGGGACTTGATTTCTCAACTGAAATTGAAATCCCAAGAGCCATTGACCTAGCAGATAGAACTGAGAAATTACTTGAAGAATATCTCGATGGATTGGAAGTCGCAGAAAAAATTCGAGGAATGTTACAGGAAGAAGACAGAGAAACTACTGCTATCAAAATTGCATGTCAAGTGGCTAGAGAAATGATGGAAAGAACCGGGGATCAACAACGCTCAATCGATGCTGGATTGAGAGTTGGTCTTGCAATTCTTACAGAAGCGATCTTAGTCGCCCCTTTAGAAGGGATTGGGCAAGTTAGATTGTTGAATAATGTAGATGGTTCTACATTCCTATCTATCGATTTTTGCGGACCAATAAGAGCTGCAGGTGGTACTGCACAGGCAATGGCAGTACTAATTGGAGACATGATTCGTTCTGAATTAGGATTGGCAAAATATGAGCCAACATTTGCTGAAGTTGAAAGAGTAAAGGAAGAATTCGGACTCTATCGAGCGGGAATGCAATACAAACCCACTCCTGAAGAAATTGATGTGATTGTGAAATCATGTCCTGTGATGATCAATGGTGAATCTACAGAAGATCAAGAATGTGCAGGTTACCGAGAAGTAAGGAACATCGATGGAGGACGTGTGAGAGGTGGTGTCTTACTTGTAATTGGAGAAGGATTGTGTCTCAAAGCACCAAAGATTCAGAAACATGTTGAACGTTTAGAAATTCCAGGATGGAGTTTTATCAGTGAATTTGCCAATCGGGGAAAAAATAAGGAAGATAAGAGTGGTACAGAATTTATCCCTAAAAAAATCAAGACTGATTCGAGATTTATGAAAGATATCATTGCAGGACGTCCAGTATTTGGGATGCCTAACGAACCAGGAGGATTTCGACTCCGATATGGAAGGCCAAGAGCATCTGGATTAGCGGCTGCAGGCATGAATCCAGTATCAATGAAAGCAATGAGTTCGTTCATTTCTGTTGGAACACAAATGAAAATTGAACGGCCAGGGAAAGCATGTGCTGTAACTCCCTGTACTGAGATAGATGGTCCAATGGTTCTCTTAGGTGATGGGACCTTTGTTAGGGTCAATGATGAAGAAAAATGGGATGAAATTGAGGAGCAAGTAAGGGCAATTTGGGACAATGGGGAATTAATGCTAGGGTTTGGTGAATTCTTAGAAAACAACAAGACTCTCGTTCCATCTGCATTTACCTCTGAATGGTGGGCTTCTCAAGTTCTTGATTCAATTAAAAATCAAGAGGATCTAGATTTTCTTACATCTATCTTGAATTTTGGAGATTTGAAAACCCCTAATCCAGCCCCATGGGAACTCAGAAGAAGGCTACGAAGTAAATCAGAAAGATTAGATGTTGAATGGCAACTTCGTGATTGGCACCTATCACTTCGCCATGTTGTAGTGGATTGGGCCGCAGCAATTTCAATTTCTAAACGCTGGAATGTTGGAATACATCCTTCACATAATCCTCAATGGTCTGATTTACCAATATTTATTCTTCCAAAACTTATTGATTCTCTAAATAATTCTCTAATTGAAAATGGAACATTGCGTATTCCCGATTCTGTTCTAGGATGGTCCGCTCCACAGATTATTGAAAATACTCCTATTGTTGAAACTTTCACAAAAAATGAGACTAATCTAAGAAGAAAAGATAATTCATCAAATTCAAAGACTGAGATTTTAGATGTTGGAACATATAAAATCCTTGAGTCTGATTTTGGGAGATTACCAGAAAATCTTGGATTTCATCAACATGGATTGGTAAAATCATCACTAATGTGTCTAGGAATTTCTCATCGGCATGAGGATGATGACATAATTATTGACGATGGTTGGAACGGATTATTACATGGACTTGGTTTCTCGATTAAAGAAAATCAAATTACTAAAAGTGAAGAAATAATCAAAATTATTGAATCTAAATTGAAGATGATTGATAACGCAGAAAAGGTTGTTTTGTCAGAAGAAAAAAGAATCAACATCTTAAGAGAAATGCAAAGAACTGCTCGAATTCAAGCCGAAACTGCTGCTCGACAAAGAGGAGAAGGAATTGCCGCAACAGAACAAGCAGGACAAGAAGCTGAAGATGCTATTGATGACGATGGTCCCGAAGATGGAATGAAGCTCAATAAAGCAAAAATAGAACTTGATGACAATGAAGTGATGAACAGTCTTTGGATTGTTAATGAAATGAGTCCTTTGGATTGGAAAGATGCTGCACCATGTAGAATTGGTTGTAGAATGGGGCGGCCTGAAAAGTCTGCACCAAGAGAAATGAAACAAAAGGCACATGCGCTCTATCCAATCCAAAATTATGGTGGACCTCAACGATTGTTAGCAACAGCAGTTTCTAGAGAAGGATCTATCCGAATTACTGTTGGACCCAGAAGATGTTTGAGATGTGATAGAGAAACACCACATGTTCGATGTCACCATCGTACAATTCCAAATGAGCCGCAAGAATGTGGGGGCAGAACGGTTCCAGCGGATCGTAGAGGTTCTCATCTTCGAAATCGTTTAGGAGAATTAACAACTATTCCCCTTGCAGATATTCTTGAAGTAAAACGAATCTCACTTGGCCTTGATCGATTACCAGAACGAATCAAGGCAATGAAGGGATTAACATCTAAGGCGCAATATCCAGAGCCGATTGAAAAGGGCATACTACGAGCAATTCATGATGTATCGGCCTTTAGAGATGGCACCATTAGATATGATATGATTGATGTCCCTGTAACTCACTTTAGACCTGAAGAAATAGGCACCTCTGTAGAGAAATTAGTCGAATTAGGATACACGCATGATATTAGAGGGGATGAATTATCTAATGACTCACAAATATTGGAATTGTTTCCTCAAGATTTTATCCCAAGTAGAGATGGAGGTGAACATCTACTGAAAATTAGCAAATATTTGGATGATCTATTGGTTAGATTTTACAAAATGGAACCTGAATTCAATGCTGAAACTATAGATGATTTAGTAGGTCAACTAGGAATTGCTCTTGCACCTCACACCTCAGGAGGTGTTCTTTGTCGGTTTATTGGATGGACTAATGCATCTGCAGGATATGGGCATACATTATTCCATGCCGCAAAACGAAGGAATTGTGATGGTGACGAAGATTGTGTCATGTTACTCTTAGATGGATTGCTTAATTTTAGTAGGATGATTCTGCCTTCTACCCGTGGGGGTAGAATGGATGCTCCATTGACATTGACCACAAGATTGAATCCAATGGAATTAGATAAAGAAGCATTGCATGTAGATGCAGGATGGAACTACTCTACGGAATTCTATACAGAGACTTTAGATTCACCACATCCTCGAAAAATCGTTGATCAAAATTTGGTTGATTTGGTGAATAATCGAATTGGAACTGTTGGGGCTGTTCGTGGATATGGGTACTCACATGAATTGGAATCGTTGGATGCTGGGCCCAAAAACTCAGCATACAAAACCCTAGGGAGTATGACTGACAAGATGAGTGCTCAATTGGCCCTTGGACGCAAGTTACGGAGTGTTGATGCTAGAATTGTTGCTTCGACTGTAATTGGTTCACATTTGCTTCCTGATGTAAGAGGAAATTTGAATGCATTTAGTAGACAAAAGGTACGATGTGCAAAATGTAATCATTCATATCGGAGATTACCATTAGCAGGAAAATGTATCCAGATGCAAGGTGCAAGTGGAGGTTTGCATGGACATCACTCAAGTAAAATGGAAGAAACTCGATGTGGAGGCAATCTCATTCTTACTGTTTCTCAGGGAGCTGTAAGGAAATATCTTGGAGTAATCAATCACGTCATAGATAACTTTGGAATTGATTCATACACTCAACAATATGTAGATTGGATGGCAGATAGTGTTGAATCAGTATTCCAAAATGATAAGGTTACAGTATATACATTAGACGATTTTCTTTGATTAAGGCCCTCGTCTTTTCTTTTGGCTGCCTCCTAATTTATCCCAAAGGTCGCTGATTGTATTCACATCTTCATCGATTGTTGCTTTACCTTGTAATCCAGTTTCATCACCTTCTCCAAGTTCATCTAAAGACTCTAATTCAGCATCTGCTTCTTCCATTTCTTCGTCACCCTCTTCTAACTCTGGTTCTGGATCATCTACAGACCAATGGCGTCGTTTAGACATCATGTTTGAAGCAGAAGTAGATCCAGCAAGTAAATCATCAACATCTACAGGATCCCCTCCTGAAAGTGATTTCTCGACCTCTTTCCATTCTTGTCGAAGTTTTCGAACAACTGGAGACCCTCGTTTTGAACGACGTGATGCTGCCCAAGAACGTAAAGTCCGATCTGAAACAATTAGGACAAGTGCAAGTACATTCGCAATAATATATCCTTCAATCTTTATGGGTGTGTAAAGTTCCATCTCAGTTCTCAAATCAATTTCAACTATATCAGACGGAACAGGATAAATCTGGCCATTTTGTTTTATTGATATCAAGAAAACAGATGGCCCGGGAGGAAGTGAATAATCTCCTGAACCCGATACGTTTGAGCCCCCATCATGAATTTCGATAACAGTTCCATCTGACAATTGTAATTGGATAGTTACTTCAGATGATTCCATCCCTTCGACTTCATTTACCTCATAAATTACATGAAATGGTATATCTTTTCCTAAAATATCGGGCCCATCAAATCGATATTCTGTAACAATATCACTATCTGGAGAAATAAGATATTGTTCAGCTGAGGCGCTTAATGCACCTGTCCAAATTATATTCAAAAGAACAAATGTGACAATAGTAGTGATGGCCGATTTTCGTGAATTTTCAACACTCACTTCGACGACTCTCCTAACAATCTATCAATGACCTCTTGCATAAATATCAGTTTTCTTAGTTTTCGTTCTGGATCAGTGGCTCCAGACCATTTGCCAACGATATCACTTCTATAGCCCAATAGGGCGATTTCAGATACAGGGATACCCAAGAAACCAATCAAACATATTGTACGATCTCCGTCTGTGAAACCACCTGGATTCAACATCCCATGTATTCGATTTGGTGTCTGGTGTGTCAATATCAATCTCGGAGGGTCGTTTAATTCTGAAATATCTTCAAGAAGTTGGGTCCAATCTTTTTGATTGTCTCCGTGAGCATGTAAAATGTGCATTATTTTTCTTTTTGCTGCCTGAGAAATATGTGGGTGACCATCAGCATCAGTAACCAATGCCAGAGTCTTTGACCAAATTTCCTCTTGAATGGGTTTTTCAAATTCTTGAATTACTCCTATTGAACCGTCTGCAAATATAAATCGATAATTCGATTCGAGGGCAGAAGTGATTTCTTCAATACTTACTGCAGCACCAACAGCGGCAATAGGGCCATCGAATATATTTTCTTGCAAAGCAGTAACACTTTTTTCTCTTTCATCTTCACTCCAATCTTGAACTTTAGATGATAATGAAGTAACCCGTTGAAGAAGTAAATCAGCACTCTCTTGATCGTCTGATAATGGCCAACTAAATTGAGCTCTAACTCGATCTTGGACTTTCATGCCAATTGAACGAACCTCGTGAGGGCTCATGGAGGTCTACGCACCGGTCGCGTTGAAGAACCCCCGTGTTACTTCACGTCCGAGAATCCATGCCCATGCCGATGCGTCCTCCTCTCATTGACGATGCAAAAGTGCTAGCACGCTATCCATTTTTACCTCAATCTGCAGATCATACTCGAACTCTATTATCTGATAATGGAATTAGTATGGAAGATTTGCTTTCTGCTGCATGGCTTTCAGATATTAGACGAAAAGGAGACATGAGAGTGAAAGATTCAGTTCTTCATGATGATGGGATAGAACAACGTTCAGGTGATCTTAGTACCGAACTAGGACGAATGTCAGAAAGTCTCTCATTCCTATATGCAATGATGGTTGCATGTGCTACATTTGACGAAAGAGTGACTGCTAGATGGGCTGAAGGTGAGTCTACCCGTGCAGACAAATTATTGGGAAATGATACTGCAATATTTGAAAAAGTAGCCACCACTTACTTATCTAATATTAGGAAAGAAACAAAGGCAGCAGAAATTATCTATTCTATTCCATTAACTGATTTCATTGAACTGAGTCCAAGAATTAGTGGAGATTATTGGAGGCTACCCAATAGACCCATGAAAGATGGATGGATCGAGATGGGGCCTTCGACTGGTGAAAATAGTCAACAAAGAGTTGCTAGATTAATCAAAGAAAGAATCAGAGAGGATTTGAGAAATCGTTGTGATGAAAGAATGGAAAAAATTGACGAAGGATTTGCTGAAAAATTGAGTGAACCTGTTGGTGCGGTTTTAACTATACTTCAATCAAGATCAACCTTAGATTTTGAAGCAGGTGAAGCAACTAGATCTGACTGGCCTCCTTGTATGGAAATTGCAATTAAAGAGTTGTCAATGGGTGAGAATCTCAATCATTCCGGACGAGTTTTTCTAGCAGCAATTAGTGCAGCATTAGGACTAGAACAAGAGCAATGTGCATCTTTCTTTCAAGGTGCACCTGATTATAATCCTGAAACAACGAAATATCAAATCGGGCATGTATATGATCGAGAATATACTCCTGCCGGCTGTAGCAGATTAAAAATGGACGGAAGATGTCCTGTTTCTCCAGGTGATGACCCAATTTGTGATCGACCAAAAATGAAGCATCCACTCTCATATGTATGGTGGAAACAAAGAGATAGGGCAAGACAAGAAGAACAAGAAAATTCCAAGGATGAACCTATGGAAACGGCCAACCCTTGATAGGCATGTACTCTTTACTCCCACATGAAGAAGATGACTCGGACCCTTGTGCTGACGATTGACCGAGACAATGATCTTGGAATCAAAGCCGGACTGCGAGGACCTGTAATTGGTAGGAAATCTACGCTAAGTGCGGCATTGAGGCTTGGACTTGCAGACCCAGAAGAAAGTGATACTAATGCAATACTTGGTGCTCTACATCATCACGATAGGATTCTAGATTCTGGTGAACCGAATGATGCTGTTGAAGTTGCAATTCTAACTGGAGATGAAAGAGTCGGAGCCCGTTCAGATCGAGCAATTGCTAAACAATTGGAAGAAGTAATATCTGAATTTCAGCCAGATTGTGCAATCTTAGTTACCGATGGTGCAGAGGATGAGGCTGTTATGCCTATCATTCAAAGTAGAGTTCGAATTGATTATGTTGAGAAAATTATAGTTCGGCAAAGTAAGGGTATTGAAGGTACATTTTACTACATCATGAAAGCAATTGAAGATCCAAAATGGAGAGCCCGTCTATTAGTTCCATTATCTGTATTTATGATGATTATTGGTTTAGGTATGATCTTGCCAGGAGGAGAAGTTCTCATCGGCGCTATGCCCTTAATTGTTGGAATTTGGCTATTGGCAAAAGGACTTGGCGCTGAAAACCAATTTGAACGATTAATGCTCGATATGCGTGATAGTGCTATGGGGGGAATTGTTTCATCGCTTCTATGGGCTTTTGCATCATTCTCTAGTTTACTAGCGATTCTAGAGTCTTATCGAACTATTGTACAGGCTGACGCCAATCTATCTACAGTTCAAATTGCAATTGAAGCCATGGATAGTGGTTTACAATGGATTGTTCTAGCTTCACTCTCTGTAGCCATGTCAATGGTTGTCCTAAAATGGAGAAGAGGAACTCTAACTGGACGGATTTTCCAAATTATGGCAGGAGGTGTTGTAATCTATGCATTTGCTGAAGCAGGTCTAGATGTAGCCAGACAAATTACGGGAGGAATTACCTATGAATTAGATCCGGGAGTTATCTACAACGATTGGGGATTGGCAGTTGTTGCACTTATTGTATACTGGATGGTGAGAACAGGTGTCAAATCTTGGTCAACACGACAAGAAACCCAAGGTAAATTTTGGGGAGTATAATTACGACTCAAAAAGAGATTCGTGCATACAGTGTGGACAAGTGACTCGAATTGGTCGAATTGATGGGATTCCAAGCGGAGATCTACAAGCTGAACAAACAATTGCTTGTTCTACTTGAGATTGACGGGCACGTCCTGATGCACTTGGGTCATAATCCATGCGAAATCGATGCGCATTTTCTAACGCTTCTGGTTTGTCTGATGCATTAGAAGTTGGTTCTAAATCATAGTCAACAGACTTACTTCGGGAAAAAGAGGGGTCCACAAAGGGATCTAATTGAGGAGTTGGTGAGTCCCCTTTAGCAGAAGCCATCAATTGCATCACTTCATCTTCAGATGCCCCGTACTCTACAGTAATCCTATCAATCTCTAACATCTGTTCATATCCGTCCATTGAAATTAAACGAGAAATCACTGAGTCTGGAACATCTGCCATGGGATTGGAATAGATGCTTCTCTCTTGACATTTGAGTATGGTTGTTTACCAAAATTCACAAAGGAGTGTTTTTTCCGAAGGTCATGGAAGAGAGTATCGGGTCTCTGTATATGTTAAACACATGTCCATTTACATGGAAGGTGCGTGCATTATTGAATCATCTAGGACTCTCGCATCAAAAAGTAAAAATTAACCCTTTGAAAATCAAAAAAAGTGTTTCATTTGCGGGTGACTGGGGGAAAACCCCTGTATGGAAAATGGCTGATGGTGAAATAGTGGTAGATTCAACTCCTATTATGAAACGAATTGATGAGGTGCACAATAATGGAGCCCTCTGGGATACTGAAGATCCTGTGAGAAGAGACAAATGGATGGAATGGGCTGATTCCAAAGTGAAGGATGCTACTATTCCAATTCTCTATGGTTCAATTGGTTCCGCTTTATCAACTACTAGATCTGTAGCTAAACATGAGCGATTTGGATTGTTTACAGGGAGAGTCTATGCTTGGCTCGGGTTTCCGATTATGTGGGGAATAATTGCAAAAAAAAGAACTAAAAAAACAGGAATGAAACCCAGTGAATTATGGCATCATTTGCTTGATGAATGGGTTGAAGAAATCGGAGATAGCCCCTATTTTGGAGGAAATGTTCCGCATCTTGTTGATCTTGCTGTGTTTGGGTATTTGCAATCAATTGAAATGCATCCCAAGGCATTTCGTTTAATTGAAACTCATTCTAATGGAATGCTTTGGTTTAATCGAATGAGAAATGTAGCCGCAGTTCAATGACTACATGTCCTCTACATGTAAACCAAATGTCGTTAACATTGCAATCAGCCCAAGACAACAAGAAGAATAGTAATGTCCTTGACTGAAAAACACTAACCCTGCACCTGTTCTAAGTAACATTGTATTCTTTGAACGCCATCCAACAATACCAAAGAAAATTGCCAATACCGATATCCCGATGAATATTGTTCCTGCGATATCATACACAGCCGCAGCAGTGGGATCGTAGAGTTCCTTACCTCTTTCTTCTTCGCTCAAATCCATCCATCTTGTCAAGCCATTTGATTTCTGTTCTATCAAATCAAATTCATCAGGAGGTGCAAAATCTAGGTTAAGATGCGTGAATCCATATGGCTCAAAAAGTGCACCTGGTGACAATAAAATACGGTGAGTCATCCCTTCAGAAGGATTAGACATATTCACTACAAACATGGTCATAAGGCCGGGATTTAGACCTTCTAAACGAAATCTTCCTTGAGAATCCGTTGTTGCCGCTGGACGGGTTATTTTTTCTATTCCGTCCTCTACCACAGGTGTTACGACTTCAATAGTGAAATTGACCCCAGGAGAACCATCATGTAAAGTTAGAACACCAGTAAGTATAGCAGAACCAGGAGCAGATGTACTCAGGAAATTAGCTGTCTGGGTTTGACTGTAAATGAAACCCCTATCAGTGACTAATCCACCATCTCCTTCAATGAAATCATAGCCATTAACTGTACCCAAAATACTCGCTAAGAGAATAAACAAAAGGGCCACATGCATTCTAGGATCTCTTGGCATCTGAGAAGGTAGGATGAGTGTTGCTCCAGTGGAGGCAAATACTGGTTCCTCTTCTGGAATAGAAGAAAGAGGCGACAAAGTCTCCGGTGTAGGCTCTAATTCGTCTCCGTCCACAGTTGGTTATTCAAGGCCCCCTTTATTCAGATTGCGAATTTTTGATGATCTCAAAAATACGAGAGCCAAATGATTGTTGTAACCTAAACCAATCAATTGGATCTATCCATGCTATAATTCGAATACCTAAATCATTTACCTCTCTTTCTCGAACCATAGCCATACGTCTAATTTGAGATTCAATGGCTGCAAGAGGGCGGGCGTTTGGGGAAGAAGAGTGGGAAATTTGCATTTCAATTGGAGGGCCATGTAAGCAAGTTAGTATTTCAGAACGTAGAAGATGTATTCCTATTGATGACGACGAAGAGGTTACAATTGGATTGTCTATTCCATAGATTTTCAATGCTCTCAGTACTTCTTTGACATGATCTTCAGAACATGCGTCTGATTTAGTCAAGACAACTTGAAGTTCATATGGCTCCAAATTAATATCTGTTCTATCAAATAATTCGCGTCTCGATGTCTCAAACTTTCGAATTACTTCTGGTACTGAGTCTGAGCTATCAAGAAGAAGAAGCAAAAGGTCGCAGTCAATGCTTTCTTGCAATGTTGCTGAAAATGCATCAAGCAGATCTGATGGTATCTCATCAATAAATCCAATTGTGTCAACCAACAATATTCGAGGGCTGAATTGCATTCTACCTACAGTAGTCTCCAATGTTGAAAAATACCTGTCTTCAACTAATACTGGTTTTCCACAAAGTGCTGCAAACAAACTAGACTTGCCAGCGTTAGTATAACCTGCCAAACCCACTGTTTTGGCGCCACTATCCTTTCTCTGTCTTTGTCTTTCTTTGATTGCTTTAGCATATTTTTTTTGTCTATTTTTCAGTGTTTGAAGCTCACGACTTAATGCTGAAAGTGCGATATTCCAACCTGTCCTTCCTCCTGCTCCAAAACCAAGACGTTCTCCAGTAGTTTCACGATTTACTAATTCACGTAGAATATTTCGATCTGCATTCAAACGGGCAATTCTAACTTGATTTCTAGCTTCTACACTCGATGCATGTTGTGTGAATAATTCCAACAATAATCTGACTCTATCCCATGTTTCACATTGGAGTAAATCTGTCATATTCACCAATTGTCTAGGACTCAAATTTGCATTTACAAGTATCAAATCGACTCCAAACCATGGATGGGATTCAGGTGCCATCCTAAGTTCGTCACGAATCGCTTCAAGTCTACCTCTACCAAAATGTAAACGAGGATTAGAACGCCCCTTTTGAGATACTATCTCGGCCACTTCAATATCCATTGTTTTAGCTAGATTCAGAAATTCTGACGGATCTGATTGTCTTGTCAACATCAATGCCTTTCTACCTGAATGGGATGTGCGTAATTCTTCAGTCAAAACACCCCCTGAACCTGCTACTAACGGTACATTGTCCCAATCGGGTTCAGTCATATTTCTACACATCCTGCTGCTTCCAATATTCTCTGATCTAAACGAGAAATTGGGACGCTTGCTGAAGAAATCCCACCTTTCAAAACATCAATTTTCCAAACTTGGATATGAAAATCTCGGTGACTAAATGCATGATGAATCTCACCAACTCTTTCAGGTGATCCGATCTTATAATCCGAACATAATTCTTGGAGGCCATTTGGATCCTCAGTAATTGGAACCCCCCATAATCCACCTAATTGTGGGCCATCTCTTTGGGATAATACTACTCCTTCGGGTGATGAAATCACTAATGCATGGCCATTTATTTTCTTTGATTTTCTACGTTTAGGTGCGGGATATTTTGTTGGGTTTTCTGTTAACTTTGCCTTACAGGTTGAAGAAATCGGACATTCTCCACACTTTGGTGCCCTTGCTGTACAAACAGTAGCACCAAGTTCCATTATAGCTTGATTCCAATCACCTGGACGTTTTTCTTCAAGGCAGACATTAGCCCATTTTTGTACTTCAGGAGGGGTTGGATTTTCGATTGCATTTAGTCTAGAATATACGCGCTTAACATTGCCGTCAACTACTGCAACCGGAATACCAAAAGAAATAGATGAAATGGCTGCTGAAGTGTATGGACCTATACCTGGAAGTTTCTCTAATTCTTTAGGATCAGAAGGAATAATTGGTGGGTCTCGAGAAGCTATTACAGTTGATAATTTATACAAATTTCTTGCTCTCGCATAATATCCACAACCTTGCCACAATAGCATAACTTCTTCTAATGAGGAAATAGACATATCATGAACTGTTGGAAAACGTTTGATCATTCTCTTCCAATATTCAATTCCTACTTCCATCCTTGTCTGTTGAAGGATGAATTCAGAAAGTAAAACAGGCCACGGCTCAGGGTTTTTCCTCCATGGAAGAGGTCTCGCATTTTGATCATACCAATGAAGGAGGCGGGGTTTAGAGGGGTAACCCTGCCCTTCCATAAGGGCCAATTATGTCGGAGCATCCTTATGGGTTATCCATAATTGAAAACCAATGAAGTCCCATGAAGCAGTATTGACTTGGGCGGGAAATACTGACGAATTAGAAATACTCAGAGCCTCAATTGAAATTGATGACCCTGATTCATTTGAAATAATTATGAAAAATAACCAGATGGAAATACATGTTCATTCAACTTCTCTCAGAAGTTTAAGAAGTACTGTTGATGATATATTGGCATGTCTAGCAGCAGCTGAATCAGCACTGAAACAAATGAATGAATGAATAAACAATCATTCGGAATCATTCAAAGATGAAAGCGGGGTCGTAGGTCCGGTGACAGACACCGATTCCACAGTGACGGACTCCTCTGAGTCCGGGGACCTCTCGACCACAGCCGAGAAGGTTCGACTACCGCATGACCAGAGTGGAATGCTATGGTTTGAAGATCAACCAACAACTCTTTTCCTTGAAAGTATTGATCGTTGGACGAATACATTGCTAGAAGATGATGGTTTCAAACCTGTAGGGCCATCAAAGCTTACTGTAAGATCACGAGTGATAACTAAAGAGGCTGGAACACTATGTGGCGTTCATGTCATTAATCGTATGCTAGATGTTCACCTACCTCATATTAAACGTGCATGGCAAGCTAGAGAAGGTGGCCATTTCCAAGCAGGAGATGTAATTCTAATTTTGGATGGTACTCCTCGGGATATCTTATCAATTGAACGAATTATATTGAATATCTTAGGGAGACTTTCGGGGATTTCTACCTTAACTGAACAATGGACAAAAGCACTCAATGGAATGAAAGTAGCATCTACAAGAAAAACATCTTGGGGTATTTTGGATAAATGGGCCGTTCATGTTGGAGGGGGTTTGACCCATAGACTTCGGAAAGGCGATGCAGCAATGATCAAAGAAAACGATCAAATTGCACTAAGAGAGGGGGATGAAAGCCGATCTAAAGAAACGATGAAACGATGGGTTAAGACTACTGATTTCAATTGGCATGGAACATTTACTGTTGTGGAAGTCGATACGATTTCTCTAGCATTAACCGTTGCAAAATCATGGTGTAATCGAATGATGGAAACAAATGAAAATCGACCTCTTGTGATTATGTTGGATAATATGGGGCCTACAAGAACTAAAGAGGCTGTAATGGATTTGAAAAGTCATGGGTATAATGAATGGATTTACACAGAAGCTAGTGGGAATGTGAAATTTGATGATTTGGAAGAGTGGAAATCTACAGGTGTTGATGTGATTTCTACAAGTCAACTCAATATGGGAGTACCATCGATTGATATGAGTATGTTATTAGATGACGATGGAATTAGAGAACTCATCTCTCAAAACTAATCTAAACAATTGAGGAGCAAACATGGGCGATATCCCTGAATCACACCCTAGGAGGGATTCATTGTTATCTAGACAGAAAATGGTTGAAGCAGCATCTAAAGGAATGTTGGCTGATTCAGCGTTGATTGCCCACGGGAGAGGAGAAGCGTTTGATTACCTATTAGGCGAGAAGACATGTAGTGCTGCTAGATTGGCTATTTCTGAAACAGCAGCTAGACTACAAGCAGCTGAAAAATGTGTAATTTCAGTCAATGGAAATACGGTTGCACTTGCTGGAACTCAATTAATTGCCTGTGCTGCTGTTCTGAATTGCCCTATTGAAGTAAACATCTACTATCGAACCCCAGAAAGAATGGAGATTTTACTTTCAACACTTGAAAAGCAGCAGCAACAAGCTATAGCATTATATCCCAAAATTAAAGAAAAAATTTCTCGAGTAAACCTACTGGGAGGTAATCCAGATAGTCGAATACCTAATCTTGAGGGGCCACGTGCAAACTGTCATTCAGATGGAATTTTATCTGCAGACACCATTCTTGTTCCTTTAGAGGATGGTGATCGGTGTGAAGCGCTCATTGCTATGGGAAAAACAGTATGTGTAATCGATTTGAATCCATTATCTAGAACTGCACAAATGGCAAGCGTTACAATCGTAGATGAATTATCACGATGTGTTCAAATTCTTTTTGAATTATTAGAAAAAGGAACAGAACAAATAGATATTAATTGGGATAACAAGAAAAATTTAGACCAAGCCATACAAGAAATCTTACAAAATTTCAATTAATCAAACCGAAGAATAATGTAAACTGAGTTTTTCTGATACTAATTGACACAATGCTGATGAAACCTCAGATGTGGATGCAGAACCACCTAAATCATAGGTAAGTGGTTCTCCGATTGCAATCAAATCTTCGATGGCTGATTCGACAATTTGTGATGCCAAAGTAGCATCTTCATCCTCTTTTCGTCGACCCAACCACTCAAGCATTAATTGGACAGAACTCATCATTGCAATCGGGTTAACTTGGCCTTGACCTGCTCTTTTAGGAGTAGAACCGTGAACTGGTTCAAACAACATATGTTGATCTCCAATATTTGCACTTGCAGCCATCCCCATTCCACCTTGAAGTGAACTGGCAAGATCAGTTACAATGTCGCCAAACATGTTTGGAACGACCACTACATCATAGAATTCCGGCTGTCGAACAAGCCACATTGTAAATGCATCAATATATGCTTCATCTGTCTCAATATCAGGATATTCAGTTGAAATTTCATGGTATATTTTTCTAAAAAGTTGGCAGCCTCGAGTAACATTACTTTTGTCAATACAACTCACTCTAGTTGTTCCATCTGAGGGGCATCCAGAACGTTGTAATGCAAGTTCAAATGCAAAGCGAATTACACGTTCAGAACCAACTCGAGAAATTGGACGGGGGTCCCAAGCAAATTCTCCTTCTACTCCTGGAATAGAGATATCTGGAATCCCAGAATATTCTTCCCCACGGGCCAAATGAGCCGAACGAGAAAGTAATGGCTGATACAATCCCTCGGTATTTTCCCTTATGATGCTCATATCAATTAATCCAGGGGTCCAAACTTGTTTGAATTCACCATGAATTTTATGTCGAATTCCTTTGTACAATTTTATTGGTCGGACATTGGCATACAAATCTAGACCTGAGCGTAACCCTAGAATGACCTGCCCACCCGCAAGATCACCATTTGGCTTAACTGCTCCAGGCCAACCAATAGCTCCAAGAAGAATTGCATCAGATTGATCTCTGCAATGTTCAAAAGATCCGGATGGCCATTCTTCACCGGTTTCAAGATAATATTGTCCGCCACAAGGAATTTCGGTAATATCAAATGACAAAGGCGAATACTGTTCCACTGTTTTCAGAAGTTTGAGAGCTTCTGCAGTGACCTCTCTGCCCGTTCCATCGCCCGGCAAAACTGTGATGCGATGCTTGGACATGACTTTGCCAATCGGTAATCATTCATCAATACGCCTGTCTAACTGTTAAAGAAGCAAAATAGGGGAATCGTTCATAGACGGGGGTGAGGAGTTAGTTGGCTATGGATGAACTGGGGTCATCTGAGGATTCGTCCAAAATACGTATTGACCCTGACTCATTACCAATTGAAGTAAGAGAATTATGGGAGAATATGCTTCGTATTGACCCATCATGGAATTTACATGATTGGTTAGTTCAATGCGCCAATCAAGAAATGGAACTACTTGTATCAAAACTCAATGATGAGCAATTAAAATTAGAACATCGAAAACATCGAATTGAACGATTGATGGAACGGGTTGAAAGACAAAGAAATGGTTCTAATCGGATTAATGACCCCCACCAAAAGAATTTGTTTGATGCATATACGCAACCAAAATCAGAAGTGGATACAAAAATTGTAATTGTTCAATCCGAAGAATTGGTTCCGTCTGAGGATATTGATGCTGTTGATGATGATCCGATATTACGAATTTGTTGTGAACATATTCTACAAGAAATGGAAGAGTCACAAGATGCTGTTCTTCATGAAGATGAAATGATGGATATGTGCTCTTTACTTGGCTTTGATGCAAAAGAAGTAGAGGAAGCGATTGAACATCTATCCTCCACGAATCAAATTGTGCACCTTGGTGATGGCCTCTACGGCTTTGCAGATTAATGGGGCCCGGGGTTTCCCCATCGATCCATCATATAGTTTGGCAACCAAGATAAGGTTGAGATGCCCCGTTCAATCGCAATAATTCTTGGTTTATCCGCAGCTTACTACCTTTGGTCACATTGGCCCGCACCAATTCCAACAATTACGACAGGAATAATCGTAATGATTCTGGTTGATGCACCATATAATGCTTCAAATCACAGAAGATACAAAGATTTGTGTCTTGAACGAACAAGAAATGTTCAGCAGTTATCTAATGAACTAAGAGATGCTCGTAAGCATTTAGATAAATTAAATCAATTTTCAATAGGGCTAGAAGATGAATTGGCAAGAAGAGATGCAATTGGGGCACCTGAAGCAAGAAAGTTACTAGATGAACAAAGAAGAGCTTTGGCAATTCAAGAAGGTGCGATGAAAGAAACTATGAGGGCAATCGACAAACAAAATCAAATGATGGTGAAAAATCAAGAATTGTTAGATGGAATTCGACAATCTCAAGGGTTTGAGACAGAGAGATGGAATCAAATGATGGCGATGATTGAAGTATTGATGAATGGACAGGCAAGAAGAAGCGAAAATACCCGGGCTCAAGCTATGGAAGATGCAAGAAGAGTCAATCAAGAAGTCATAGATAATAATCGATCAGTCCAAGGAATGCTCAGTAACTTATTATCAGATATTGCGAGATTACCAAGGCATCAAACAATCTCTGTTGCAGATTCTGTTTTGGTTTCTGATTCAAAGAACAAAGATTCAATCACATTACCTAATTTACCGAAAAATATCGCTGACTCATGGGTCCGAGCACTTGAAGAAGACATGCAATAATTGTAAACCATGCAATCTGGTGAAAATGGAGCGGTTGCCTCGATTGAATTTGATGAACTGGATATGTTGAAAAATAGATTAGAATCAGAATTTCAAAGAACAATTTTCAGAATCATTTCCTTAATTATCACCTGGTTGATAGGAGTATGGAGTATTTATTTGCTCATTGACGTAGGTCCATTGATTGGACAGGTAGGAATCCCAAGTTCTATTCTATTCACTCTTTTATTCCCAATATTGTTGATTATTGCATGGGGTGCTGCAGATCATCAACGTAGAGTTGATTTGAATGAAAATGATAGTGTTCAGAATCC
>Ga0208277_1000496_pt1 | contig 23047 bp, 11 predicted proteins | sample ETNtaG_5_FD_185782 | JGI IMG/M metagenome (GOLD analysis project Ga0208277, IMG submission 185782) | Marine microbial and viral communities from oxygen minimum zone, Eastern Pacific Ocean - ETNP201406SV205 (SPAdes) (version 2) | ecosystem: Environmental > Aquatic > Marine > Oceanic ...
TGGTCAAGAGTACGTAAGCCAGATGACAAGAAAGATGGCCACGTTGCACCTACAGCAATCTGATTTTGCTTGGAAATAAGAACTTCTTATAGTTCACCTGAACTAGGTAAATTGCTCACTATAATCTTGAGCGAATCTTCCCAATATTCAGTTTTCTGAATATCAGATTACACCTTGAGCCATCATTGCTTCAGCTACCTTAAGGAAACCAGCAACGTTTGCTCCAAACACATAGTCACCATCACGGCCATACGCCTTTGCAGTTGAGTATGCTTGCTCGTGAATTGAAACCATGATATCATCAAGTTTCTTGTCGACCTCTTCACGAGTCCAAGATAGGCGAAGTGAGTTCTGGCTCATCTCAAGTCCAGATGTTGCTACACCACCAGCGTTGCTTGCCTTTCCTGGAGCGAATAGAACTCCGCCCTCTTGGAAGACTGCTACCGCTTCAGGAGTACAAGGCATGTTTGCACCTTCAGCAACAGCGATTACTTTGTTTGCAACTAGCAGCTTTGCTTCCTCTCCGTTCAGTTCGTTTTGAGTAGCACATGGAAGAGCAACATCGACGTTTACTCCCCAAAGACCGTTTAGTGATGGTTCTGGTTCTGACTTGGTGAATGTTACACCATCGAAGTGAGCAGCGTATTCGCTGATTCTTCCACGACGATTGTTTTTGAGATCCATAACCCATGCTAGTTTCTCTCTATCGATTCCGGCAGGGTCATGAATCCAACCTGAGGAATCTGACATTGTTACTGGCTTTCCACCAAGATCTAGGACCTTCTCGCATGCGAATTGAGCGACGTTTCCACTACCACTGATTGATACAGTTGCACCCTCGAATGACTTACCTTGAGCAGCAAGCATTTCACGAGCGAAGTAAACTAGACCATATCCAGTTGCTTCTGGGCGAATTAATGAACCACCGTATGAACGACCCTTACCAGTTAGAACACCAGCCTGGAAATCGTTCTGCAGTTTCTTGAACATTCCAAACATGTATCCGATTTCTCTTCCACCAACACCGATGTCTCCGGCAGGAACGTCACAGTTGTGACCAATGTGTCTCCACAATTCCATCATGAATGATTGGCAGAATCTCATTACTTCTGCGTCTGACTTGCCCTTTGGGTTGAAGTCAGAACCACCCTTTCCTCCACCCATTGGTAGAGTAGTCAGACTGTTCTTGAATACCTGCTCAAATGCTAAGAATTTCAAAATTGATGCGTTTACAGATGGGTGAAATCTCAATCCACCTTTGTATGGACCAATAGCGCTGTTGAATTGAATTCTAAAACCACGATTTGTGTGAGTCACACCATTGTCATCTACCCATGGAACACGGAAATGGATTAGGCGTTCTGGTTCTACTATTCTCTCTACGATTCCAGCTTCTACAAACTCAGGGTGCTTATCTAGAACTGGTTCCAAAGATTCCAAAACTTCCCATACTGCTTGGTGAAACTCCGGTTGATCTGGGTCTCGACTCTTTACTTTCTCAAATATATCATGAATGACACTCACTATAAACACCTAAAAACACAACTTGTGTTAGCCCGGCCAAATAAAGACCCTTTACAAGCATTCCCACGACTAGAGTCTCTCAAACATACGGACAGACAGTGTTGAACCGCTCCAGACGCTCAAGTCTACGCAATCCATTTTCATCTGTTTCAGACATTGCTCTAATCGCTTCTTCGATTAGGGCGTGCTGATCGGGCTGAATTCCAAGTAAATTACGTAGATGCTCTAGCATTGCCCACTCATCCTCTGAAATCACTTCATCGTCAAGAGCAGCAACCAAAGCTGATTGGTAGATAGTAACATCTCCAACCTGGTGAGATGAATAATCCTCTGAGTTTATGATTGGAGAAGGATCTATACCGCGTGCAACATCTAAAGCATCTCCAACATCCGATGGTTTGACACCCAATGCGACCGCTAGAACTTTCAGTATTGTTGCCTCATCATCTGTAACAATGTCATCATCTAATGCTGTCTTTAGAACTTCAAGATAAAGGTACAATCCTCGGCTAGATTCAAGGGCCATGCCACTTCCTGAGGGTCCTCATGTTTGAGGATTACCATATACCAATGTGAAATTGAGCCGTGTTACAATTGTGGTTGAATCTCGAGATAATTAAAATAGTAAACCGCAGTAGTTTGTAATCATCTGTAATACAAATTGTCATCATTTGTGATACATATTATATACCCCCTCTTCTGTAGACATATTACGAGGGAAGCGGATGAACACTCCAAGCACGCTGGTTTCATTGCGAATAACCGATGAAGAGGTCGCATTATTGGACTCTAGAGTTGGCCTAGACGGCGCAAGAAATCGAAGCGATGTAATCCGTGCAGCAATCCGTTCTTTCCTAGAGGATCAGCCTCTACTACCTGATATGGACACTATTACAATCCCGGTTGGACGTTCAATGAAAGCAAGACTAGGCGATTTGTATGAATTGCATGGAATCAGTCAACAACAGGCTGCTTCCCAAGGATTGCAAGATTATGTTCGCAACATAATCAAGGAAGAAAACCAATTGAACAATATTCTCGCTGAAGAACTGGAGACAGCTCGAAGCAAAACTGTAGGACGCAAGGAGTTCACTGAGTGAAAACAGGGTGAGAGCCACATAATGGAGGGGATGGGAAAATGCGATGGGAGGACGAACTTGGAAACAATACGCCTCCCACCTTCCGAACTAATGCTAATTTGCCAGATAGCATTTGTTTCGTTGCACTGCGACTACGCGCAAAATTAGCACAAACTGGCAACCCAACACACGTCCCCTCGGATGATTTCCGAGGGGACTCCGATTCCAATCCTGCTTGTTAAGCAGGGTTAGTTCCACACGCACCCAGACCCCACATCTGGGTGCAAATTACTAAACTAGTGCAACCGCAATTCTAAATGCTCAACATCAAATACCTTCGACGAAATCATGTCTACATGGGTGAGCAAACAGGTCTGTCTTGGTTAGCACATCCTAAACCGAGAGAAGGTCAAATCGAAATGATTGCTTCGTGTTTGGAAACCTTGCAAAAGGGCGGAGCAAATCTAGCAAGCGCTCCAACTGGAATTGGAAAGACTGCTGCTGCTCTGGCTGCTGCACTTGAATTCGCCAACTCCGGACCACAAAGAAAGACGGTAATGTTCCTAACTCCAAGACAAAGTCAACACAAGATCGTTGTTGATACCGTTAGGCGCATAAACGAAATTAGCGACCACGAAAAGATATCTCTTGTTGATATGATTGGACAATCCGGTATGTGCGTGGAACCTTTTGCTGGAAATAGGGGAGCAAGTTTCTCATTACTTTGTGCAAACCACAGGAAAAATCGTCAATGTAAACCCTGGCTAACATCTGCGCCTGCATTCGAAAGGCGTATACTTTCAGATCCTCTTCACGTTGATCAGTTGGTCGAGATGAGTAAAACTCATGTCGAAAATGGTCAAAAAACACAAACTTGTCCATGGAAAGCTGCAAGGAATGCAGCAAAAGAGGCACAAGTAATCGTTTGTGATTACAACCATCTTTTCATCGAGGGTGTTAGAAATGCTTCATTGAAAGCAATGGGATTGAGACTCGACGACCTTGTTGTAATTGTTGATGAAGCACACAATTTGCCAGACCGAGTAAGAAAAGGAATGCAAAGTAGACTGACTCCAACCATGGTACGTAATGCCATAAGTGAGGTTGAGGAACATTATGGAAATCTCCATCGGGCATCAATGGTGAATGACTCTATGGGAGATTCATTGGAATTGAAAAAGTGGAGCTTAGAGGTTTGTAAAGAATTCAGACAAGTATTGACAAGAGAATTCAAACGATTAGTGGGAGAGTTATCCAGAGATGAAGAGATGGAAATCCAGGCGATTGAGGTCTTGAATTGGCTAGACGAAGCGTTTGACAAAGTCTCTGCACATGTAAGTCAATCAACTCTTACTGGTAGCGATAATGTATCACTAGTTCCAAAGAAGAATATCAGATTGAAGGTTTTCAAAGAACTATTAGAAACCAATGAAGTAGATGTTGATGAAGATGGAGACAATGAACCATCTGCCCACTTGTTAGCACAGCAAATCGATGTCCTCGATCGATTTGGAAACGGCACTGCACTTTGTTTGGTGTTTGATGGACAGGGTAGAGATGGTAGAATAATTACTCATCTTCTTGACGCAGGCCTTGTAGCAGGACCAATTTTTGAACAGGTATCAGGCTCAATCCTAATGTCTGGAACTCTAAATCCTCCAAGTATGTTTGCCGATTTACTTGGAATTACCAACAAAACGAGAGGCCAACTAATCTTAGAATCACCTTTCGCAAAAGAAAGAAGACCAATTGTGGTAGCAACGGATGTCACAACTCTATACCGAGAAAGAAGTGAAGAAAATACTGCACGAATTCGAGACCATATTAGTTCGGTTGTTCAAAACACACCGGGCAACGTCGCAGTGTTTGTACCATCATACAGTGCATTAGAGCAAATCTTTGATGGCACCATGTATCTTCCCGGAACAAAAAAATTAGTTGAATCTAAAACATGGAGTAAACAAGATATCAATTCATTGCTTATTGAATTGGAAGAGGCACCTAAAAGAGGTAGAAAAATCGTAATTGCTGGGGTTTTCAACGGAAGATTGTCCGAAGGAGTTGATTATGCAGGTGGGATACTTGACACTGTAATTTGCGTTGGAATCCAAAACGCACCACCATCAGTTTTCCAAAAAGCGTATGCCAACTACATTAAAGATAAATTTGGACAAGGAAACTTTTGGAGATATGCCAATTCACAACCAGCAATCAATACAATCTTGCAAGCGATGGGAAGACCAATCAGAGCGATGGGTGACCGAGCACTGATTGTTCTATTAGATAGAAGAAACATTGAACGGACTTATTCAATATGCTATCCGCCAGACATTAGAATGAATCAGGTTAGCGATTCAGATGGTTCTGGGAGATTTGCAAAACGATTTTTTGCCAAAGTCCAGAGAAAAATCGAAACCTGAAAGGTTCAATATGCTCCACCTCTGGAGGTGATAGTATGGAAGAGTGGGAAGAGGTCGATATCGAGGTCGTAAGTAGTGGCTTAGATGCAACACCAAGTGAACTACATGCTGCTTTCGAGATCTCAGGCGACCACCTTGCAGAGGTTAGAGATAGGCACACAATGATGCTCGTAACCTCTGGTGAACTTCCCGAATCACATATCGCAAATATCGCTCCAGATAGAAGATTAAATTGGATTATTGAGGAAATGAACGGTAAGAGACACAATGATGGTCTTTCAATACCACTACATGGAGCAAATATTGACTCCATCGACCTAACCAAAGGCGAATTAGAAGGGCATAGTGTCCTCAAACTAAAAATTGGTAACTTTGAAAGAAAACTACCTCTACCATCAGAAGTAGAATCCGTCAAGGCAACCTTGAATGATGGTATTCTTAACGTCAATTGGTAATCATCTGTTTGGAATATCTCCAATTTGGCCAATCTCTGAAACAACTCTTGTCAGAGCTTGTTGAGCGTTTGCTTTGTGACTTTCACCCATCTCGTGACGGCTGTATCTTGCCTCTTCAAAGATCGCATCAAGTGCTGACAGAGATTCTTCTGAAAGGTTTGGAAGTGCTGCCCTGATTGCCATTTCGAATTCACGCACAGTTTCGAAGTCACGACGCAGGAATCCACGTCCCATGAGAACGTGAACCATGCTTTCATAGCATGAGAAGATAGCCTCACGCATCGAATCTCCTGCTGCTAATAACTCAGCAGTGTAAGAGAATATGTCTGCTAATTCCTTTGCAGCGTCTTCTGAGCGGCGCTTCATAATTATGAATGCAGCAACTGCACCTATTACCAATACTGCGATTAGATATGCCCACCAAGGGACTCCATCATCTTCGCCTTCGTAGGTGTAATCTGGCTTAATACCGGAATTAAATTCAGTATTGAAATCAGACATTGAATCAACTGATAGAATAAAGTTGGATCTTATTGACAACTTTAGGGTAAGTTCACCATATTCTGAAGCATCACCATAAGGTGGATCGGAGTTGAATTCAAATTCTGCGACACCTCCGTCTTTAGTTAGGACATTCAATGTACCATTTTCTACACGGGTACCATTTTCGTACTCCAAGTAAACTGTAATCAGAATATCATCTATACCATCACCAGTATCTAAGGCATTGAGTGTAATTTCACCAAAAATGACTTCTTGCTCATTCTCAATTATTGGCTCGATTTCAACATCAAATGGAGTCTCTAAGTCGATTCTAACCGAGATAGAACTTGACCATTCATTTCCTGATAACAAGTATTCAGAAGAATTCTCTGGAGCCTCAATGTTGAGTTGGAGTTGACCTGGCTCCATCCAAGTAGGAGCGGTGGCTATCAAAGTGTAAGTTGGCCCATTCCAAGTTAGACTCTCTATATTGATACATCTTGCATCAGGGTTGACATCACAATTCAATCCATTTCCAAGAATTAGTTCAGCATTGCTAATGGATGCACCTTGGCCTCCAATCTCAGTGACTGTACCTGTAATTTCGATTCGATGTTCAATATTGTCCCCTCGAACGACATAATTGTTGATTGAGTCAATCTCGACTTCAACTTCTGCCCAAACGACGACGGTTTTGTCAGATGATACCGGCAGGTGTCCAGGACTTCCTTCAAAGCTCAGTGCCATCAAATGTACTCCACGTTCATAACTAGATTCTGCACGTATTGATGCTGAATACTCACCGTTTAGGGAAGTTACTGCAGAAGCAACCTGAACTCCATCAATATAAATCAGAATTGTCTCTCCACCAAGACCATCATTAAATGCAGTATCCAAGTCATACAGTGTACCGGATACTTCCCAGAAGTCATCTCTGGTAGCATCATTGTCTGCTAATTCTACTGTTATTCCTGTGCGATGTGCTAGGAAGAAGGTGGTATTACCTTGTCCTGCTCTATACCATCCCTGTGCAGGAACATCCGCAGTAACAACATGATCACCATCTGAGAAGATGTTTGGAACTTGCCAGCTGAAGCTGAAATTACCATTTGCATCTGTGGTTGCATTTCCAATTGAAACCCCTTCAATTGAAACTAATACTTGCATTCCAACTAGCGGATTCATTAGATTGTCACCAACGAATCCATCAATAGTAGTAGTCTGTTCAACTGCTAATGGTGTTTCAACATTAATTTGAACTACAATGTTCGAGAAGATATTCCATGTTCCACTATTTTGTGACGGCAAATATTCCGGTGTTCCAACGAATCTTGTTTCCAGCAGAACAGGGCCAAGTGCAGCATCTGCAGGAACCGGATGAATTGCTGTAAACTGACCTGCTACATTTGTCGTCACATTTGTTAGGAAAACTCCTCCAAGCCAAATTTCGATTGTTTGTCCAGGTAATGGGTTGCTAACAATGTCAATCAAACTGCCTTGCACAGTCAAGGTATCTTCTCTGTCAACTTGTCCACCAGGTGTAAGCAATACAATCTCGGTAGGTACTGCAACGGTGAAATTTTCAGATGCAGAACTTGGGTAGTAAAATTCAGGGTTCGCACTATCGCCATCTCCGATTGGATCTACCCAATCTCTTCCACCAGTGAATGAGACCTGTATATTGTGCAATCCAGCATCTATACTGGAAGGAGAATTCCATGCAAACATAAACATGCCATCCGAAGCGTTAGATTGAACGCTAGATACTGGAACTCCGTCTATCAAAAGGTAGACTACTGCGATTGAGTCTACACCATTAATCTGTAATGGCGATCCTAGATCATCAAGCAATGTACCATTGACATACAAAGTCTGACCTGCAGTAATTCCTGTTGAACTCTCTGTGATACTGATTACAGTTTCAGCTAGAACAACAAATACCACTGTTGCATTATCACCAATCAGACCGGTAGAACCGGGAGTTCCAACAAATTCAGCATCCAAGTTGTGGAACCCAACCTCAGCATTTGGAGGAATGGTGATGTTGACATCAACAATACCAGAACCATCAGATGTTCCTGTTGTAGAAATTGTAGTTCCGTTAAGAGTTACTGTAACCTGTACACCAACAACCGCCGCACCAGTGTTATCTAGCAGCAGCAGCCTTGCATTTACGTCATCTCCTCTATCTGTTCTATCATTTAGAGAAGGTTGGTTTACTCCATCAATTGTTGGTTTTACAAAGGTAAGAACTGTGTAACCTCTACTGTCGAAAGACTGGTTAGCACTTGAACCGGAGTAGTAGTTCACAGAAGGAATATATTGCGCCTCAGCAACATGAGTTCCAGCAGCAAATCCAGAAGATAATGTGATTGTTGCTGACCATGTACCATCTGACTGTATTTGACCATCAGACAGAGTGAAACCAGAGGCATCGTCATTGATTGTAAACAATACATTAGCAGTTAATGTGTCTCCATTTCTTAATTGCAAAGCGCTTCCATTATCGCTAGATATTGAACCATTGATAACAAATGAATCCCCTGCAACAGGGTTAGCTGTAATCGGGTCAACTACCATCACAGTAGTAGACCTGATTGTTACAGTTGACAGATTACGTTGAGTAGGAAGCAAATCTGTAGTACCATTGTACATTATGGATATTGTAATCAATCCAAGAGGTTGATCGAAAGGAACTGTGTAAGTGAAATTAGTTCTTCCTTGTGAATCTGTTATGTTCGAAGTAAGCCAGGTTTCATCGAAAAGAACATCTACTGTAAGCCCATTTAACGGCTGGAACATATTTGATGATTCAACCAGTTGTGAGGTGAGGTTCACATCTTGTCCACGATTCACGATGATAGGATTCAATGGTTGTACATTTTCAAATAATGTAACACCTTTGACTAAAATCGAGTGATTACTCGAATCTGTCAAGTAAAATGGTGAAGAGTCTTCTACTACTGAGATAATTAATTCCCTAGGACCTCTCAGCGTTCCATTGTTTAGTACATCAGTTGGGACTGATAGATTGAAACTTCCATTAGTTGACGTGTAGACACCATTTACGAGTTTTTCATCAGGGTTATCCAACCAGAACATTTCAATGGCTACAGGAGTTGTCAAATTTCTACTTGCATTATCTCCGTCTTCAACTTGACCAATAACTTGGAAGTTGATTCCAGCAGTAATTGTTGAAGGAATCGAATCGACTCTTATGTTAGAAGGAACTTGCACTGTAACGTTGATTTGAGTGAAGTTACCATAATGGCGAGTAGCAGATGATACCTTTGGTGAAGTTATGTCATCAGCAACTTCCATTCGCATTACGTACTGCCCTGGGTCTATACCTGAGACAGTCCATGTTAGCGTAGCGTTACCGTCAGAACCGCTTGTAGCACTTCCAATCGAAATGTTAGCGCCGCCATAGTCCATTATGTAGCTAACAACTGAACCGGTTACGTTCGAATTATCTGCAATATCAGAAACACGAACAGTCAAATCTACACTCGAATTGATTTGTGCTATAATGTCAATGTCCGGCTGCCCAACTAAATTCACTTCAGATTCAATACCCCATTCTGTAGAGGGTATTTGTGGAGGAGCAGGTGGTGTTGAAGAATCAATCCATGTATAGTAAGGACCACCAGGTTGGCCTACAGAATCAAAATCTGTTAGAACTTCGACATCGTAAACTCCAGAAGCAAGTGTTGTCGGTGCTGTAATGGTAAGGTTGTAAGAACCGGTAGTGTTGTTCAACAAACCATTGGCAAGGTCGAATACTTGTCCGTCAGAAGTCACTAACTGTGCTATGATTAAAGAATCATTTCCGAGAACAGCATTTCCTAGAACAGCGTCGGTTATATCACCTGTCAACCAAGTTGTATTACCTAGATAGGTCCAATCGTCAACAACTGACACTGTTATGTCAACCGTCCCCATAATTCTCAGGGTAGTAGAGTTCGAAGACGCCAGATAGAATTCATTTCCACCAAATGACATTTCGAATGAATAATCACCAGCAGCTAGATTAGAAGCTGTTGCGAAGTTAGGAGATATTGTACTTGAACCGGGGTCTGTGGTCGTATTTACAGTTGAACCATCGAAATCAAAAGTGAATGTACCTGTTAAGTTCAAATCAAGTTCTCCACCGAGGTGATCAGAAACCTGAACTATAATTCCAACATCTAGACCTCTCAACTGAGAGTTAGCTTGAAGATCGAAGTACAAAATAGCTTGCAAGAACCATGGTGTACCTGAAGTATTCAGAGAATCTGTTGCATCCAAATTGTCAGGATAAAATACCAACTCAAGTTCTACATCACCTGCCCTGACAAACGTTGTACTTGCATCCAAGATATGAGTGATAGTAAATGCACCATTAACTGATTGATTGAATAATTCAACGAATGTACCGCCGCCATTGAGTTCTCGCATTCCGAACGACAGGTTACCCGATAATGCCGTAGGAGAGGCACCAAATGATTGGGCTGTGCCGTTAATGTAGACTAATTCACCAATCTGCAGAATTGAATCATTTGATCCCGGCCCTTCAATAACCGCTGTTAGGTTTGGAGCATCTCTAATATCCATAGTAATAGCGTGAGTTGTTGGCCTCAAGTGGAAAGCAGGACCTCCTACTGCTTGAGAGGTATCTTGCCAGCCACTAAACCCTAAGGTTGCAGAAATATTGGTCTTAGTCTCTAATTCATCCAGAGTTACGTTGATTGTCCAAGTATTACCTGGTCCTAAATCGCCGGTTAAATTTGTTAATCCGTCTACTGAAGATGTGAATTCTAACCACACTTCCAGATCACCTAAATCTGAAGAACCATTGGTATTATTATTTTCAAATAACAATTGACCAGAGAGAACTGTTGTCGAACCAGCTCCAAGAACAGGTTGATCTATCTGTGCTGGAGAAGTATGGGTTAGAATAGAATCATCTGTGATATTGATGAAGACTCCCAAATCAATTCCGTCATTTCCAACATATCCACTTCTAAGTGTTTCAAGAACGATACTTGCATATCCTGGAGCAACAGGCTCCCCCATCGTACCATTGATCGAGAAGTTTCCATTTGAATCGGTCACTATAGTGCCGAACAGATTGAATGGTGAAGCTGCAGACCCTGGAACGTTAGCAACATCAGGTACGCTAACAACATATCCGAATAAATCGATATCTGGTATCGCAGTACTATTTTCAACATATTGCAAAGTACCAGAAACAGTGACCTCTGATAGACCATCTCTGTCAAATGTAGTTGGAGTCCAAGTTAGGTTTACAACCTCGATTTCTTCTGGTTCAGGACAAACATCAAATGGAATCCATCCCAAGTCATCTCCACCACTTCCTGGGTTCATTTCTAGCCTTACTTCTCCCCATTGAGCCAAATTACCGCCGTATACAGCATACCCGTTGCCATTCCAAGTTCCTCCAGTATAACCAGAAACAAACCTTGCAGGTAATCCTGCTAACCTTGCCATTGTGACGAAAACGGTAGTAAATTCAGAACATGTTCCTTCGCGGATTCTATTTAGGAATTCAAAGGTTATATCCGCTTCTACAGGAGCGCCACTACCGTTGTAGTTACGCTTGAAATCAATTGTTGAATTGCCATCGCGAAGGAATGTTGCAATAGCATCTGCAGTTGAGTAAGCATCTGTAGCCCCTGCATTACTAACAACATCATTAGTCATATTGAGGACGAATGATTCTGGCAGGGAGAGATTAGAGAAAACATCTGGGACTATTTTCTCGTAACTTGAATTTGTACCTGCAATAGTATTTGGAGCAAGTGTAGCCCAATCATACCAATACTCATGTTCTTCAACCCAAACAGCATCTAGAATTCCAGCGGACACTGAATACGTATGAGTATCATTGGTTCGAGACATTAGTAATGTCGCGTCAGAGTAGAATGTTATGTTAAACTGGTAGGCAGACATAGGAATCATTCCACCTGTTAAGGGGTTAGCGTATTCTACATTCCAGGCTACTGTATCATTGGCATAATTCGATGATGCCAAATGAGTATTGTTAGTGTAAGGAATAGAAATCTCAGTGGCTTGGTGAACTCCTGTTTCTAAACCATATGCTGCACCGGTGTAGAAATCATAGGTGTTTAGCCTCCATCGATGTACTTTGTTTAAGTCGACTACACCGCTTGTGTTGTTAGCCCAGAAAACAACATCGTTTTCGATTATATCATCACTAGGATCGAACGGATCAAATGGTGAACTTTGACAATTGGTGAACCAAAACTGTGGACCACATTCAACACCATCCATCATACCTCCACCGTCTGTATCTGGGTTCCTCCAGTCTGTTCCGGTTTGATTTTCTACAGCGTCTGGAATAAAGTCACCATCGAAATCATCAGGGAAAATATCATCAGAAGGATTACTCTCTGGATTTGTTGAGTCAAAGTACTCTTGGATGTCGTTTACGCCACCTTGGTCACTATCTGACTCGTTTTCATCAGTAACCCAAATATCTTGACTACCGTTTGTAATTCCAATCCATGAATTATCGCAACCAGTTGTTCTTTCAAAGTAGTTGTTTAGTCCGTCTAAATCAGAATCTAGGTTATTGTCACAGGGCTCCAAGGGGTCTGTTCCTGCCAATACTTCTGAGAAGTCATTAACTCCGTCACTGTCTGAATCAGCTAAAGTAGGGTTAGAGAAGTACCCATAAACTCCTAGAGTTTCTTCCCAATCTGCAAGTCCATCACCATCTGAGTCTGAATAATCATCGTCACAATAGCTAGGGAATGAACCGTTTGCAATATCGTGGCACCAAGAATTGTTCCAAGATTCTGCGATTGTCGCTCCAGAAGGTGGTGCAACAGCGACTCCTTCGAGTACATTGTTGACTTCCCGAGCATAAGTGAATGGAGTTAAGGTTCCTGAATTATTGTAAAAAGCAGTGCCTCCGCCTGGGCTAAATCCTGAACCATCAGTCAATGTTAATTGATCAGTATTCACGTTATATGATACGATTGAAGTTGCGAAGTTGGTTAGAGAATCACATGGATCTGTACCATGAGTTACGTTTGATTCGTCGCCATCATTTACACCGCCAAAGTCAGTATCTGCCACATTCCATAGCGTACAAGAAAGGTTCTCTTGCCAATTTTCTAGTCCGTCGTTGTCAAAGTCACCTGAGTCTTCTCTACGAGTAGGGTCGGTTTCATTTGCATCGACAACACCGTTTCCGTTTGTGTCTTCATCGCCATCATCAAAAGCATCTCCGTCGGTGTTGTTATTTCTTGGATCGCTTGCTTGCGGCGGAGAACCATATTGTCCACCAATCTCAATACCGTCATTGATTCCATCACCATCGGTGTCAGAATTTGTCGGGTCTGTTAGGAGAGTCAAGGCTTCATGTGAGTCATTTAGACCGTCATTGTCAGTATCAGGGTCCAAAGGATTGGTTGTTGTCACGCCATCTGTCTCTGCTGTAAGTGTCGTACATCCACCTGGCCCAATCCCTAGATGAGGGGAACATGGTGTAGTAGTCTCAGTTACAGAACCACTTGGACCTGGCCTGTAACATGGTTGCCCACCACAAGTTGTGGTCCATGAGGGGTTGATATACTCGTAAAGGTTGATCAATCCATCACCATCAGGGTCACCGTTAGCTCCATCTGCATTTGAAGCAGATGTAGCGTTCAAACCATTGGAGGCTTCCCAGCCATCTGGCATTCCATCGCCATCGGTATCCCAGCCATTTGGATCTTCATCCATGATTCCATCGCCGTCATCATCATTTGTAGCACAATCAGCATCACCATCGAAATCATTGTCGTTTGAATCGACCATTCCGTCTTTGTCATTGTCAAATCCATCAGTACAGATATTTCCGACCGGATCTTCATCACAGAGTATCACACTACCCGTTCCATCAGATCCTGCATCGCCACAAGCCAATTGATTATACTGCATTGCATTCTCTTCATCCCAATTGTTGACAGGTACAGTTCCGTTCCACCATACTCCGTTATCTAACACAGAAGATGTAGATGACAAATCCCAGTTCGATGGTTGTTTGTAGTTATACTCTTGTAAATTGGAGAATCCATCTCCATCTGGATCTCCAATTGCGCCATCATTGTTAGAAGCCGACAATGGGTCTAATCCATATTGCCATTCCCATCCATCTGGCAGTTGATCATTATCAGAATCCCAATCATTTGGTTGAGTATTAATCAGATATTCAAGCCCATATGTAAGACCATCTCCATCTTGGTCTGTTGAAGCAAGGGCCGCATAAGATACAAACTCGATTGTTGCAAGCGTAGAAAATAGCATCAATAGCGCTAAGCCTATCGATTTTACCTTTTGGTTATCTATTTCTCTGAGTAGTTTTGGTCGCGCTGAGGATTGGATGGAGGACATACGCACGGCTAACACCATAACTACCGTTGACTCAAAGGCTATTAAGGGAAATGGAACAATGTTCATACAGAAATTGGTTCAAATCTCTCCCCTACGGGGAGAAATATTGGATTTTACACAATCAAAGATCTTCCAAATCGTCCAATAATTCTAGGTCATCATCCTCGTCAAAATCATCTTCAGATGATACGACATCTGGGATGTCCTTGATTTGGTCTGACATTTCCTCGAATGAAGCATCTTCTTGCTCGACAAAAGCCTGCTCTCTAGCTGAGTTTTGACCTCTTCTGTATACCGCCAGGAATATGATTAGAACAATTCCCACGTACAATCCAATCACCTGTGGGCTGTTGAAGTTCAGAGCAGAATTGATCAGACAATCAACTCCTTCACAAGTGGTAGTGAACTTGAACTGAGGAGTTTGCTTTAGTTCCGCAGTACTGATTTCTTCTGAAACTGGTTCCACAGACAAAATTACAACTGCATCTTCGCCAGGAATCAAATCGCCCGGAGCGATTAAAATCAAAGTAAATTCACTAGTCGAAAATGGATCGATTTCCAGTAAGATTGTGTTACCTTGCTGTGTAGAACCGCTCGTAGTGAAACCTGCATTCCAACCGTCTGGTAGCTCTCCTGCTGAGATAATTATATCCAGAACCACGTTGTTTGAATTTTCAACACGGAATTCATAAGTCTGCTCGGAATTAGGTAAGAATGGAGTAAGTTCCGTCACTCTTTCGACGAATATTCTACCAGGTAATACTTCTTCCTTAACTTGAATTTCCAGAGGTAAATCGAAGTACCTAGGGTCGCCCTCAGAAACTTCTTCTGTAACTCTGAGGAATAATGTATGATTTCCAGCGAGAACTTGGTCACGCATTTGGATTTCAACCTCTATATCTCCAGTTTCGCCTGATGACAATTGTATAGCAACGACATCTGCTCCAGAGTCGTCAGTAATTGAGTAATCCCATGTACCATATGCTGGATCACCGGTTTCTTCATCTGTATTCTTGTCCAACTTACCAGGAGATATTACTCTCCATGTATTCTCTCCAACTACCTCTGTGCTATCGGTTATACGAACATCAAAACTAATCGTAGACCCTGGCTCTACTGGGCCCACACTACCAATATCCTGCCCATCAGAGTCAGAAATAACCTGAGCAAGAATTCCAAAGGTCCTGTGAACGGTGAATGATACAGTAGTGCTCAATTGGTCATCACCAGCACTGTAACAAATTATAGTGAATAAACCAATATCCACATCATCCCTATTTGAAGGAGGATAAATTTTGAGCATCAGAGGCATAATCTCATGAGAACCAATGTCCGGTGTAATAGCATAAGGACCTTCGGTTGTCAATTCAGCACCAGTATCATTGTCAAAGAAAGCATAGGTCCAACTTGAGCTAGGTGCTTCGTCTACCTTCAGCCTATACGTGTCGGTGTCAAATCCTGCATTGAATAAATCGATGTAGAACGGCTCACCAGGTATTGCCATATCTGAATCGATATAATGCGATAGAGTTTCGTCAAAGGCTTCAGGACGATTAGAATCTGCAATCTGGATTTGATGCTCTTCGTCTTCGAAAATACTTAGGCGAGGAGGAGCAAATACGCCTACTTCTTCTATGTCTAGGATTATTTTCTCTATAACTACCTCTTCTCTAACATTGTCATCATTTTCAACGAAACCACGAGCCCAAACCTCAATTCTGTCAGGGGCCGTAGATAAATCTCCATCGGGAGTTTCGACGCTTAATGTAGCGATTTTGAACGAACCTCCACCTGGTAGTGAATAACCTGCAGGCTGATCCCAAATTGGATCGGACCATGAACTTGGGAAGGGAGTGAATAATTCGAATTCTACGTCCATTTGCACACCAGCGGAACCTGTATGTTCAACTACGAATTCAACGCTACTAGTTTGACCTGGAGCAATTAGCATTGTATCTGCCTGATCAACTGGCAAGGTCAGATACATACCGTACTCAAGGAAATCAATTCCGACGTGACGATATACTACCAAGTGGCCTTGAACATCGGTTATCTCAAGCGTCAAATTGTAATGACCTGCAGCAATTCCTGCATCGTAAGTCCAAGTATAGTTTCCAACAAGTCCATTGTTGTCAAGGCGTAAATCATCATCCATTTCCTTGTCGAATTCAGTATTTGTTCCAGATGGAGTAGATAAAACCAAATTTACTGAATTGATATCATCCCTACCAAATGCGTCCCTAACATCCACTGAGAATTGAATCGTTCTGAATTCAGGCCTGTGATTTGGAGACCATTCGAGAGCCTCAGCGTCTGTCCAGATGCCTCCCGGTGCGTGAACTTTAACACTAGAGTCTGCAAGTGCATTAGCCTTCAAAGATAAACGAGAATAGGAGTTACTGGATGTTATATCGTTGTATGCAACCAGAACATCACATTCTCCTCCTTGACCAAATCCGCCCTGTCCACTTTGACCTTCACAAGATGCTGAACCATCAATCTGTAAGCGCAATTGTGCGCCTTTTTCTACCGTGAATCCATCTTCAGGAACATCGAAGTATACTTCATTCAAAACCCAAGAGCAATCGTTGTTGAATACACTGTTTGTGCAAGGATCTTCCAGAGTAATAGTTTCGGTGTAAGTTGCGCCACCTACTGCGTTCAGAGTGAATGTCAAATCTGCTGTAGATTGCTCTTGTCCCCTGAATTGAAGATAGATATAGAGATGTATCTCTGTCGCACTTCCTTGACCATACAAAGTCAAGTCACTGATTAGATCGTCTGAACGGAAATCAACTCCTGAAAGAATACTAGATTCCTCCTGGTTGCCTTCTGGTTCCATTGTGGTAATTGAGCCATCTCCACCTGAATCGCTAGCTTCACCCAAGAACAAATTGTATGTTTCCAAATTCGCCGGAATTTGCTTTACAGTCGGTACATCCTCTAGTTTTTCCACCTCGTACTTTGGAACGACCGAGGATAGCAACAAAAGTATCACGACGACAGGTACAACCCGTGAATTTAGCATGCGCATCAATATCCCGTCTGCTTCGGGGTGTTAAACCGTTTTGCATACATTGTGTAGTTAGAGAGTCACCCTACGGGTGATTTCGGTTCTTCCGAATCGACCATGCCGTTGCAAGACAAAGTCCGAGAATTATCAACGCCATTGGGTCGAAGATTGTGGTGGAAGAAATTGGAGAAATTTCAGATTGAGCACCTTGTCCACCCCCACAACCAGGTGGAGGAGGGCCAATACCTGGGCCCCATGTTTCGCCATAACCGTCACAGTCACCGCCACCCTGGCCACCACCGCCACCTTGGCCGGCCCCTGAATCACTCGACATATCCGCTTCACCGTGGTAGCAAATTAGGAAGTAAGGGAAGCCCATATCACCATCACCATTTTGCATAGTGGTGTGATAGTGATAAATCCCCTGAGGGAAATCCGGAGTTGGCCCAAAGTGGCCGTTACACTGATCTAGATGACCAAGACCCTCTGTGTACTTGTAATCATCAATTCCATTGTATCCGGTTTCTCCATCTTTTAATTCGTAAGAGCTCTTCATTTCGACTACATTCATTTGATCATCGTAACCCCAGAAACCGTATATTGGATATCCATCAAATGCAACTCCAATTACCATTGAATGGTTTCCATCATAGGTATTTTGAGCGATTGCTTGGATTGTTGATTCATCATAATCATTTTCTATAGACTCGCCTTCTGCTGGATGCCAGTGCATACAATTTGCATCTGCATGGTAGTGGTATGTTCCTCCTTGCGCAGCATGGCCATGACAAATTCCTAATTCAATCGGTTGTCTATCTTCGTTGTACGCACCGTGTTCGGCAGCAACAGCATCACCACCTGGTCCATCTTCGGGACCGAATATTGGTACGCCATTAATCGCAACTGCTACAGAACCTCGATCTGGAGCGCACTCTTTGTTTCCATTCGCTTCAGGACAATTGGTACTGTCATGGCCACCGGTAGTATCGTTAACAGGGCTTCTTGGAATCGACCATGTGTAAGACTGAGCTGTTGAACATTGTCCACCTCCAGAGCATGCTAGTGTTGATTCGAAATCATGATTTGGTAAGCCATTTGTAGAGATTATTAAGTGAGTCTCATTTAGCATAATTGCAACTTCGCACTGATGATTGTCATTGTTTGAGGTTGTCAAATCATCAACAAATGGCCTATCTTCATTAGACTGGCATTGGAAGAAATCAAGCCAAAACTGAGCCAAATCGGTTGCGTCGTATCCGAGTTCAATCACAGTCAGTGTAACGCTTGCAGTTCCAGAACCTGCAGTGTTATTTGCAAATACTGTAAAAGTAGTTTCAGAGATTACTTCCACAGGAGTACCACTAATTCTTCCAGATTGATTGTCGAATAACAAACCTTCAGGCAATTCCGGATGTATCTCCATTGAAACAATATGCCCACCAATATTCGAGAAGGTGATATCTGTCATCGCAGTACCGTTAGTAAGTGACTGTGACACAGTATAAGGAGTGATTTCTGGGACTGTAATTACTGCAGTTAATACAAGCGTCTCTTTACAGAAATCTTCACCATCATCGACATAAAACTCCATAGTGTAATTTCCAATTGAGTCAGGGGTAAATTCTGCGACCATGTTTGATGGATTAACTATCTGTGCTGTCGAATTCTCTGGGCTTTCGATTATTTGCCACAAAGGATTCAGAAGTGTGTCACCATCTGAATCTAAAGAATTGCTCGCATTTAGATATACCATCTCATTTACATCAGTTGTCAAGTTATTGCCAACATCACAGGTTGGAGGATTATTCTCACCCGTATTGTTGGTATTTTGGTCATACTCACAACTACCATCATCGTCTGTTGCTTCAGTATTGTAATTATTTGCAGATTGGTCAGTACAACCTGCAACCTCATCGGAATCTAAAACTCCATCATCGTCTTGGTCGTAATCACAACTTCCATCATCATTTGTCGCATCCGGATTAAAATTGTTAGCCGTACTATTTGTACAGCCATCTATTGTATCTGCTGAAATAACAATTGTATGATTATCTGACCACGTATCTTCGGGGAGGTTGTGTGCTCTGAATATAATTGAGATATCTTCACTCCTGTCTTCAACATCGATATCGAAAGTCCAAGAACCATTCATATCAGTAGCCAAATTATCGCCGCTAGAAACTCCCTCTGCAGAAGTCATTACCCAATTGATTCGAACTTCCATTGGGTGGTCATGAATCACATTACCTGCAACGAATTGTTGACCTTCTATTTCAACTAATATCGCTTCTAGAACAGGATCTGCATGCAAGTGTTTCGAATGATCTTCATCCGAACCATCAGAACAATCATCAATGCCATTATTTTCTAAATCCAAAGAAATATTTTGACCATCGTCACAAGTGAAAGTTTCTATTTCAGAAGAATCTTCGGAATTAGAATCAATGACCAAATATCCTACGACAGAAAAAACCAGTAGAAAAGATAACGTAATCGGTATTTCTTTGCCCATGGTAAATATTGATGTGCGATATCATATAATCTTGGGGATTCAATGCTCAGTATGTTTTAATTTTCCAAATTGGTCCGACTCATTCATTAATTCCAAGCGTTGGGCAACAGATAAGCGGGGGTTGCCGAGTGGTCAAAGGCGCCGGGCTTAAGATCCGGTCACGATGTGTTCGTGAGTTCAAATCTCACCCCCCGCACCATTCAAGTTAGAGACCATCCACCATCGACTGGCAAGATTAAACCGGTCACGTAATCCGCACTTTCAAGGAATTTAACTGCGTTAGCAATATCCTCTGGTTTTCCTGCTCTACCTAGTGGGACTCTTTGCAGTACTTTCTCGAATCTTTCTTTTTCCCAAGCTGCTGCCAATATAGCACCTGGTGCGATTCCATTGACTCTAATCTCCGGTGCAAGTTCTCCTGCCAGATTAATCAGCAACTGACGAAGAGCCGCTTTAGTTGAGGTATAATGAGCCAATTCTTCCCAAGCATGATCCCAACTGGTATCAACCATACCAATTACACAACCATTTTTGGATTTCAATTTAGGAACTAAACCCTGAGTAATGAAGAATGGTGCATCTAGATGTATTGAAGAAAACCTACGCAATTCTTGCGGAGTAACTGTGGCGAAATCTTCCTGATTATAGATTGAAGCATTGTGAATCAACAAATCGATTCCTCCTGCCTCTTCAACTAAATCATGATCGTGAATTTCCTCAATTATTCTAAACAGATCTTCATCGTTTGAAAGGTCCCCGCTTACAATTGCCCCTTTGCCTCTTTGAAGGAGTTGCCTAGCCTGAGTAAGTGACCGGTTACAATGGACAATAACAGCCCAATCATCATCTAATAATGAATTGACAATTGCTGCTCCAATTCTTCTAGCCCCGCCTGTCACAACTGCGACTCGCATACCTACTCCTGTGCCATTTCACCCTTCAATGCTCGTAAACTCCCATACCTATCCTTTTTCCACCCCATCCCTTCGGGATGAATGAGGGGGAGACGCTATGACCGTACGGAAATTGAGTATGGCTAAGACCAGACCCCGCCTTCCTGAATGGTTTCGTACCCGCCTTCCAAGTGGTGAATTGCAGCGTAAATTCAATGAAACAAAGGCCACAGTAACCGAGAATACTTTGCATACTGTTTGCCAAGAAGCACGTTGTCCTAACATACACGAATGCTGGGCTGCGAAAGATGCAACTTTCATGGTAGCAGGACAGGAATGTACTCGTGCGTGCAGATTCTGTGCCGTTGGTTCAATCAAAACTCCACCGCCACTTGACCAGAATGAACCGAAGAACCTAGCAGATGCCGTAGCAACAATGGGACTCAACCATGCTGTAATCACAGTTGTCAATCGTGATGATTTGCCAGATAGTGGCGCAGCACATTATCGAAAATGCCTGGAAGCTGTTAGGGAGAGAGCGCCGGATGTAAGTCTTGAACTACTTTGTAGTGACCTTGCTGGCGATCATCAGGCCTTAGCAGATTTACTAGTTGGTCTTGAACTCGAGGTTTTCGCTCATAATGTAGAATGTGTACCTAGGCTGGATAGAAGAGTCAGGGATAGAAGAGCAAGTTTCGATCAATCCATTGGTATTCTAAAAGAGGCAAAAAGGTTGAGACCAGACATCTTGACAAAATCATCTATCATGGTAGGAGTAGGAGAAACCGATGAAGAAATCTCTGAGGCTTTGAAATTACTCAAAGATGCAGGTGTTGACCTAGTTACAATCGGCCAATATCTTGCACCTAGCCCCAAGCATCTAGCAGTTGATAGATTCCCAGAACCGGCTCGATATGATGAATGGAGTACTCAAATCGAAGAGATGGGGTTCTCTGGATGGGCGTGTGGGCCATTGGTTAGGTCTTCATACAAGGCTGGCGAACTGCTAGCCAGAGCATCAGCAAGGCTTAGAACCGAAAAGGAGTGAGGGGTAATATGTCGGGGAAAGAAAAGGGGTCGATGGACACATACACCGTACCTGATGCCCCATTTAGGCCCGGAGACGAGGCCGATTTTGGTGGCTCTTGGAAAGAGCAGCCAGGAGACCTCTCAAGACCAGATCCTGTTAAATGCACTACTCCTGAAACTCACGACCATGCCCATGGCTTGATCAGAGTTCTGGGGGACGATAACTCAGCATCGGGTGAATGGGATCCTGAATTAGATGCAGGAGAACTCATTCGTGGGCTAGAGATGATGATGAGGTTGAGGATTTTCGACGACCGTATGATCAAAATGCAAAGAACTGGGAAGCTATCATTCTACATGCGATCATTTGGAGAAGAAGCAATCGCTATTGCTCAAACTATGGCTCTTGATGATACAGACTGGATATTCCCATCATACCGCCAACCTGGTGCACAATTTGTTCGTGGAAGAGACATGGTAAGTATGATTTGTCACTGTATAGGAAATACTGAAGACAACATTCGTGGAAGGCAAATGCCAGTTCACTATTCGTGGAAAGAAGGATACTTCATTTCAATTTCAAGCCCTGTTGGCACTCAATTCAGCCAAGCTGTTGGAGTAGCAATGGCTTCTGCTTACAAAGGCGACGACCAAGCAACAATCACATGGTTAGGAGATGGTACGAGCGCTCAAGGTGACTTCCATTACGGTCTGAACTTTGCATCGGTATTCAAACCTCCAGTAATCCTCAATGTGGTAAACAACCAGTGGGCAATTTCAACACACAAAAACCTCGCAACAGGTGGCGTTAATTTTGCTGCAAGAGGATTGGCTTACGATATTCCTTCACTTCGTGTGGATGGTAACGACTTCCTTGCACTATACTCTGTTACAAAGTGGGCTCGTGAAAGAGCAAGAGCAGGTAAAGGTGCAACATACATCGAAGTATACACCTATCGTGCTGGAGCACACTCTTCTTCTGATGACCCTAGTCGTTATCGACCAGGTGATGAATTCAAATGTTGGCCAGGTGGTGACCCTGTCGAGCGATTGAAGAATCATTTAATCAGTATTGGAGCATGGTCAGAAGAAAAGGATACTGAACTCAGGGAGAAAATTGATTCAGAAGTCATGGCCGCTTACAAAGAAGCTTGCACTTTCGGAGATTTAGCAAACGGTCCTTTCCCTCCATCATCGACAATTTTCACAGAAGTATACGAAGAAGTTCCTTGGCAC
>Ga0208277_1000497_pt1 | contig 23041 bp, 16 predicted proteins | sample ETNtaG_5_FD_185782 | JGI IMG/M metagenome (GOLD analysis project Ga0208277, IMG submission 185782) | Marine microbial and viral communities from oxygen minimum zone, Eastern Pacific Ocean - ETNP201406SV205 (SPAdes) (version 2) | ecosystem: Environmental > Aquatic > Marine > Oceanic ...
CCAAGAGATTTGACCGCACACGCCAATAGAGCGACTACCTTCCCGCGTTGTGCGTCAGCGCCAACTCGCCATGCTCCTTTCCTCTTTACCTCCACATCCGTGTGGAGATGTCGAATTGGAACAATATTCTACTTCGGGTGATATTGCAGCCTCATGGCTAGCACAAATTGCTGCATTCGGCGATCTGTCGACGGATTCATCGATTGCTGATTTAGGTGCAGGAAACGGGATTTTAGGGATCGGCGCGGCACTTATGGGTGTGTCTCAGGTAGTTTTGGTAGAGGTGGATGAACAAGCCTGCTCTGTTGCATTCCAATCAATTGAGCAGGCGTGTGTATCAGATTCTGTGGAAATATTTTGCAAAAGGGTGGATGATTCACTGGATTTGAGTGGTGCAGATTTGATAATTTCCAATCCACCTTGGGGGACTCAAAAGGCGAAATCGGACCGGCCTTTTTTCGATGCAATAATTCGCTCAAATACTATTGCCCATCTGATGCATAGCGCTGAAGCAACACACATCGAGGCAATCTTCGAGTCGGCTGGATGGGAAGTTAAGAGATACTGGGAAACAGATTTCGCGTTACCCGCTGCCTATTCACATCACTACAGCCGTCAAGGAAAGACCAGAGCAGGATTCTGGCGTTTGTTACCCCCGGTATAATTTCAAGTTCATTTTCGCCGTGCTACGCACGGCCGGACCGTTCATAGGGGGCTGGCCGGTCGCCCGCCTCGATGAGTTCTACCACTGGCGACTTTGTAACGCCAGGTAATCAGGTCGAAGTACCGGCTGGTACTAGCCTTGGTTCGGGACTCTCGGAGACTGAATCAGGAGCAATAGCCTTAGTCAGTGGGACACTCATTTCTGACGGCGATATACTCTCGGTTGATGCTAATAGTCTAGGGACAAATTCACCGCAGATTGGTGATGACGTTATTGCGGAAGTTATCAAACTCATGCCAAAGGTCGCCATGATTCGTATCCTTCACATCGAAAAGGAGGGTGGACACAGAGATCTTTCTGCCGAGAATTTGTTTGCGGACATTTTCGTGACTGAAATCGTTGATAGATTTCTTCCTTCACCCGGCGATGCTATGAGAAGTCGGGATTTGATACGTGCTCGAATTACTCAACTTGAACCAAATCTCAAGGCAAGTACTCGAGGTTCCCCCGAATTGGGAGTACTGTGGGCGATTTGTCCTGCATGCGGAAATGAATTGATTACTTCTGATCGCAATCAGGACTTCAATGTCGATTGTAATCGATGTGATTATTCGGGTTATCGTGCATTATCCAACGGTTTTGGCCATGGCCATAATCTTGGCGAAGATATACAGGAGTTGAACAGGGCAGGGGAAAGGTGGTCCGCTGAAGCCGAGAGCAACCTCGGTCACGAAGGGGCTAGACCCTACCTTTCCCCAATGGCTGACTATCGTCGTGGCATAAGTCACCAAGCACCTCCAGCAGCGATGAGAATGCGCTCCTCAATTACAGGAAAAGGAGGCGGCAGAGATGGAAGGCAGCGAGTTCAGCATGAGTGTAAGTGTACATTATGCGGTATCGATACGACCGTACCGTTCCAACCAACACCAGGAAAACCAATCCGTTGTAAAGACTGCATGGGTAAGGTCAAAGATGGTAAGGCAACCAAGGACGAACTTGCTGCTGAGCGTAAGATATTGACTAAAGCACGCTCGGAAGCCTCCGAAGTAGCCGGAATCAAACTCTTTGTAGCACGATTATCGTTTGATGCTGGCGAGGATGAATTGAGAAATCATTTCTCGACTCATGGAGAGATTACAGAGTGTAGCATTGCTAAAGATAGAGACACAGGTAAATCTCGCGGATTTGCCTTTGTGAAGTTCGCTAGCCGCAAAGCCGGAGAGAAGGCGATTAAGGAATTGGATGGAAGTGAAATACACGGGAGAAAAATCAGTGTCCAGGAATCCAATGACGGCGGAAGCCGTCGAGATGGTCGTAGTAAAGGAAAAAAACACTATAATCGCCGCTGATTCCAAATTTGCTGCTCTAATCAGCCATCCATAGCGAAGTCGTGAAGACTGAACAGTAATCCGACAGGTTGAGGGATAGAGTGGAAGGTTGGTTAGTCCTCGACGGATATGAGGATGAACCAGCTGCGTTTGGTGTTCCAAATTATCTTGGTTTTCATATCCGATACATCTGCGGCGTTCTAGAATCTAAATCAATTCCATACACCTACATGACCATCGATGAGTGGAGATTATTCCACAAGCAGAAACTTGCAAATTCTGCCCAAAGACAAGAACTCAAACGAGAACTTTCCGAACTAGATGGAGCGGTTATTCTCGCAGGAGCTGTAGTCCCGGGGAAGTATGTTCGAGGCACTCCAATCTCACGCAGAGAATTGGATGATTTTCTAGCGGTTTTTCCCAGTGAACTACCAGTTCTTGCAGGTGGCTGGGCTATCCGCCATTGGCGCTATGATGGATGGATGCCACTGCGGACAAATTTATTCTGTGCAGTGCAGGATACAGATGCTACATTGGATTACTTTCTCGGAACGGGGGATTGGTCTCACAAACGTAGAACAAGTGATCAGTGGGACGATTGGGCAAAGAAAGGCGCGGCTGGAAAATGTGTCACAAATCATCCGGATCTTTTTACTGAAGATGGTCGTTCTGGGCCATTGACCTACGAAGTGGAATTGTATCAGGGATGCGTGCGTTACAAACGAGGTTGTAAGTTTTGTATCGAACCAAAGAAAGGAGTTCCGATATGGAGGAGCGAGGCGGATGTTATTGCCGAAATTACAACCGCTCTGGACAATGGCGTTCGTCATGTTCGTATAGGTGGCGCTACAGACATTTACACCTACAAGGCAGAAGGAGTGGTGGAACTAGAATATCCGATTCCAGACCCTGAACCAATTGCCAAAGTTCTGCACGGCTTAAGACAAGATGAGAGACTCCAAATTCTCCATGTTGACAACGCAAACCCCTCTATTGTCGCAGAGAATTTGGAGCCAGCAACGGAGATTACAAAATCCCTCGTTTCGACTCTTTCGGACGGTGCAGTAGTTTCCTTCGGACTAGAATCTGCAGACCCCAAAGTCCACGAAGAAAATTGGCTAAATTGTGATTCAAAACAACTCAAAATTGCTATTCGACATATCAATCAATTTGGCCGAGAGAGGGGAGAGAGGGGTTTGCCAAGGTTGCTCCCCGGTCTGAATTTCATCGCAGGGTTGAATGGCGAATCAAGCGAATCATACCGAATTAATAGGGACTTACTAGATTCTCTACGTTCAGAAGGACTATGGTTGCGGAGAATAAACATTAGACAGGTAGAAGGGCAAGGGTTCCAAGAAATCCCAGAGGATGCATTCCAGTCCTTCAAACGCAGTGTGAGAGAGGAGATAGACAAACCACTCCTAGAGGAGATGTTTCCAATTGGAACAGAACTCAAAGGAGTTTGGTGGGAGGCACATGATGATCGAATTAGAAGGCCTGAACAAGTGTTACAGGAAAGCTACAGAGACTCCTCAATTTATGGTCGAGCGGGTATAACATTCGGAAGACAAATCGGAGCCTATCCGATATTGGTAGGGACTCCATACCAAATCCCCCTCGAAACCGAGTCGAATATTCTCGTCACTGGTCATGGAATGCGAAGCATAAGTGGAGTTGAAACGAACTTATCGATTAACTCAGCAAGCCAATCTCAACTTGAGGCCATACCAGGAATTGGTAGTAAGGCGGCATGGCGCATAGTTTCCAATCGAGCTAAGGCATATAGGAAATCTTCTGAAAATCCATACTCCAATGTAAAAACGGCTCTTCAGGATGCAGGCGTCCAGTCCTACGGACTGGCTCTTAAGGTGCTCAAGGCGTGATGCAACCCGTTCAGGCAGAGGGAATAGTGATAATCTCAGCAAGGACGCCAAGAATCATGTTGAACGAGGAAATGAAGAGAATCGTTGCTCTAGGAATCTGTGTTTTATTCCTTGGTGTTCCAATGTTAGGATACTTATCCGTCGATGACGAGTCGCAGTCTACCTTAGGGGAAGAAAATGAAATTTCCTTTACACACTCCAGTGGTCCAACATTGAACATTCAAGGTAGCGAAGCTGGAACGATATTTTCCCATTCTGTTTTGGATATTGGTGTAGATGGACCACTGGTTGTACTTGCTAATGGTACAACTGTTGAATGGACTCAGGGTGATCCAATTTACTCTGAAGATTCACTTATCTCTACTTCAGGAAGATGTTCTATTTTATCCAATTACTCAATGTATTGTTCTGGTTCAAACAACTACGGCCAACTCGGAGTAGGAAACTCAGTTTCAACTTCAGGCTATGTCACTCTAAGCCATGAGCCAGTGGTAATCGATGAAGGTAAAGATCACACCTGTGCAATTCTACTAGACGCCAGCCTTTGGTGCTGGGGTCGTAATCACTTTGGTCAGGTTGGCGACAATTCCACCGAAAATCGAGTGTCTCCGGTAAATATCGACTTAGGAAACGGCGTTTACGCACTAGCAGTCTCAGCCGGTGAGCACCACACATGTGCCATAACTCACCTTGGTGATGTCATGTGCTGGGGCTACAACATTAGGGGGCAACTTGGAGACGGCACAACCAACGATTCGTTCGTTCCTGTCTCCGTTACACACTCTACCGGTTTGCGAGCGGTATCATTAGTTACTTCTGGGCTATCATCTTGCGTAATTTTTGAGAATGGCTCTGTTGGTTGTTGGGGTAACAAGTATACCGTTTTCTCCGACAATGGTGCTGTTACAGGAAACGTCCATCTCATCGATCTAGGTACTAATGTCGGGGCTATCATGCTCGATGGTATCGGTTCTCATACATGTGCGGTAACAGACAATGGTTCGATGCAATGTTGGGGAGTAAACACTCATGGTCAGTTAGGCGATGGAACCTGTTCTTCGACGATTAATTCCGACTGTTCTGCGGAGAATATGTTCCCCGGTGAAGGTGACCCAACTGTTCATGTGAACCTAACTTCGGGACTTACGGTGATTGCAGCAGCGACGGGTTTTGATTCTACTTGTGCCCTATTATCCGATGACTCATTGCACTGTTGGGGGGCTCAGTCTGGTGAGTTTGATAACACGACTGAATCTCTACTCAATCCTTACCAATTGACATTTGCAGATGGTGCCCACATTGCTTATACTGAGCAGGACTTTGATGGAGATAGTATCCGTAATTTCTTCGACACACATCAGACTGGCGATAACGATGGTGATGGGACTATTGATTCTGATGATGATTATCCGAACAACCCTGCAAGATGGGCAGATTGTGATGATGGTCAATATGGCCGATTGACCTGTATTGATGCGTCCGCAGGTCATTCAGCATCGGACAGCACTCTAGTCCAGACCGAGTGCCAACCAGGAACATTCCAACCATTCACGGGCCAAACGTCCTGCCTTGACGCGTCCGCCGGTCATTATGTCGATTCCTCGGTATCGCAGTCACAGACACAATGTGCGATCGGTTATTCAAATGCTCAAATCGGGCAATCATCTTGCTCACCGGCTCCTGCGGGTTCCTATGTTGATCCGGCAGGAGGTGATGCAGGTACAAGCAATACAACAGCCGTGGAGTTATCGGCGATGAGTGCGAATTATTCCGCATCGATTTCAGGAGGTTCAGATAGCATAGACGTGTTTTCTCTCGATTTATCTAGAACAACATGGTTCACAGCAAACCTAACTTCTCCTGCTGGGCAGAATTATGATATTGAATTGTTAAATTCTACCTTCCAAGTAATCGATTCATCTTCCACCAACGGATCCGATGAAGTATCTACAGCCTTTGCAAATAATTCAAGTGGGATGTATTACATCAGAATTAGCTATTCATCTGGATTCAATAACTCAGACGACTATAATCTAGTAATCAACTTGAGATCAACTAGTTCGGATGCAACACAAGTAGGCTCTACATCGATAAATATCGATGCGGAACATGGTATTGAAACCACATCATGTTCTTCAGGAACTTGGCAGGACCTGACCGGTTCAACTTCCTGTAATCAGGCCTCACCAGGTCACTATGTTTACGGAACGGGTGCGGCATCTCAAACAGCCTGTTCACCAGGATATTATCAACCGAATTCGGGACAAACAGGCTGTATTATTGCATCCTCTGGTTACTTCGTCGCATATCCGGCATCAACTTCCCAGACAGCGGCAGGGCCAGGGCATTATGTCAATGGAACAGGGGCGACAGCTCAGACTCCTTGTACGGTTGGGGCCTATCAACCATCTTCAGCCCAAACTACTTGTTTTGCGGCAAGTCCAGGGTATTATGTTCCTGTGACCGGTCAAGCCAATCAGACGATTTGTAATGGAGGGACCTATCAACCCAACTCCGGCCAAAGGGATTGCCTTAACGCAGACCCAGGTCATTATGTTCCAAATCAAGGAGCAACCAATCAAACTCAATGTTCTCTTGGTACCTATCAACCGCTGTCTGGCCAATGGTCTTGCCAGAATGCAGAACCTGGCCATTATGTCGATGATGTAGGTGCAATTTCTCAAACTCCCTGCTCAGTGGGTGAATATCAAACAGCGAGTGGCCAAACTAGTTGCCTAACAACATCCGCTGGATATTATACAAATTCAACCGGTTCAATCAATCAACAGCCCTGTCTTCCCGGAAACTATCAACCACTACCTGGTCAAGCCGAGTGTTTCCAAGCCGAACCTGGAAACTACGTAGACACGCTTGCCGCAACCGCCCAAATCCCTTGCTCCGCTGGTTCATACAATCCAATCAATCAGGCAGATGAAGCAACCGATTGTATGCTTGCAGACACAGGTCATTTCGTAGCCCTACAAGGTTCGGTTGCTCAGGATGAATGTATCCCGGGTAGTTATTCCTCGACTCAAGGACAAATTGCCTGTGATACTGCGTCTCCTGGTTATTACGTGCCAAATCCAGCCGCCGATTCACAATTACCTTGTTCATTTGGAACCTGGCAGGATTCCCAAGGTTCGACTGGCTGTGATACAGCAGATCCAGGACACTATGTTGATTCAGAGGCGGCTTCAATGCAGACAGCCTGTAATGCAGGCACGTACAATCCAAACGCCAATTCAAATAATTCTGCAGATTGTATTGCAGCCGATGCTGGAAGTTACGTTGCTAATTCTGGCTCGCCCGAACAACTTCTTTGCCCAGCAGGAACCTATCAACCAGCACCAGGCCAGTCAAGTTGTATCGATGCGGACTTTGGCTATCATGTTCCAAGCGAAGGAGCGACTGGCCAAATTGGCTGTACTATGGGTTCCTTCCAGAATGACAGAGCTGGAACCGTTTGTAATCCTGCGGACCCTGGTTACTATGTCGACTCTCACTTCGCCTCTTCTCAGACCGCCTGCCTAGCCGGAACTTACAACCCATCTAGTGGTTCTACTTCCTCAAATGATTGCATGGAAGCAAATCCTGGATATTTCGTAGAAAACATTGGCTCCGCCTCACAGGAAGCCTGCGATTACGGCTACTATCAACCAAATGTTGGCTGGTCAAGCTGCTTGATGGCAGACTCTGGCCATTACGTAAATGAGCAAGCCGCTATTGCTCAAATTGCATGTGAGGCAGGAACATTCAACCCTAACTCTGGGTCGACCACTGAGTTTTCTTGTTTAGAGGCAGAACCTGGAAACTACGTCCCGGACCTCGCCTCTCCTGCACAAATACCCTGTGAAGAGGGTAGTTACCAGAATCTACGACAACAAACTGAATGCAAAACTGCTAGTTTGGGTTACTTTGTGAATACAACCGGAGCAATATCTCAGGAGGCAGCACCCCAAGATTACTACATAGACATCGAAGGTGCTACTGAGGCTTTGCCGTGTCCTGAAGGCCGAATTACCATGGTTGTTGGCTCTGATGATGTAGAGGACTGTCGTCAAGATTACGATGGAGATAGAACTCCTGATTTCCTTGACGATGACGACGATAATGATGGAATAATTGACCACATGGACCAATGTGACTATGGTTTACTGAACTGGATAAGTACAATATCTAACGATTGGGATCAAGACGGCTGCGAGGATAGTTCAGAGGATAGTGATGACGATAATGACGGATTCTCAGATACTACTGATCATCTTCCCTTAGATCCAAACGAGTGGTTGGATACAGATGGTGACGGAATAGGAGATAACGCCGATACCGATGATGACGGCGATGGGATTCCTGATAATGAAGAGCTTGAACTTGGATTAGATCCACTTGTAGCTGATTATGATAATGATGGTTACAATGACAGCGTCGATGCCTTCCCCAAAGATCCAACAGAGTGGGAAGATACAGATGGTGATGGAACAGGAGACAATTCCGACAAATTCCCTACAGTGAAGTATTACCAAACCTATGGACAAGCCGCAGTTCACTTGATTATCGGTTTCATTATCCTTGGAGTCATTGGATTTAGCGTGCGAATGGGTATTGGGGGTCGTTCGGAGAAAGCGGAGGCCGATGATAGCACCCATGAAATTCGCGAAATCGCCGGAGTAGAAGTTAGAGTTTCTGCAGAGGATAGAATGTTTGATGAAAATCCTCAACCCCAAGTCGAATCTGGGCCTGAACCTCAACCGGAAATAATACCGTCAACTACAATGTTCGACTTACAAGCAGCAGAAAAGACCACCGCAGAATCAATGGACGAAACAATTTCTGAAGAATTTGGAATGGATCTAACACATGAGGCTGAAGTTCAGGAAGAGGAACTCAAGGCATTACAAGATGAGCCACAGCCCGTTGAAGATGTAGATGAATTGGATATTGACAGTCTGCTGGCAACTACCCCGCCACCTGTTCCTAAAATCGAAGCGCCTCCAGATGCCCAAGTCAACGAACACGGTCAGAAAGTTTGGCGAGATGCCAATGGAGATGTTTGGGTACAAAACCCAGATGGAAGTTTACTCAAGCACAACGTCTTGACGGGTGCTTGGGAACCTTACGAACAGTGAGCCTCCGATTAATTGCATGAAGGGTTAGATTAGTCGCATTGATAATGCGACACCTGATGCGGCTATTCGAAGGTGAGTCAAATGACAGAGTATGACAACGAATTTATCCAAACTATCGAAGCCAGTGCCCACTGCGACGGTCCTTGTGGAGTCTACGACCCTGCAAGTGCAAGAATAGCCGCTGAGGCGGTTCAATCAATGACCAAGAAGATGATGACACTTGCAGAAAATCACGGCTCTGACTGTGGTAGTGCAAGCTACATCAATACAATGAGCCGCTATGCTACAATCAAGGAAGAAGAAGCTCAAAAGTGCAAGGACGAATTGTTGGTACTTTGGACTGACTACTTCAAGCCTCAACATCTTGAAACAATCCCCGACCTACACAATACATTCTGGCAGGCTGCAAAACTCTGCTCCGCATGCAAAGTCGAAGTCTCAGAGCAGCATGCTCAGGAATTGATGGATGCGGTTGAATCAATCCACCACATGTTCTGGGGTACCAAGGGCCGTGAAGACCCATGGATTCGCGCTTCCTGAATGTCGTCGTAAATGGCGACTCAATGTGGCCTACTCTCAAGCAGGGTAGCACTGCTAAGTTTGAGAGAATCGCCTCAAACTTAGTAGCAGTAGGGCAAATAGTATTGTTAGATCACCCATTCCGGCCTAATCTAAGGATAATCAAACGAGTTCAATCCATAGAAGATAGTCGATTATTCCTTGTTGGTGACAACCCAGACCCCACGGCTAGTGAGGATAGTCACAACTTTGGGGAAGTTGAAGTCTCCTCAGTAATTGCGGTTTTAGTCCCACAATAGGTTCAGAATTGGATTACATTAGCACCCCAGGCTAAACCACCACCAAATGCAGCGGTAACCACTAGAGTTCCTGGGACAATCAGACCCTCATCCATTGCTTCACGCATGGCGATTGGCACACTTGCGCCGGCAGTGTTTCCATACTTGTGCAAATTTGTGAATGTCTTTTCCATCGGTAGGCCTAGTTTTTCCATTCCTGTTTTGATGATATTGATATTGGCCTGATGTGGAATTACTAAATCGACTTCATCCAGACTTTTCCCAACCCGTTCCAGTGCGCTAAGTACCGCTTGTGGAAATGCCTCGATGGCGAAGTTCCAGACCGCTCTCCCATCCATGTGGAAGTATTGCATTCCTTCCTCAAAATTATCACTTGGAATCGGAACTCTAACTCCACCTGCTGGAATTTCGATTACACCGGATCCGCTACCATCGCTGGTTAGCCAAGAGCCCAAGATACCCTTTCCATCTTCCACCTCTGCTAGAACAGCGGCCCCTGCTCCGTCACCAAATAGAACGCAGGTGGTTCTGTCTTGCCAGTTTAGAATGCGAGAATAAATCTCAGAACCGACCACCAGAACCTTGTCGTAGCCAGGAGTTCCAGCAAATCGAGCACCTACATCTAGGGCGTAAACCCATCCTGCACAAACCGCATTGATATCGAAAGCACCACAATCAGAACAACCCAATTTTTCCTGAATAATTCCCGCTGTCGAGGAAAGTGGAACGTCAGGGGATGAGGTTGCAAGTATTACCAAATCTATGTCATCTGGAGTTAGTCCAGCATCATCCAGAGCCCTTTTACATGCTTGTACAGCTAGATCTGAGGTGTGTGTTTCTTTGTCTGCGATTCGTCGCCTTTTCATTCCAGTTTTGGTGGTTATCCACTCATCACTGGTCTCAACGATTTCCGTCCAATCCTCATTACTCATTTCGTGAGGAGGCACGTATGAACCGAGTCCAATAATTCCCACAGAGGCCATATTCTAATGCGTCACGCGAGCGAACTCACATTTCACAGTTGATGTTTTCAATCGTGCTTGAGGCAGATGTTCATTGGTTCTGAGAAAAAGCCGAGACTCCAACGCCCACCTTCTCTTCCGACTCCACTATCCTTAACTCCACCAAATGGAACTCTCAAATCTCGGTGTAACCAAGTATTGACCCAAACCATGCCCGTGTCAATATTCTCTGCAACTCTTTTTCCCCTTTCCAAGTCACGAGTCCACACACTTCCTGCCAAACCATAGCGGGTGTTATTTGCAATCGCAATTGCTTCTTCTTCGCTCTCAAAACGATGTATGGTTACAACAGGTCCGAAGATTTCCTCAGTTGTGCATCGAGCATCTGTCTCTACACCTGAAATGACAGTGGGAGACAGCCAATTGCCGTGTTCGAACTCTTTTGGAAGACAGGGATATCCTCCTGTGAGTATCTCGCCGCCCTCCTCCTTAGCCAACTCGACATAACTTTCCACTTTCGCGAGATGGTCTGCTGAAATCAATGCCCCTAATTGGGTAGATTCATCTGAAGGGTCACCGATTTTCATTGATTCAACTGAATTGACAAAAGCCTCGACAAATTCGTCGTAAATTCCAGATTGGACAAGAATTCTAGAACCGCATAGGCACACTTGGCCTTGGTTTAGGAATGCGGCTCTAGTGACTCCTTCGACGGTTTTCTCCATCTCACAGTCGTCGAATACTATGCTTGCATTCTTACCGCCTAATTCTAGACTGAGTTTCTTGAACATTGGACTGGCAGCGGCGGCGACCTTGGCTCCGGTAGCCGTCCCTCCTGTGAATGATACAAGGTCGACATCAGGATGAGATGTTAGTGGTCCACCAGCACCCATTCCGTCTCCATGAACTAGGTTGATTACTCCTTTTGGAAGATCCACCTCATGAATAGTTTCCATAAGTAAATCTGCAGTCATTGGAGTTAATTCACTGGGCTTACAAACAACTGTATTACCCATCCCGATAGCTGGTGCGACCTTCCAACTTAGCAGGTATAATGGAAGGTTCCATGGAGTAATCAATGCACCAACGCCTACCGGTTTTGGAACAACGATATTTGTTGCATCCTCCATCTCAAAGCGTTCTCTTTGACCTGCGTGAGTTTCTCGAATTAATCCTGCAAAGAATCGGAAATTAGCTACTGAACGGTAGGCATCTACTGCACGCGCTAAGGATATTGGTTTGCCTGTATCTTTGCTTTCAAGTGCGGCGATATCTTCGTATTTTGATTCTAGAGCATTAGCGATTTTATCTAACCATTCAGCTCTTTCTGCATGGCTAAGTCGGCCCCATAATGGCTGAGCCTTTTTCGCCGCCGAAACCGCATGATCAACATCTACTTGTGTCGAAAGGGGCACTCTTCCAAATCGCTCACCAGTTGCTGGTTTTAGCACGTTCATCCAATGATCGTTAGAATGGCAGACAAACTCCCCATCTATGTAATTGCAGAGGTCTCGAGGTTCACTACCAACAGGATCTCGTTCGCAAGGATTACAACCTGATTCACAGCACTTCTCAGGACTCAAAATTAACTCTCCTGGCTTCCCTCATTGGCAAACGGGTCTGAACGAGTCATAGCTTCAGAGTACTCTTTCCAGTCTAATGAGAATCGATCTCTATCAGGGTCCCATTCATCCCATGTTACTACTTCTTCAAGAGCATCCATATACTGGTCTGGAACAATACCGGGGACAATGAATGCCTTCTGTCTATGTAGTGGATATGGGTTGCGAAGTTGAATCCCTAATACTCCTAATACTGCACGAGAGACGTACCAGGTCGCCTGAGAATTCCAACCATGAGCGATTTTAATCACTATTCCAAGGCCATTAGGCCAATCAGGGTGTTCTACCGATAAACCGAGTAAGCCATCAGCGCCTTCTTTTGCGATTATTTTTCCTTCTCCAGCCTTAATACAAGTTGAGTCCAGTCTGTTGAATCCACCTATTAGATCGGGGTGCCTGTTCATTGCCTCCCAAATCCAATCCTCATTCCTATTTTTTGCTAGATTAGCGAACATCACGGCTAATTCATCAACTGTATTTGATGTTGTAGGGAAACCACAACCATCCTTTGCGACTCGCAATGGCTCCCAATCTGGCTTATTCATGTATTCACGTAAAACATCAAGGTACTCAGGAAACCAGGGAGAACTAGGCAAAGTATATCCTGCTCTATTCATCCCTCTTTTCCTCATCCCTTTGAGTATTGCAGCGTGTTCTCCAGAGCAGGTGTGAAACCATCTTCTTGGCCTTCTAACCTGACGTCCGAATTGAATCAATGGCACGTCCAATGGACATTGCATCAAGCCCCACTCAGATTCTGTAAGTAAGGACTGAGCAGCTGCGACGTGCTCTGTGTCTCCATTGTGTGAGGAGCATGAAATGGCTTTTTGTTTCCAATCTAGTTCGTCTAAAACCTCAGTAAAAGGCTTCATCATTAACGGCTTCATCATTGAACGGCCATAGACCAAAACATTACCACCGAATGAGTGTATAATTTCGTCACCATGCGCCCAAGCAACCGCCCCATGAATGGTGTTTTCAGAGACATCCATACGCCTGAAATCAACTAATGGCTCCCACTCCACATCACGTCCGGTTGCAATTCCCTCGTGTTGTTCCCCGAGAGGGTTAGTTGGGAATACCCCAGACCCAGGTCGACCCGGCGCAACGCTGGATGGCTGCTCGACTTTGCGTGCGCTCATTCGCTTCCTCCATTTACCGCCGGTGCGACTTTCGTCATGAATGCCTCCATGTTGCGTTGAACCCTTTGTGAATCATGATTAAAGAAATCGAACCAACACATTAGCCGATCTTCGGGGTGGAATCTTTCTTGAATTTGTTTAGCAACTTCATGGACATTTCCAATTACTGCGTTATCGGTGGCACGCTCTACTTTTGTTGGATCGATAGTACCCTCAAGAGCATGCCAGTATGTTGTCAACGCGGCTCTTGCTTCTTCTTTTGCCGCCACACTTCGCTCATCTTCAGTCAAGCCCTCTTCGTCATTTACGAAGACCATGATGGTTCGAGGCATCATGTCACGAGTCCATTTCCCGCCTGAAGAGTGATAGTTTTCTGCCATTCTCTCGTGGGTTTGTTCGATGATATGAGGGGGTGTAATCGAGAGATTAAACACCTGAACAGGCGCCCATTTGTTTACCTCAATCTGCAGATTCACATCATGACTTCCAAGAACCAGATTTAGTAACTCCTTACGCCATTCCTGTGGTATAGTTTTGATTTCCTCGAAGTCATATCGTGATGGAATGGCGATTGAATTTGGCGCTTCGGAGAGATTATGCATCTCCATAGCAGCCTGTTGAACAGTCTGCCAATCTTCATCAGAGCGGAAATCATCTCTAGTCAGGATAGTCTTTCGAATCATTTCACTAGAAATCACTTCACCATTCAACAGTCTGAGGAAAATCTCAGATGCTTCCGCGAAAATCTGACCTCTTAGAGCCGGCCAAGCAGCCTCCTCAACTGCATCTCGAGGTACGATTCCGTAAGGGCGAGCCATGAATTCAAAACGGCCGGCTGAAAAACCGATGTGTAATCTTCGCTTTTCTTCTGGATTCATTCCATGTAAAGCAAGAAATGACCCAACTCGTTCCGCCTGAGGGATGGGTCCTCCACTAGCTAGAATCGACATAACTGCGCTACCAACTTCCATTCTTTTTGTCCGAGAAAACATTGCTGTTGCGACTTGAAAAAAGTCCGTGCAGAGTCCAACTTCGCCTGGATAATGTGGGACTACAGGCTTGGAGTTCTGCTTCTGAACTTCGGTTGAAAGATGCGCCTGAGCAACCCACCCTACACCAAACCCCAACTCATCGGCTTTCTCAGCTTGGTCAAGGAAGTTAGCAAACATCTCACTCTCACTTGGTATATGTCCGGAGGTATCCGGAGTTTGCGAAATCGAGAAGAAGATGTCAAATTTCATACAAATCAATCCCTAAATGGATCGCATTCTGCCGCCATCGACTGCCAAAGATACACCTCGAATACCTCCACTGCTAGGTAAGCAGAGGAAGGTGACTGCCGCAGCGGTCTCTAATGGGTCGATTAGGCGTTGGATGGGTACAGAGTTCATCCAATTTTCTTGCACCTCTTCGACCGACTTTCCGGTTTTCTCGGATATAGAACTTGCAAGAGAGCCAAGTCGGTCAGTGTCAGTAAATCCAGGAAGTATGTTGTTGATGGTGATGCAGGGGTCTAATTCTCTCGATAATGACTTGGCCCAAGATGCCATAGCGCCCCTCAAAGTGTTCGAGAGTCCGATATTATCGATCGGTTCTCGGACTGAAGTTGAAATGATGTTCACGAAGCGACCATAACCCAATTCTGCCATTCTTGGGGCAAGGATTTGAGCAATTGAATGAGAGGCGTGAAGATGACGTGAAAATGGGCCTTCAAACTCATCTAATTTGTTCGCAAGAAGTGGCCCACCTGGAGGTCCTCCGGCATTATTGACCACTATCTCAACCATCCCTAGACCAATTACAGTCTCTCGCACAGCCTCGACATCCTCCAAATCGAGAATTAGGGTTTGATGGCCGGAGCCATGTAATTCATCTACTAATTCATCGAGTGCATCAGCACTTCGAGCACAGGCAATGACTCGAGCTCCTGCTCGGGCTAACATCTGAGCGGTAGCACGGCCTATGCCTGCACTAGCTCCACAAACCAATGCTGTTCTTCCAGCCAAGGCGTTTTCAGCAAAAGGAAATCCATCATTCAATATATCACTCATTTATTCAACCCCTAATCCACATAGTGTGCGTATTTTTCCTCTGCAAGTTTCTCATAAACAACCTGCAGGACATCCTCTGAAGCGTTCCTGAAAGTTGGATGTTCACTTTCTCCTTGTGGATGTCGCATCTCATCCCATCGCCCCTCTTCATATGCCATCAGGGCTTCCTTCATCAATACACCAGATAGAACTAATGTTTCGTAGCAAAGATCCTCATAGGTCATACCTCTCTTGACCGGAACTTCTCTCCTTAGTAATAAGTCTCCAGTGTCTATCCCATTATCGCAAAAGTGTGTAGAACTACCTACTGGGATGTCGTGATAAACACTCCAAGCCGGAGACGCTGAGCCACGACAATCAGGAAGCAGTCCTGGGTGTGAATTTACTACCCCATCTTTGGGTTGGTCGAGTATCTCACCACGAATAATTCTAGTTCCTCCAAAAACAATCAGGTCGAGATGTAAATCTGTAAGGTGTGGCATTACCTGTTCTGAATTATGAATCGGTACTTCGACGTGTGGTACGGCAAGTCCTTGATTTAATAAATCGGCTAACTGCGACTCAATTGTTGGAGCGATTGGATTTCCTTCTATCCTCTTGAGAAACTTCTCTCTTTCTTCATCTCCAATCGCTGAATCCTCGCTAATTACAATACTCGGAATGAATCCTTCTGAGACAATTTGACGCAACATTTCTCGCCCATAAGGGTGCTCCTTAAGGAGCAAATATGCGAATCGAGTCTTCACCCCCATTGTACTTTCCTCGTACTAGCGAAGGGGTCATTGATACCCGTTATTTTCGGTCGCATATATTCGCAAATTTCGAATCGTTTATTCTAGAATTTCAGCATCTATTTCTTGCTCGACGTTATTCTTTTTCTGGAGTTTAATACCTCCAAAACTTCTGATTCTAATCACCTGATAAATCAATAATAGAATACCTATAATCACCACCAATTCAACATGCGGAACTCCAATCTCTCCAGATTGTTTCTGCAATTCCCCATTATCATCGTCGGGCTCGTCTTCCGGATCTTCCTCATCGGCGGGTATTGGTTCTACAATTATCGTTCCAATCATTCCAAGATCTTCGTGAGGTTCACAGACATATTCGTAGGTTCCATTCTCACCAATCTTGAATGTGTAGCTATAGTCTACATTTCTCGAGGTTTCTCCAGAATCGAACAAACCATTGCTCTCCACCGCGTTATGGGCGAGTAATTCCCCACTCCAAAAGAAGCGTACAGTATCTCCTTCTTGCAGAGTAATTGTTTCAGGTGAAAAACGTAAGTTTGTACTGTCGACGCTAACAATTACCACTTCTCCCTCCTCTTGATTGGTAAGACTCCCTGTAGCCATGACATTACTCAGCAAAAATATGCAAGCAATACTAGCCATAATGGCTGATTTCACAAATTACGCTAACCCGATTTAACGTATTAACCGATGTTTAGTCAACATAGGGAATTGGCAGTTTCGATTAGGGGGTGACTCGAGAACGGTCCCGCGGGAACAAGACCACTTCTCGGACATTACCAGCCCCTGTGAGGATCATTAGCAGCCGTGCTACACCTAGCCCCCATCCTGCATGAGGTGGTGCACCATAACGGAATCCATCGGTGTAGAAAGTGAAGTCTGCTGGGTCCAAATCCATGTTTCTTAGATTCTGTTCCAATACATCGACACGATGTTCTCGCTGCCCTCCAGAGGTCATTTCATCACGGCCATAATTGAGATCGAATCCGCGGCTCAACTGACCACCAGTAGAGCCTTTTTCATTCTCATCATGGTATATGTAGAACGGCTTCATCGACATCGGCCATCGTGGCAGGAAGTGGAAGCCTGGGTATTCAGCAGCGATGATGTCACAGTGATGACTTTCGATATCATCACCCCATTCAATTTCTCCACCGCCTTTCTTTACGATTTCAATGGCATCACAGTATGGAATACGTGGGAATGGCAGTTCGGGAATTTCCACAGTCACCGGCTCTTGACCTTGACTTACTCTGTATTCATTGACAATATCGATGAGATGCCGGTCATTTGCGGCAACCTGACTCCAGATGTGGTGAATCATTCTCTCCTGAACTCCCATTACGTCTTCATCATTCATCCAAGCGCCTTCGATATCGAAGGAAATGAATTCGTTCAGGTGGCGGTATGTGTCGTGTTTTTCTGCACGAAAGGCAGGTCCGATTTCGAATACTCTTTCCAAGCCACCAAGAACTGCCAATTGCTTGTATAACTGAGGTGATTGGCTAAGGTAAGCCGGCGTATCGAAATACATCATTGGGAATAGATTGGTGCCACCCTCGCTGGCGCTAGCGATGATTTTTGGTGAATTAATTTCTTGGAATCCTTCGCCGATTAGATGGTCGCGGCCATATTGTAGTACACGGCTTCTGAGTTGGAACATTGCATTTACGTGTGCTCGACGAAGATCTAGGTGTCTGTTATCTAATCTAATATCCAATCCAACATTGACATCATCAGTAATTCCTACCGGTAACGGTGTTTCGGCAGTCGATAGTATGTCAGCCTCGGTTACATTAATCTCGTATTCAGGAGGTGGTGCCGGTTCTCCTTCTGGGACCTTCGGAGGTCGCTTTTGTGCCACGGTTCCAGTTACCTGTATTGTCGATTCACGCGAGGCTGATTGGACTGCAGTAAACGTATTTTCATCCATGTTGTCCTTTTTCAGAAATGCTTGAATATGTCCTGTGCCATCACGTAGCATTAGGAAAGCAATTGCACCTCGGCCTCGTACGGTTTCTGCATATCCGGCAACGGAGACTTGTTCTCCAATCATATCTGCTCCATTACTCACAACCTGTCCAATAGTGTGAGTACGGAAGGCGGTGGGATGCCAGTCGCTACTGTCGCGCATAGCTTTCCGTCAGGTCTTTAATTTATGAATCGAATCGAAAGTCAGTGTTGCTCCGTACTAATGCTTGAGTAGTCGATACCCTACACACCAGACATGAGCAACGACTCGATGTACTACCGGATGATGGGCAATACTGGAATTCAAGTTTCTGTTCTTTCCTATGGTTTCTGGGCAACCTATGGAGTCAAAGATAGGCTGACAGGAGATGCAGGAGTAAAGACTGCAAAGGAATTGATGCGAGTGGCCCGGGAAGCAGGAGTCAATTGTTTTGACCACGCGGAGGCCTATGGCAACCCAAACGGTGAAGCAGAGAGAATCTTTGGTTTAGCACTGAAAGAATTACAGTCAGAAGACGCAGAACTTTGGAGACGCTCAGAATTAGTAATTACTACGAAGATTTTTTGGGGTGGTTCTGGAGTAAACGAATCTGGACTTTCTATCAAACACTGTCGCGAAGGAATGGACAAGTGTTTGGAAAGGTTACAATTAGATTATGTCGACATGGTATTCTGCCACAGACCTGATCCTTTCACACCTACTGCCACAGTTGTTAGAGCTATGACTGATATTGTTCGTTCCGGTAGATCAACAGCTTGGGGTACAAGTGAATGGTCAGCACAACAAATTACTGAAGCATATTGGATTGCAAAGAGTGAAGGTCTGGAACCTCCACAATTCGAACAGCCTCAATATAATATGCTACATAGACAGAGGTTCGAAGAGGAATACTTCCCTCTTTACAACCCTCCATATTCGATTGGGACAACAATTTGGAGTCCACTTAGGTCTGGGTTCCTAACTGGAAAATATCTCGAGGGGATACCTGAAGATTCACGGCCTACTCAGGAAGGATACGACTGGATGCTACAGGATTTAGAGGAAAGAAGGGCCCGTGGCGAGTTCGAGATAGTAGCTAATCTAGTCGATTTTGCTAATAACAAAGGTTGCACCCCAGCGCAACTTGCTCTCGCTTGGTGTTTGAAGAATCCAAATGTTTCGACTATACTCTTAGGTGCCACTACAGAAGATCAACTAAGAGATAATTTGGGGAGTATCGAAGTTGCACTTTCAATGAGCGATGATGAGATGAACTCTATTGAGGAAATTCTAGGGAACAAACCGGCTGATTGGATAGGCCCGGGCGGAGACGGAAACCGTCAATTAAAGACACTTTAGATTCTGATTATTCCTCTTCGATAGTGGCAATTTTCGCCGCTATTAACAAAAATGCGGTGTGCCCCATTGGCTGATTACCCGGCCGCACACCGCCCCTGCCGGCTTTTGCCCATCGTCTTTCGATTATTTCACCAGCAAATTCTACGACAAGACCTTCTTCTTCTAACTTATTCCAAGATTTTTCTAACTGAGCAGTGGTAGGGCAATAGCACGCAATTCTCCCTCCAATTCTGAGTGTTTGAGAAAGTTCGGACACAACCATCCAAGGTTCTGCGATATCAAGTATTACAGCGTCTAGCTCACCACATATTGCAACAACTTCGGAAGCCGCATTTTGCAAATCCATTTCCAATAAATTCCAAGAAGGAAATCCAGCCGAAAACTCAGCCATTCTTTCCATATTCCCACGGCCTACTTCAGCATGTTCTGGTCGGTTTTCAACAGAGATTAAACACCCCTCTGAGCCCATTACATTTGCAAGATTCATTGCAAGACCTGCAGAGCCATGACCTCCTTCCAATACACGGCTTCCGGTGCCGATTCCCATCCATGAAATCAGAAATCCAGAATCCTTGATCCCAATTGTTTGCGCCCTTCTATTCATGTTCCGACGAGCCTCCGGTAGAGCGGCTTCTACTATGGTCAAAGATTTCTGGCCAACAGTGATTCTATCTCCTAATGAAAACCCATCCAGAAGTGTCGAAGGATCGAACCTCCCAAGCCCCTTAATTTTGACTTCACCGGGAATATTGTTGACGAGATATGCTCTCCCATCGTCCTCTCTTAGAGCCACCCAATTTGGGACTTCAGTTGTCGCCTCAGTGCCTGACATCACTAATCCTTGTAACGGTCATTTAATTCAATACCTTCGATTATTCATTCCGCTAAAAATTCTCTTTCTACGACCCCTAAAGGGTCGTTTTTGGCTTGAGGCATTAGTGAGTTATGTATAAAGGAACAAGATTAGACCAATTGTGTATGGGTTCAGTCATTCGCTTGCAGAAAATCTCATGTCTGACAATGATGTTACTCATTCTGACAATGTCGGCAATGGGCTATTTCATGATCGAGCAAGAGACTGCAGAGAAGCAAGAATTGCAGGCAAAAGAAATGCCTAGATTTGCAGTTAGCCCGGGCCATACTGTCTTTGGCGAATATGTCGGTGCTCATTGGTGCGGCCCCTGTATGGGAAGTGCTTCCCCTTCACTTGTTAACTTGAAAAATAGCAATAGTGAAGATTTCACCTACATTTCATTCTTTGAGGGAGCCTCTACTGGTTGGCCTTCCGATGGACCTGTAAATAGGCAGAATCACATTATGGCATCATCCAGTGGTTACCCAACCTACGCTTTCGCTGACGAGAACTCAGGCTCCTGCTACAAGGTAGGCTCGGCCGGGTCAAATTACTACGATGCAGACTTTAGCGCAGGAGGTTGTATGCATGCCGACGCTAGTGATTTCAGTATGGAACTAGGTATTGCTCTGGATTCAACCGGAGATATGGTAACTACAACCCTGGACATAACTTATCTTGGTGCTAATGACATTACGGTGTATGTATACGGAGCCGTAACCGAGAAAATTGGAGCTGAGGCATATGACGATGGAAGTAGGCCTCATCATGTATTCCGAGAATGGTTGCTTTCTGCTGATAACGATTTCACAGAGGTGAATTTGATACCGAATCAGGTCGAGACATTAACTTGGGATAAACCGCTAGATACAGTACGTTCTGTTGGTGGAAATACTCAGTGGGACAATTTCTGGCCAGTATTCGCCTTGATGGATGGAGACTATTCAACCTACAATGAGGTCTATGCTGCTATCGACCTAGATATGGGTCCTTTAATCGATATTGGAATAGTTGACTTTGAGACTCAAAATTCAAATGCTAACAACGGCTTCGTTTCAGGCGACATACTTGATCTTGATGTGAACATCGCGAATAATGGAGCCGAGGCATATAGTGACGGAGGTAGCATCGATATCTATCATCTATCGGGTGGCGAGGAGATTCATTTAGGTGGTATTTCAATCAACCAACTTGCAGTCGGCGGAACTCAATCATATTCAATCATGTTCGACACTAGCGATATCACTCTAGAACCATCAGGTACATCCTCATTCAGAGCGCGCGTTTCCGGAATGGTTGGTGATCGCGTTCCTTCCAATGACTACCAAGATGGCATAGCTCTTCACGACATGCCTCCAGTGCCCAATCGCCCGGTTGCAGTTGCAGAATCGAGCGTAGAGCGAGGTACACCAATACAGTTCGAATCTTCAGCTCTAGCAAATGATTTAGTCGACGATATGTCAACTATGAGCGCCGATTTGCACTACAGCGTGCATGGCACGGATACTTGGGAAGATGCTTGGATCACTGCAATCGATATGGTAGGGAGTGGTGGTAATTCTCGCTACATTCATACAATTACTCCACCAATGACTTCTGAATCTGGACCATACGATATACGTATGCAATGGACGGATTCTGGTGGTCAAAAATCAGATTGGGAAATTACCGAAAATGCATTTGAATTGAGAAATGCATTACCTAGAATCTTAGGGCCTGGAGACGATGGCTATGGAGGAATTCCAACCGTCAAGGTCGACACCGTAGAAACCGTCTCGATAGTGGGATTGGTTAGTGATGCGGAAACTCCACACGGTGAACTAAATATCGACTCGAATGCTCACCAATTCGTATCATTTGACCCCGAGACACTCGAAATTAGTGTGCTATTTGACCAAATTTCCTATGACAGTATAGGAAATTCAATTTCTCAGGGGATATTCATCACAGTCGGAGATGGAGAAGACATCAATTCTGGAACTTTGATGTTCAACGTCATAGAGAATGGTCAGCCTCGCTGGAGTGGAATTCCAACACAATCATTCAATGAAGGTGGCTCCTCTAGCTTAGTGCTTACCGAATACGTCAGCGATACTGATGATAATGGAAATTCCGTACCCGCAAATACCCTTTCTCTATCTGTTGTCAGCATCAGTGATAGCACCTTATTGTCTGCCGAAATTTACGATCAGACCCTCAATGTCGCTGCACTTGATGATGATAATTTCGGTATGGCCGAAATCATAGTTAGAGCCTCCGACGGAGTCAAAGAATCAGATACCGTGATTATTTTCTATGTCAATAACATTAACGACGCTCCTATAATTGATCTGGGGGAATATTCCAATCCAATCCTCCAGACCGATGACAGATTAACGTTCAACGTCATAGATTTGATATCCGATGTGGACGATTCTGCAGATGATATATGGATTACAGTAACTACATTTGTTCCTGGGGCAGTGCAATTCAATCCAATTTCTGGACTTGCCACGATGAGTTGGGAAGATGCTGGCGAGGAGATGGT
>Ga0208277_1000499_pt1 | contig 23030 bp, 12 predicted proteins | sample ETNtaG_5_FD_185782 | JGI IMG/M metagenome (GOLD analysis project Ga0208277, IMG submission 185782) | Marine microbial and viral communities from oxygen minimum zone, Eastern Pacific Ocean - ETNP201406SV205 (SPAdes) (version 2) | ecosystem: Environmental > Aquatic > Marine > Oceanic ...
CACCTCGGACGCTTGAAGGAAAAACAAGAACGCTACGAGCGCGTGGTGGTCTCTTCCGAACCCCATGAGCATCTCAAGCGCTATTGCAGAGTCCTCAAACCGACGGAGCAAGAGACCTGGAAGGATTACACGGTGTTCAAGACCGTTTCTTGGTTGGGTTCGGGCGCTCCAATGGAAACGCCTGACGGATGGCTGGTGTTGGGTTCATCACCTGACGAGGCACTCATCCTCCCGGAACGAACCATCGATTGGTTCACCCACAACCGAAGGACACTGGAGGTGGTATGTTCGGTCATCGAGGCGATGAAGGCCGGCCGTTGGCCCTCCAACGTGGCGTTTAATGAACTGGAAAAGGCATTGAAACCTCTCGAGGCTCTTCCAGAAACCATGGGTCTGCTCGGTGATGCATCACAAATCGAAGAAGTGGCTCGTATCAAAGACGAGTTGTGGAAGACGGTCAAGCAACTCGAAGAAGACGTCAATCAGCAGGTTGAACAAGCCATGAACGATGCTAAAATGGCGCTTTCCGGTGCCGAACTGCTCGAAGCCTTAGCGGATGGGACATCGTTCCAACGAAAACTCAGGGACGCCACGGGCCATGTCATTCAGGAAGCGATGCAACAGGCACGTGAACACCTCGCTGCCTTCCTTGAACCGGCTCACCTTCGATGTCCGTTTGATGTGTTCACCGACGCTTGGCCGGCAAAGATTGACCGACGAACCATCGACGGTATTGATGCGGCTCTTGAATCCAAATTGAAAGCGGAGAAGACCGATCATCTCGTGAATCTTGCCCGCCAACTCGGCCCGATGAAATCTCATTGCGAACAGGCCGTGAGTCGGCTCATCGAAGTTGACCAATGGTTGTCCATCGCCAGGTGGGCCCGCCATGACCGTTGTGTCATGCCGGAACTTGTTGACCACGGTCTTTGGTTGGACGAAGGACGGCATATTTTGCTCGATGTCGACCCTGACCCCGTCACCTACGGTCTCGGTTCGGCGGCCATCAAGGGTGACCAGCAATCCCTTGCTTTGCTTACAGGGGCGAACTCGGGTGGAAAAACCACGCTCTTGGAATGCATGGCCTATGCGTGCATCCTCGCTCACATGGGTCTGCCCGTTCCGGCAAAACATGCCCGTGTCGGTAAGGTCGATGCCCTCCATATTTTGGCCAAGGCAGGGGGCACTCAAAGCGCCGGGGCGCTCGAACAAACCCTTGTTGAATTGGCCACGGTCGTCAGCGACCCTACGCCCAAATTGATTCTGGCTGACGAGCTTGAAGCCATCACTGAACCCGGTGCCGGTGCTCGAATTATTGCCGGTATGTTGTTGGCTGCGGAAGCGCAACCCGACACCTCCATGCTGTTGGTCACCCACCTTGCTCCAGCGATTCTTGCATCAACGGGACGGGATGATTTGCGGGTTGATGGCATTGAGGCAAGCGGTCTTGGTCCAGATTTGGAGTTGCTCGTGGACCGCACTCCGAAGCGTAATCACCTCGCTCGTTCAACCCCTGAACTCATCGTCAAACGATTGGTTGAGAAGAGTTCGGGGACAGCCAAGGCCCTGTTTGGTGATATCCTCGAGATGTTTGCCGATGTCGATTGATCAGACGGGCATTTCCAACTCGACTGCGAAGAGCGGGTCGGGGTCGGTTGAGTCGTGGTAGGCCACCACCACTCCGCCATCGTTGAGAATACCAAGCGATGCAAAGTCAAAGCGGATATCGTTGCCAGCCCCAGAGGTGGAATCAAGGTCACCTTGTCCAATGTAGGTCAGCGTGTCCGGGGACATGTCTTCCGAGTATCCCCGGACATGGTAGACCGTGTCCACATCGGGACCTTCCGTGGATTGATAGCGGACGTTGAGGACAAACAAATCCAATTCGCCATTCGCTTGAAATTCCCATTCTTCGATTTGGGAGGCGGTCGTATCGAGACCATAGGTGTAGTTTGACCAGGTGTTGGCTCCATCGGTTGAAAGGTAATGCGTGAAACTCGTTCCGCTGTTCACCACACAGTGAATGCTTCCTTTGCGATCGATTTGGCAATATTCTGAGGGAAACTGGACCTCTAATTCATTCCACGAAAGGGTGGTGTCCATGTACGCAGCGTTGCCGTTGTTGTAGTAGGATGGGAAAATGAGTCCACCGCTTGGGAGAGGGAAAGCCCGCATTTCCTTGTGGGGCTTGTTCACGTCCCAGTAGGCAGGGAGATCGGCGCCGGTGAAATCCAAGTCGAGTTCAATCGAAGGGTCGCCACCGTCTCGGTCCGGGAACTGGAAGGGGTAGTAGTTGAGTCCATCCACGCTGATTTGGCCTCCAGCGTTTTGAGTTTGGTGCCAAAAATTGGAGACCACGATGCTTGCCCATTCTCCGTTTCCAATCGAGGAACTGATGGGTCCAATCACTTCAACTTGCCATGAGCGGTCGTAAAACGGTTCTGTGATACGGTTGTAACACCACTTCCATTCTCCTTCAGATTCGTCGTATAAAATGGCATAGAACTTGTCGAGTTTGAGATCGCCTCCAACGTAGGGGAACCACGACATGGAGATGATGTCGCCATTGGTCGCTTGGACGATGCTTCCTTCTCCAAGCCCCTCTTGCCCAGGGTTTGTAGGCACGAAGGTGCGGCATTGGGCATCGGGAATGGCAGGAGGGATGTAGGTGTCCCAGAGGTGCCCTCGGTCGGTGGAAAAGACCGGGTACTCGCCACCGATGTTCAGAATTTGGCCGTCAATGTCGGTCGCCAGATAATGTTCACAACAATTTCCTCCGTACGAGGCATCAAACACAGCCCACGTGGTGTTGGTGGTTTGATTGGTTCGCAAATCCACGGTATGGAACATACGCTCGACTTCATGCGGTTGAGCGTCAATGCGGGAATAGGAGTCGAAGAGCGGAGGCTCTGCTTCGACCGGAACCGTGCCGCTGCCGTCGCCAAAGCAACCCGCGAGCAGCATGGACATGACCATCGCCATCACCACAGGGGTTCTGCGCATGGTGGACCCTCGCTCCGGCGTGATTTGAAGCCGTCGCTTTGGTGCGAAGGATGCATCATTCGCAGTTGTTCATGTACGATTGACGTGTTTTCGAAGGCGGCGTAAAGCCACATCGGTGTGGCTACCCATCCACGTCAAATCTTCTCCATCGATGAAATGGATGCTTGGAGGCTTGTCCGTTATCCCTTGGAAAGCAGCCTCTATCGCTTCACCTTCTTCGGTTGTAAATTCATGAGGTTCACTGGAAAGGAAGATGTCCGTTATGCCGTGTTCAGCCATGATTTGCGGAGATACTTCTGGGTAACCTGTTCCATTCGGTTCAATGTTGGGGACCTCATAGCCCAAGCATGTCAACATGTTTCCTGCATAGGTGGTGCCGTTCGCCGCCATCAGAGGTTTGTGCCAAATCAACGGAAGCGCCCTACGCATTTGCCTTTCAGGTGCCTCGGCGAGGGCCGATTCAATCGAGCATGCCAATGATTCAGCAACCTTGGAACACTGGACCGCTTCCCCCAACGCTCGTAGCATACTGGGAACATCCCTTGGATGACGAACATCGCACACAAACGTGGCGTAGCCTTGCTCTAAACACCATTCATAGACCGCTTTTGGATTTTCATCCTTGTCCATAACAACAAGGTCCGGTTGCGCCGCTTCAATTTTTGACAAGGTGGGTGTTTTGGTCCCGCCCACAACTGGAACATCGTTGACAGAAGCAGCGGGATGGATGCACCAAGGTGTTCGTCCAACGATGCTTGTTGCGTCAAGGCCGAAGTCAAAAAGGGTCAATGTCAAACTGGGCACAAGGGATACGATCCTCATTCGTCGCCCTCAGTTCACGGTGAAATGGACGATGGTTCCGTCGACTTCAAACTGCTCGGCATCGCTTGGTGCTTGGTCGTTTGAACCGTGGAAAACACAGCCAGCAGCTCGTGTTTCGGTGGCGACCCATTGTTCATCGGTCGGCATCATTTCAGGGGCATTGCTCAGCCAAATTTCCAAATCGATGCTTGCTTCGATGGCCAAGTCCAGGTCCTTCCGTTTGGCTTGTACGCGACGAACAATATCACGAGCCATCCCCTTCGAGAGCAGGGCAGGTGTGTCATTCATGTCCAAAACAAGGCTGACATGCAGGCTTTCTCCTTCGGCTTCCACGGTCTGAGCAGCAAATCCTTCTCGCTCGACACGCTTCACTTCAACATCGGATGCCTCGACCATGACGCCAAGCACATCGGCTCCTCCGTCGTTGATGGCAGCGAGGAGACTTTCCGGGTCTTCGGCTGACCGAATCGCTTGTGCGACGTTGTTGACCTCTGAGCGAGCCTTCGGGGCGAGGGCCCTGAAGTTGGGGGCGAGTTCAATGCGCTGGAAACGGTCAAGGTCGTTTTCGACACGAATCGCTTCAACGTTCAATTCCTCTGCGAGCAGGTCGTGAAATTGACTGAGGTCGGGGCCGGCGACAATCCATCCTTGGGCGCAAGGAAGGCGCTGACGACGACCGCCGTCAATTCGAATACGACGGCCTGCTTCAGCGAGCTCTCGCACGAGCGCCATCGTTTGTTCGAGGGCAAGGTCCTGTGGCGGAAGCTCAGCGGTGGCTTGAGCAGCTTCTTCGTCCCAAGCATCGGCGGTGGCTCCCTCGAGCGTACCGGGGATGCCGAGTGGCCAGTTGGCGGTGTGAACGCTTGTTCCCGTTAGGTTTCGGTGAATGTGGTCCACCATGAACGGTGAGACGGGTGCCACCAATCGGCAAACGGTTTCCAGTACTTCATGGAGGGTGTGCTGACAGGCCAGTTTGTCGTGGCTGTCGGCCTCGTCCCACAGGCGTCGTCGGCTACGTCGTACATACCAGTTTGAGACATCGTTTACGATGAAGTCTTCAAGGTCCCTGCAGGCTTTGTGGAATTGCCAATTGGTGAAGTTTTCATGGTATTCTGCGGCCACCGTGTGAAGACGAGAAAGAATCCAGCGGTCAAGCGCACTGCGTTTTCCAACCTCAACGGTTTGGGCTTCGGGGTCAAAGCCATCAAGCGCCGCATAATCTGCATGGAATTTGTAGACGTTCCACATCGTCAGGAACATCTTCGCATAGGTCTCACGAACACCGTTTGGGTCGAACTTCATAGGGTTCCATGGTGCGCCAGCCGTGACCATGTACCAACGGGTCGCATCTGCCCCTTCTCGGTTGAAATGGTCCCACGGGTCAACGATGTTGCCACGGGATTTTGACATCTTTTTGCCTTCTGCATCCAAGATCAATCCAAGCGAAAGGCAGCGCTTGTAGGCCATGTTGTCAAACACCGTGGCCGAAACAGCCAGCAAGGTGTAGAACCAACCGCGCGTTTGGTCCACCCCCTCGCAGATGTAATCGACGGGGAAAGAGGCATTGAAGGTTGATTCGTTGTCAAAGGGATGATGCCACTGAGCGAAGGGGGCGCAACCCGAATCAAACCAGCAGTCCATGACAAACGGTTCACGTTTCATCGGCTGTCCTGAATCGGAAAGCAGCGTGTAGCCGTCAACTACAGGGCGATGAAGGTCCACATCGTCGGGGCAGTCTGGGTTTTCAATACCGGCCGCCACCGCTTTGGCGACTTCGTCTTGGAGTTCTTGAATCGACCCAACGCACTTCATTTCACCGCTCTCGCTCCGCCATACAGGCAGAGGTGTGCCCCAGTACCGTTCTCTGGAGATGGCCCAATCCTTCACGTTGCGAAGCCATTCACCAAACCGTCCTTCACCCACCCAATCCGGGGCCCATTCGACTTGGTCGTTGAATTTGAGGAGGTTTTCCTTGACGGCCGTCATGCGGACAAACCAGGAATCCATGGCGTAGTAGAGGAGTGGGTGGTCGGTGCGCCAGCAATGCGGGTAGTCGTGGAGGTAGGCTTTCTCACGGTACAATAAGCCGCTTTGAGGGCCTGTTCCGTTGCTTCCACCGGGTGAGGAAAGAAGGGAGATGATGGCCTCATCGCACGACTTCACGTACTTGCCATCAAGGTCCGGATGCGTACCGGCCACGAAGGCCCCATCCATGCCCACCGTGTGGTGAGCAGGAAGGCCCGCTTCCATTCCGAGGTTGTAATCGTCTTCACCGTACATGACGGCGGTGTGGACCACACCGGTTCCGTCGGTGGTGGTGACCCAATCGGCTGCGAGAACCGTCCAGGCCGTGGTTGAATCGCCACGTGGGACGGCTTCGGGGAACAAGGGTTCGTAGGCTCGCCCAACCAAAGATGAGCCTTGGAATTCTTCGATGATGTCGACGTGATGGCGCAATACTTCCTTCATCAGGTCCTTGGCGAGAATGACCTCTTCACCAACATCTGCGCCGCCCGCTCCGGTCCACGCCTCACCTGCGGCCTCTTTGATGCGGCAACGAACGTAGGTGACCTCGGGTCCAACCGCCAGGCCGACGTTTCCGGGAAGCGTCCACGGCGTGGTCGTCCAAGCGAGAATGGAGGCGTTGTCGTCGCTCAATTTGAATTTCACATAGACCGATGGTTCCTCGACTTCTTTGTAGCCAAGCGCTACTTCGTGACTGGAGTAGGATGTGCCGGTTTGCGGACAGTAAGGGAGGACCTTGTGGCCACGGTAGAGAAGTCCTTTGTCGAACATTTGTTTCAATGCCCACCAAGCGGATTCCACGTAATCGTTGTGCAAGGTGACGTAGGGGTTGTCAAGGTCAACCCAGTAGGCCATGCGTTCGGTCATCTCGCGCCAGGCGGCTTCGTAGGTCCAAACGGATTCTCGACAAGCTTGGTTAAATTCCGCCATTCCAAATTTTTCAATGGCTTCGTTGCTCATCAAATCCAACCGCTTCTGGACTTCGATTTCCACCGGCAGACCGTGAGTGTCCCAGCCGCCCTTTCGCTCGACGAGGAAGCCTTCCATCGCCTTCCAGCGACAGACGAGGTCTTTGAAGGTTCGAGCGACGACATGGTGGATCCCAGGCTTGCCGTTGGCCGTTGGAGGGCCTTCAAGGAAAATGAATGGGGCGTTTTTTCGGCGCTGGTCAATGGAGGATTGGAAGGTGTTTTCTTCCATCCATTGTTCCAAGAGCGCCGTTTCCAAACGCACGGCGTTCAGTTCACCTGCCGATGAAGGTTGAGCCATGGTCCACCGACCGAGGTCGCGGTTTTGAACACTACTCCGCATTTTGTTCATTTTGAATCGTCTGCCCTCCATCTTGGTTTTCTCACATCTTTCTTCAACAATTCCTAAAGAGGAGGGTAGGAAATTGGGCAGGGGTTTCCTTCAAGTCCTTGGAAGGGCACCATGGTTCATGGCGGGTAGGCTTGCCCATGCACAGGCTGTTGGCTTGGTGGTCCTCTTTCTCCTCGGTTCGTGGGGGAGTGTGGTTGAACCCGCTCGTCATGTGTCCGAGGTTCTTGAGCATGAAAACGACGTGCTGAGGGCTGGGCCGGGCGATGAAATGAACCTCACGCTCACCACGAATCCCAACACCCAGTTCAAGTTGGATTTGCCAGATGGCGAACCTTTGGTCAGTGCCGAACTGAACTTTTCGCCTCGAATCTTACCGACTCAATCCGGATTTGTCTGGGACAGCGCCAGCGATTGGAATCACCCCGATGCGTTGTCCAACGGTTCAAGCGTTTCCGCTGATAGCGGAGCTCTTACCGGTTCATCTCCCGGGATTTTGTGGGATTTCAACACCAATAACCAGGGTTGGACCTTCTCAAATTCCTACACGGCCCGAGTCACGTCTCCTGCTTGTGGATACAACGGTTCTTCGGGCGGTTCCCTTCGTACGTATGCTGGCTCAACCTACGGGACCTCGCCGGTTGTCAACCTGGCTGGAGGTGCCAATGTTCCCTTCCATGCTTGGGTTCACGAAGGTCGGTCCGGCTGCGGTGAAACACCCGACTCCGGAGAGAACCTTCAGTTCCAATACAAGGCGGCTTCAGGGGGTTGGACCGTGTTTCAAACCTTCAGTGGCGGCGGTGCTCAAACTTCAAATTCCCAATTCATGACCGTGCTTCCGGCAGCAGCACTCCATGCCAATTCTCAATTCAGGATTCATCAAACCAGCGGCAGCAGCACCTGTTGCGATTATTGGTTTGTCGACGACATCCACCTCGCAACGCCTCCTGAGTCCAACTGGACCAGTCCAACCTTGGGTCATAAAGCCGGAACAAGCCAACTCTTGGCCGCCGACACCTACGCTCCAGTCTACATCGACGCCGTGGTACCTTCTGGCGCCTTCCTCAACTGGTCCATTCTCAACACGGCCGGCGAGGTCATTCCCGGTATGTACGGTTCCAATGACCATGTGATACCGCTCAATCTTCTCGACCACACCATGGTTGACCAGTTCCGCCTTCACTTTGAGTTCAAAGGCAGCGGCAACGGGATGCCCGAAGTGTATTCCATGACCGGTGATGGGGCCTTTCATGAATCGTTTAGGACCAACCCTCTCGACCGCGGATGGAGCATGAACAACGCCGCGTATTTCCAACCGCTCGGCACCGTGGCAGGTCCAGAACTCAATTCGACCCTGACCTCTCCTTGGATGCTGGCCAACGCCCCTCTGTACGATGCAAAATTGGACGGCGAGATCACCAACGGACAGATGCAAGTTCGCTTCCACCCAGAGGACCCTTGGATGAACGTCACCCTGCCCTACACGCCGACCACCAACCAAGCCACGGTTGGGCTGCAGGCCCGTGTGGTTGGAATTTCTCCTGCTGATGGAAACGTGAGCAATTACACCGGTTGGAACGCTGAATCTCTTCGCATGGAGATGTACGGCGGGCAACATCCCGCTCGACCAATGTTGGATTTCAACCTTGATGACCGCTACGAATGGGGTGGAGCCGATTCACGTGTTGGCACGTGGGGATGGCAAGACCGATTTGTTAACGCAGAGGAGCGCATAGAACTCTCGCTCAGTTCAGGTGCTCCGTCCGATGCGAGGTTGTTGGTGCCACAACATGATTTGACGTCGTTCGGCTTTAGTTATGCGGCCGAGGCAGGTACCGTGCTGGAAATCGCTCTCTTCGTCCAGAACACATTGATCGCCAACCGAACAACGAACGATACCACGGCTGGCCTTTTCCATCTCACTGGAGATGAACTGGCTGACTTCATACAGGCTTTGAGCAATACTGCAAACTCGATTGATGTCCTCGGAACTGACTTCACTCAAGTACGCATTGAGGTGTCGGGGAGCGGTGTAACTGTTCTTGGTGGGCTTCGAGCATCCTACAATGCCAGCCATAACGTGGTGGCTGATGCTTCCTCCTCTTTCGTGATGGGCGTGAACGAAGCCCGAACAACGGTCCCAAACATCGCCGGAATGCAATCGGTCCCTCTGCCCTTCATGGCGGAGGAACGTGGTGGTTTGACCGTTGAAGTGGTGAACCTCCAAACCTCGAGCACCGTGCGCCTCCAAGGCGGCGGCATGACTGACCCCAAACCCGTTCTCACCTCTTCCAAGGAATGGCAAACCATCAGCACGGAATACCAGGTCATCGGCGGCAGCATCACCCACCACCGGTTGGACGTGTTCAGTAAAACCAACCAAGCGACATTGTTGTTCCCTTCAGGGGGCGGTGCACCCGCAGGACTTGGCGTCTCGGATTTGATTGAACTTCACCCAACTGACTCGATTCAAATTAGCGAGGATGGCACCAACGTTCTCACCAACATAACCTTCCGTTTGCGGCCCATGTGGGATGATGAACAACAGCTGACCGTCACCTCTCGGTTGGTTATGCAGAGCGGAGTTATCTCCATTCCATTCTCCCACACGTGGGGCAGTGGTCCGTATCAAGGCTACGAGAACGACCTCGAGGTGAAATCCGTCTCCTTCTACGAGGACGATGTCATCATGCCGAGCAGCCGCCTTTACCTCCGTGGAGGTGAATCCATGAATGTCTCCGTCCGAGTTGGGTATGAAGGCTTGAGTGACCTCCGTGGATTCGTTGACGGTGATGCTGAACTGACTTTGTACCGGGATGGAACACCGGTTCGAAACACCACTTCAGTTGACGGGGCGTATTGGAATTTCACTGAGACCATCCCGTTCACGTATGGCGATGTCATGTGGGAAGTCAGCCTTGTTTCGTTGAACGGTTCAGACATCGTTGAACCAGGGGCGTTGAGTCGCACGTTCACGGTTGACTCTGTCAAGCCACGTGTGGTCGCTTCCTCCCTCTACCGCTACGACCACCGCACTCCGAGTCCAACGCAGGTGATGCAAGTCACCATCACGGACCAGCCTGTCCTTCCAAGCGCCATGTCGGCCATGGTTTGGAAAGAATGGATTGACGATACCAACCTCAACGGTTGGCCAGATGAAGGTGAATTCCATTCCATGCCCATGCTCCTGCCCAGCGATTTGACACAGCTCACGGGTGTCTACACCTTGATGATCGACGACACCGCTGGCAGCCTCGGACAGAAAGTAGCGGTCTACCTCGATGGAACCGACCCCTCTGGTTATCCCATTCAAGACGGCGGCAGCGCCGAACAGGGTGAACAACTGTTCATCTATCAACTGGCAGTTGACGGGGCTCCTGAACTCGCACCCGACGCCTTTGCTTGGGCAGATGGACGAAAAGCTTGGCTTCATCCCGGACAACCCTACGAACTCAATGTGCAAATCAGTGAACCAAACGGCGGTTCTGATTTGTCAACGGTTGAAGTCATGCTGGCCAGCAACCAAGGCAGCGATGCCATGAGCATCCAATGGTCCTTTGAGACTGGAGCATGCACCACGACCTCAGCACACGTCTTCATCGATCAGTGCACCATGCTTGGGTCCAACGGCATCGCCGACCCGTATGAAAACGACTTGGTCCTCAACATCCAATTGCATCTTGGATGGAACACCCCCGATTTGGGTGATAACCGTCGAGAGCCAGCCATTTTGGTGGTCGACCGTGCCGGTCAAGAAGAAACTCGAAACTTCCCTGAACATCGATGGCGCTTTTCCGCAGGATTGACCATACCCGAAGAGAGCGTTAACCTGCATTTGACTCGCGGTTCCTTCCTTGGTGATGGCGCAAGAGTCACCCCTCTGACACCGATGGAACTCTCTGGAGGCCTTGTCTTCGCAGAAACCACAACCGTTCCTGATTTTGATTGCCAAGTTGACATCTTTTTCGGCGGCCAAACCTACAGCGTGATGGCCCTAGAGGGCATTTGGTCCAAAGCCATCACGGCACCAGCCACCTCCGGTTCGTTGCCGATGACATGGAGCGTCGCTTGCCTTGAGGGACAGGGTGTTGATTTAACCGACCAAGCAACATCGGTGAAGTGGATTGTTGTTGACGGCACAGGCCCTGAACCCCAAGAGGTTCTCTCGCCACGTCCTCGTGCCATCTTGGGTGGTGAAAATCATGAGGTTCGCGTTTTAGTTCAAGAACTGGGAGGTCTTGACATGGCCTCTCTTGAGTTGGTTTGGCAAGTTGAGGACTTTGAAACCGGCGATGTCATACGCTCTGGGCGAGAGCCACTCCTTCTGGATGGTCAAGAGATCGATGGCTTGAGTTTGGAGTTGTATGGAGAAATGAACCTCAGCGAAATCACCAACGAGATGCTCATCGACCGCATGGAAGTCAAGATCAGCATCGCTGGCCGAGACCTTGCTGGAAACGCGGTCACCGGACTTGGTGGCAACACCAACAATCCTTTCTTGGCCACCTGGAACATGGAATGGCTTCAACCCGAATTCACTGTTTCTCCGTCTGCAATGACCTACTCTCGCTTGTTGATGGACGTGGGTGATACGACTTCCATCCAGTTGGAAGTGGAAAACATCGGCACTCTCCAAGGGGAAACCGGTGTCTCCTTTGAGACGGTCATGGCAGACGGACAGCGTGTGCTCATACAACGAACAACCGTCTCGGCCGAAGCAGGTTCCATCGGTCTCGTCGCTGTGGATTGGGGCCCTGAAATGGCTGGCATCCAATACGTCGAAGCAACCTTGGACAATGGTGCGACTGTGAGCGGTCCAACCATCGAAGTTCGAGTGGCTGAAGAACCAACTTTCTCACAGAAGTTGTTCGGTGATGTGAACCCAATCATCGGTAGTATCACCGGTGTGCTGCTCATCGCCGTAGTCATCTCTTTGCTGGCTTGGATGCGACGCATGACTGTCAACCAAGGTTCACGTTCCGATTATGACTGGGATGAGTACTCCTCTGAGTTTGAAGACGATTACGAAGACGATTATGACGAGATGCCAAGCACACACGTGGCGTCCACCGCTGTGGCGTCGGTTGCGGCTACCACAGAGACCGCCGAGGAAGAAACCGATTGGGTGATGGGCTCGGATGGCTATTGGTGGTACCATGACAAAGAAGCCAATGAATGGTGGTACAAAGACGCCAACGGGGACATTGTGAAACATCCTTGAGATTGTTCGGGGTGGGTGAATGAGTAAGATTGCGCTCCTCCAATTTGACCCAACCGTGGGTGATTTGGAGCAAAATTGCCGCCGCCTTTCCGACTTGGCACAACTCGCAGAAAAGGAGGGTGCAGCGGTTGGTGTTTCAACCGAACTGGCGGTGTGCGGCTACCCTCCAAGGGACTTGCTGATGGAGCGGGATTTTGTTGAACGTTCGATGGAGGCGGCTCTGAAGGTTTCAACCACGCTGCCAGTGCTCATCGGCACCCCCATTCCTGCTGATGATGACCGTACGCTTCCGACCAACGGCGTGGTCAGGTCAGGGCCTGAGTTCACCAGCATCACCAACGATGAACAAAGCCGAATCGTTGCCGAAAAGCAGTTGTTACCAACCTACGATGTCTTCGATGAAGCTCGTTATTTTGCCGCAAAAAACCGTTCTGGCTTGGCCCGCTCCTTTGGAGGATTCACCCTAGGCGTGACGGTCTGTGAGGACGCTTGGCAATCAGCGGGTATGACGCCTTCGGCTTACACGCAAGACCCCATTGAACACATCGCTGAATGGTGCAGACAGGGCGTTGATCTCCACGCTACCGTGAACCTCTCGGCCTCTCCTTTCCACACGGAGAAATTCACCACGAGGCTTGCCGTCGCTCGCCATGCAGCCTCGGTGTTGGGCCATCCCTTTCTTCTCGCCAACCAAGTTGGGGGGAACGATGACCTCCTGTTTGACGGTCGCAGCCTTGTTGTTTGGCCCGATGGACGAGCTGTGGTTGCCCCCTCTTGGCAAGAAGGCGTGTTGTTGGTCAACCTCGAAGGCCCTGATGGGTGCCAGTGGGTGAAGAGCACAGCAGAGGATGCTTTGTGCATTGGCCAATCTCAACTCATGGTCCTTGAACCGGGTGACGATGGGGCTATGCTGGTCGATACCATTGAGGAGTTGACCAATGCCGTGGTGGCGGGCCTTGCAGATTATTGCCGCAAATCTTCCATTCATTCCATCGTCCTCGGTCTTTCCGGAGGCATTGATTCGGCTGTGGCTGCTTGTGTTGCTGCTGAAGCCATCGGTCCGTCCAATGTCACTGGACTCGCGATGCCAAGCCGCCATTCCTCCCAACATTCCATTGATGACGCCCTTCACACCGCTCAATCGCTCGGGCTTCATCACCACCTCCATGCCATTGACGCGATGCATGAGAGCGTGGAGTCCGTCCTCGATAACGTGCTTGCCAACGGTCATCCCGTGGCGGGGGAAAACCTCCAAGCTCGCCTTCGGGCGATTCTCGTGATGGGTTATGCCAATGCCAACGCTAGCATGGCGATCACCACGGGGAACAAGTCCGAAATCGCCCAGGGTTATTGCACCCTTTACGGCGATATGGCGGGCGGTTATGCTCCACTGGGTGATGTCTACAAAATGGATGTTTACGCCATGGCCGAACACTTCAATCAACGAGCCATCGCTGAAGGACGAACCGCACCCGTGTCCGCTTCAACCATGACCAAACCCCCTTCCGCTGAATTGGCTCCAGACCAGACCGACCAAGACACGCTTCCCCCCTACGAACTGCTTGATGCGGTACTTCGGGGCCACATCGAAGGCGGCTTGAATGCTGACGACCTCATGGAGCATGGGTTCGAACCGTCCATGGTCATGGATGTCCTTCGTCGCTTGGAACGCAATGAACACAAACGCTGGCAAATGCCACCCGCTCCTCGGGTGTCCCGCCGCGCCTTTGGCCAAGGCTGGCGCCGGCCGTTGGCCTCCAACCATGACTGGCGTCGGGTTGATTGATGTCGGTGGACTCAAGAAGTGAATCTTGGAGGCTATCCTGTGTCCGGCCCCATCACCAACATTGCGGGGTATCGCTTCGTTGACCTTGACGACCGAGACCGCTTGCAATCCGTCTTTCGCAGCCTCTGTGCGGATTTGGGATTGAAAGGAACCATTCTTCTTGCGCCCGAAGGCATCAATTTTTTCTTGGCCGGCCCTGCTCAAGCCGTTGATGGTTTCACGACCTATCTCGATGGTGATGAACGGTTCAGCGGCATCCCGCTCAAGACATCCTATACGGATTATCAGCCGTTTAATCGGATGAACGTGCGGAAGAAAACCGAAATTATCTCCGTAGGTTTGGACCACATCCGTCCTGCTGAAGCCACGGGTCCTGAAATTGAACCATTGGCGTTCAAAGCGATGCTTGACCGAGGCGATGCCGTCCATGTGCTCGATACACGAAACGACTACGAATTACGCGTGGGAACTTTTGAGAACGCCATTGATCTCAACATTCGCACCTTCCGTGCCTTTCCAGAAGCCATCAAACAACTTCCCGAGTCCATGAAGGATGAGCCCATCGTGATGTTTTGCACCGGCGGTATACGGTGTGAGAAAGCCAGTGCCATCATGATGGAGGCCGGATTCCGCAACGTCAAGCAACTCAAAGGCGGGATTTTAGGCTACTTCGAGGGCGTCGGGGGCGAGCACTGGGATGGCGATTGTTTTGTTTTTGACCAGAGGGTTGCGGTGAATCCGGCGCTTGACGAGACCGAAGTGGTCGTCTGTTTTGCCTGCAGGGAACCCCTGTCGGGGGCTGAGCAGACCTCGTCGGATTACGTCGTGGGCGTTTCATGTCCCTATTGCATCGACCGAGTCAACGTGGTTCCCATCAGCGATGAATGACGATCCAGTCGTCTGACAATTCTCCATGGCTCCATCGGTGCCATTCATTATCGCCTATCACCTTCGTAAAGGGGTGAGTTCATGAGGCATCAAGCAATGGCAAGAGCATGGAGCCTCCTGCACGACTGCTTGGCCAACTGGCCGGGGAGGAGGGGAAAACGCGTCAGAAGGCTGCCCGCTTGGTCATCGACCTTGCCGATACGGCCAACGCCGATGGCTACATTCCAGCCGTTCACGCTCACGTCTCGGGTGTATCCGTCATCACCGGCGGGCATGGACTCCGTCAGTTTCTGAAGGATTTGTCCGCCGACGGGGATGGCCATGTCGCCATTCCAACCACGCTCAACTCGGCCGGGTGCGACCAAGAAAAGATGGAAGAGATGGACATTGAGTGGCCCGACTTCCTCGAGCAACAGTTTGAGATCGTTCAGGCCTATGAGCGGCTTGGCATTGATGCTACCTTGTCGTGCACGCCCTATGACCGGGGTATTGCGGATGAATCGGGCATCGCAACATGGGCTGAATCCAACGCTGTGTGTTTTTCCAACACATGGACCTCCCTCATCACCAACCGCGAATCTGGCCTTTCGGCCCTTGCGACTGCCTTGACCGGCTTTGCACCACGTTGGGGGTTGCACCTCGACAGCAACCGTGTCCCGAACATGAAGGTCCACATCGATTGCGAGATGAATCATCTTTCTGACTGGTCGGTCCTTGGCGATTGGATTGGCAAACAGGTTCGACCTGATTGGGACATGCCTTACGGGCCCATGCCCTACCTGACCGGTCTGCCTGAATACATGTCCTTCGCCTCAAAAAAGGCGTTAACGGCCGCTGCTGCCAATTACGGGTGTGCCATGCTCTGGGCAGAAGGTCACACCGTGGCTCCACCCTTGGCCGTTGGCGAGGATGGCACACATGAGGCTCCAAAGGGCGGTTGGAAAGGTAGCTTGACCTTCACCAGGGAATCCTTGCAGGAAAGGTATGCAGAACTTGCGCCTGAGGGTCAAGTGGACCTCGTGGTCATCGGTTGCCCACAGGCGAGCCTCGAAGAACTCCGCATAACGGCTTCAGCCCTGCGCTGCCACATGGAGATGGGACGTCGTGTTCCCGACCATCGGTTGTGGGTGTTCACCAGCGGTGAAAATTATGCCCTGGCTGAGGCGGACGGGACGATTGAACTCTTGGAAGAAGGCGGCGCTTTGCTGTTGAAGGACACGTGCCCTGAAGTCACGCCGTACAACCGCTCAAAGTACAACCATTTGCTCACCAATTCACTCAAGGCCGAACATTACCTCACCAGCGGTTTGAATCGGCTGCCAACCTCGGTCATGCCCATTGAAGATTGTGTGGCCCACGCCATCGACCCTTCACTCTCAAAAGGTCCGACACCCGTTCTCTCGGCAAAGGCGCAGCCGCAACATGCCTCATCAAAAACGTATCAAGATGGAGAAGCCCTTCTTTCTGGGGCAGGCCTTCGCTCTCAAGCGGCGTTTACGGTGCGGGGCCGTGCGCTGGTCACCGACGTTCCCATCACCTACTTGGGTTATGTGAACCGTGATACCGGTGTCATCGAAGAAGCAGGCCATCCCTTGGATGGTGTTCCCATTGAAGACACCGTGTTGATCTATCCAAAAGGCTCCGGTTCAACGGTTGCTCCCTATGTGCTGATGGGTTTAATCTACACCGATAAGGGGCCAAAAGCAGTGGTCAATCGAGATATTTGCCCACTCACGTTACCGGCCTGTTCACTCCTCGGACTACCGTACGGGCACGGCTTCAATCTCGACCCCTGCATGTCGGTTAACACCGGCGACATGGTTGAATTTCGACGCACTGAACACGGCGTCGAGCTTGAAGTCGTGGAGCGTGTCAAATCGTGACGTCCCGTGTGCTGGTCACCGGTGGTGCCGGTTTCATTGGTTCCGCTCTGGTGAGGCGACTTTTGGAAGAAGGCCATGCTGTGGCCGTGCTGGACAATTTCTGGCGAGGTTCTTTGCACAACCTTCGGACCGTAAACTCCCATCCTTCGTTGACCGTGATTGAAGGCGACGCGACGAACTCTGATGAACTTCAACGGGCTTTTGATGCCCTTGGGGGCGTCGACCTGGTCCACCATCTGGCGGCCATTAATGGAACAAAGTGGTTCAACGAGGCCGCCATCGATGTCATCGATGTGAACATCAACGGAACGTTGGCCGCCCTCCGAAAAGCGATGGAATGGGGCGCACGCTTTGTTCTCGCCTCCTCACCAGAAGCCTACGGTGATAATGAGCAAATGCCCCTGCATCATGAGGACACCAGCGTGTTTCCAGCGGCTTCTTCGCACCAGCGTTTTTCCTATGGCGCCAGCAAATACCTTGACGAGGTGGCCCTGCACCATGCCGTTCATCAGGGCCTTGATGCTCGAATCGTTCGGCCTTTCAACGCCTATGGGGCGGACATGCTCGGTGATGAGTACGGTCAAGTCGTGGGCATGTTCTTTCAAGCCATTCGTGATCAACAACCGATGTCCATTCACGGAAACGGGACGCAAACAAGGAGCCTGACACACATCGATGACATTGTTGAGGGATTCTTCCTTGCAGGGTCCCTTGACGTCGGCGTCGATGGCTCACTCCTGTCGGGAGGATCGTTTAACCTGGGTTCACGAGAAGAGGTCAGCATGCTTGAGTTGGCGTCCACCGTGAACCGAATTGTGGGCTCTCTTGCGGTTGACTGTGTTCTCACGGGCGGTTATCCCGGAGACTCCAAGCGACGTCTCCCCAACATTGAATCCTCCCAAACCGCCCTTGGATGGTCGCCAAAAATCACGCTTGACGACGGACTCGAAATGGTCTGGGAAGGGCTTCAAACCGGGCCGTAGTGCTTCAGCACACGTTGGGTCCAGCCCTGTGGAGAGGGCGTCATGTCGTCTCGGCCATGCTGGCAGAGGACATTGAGGCCACCGCTAGGAACGGTACTGGAGGAAAACCAGACCGCTTCGACCCGGAGAACCACCAAGGTGGCCACGGCGTCGGGCAGGCCATGTTCCTCAACAAAACTCGCTTCAACAGCAGCGACCGATTCTTCAAGCAGCAGAGGGCGTCCGTCAACCGTGTTCATCTCAAGAAGAGCGCCTTCATCTTCACCAAAGGGAAGAGGGGTGGCGGTTTCGTCAACAATTGCAGCACCTCTCGGTGTCGGGGGCATCACGTTGAGGAAGACCGTGCCGGTGTTTCGTAGGTTCTGGAGTGTGTCCCTTGGGCGCTTGTCTTTGTGGATGGAGAGTGAGGCGATGAGGTACGGCGGTGATGTGGAGACTTGCATAACCGAGGAAAGCGGTGCGAAATTGCGTACATCATCTTCTCCGAGGGTGCCGGCTACGACAACGGGGCGCGGAGAGAGGATTCCGTTGAGCCAAATGCTTCGTTCCACGTGTTCCATGTCGTCGACGTTCAATCGAACCATCGGGGGTTGGTGTTCGCTGTTTGATTCGAACCATTTATCGAGGGTTCCGTTGGCGATTTCTTCAAGAGCGTGCTGGTTAAACTCGATGTAGGATTCCCACTTGGCGATGTCCTCGAGTTCACCCCGCTCACGTTTACGCTGAATGGAGGCTTCAGCGTAGAGGTTACATTTCTTGAGGAAGGCGGCTACAGTGGTGCGTTCGTCGGTCAAAGAATCGCCCCCCTTTGCTCTTCGTAGGCCTGCCGGGTCATCATGAACTTTGCCGGGTTTCCGCCCCACACTTCGTCAGAAGGGAGGTCTTTGGTCAACACCGCACCGGCCGCCAAGACCGAGCGTTCTCCGACATGATTGCCTGGCACAATGGTGGCGTTTCCACCGATGACAGCATGGTCGCCAATCTGAACAGGTTGCCATTTTGCTCGGTCGTTTGAAGGCGGGTATTTGTCGTTGAGAACAACAGCAGATGGACCAATAAAGACGTTTTTTCCAAGAAGGCAGTCGTCTGCAATGTAGGCGCTTCCTTGGATTTTACAACCATCGCCCATCACCACGCGTTGTCCGATATGAGCGAGTGCTCCGATTGAGCAACCTTCTCCGATGTCTGCGTTATGCCCGATATGGCACGGCCACCATGCCACGCTCTTGCCAGGAAGATCGACCCGTTGGCCCGTGAGCGGGAGGTCGGTCATGTTGGCCGCCTCATTCACCGAGTCCGAGTTCGCGCATCAGCATGCCAACGTGGCCCTTTGCTTTGACATTGTATCGGGCCCAACCAAGCGAACCATCGGGTTGAATCACGAAAGTGGAACGAGCGCACCCCATGTATTCTCTGCCGTAGTTTTTCTTGAGCCGCCACGTTCCGTAGGCGTTGTGGAGGGCCATGTCTTCATCGACAAGGAGTGGGAAATTCAGGGATTGTTTTTCGATAAAGCGTCGGTGAGACTTTCCAGAATCTTTTGACACGCCGAACACCACGATGTCCTCTCCGTTCAAACGGTTCATGTTGTCGCGGAAATCACAAGCTTGCTTCGTGCAACCCGGTGTTGAATCCTTTGGGTAGAAGTAGAGGATGACCGTCTTCCCATCATCAAGGTAGGTCTGCAATTGGTGTTCGTTTCCGTCTTCGTCTGGGGCAGTAAACCTTGGAGCGTCGTCTCCGGCGGTGAGTTGAACTGTTTCGCTCATGGTTTCACCACCGGTACTCGGCTCCTAAAGGAATTGCTTTCACTTTTGATACAAACTCTCGTTCTTTTCGTGCGGTACTCGTCCGGTGTAGCCTCTTTATTCATTATGAATAAATACTCATTCAGATTGCTTATTTCATGGGTCAGTGACCGATTCTTTGAATAACTGGCAGTGAACAGGAAGAAGGCATGGTCGGTGCGCGAATGTCTCGCAGAGCGCGTCGGTTCTTCAAAAAAATACAGCGTTGCGATACAAAATACGGCCTTCAGGAACTCGCCAGCTCCATTCAAACCGAGGTTGACAAACGCCTCTTGAGCTACGATGAAGCCCTCATGCTTGGCAACATGATCCAAAATCGTGCTGACCAAGTGCCTGGTGACTCAATCGTCTATGCCATTTCAGACAGGGATGCCTATCGGCGCACCCTTGAACTCTACCTCCGTGACGCCCTTTTGACCCGTACCGAACAACTTCTCCTTTGGGAGGAGCGCCGTCGCCTTGGCATTTCTGATGCCGACCACGACATCCTTCTCAAGCAACTGCTCGCTCAATGGAAACGTCAAGGAAAAGCGGTCACTATCGACCGTTTCAGTCAACCCGAAGGAGGCGCCGACCCTGTCTAAATCCGTCGTCCCACTTTCGCTGGTCGCCATCATGCTCGTGGCTAGCCTCACGCCTTTGGCCATGGCCGACGGAGGGCGCTCGACACCAGACTTCGTCGTGTCTTCGTTTACCCTCGGTGATGCTGGTTCCATCAACCTCGGCGGTGGCATTGAAGCAGAAGATGCGACCCACGTTGTCCGTGTTCAAGTTCAAAACATCGGACTCGGCCCAGGACAGGCCTCCCTGGCGTTGCTGCTGCAAGGAACGGCCAACTCAGGCGATGTTGTCCTCGGCACCACCGACCTTGGCGTCATCGCCGCCGGTGGTTCAAGTGCAGTGACCGTCTTTTCGTGGTCGGCCACCCTCGGCGCCAATCAAATCCTGAAGGCGAGAATCACCTCCTCATCGGACGTGAATACGGTCAACAACGAAGACCAAATGGTGATCAATGTGAGTCGATATCAGGACAGCAGTGTCCCAGTTGTCGATATCCCTCAACCATCGTCGGGCTCCAACAGTGTGGTTTGGTCTCAAAGTATCCACGACTTCTCAGCAAGCGTGCGTAACGACGGCGTCAAAAACCAATCCGCTCAATTCTGGCTGAATTTCACCGAAGTGGGCAACCCTGGCAACACGTTCTCTGAGGTTTCAAACATCGTTCCTGTCGTCCAACCTGGCGCCCTCTGTGGTGGTTGCGGTGCGGCTCTTTATCCCGTTGAAATGCAGTTCGATGCAACATCTCGAACGGGTCAATGGGACGTGGTTGGTGAGATGCATGTGTCTGGATTGAATTGGGTTTCATCCATTGAATTCCTCAACCAGCGTGTGGTCTTCTCCAATTATGATTTCGAAATCACGGCAGCGCATGACCGAAGCGTCGAACCGGGGCAAACGGCCCAACTCACCTTTGCTGTGGAAAACACTGGCATCAGCGTTGACGATTATCAAGTGAACGTCTCCAGCGTGAACTGGTGGGTATCGGCCATCAATCCTTCTCCCTCAACATCAACGGTTATGCCGGACAACACCACCTATGTCTTCATCGATATCACCGTTCCAGCCACAGCGCTACGAAACCACTCCGACATCATCACGCTCAGGTTGACGTCAAATTCTGGAACTTTTGACAAGACGGTGTCCACGACGATTTTGGCTGGTGAATCCTATGAAGGGTCCGTGGAAATGGACAGCGACACGAAATCCCTGACCCCGGGCGCTCCAACTCCCATCCAAGTGAAGGTCCAAAACAACGGTAATGCGCCGACGGCCTTCACCCTTGATGCCGGTATTTCTTCCAATCCAATCAATTGGGATTTGTCCTTCAATAGCGCCACGACCGGAACGCTCCAACCCGGAGAGTCTGTCAATGCGACCCTCATGGTGACGCCACCGGTCATCAAGAACCCCTTGGTTGACGCAGAAGACAACGGCGCTGGCGACACCATGTCCATCTGGGCCCAAGCGACATCGATCAACGGAGGCATCCCGCAAGTCAACGCCACACCGGTCCGAATTCTTCCTGTCATCGTTGTCGACCCCGGCCTTCCAACTGAATCGATTGACATGACGGTGCAGCAAGTCATTGAAGCTCAGCAAGGGAGTGGATTGGAAGCGATCCTTGACCTTGATGTTGAAGTCCGACACAACCTGATCACCGAACTGTCTGAGACGGTCGATACCACGCTTTCACTGGGGACGCCTGTGTTTACTTCCGATTCGACCGGCGGCTTTACCGAAGCATCCCGATGGGCCATCGGCCTCACGCCAACGTCCATACCGGGAATGTCGCTTGGTGAGACACGCAACGCTGTCTTGACCGTGCAAGGTCCTGCCGACGATTATTCGGTTTCGGGTTCACTTTCCATCCCGATCACAGCGACACCGACCCTCGGCTCTGCCCACAGCAGTGCGAATGTGATTCCTACTTCCACTTCCCAAACCCTCACCATCACCATCCCTCCAGTGTTGGGCGCAGAAGGGCACAACGGAACCATCGTTGATGCCATGGTTGGCGAAGAAACATCCTTCCCCATCGAACTGGCCAACACGGGCAACAACATGACCTCGTATCGGCTCGTGCTGAACGACCAAATCCCTGCGGGCTGGGAGGTCTCCTTTTCAGCGAGCAGCATCATGCCATCCACGACTGTCACGGACCTTCCAGCCGATGTCTCCAACTACGGCGACAACGTCAACAACACGACGCACATCACGACCTTCCCTCTGGTGTTGACCACCGACCCCGACGCACCTGCCAACAGCATTGAATCCATCGGCATTGATGTCTTTGAAATGGTTTCCAATGTCTACATAACGACGTTCGAAGTCCCGGTACGGGTTGGTGAAAACGTGAATGCATCGCTCACTCCAACGAGCCAAACGGTGAACCTTTCCATCGGCGAATCGGTCACGACCAGTGTTGTCATCAAAAATGAAGGAAACACACCAGCAACCTTTGGAGTCTACCTTGACACCAGCAGCGCGGGAGAAGTTGACTTTGTTCTCGAGACGCCAACGGTGGTCCAAATTGGGGCGGGATACGAATCCACCGTTCGAGTACGGCTTACGCCATCAAGCGACGCTTTGGCAGCAGCGAACTACTTCGCCACCGTCTGGGTCTCGAATGTACAATCCGGCCTCAACCTCTCTGCAAATATCCTCGGAAACATCAGCGAGCAACACGGCATGGTGTTAAGCACCACTGAAGAAATCGGTGTGGTTCCAGGTGAA
>Ga0208277_1000500_pt1 | contig 23003 bp, 19 predicted proteins | sample ETNtaG_5_FD_185782 | JGI IMG/M metagenome (GOLD analysis project Ga0208277, IMG submission 185782) | Marine microbial and viral communities from oxygen minimum zone, Eastern Pacific Ocean - ETNP201406SV205 (SPAdes) (version 2) | ecosystem: Environmental > Aquatic > Marine > Oceanic ...
AAAAGCCAGATCTGAGAGGGATTGAGTGCGAGCATCGGATGGTGCCTCATCTTTGAGGTACTTCCATGGCGTGGCTGCTTGGAGCATTTGATTGCCATATTGAGCTGCATTCATGACAAACCTCAACGCTTCCTTGTAGCGATGTTTTTGCAGTGAAGCGGTGATCGATGCATGAAGTTCTTCCAGTTTATTCTGATGATCGAGGGTCAATTGTGGCTTTTCTAAAGGTGCTAATGGCCCACTGTCACTCGACGGTAGTCGGTGGCCGAGTGTGAGCACGCGGTGTACAAAATTACCGTATGCGGCAATCAACTCGCTGTTGATTTTTTCAACGAAATCTGGCCAATTGAAATCAGTATCATGATTTTCTGGCATGTTAATGCTCAGGTAGTATCGCAACGTATCGGGGTCGAATCGTTCGAGGAATGATGGAAGCCAAACTGCATGTTTACGAGATTTAGAAAATTGTCCGCCAGCAAGCATGAGGTATTCCATCGCAGGTACATTCGTTTCAAGGGCGAAGTCACCAGGTTTTGGCAGGTTGATTTCATCCTCGATGGTCTTTCCATTTTTGGCATGATTAAGGCCCATGATCAGGGCAGGCCATATGATGGTGTGAAACGGAATGTTGTCTTTGCCAAGGAAGTAGAGGTGGCGAGGGGTCGTACCATCTTCTGCCACACACCACCAATCTTTCCATGCGTCTTTGCCACTGGTATGGCCTGCTGGATCAGCGACACTTTCGGACCAGATTCTAGCGCATGTTGAATATCCTTGGACGGCTTCAAACCAAACATAAACACACTTTCCGTTCCATTGGTCGCCCTCAAGAGGGAGTGGGATTCCCCACGAGAGATCTCGTGTGACTGCACGAGGGCGCAACCCCATGTCCAGCCATTGCTTTGTCATGGCCCTCACATTTGATTTCCAAGATGATTTTTGACCTTCTGCATGAGTCATGAGTGCGTCTTGGAAAAGATCCAGTCTGTAAAACAGGTGCTCGGTGTCGCGAATTTCTATCGCTGCACTGGGGTTCATTTTTGAAATTGGGTTGAGTAATTCTTCTGCTTCATACGTAGCGCCACATGTATCGCATTGATCGCCGCGGGCACCATCAGCGCCACAACTAGGGCACGTTCCCTCCACGTATCGGTCAGGAAGAAACCGCCCGGTACCATCTTCGTTTTGCTCATAGTACTGTTTCATTGTTTTCGTTTCAAAAAGGCCTGCTTTGTGGAGCGCTAAGAAATTGTCTTGAACCATCTTTTGGTGACGCTTGTCACTTGTTCTGTTGAAAAGTGAACCGCCGTATTCAATGCCCCTTGGGTCAATCTGAGGCTCCCAACTGCAACCCAAATCGAGAAGGGCTTTTTGGTTCATTGCATGATATTGATCGACGACTTGTTGAGGCGATATGTTGTTTTGTTCAGCCGTCACTGTGATGGGCGTACCATGTTCATCAGATCCTGAGACCATGAGAACGCGGTTACCGAGTGCACGCTCAAATCGAGCTTGAATGTCAGGTGGTAGATAGCAACCTGCAACATGCCCCAAGTGCAAAGGGCCGTTGGCATATGGCCAGGCGACACAAATCAAGACATGCTCGTCAGCCATAGCAATCCATTGGGCGCACGACTTCCCCTTAAACTCATCATTGTTGCATGGCCTTAACATGGCAAATTGGACAAATCTTGATTTGAGCCAACCCCCTCTAATCCATTTTCATAAAGCGTCATTTTGAAGAACCCAATTCACATGGGTAGGGGTACACCGAACGGACAGGAGCCCTCGAAAATCCATGGAATATTCTGCAATGGCAGTGGTTGGAACCGCAATTGATAGCACCGGCGAAGGAGATTTAACCCTCCTTATTTTTTATGCCACACTTGCTTTAGGTGTCTCGTTTTTGTGTTCAATTTTAGAAGCTGTCGTCCTGTCCATCCCGCATACGCAAATTGCAATGTGGGAAAAGGACGGCAAAGGAACTGGTGCGGTATGGGCCTCCCTCAAATCCGATGACGCTGTTAAACCCCTTACAGCGATCCTCACCCTCAACACGATTGCACACACCATGGGTGCCGCAGGGGTTGGTTCTGAAGTAGCAAAAATTTGGGGTGATGACGCGCTTACTCTTGCGTCGATTGTTTTGACGCTCCTGGTTCTCTTTTTGTCAGAAATCATTCCAAAGACCCTAGGTACCGCATACTGGAAGCCACTTGCTCGCTCAACAGGATGGTTATTGCACAAACTTACCATTCTTTTGAGTTTCCTTGTGCTACCGATTCAAATGTTAAAATCAATCCTTCCAAAGGGCGACCATGCGCTTGTGACAAGGGACGATGTGGCTGCTCTGGCAGATTTGGGTGAGGAAGAAGGGATCATCGAAAAGGATGAAGAAACTGTGATTCACAACTTGCTCAAATTGCGTGAAATGCACGTTGTTGACATCATGACGCCACGAGTGGTGATGAAAGCATTTGGTTTGAATTCGACAATCAAAGAAGTGTTGGAAGAACACAAAATCATTCGAGTATCGAGAATACCGGTCTATGAGGATTCGATTGATGACATTTCAGGTATTGTCATTCGATCTGAACTCTTGATGGCCGCAAGTCGCGACGAATGGGAAATTAAAATGTCAGAACTCCGAAAGGATGTCATGTTCTTGACTACGGATACGACCGTCGACAAGGCTTTGGAAATGTTCCTTGAACAACGCCAGCAATTTGCAATCGTTCGAGATGAGTTTGGCGGTACTGCTGGACTTGTGACCATGGAAGACGTCCTTGAGACGCTTCTTGGAGAAGAAATCGTCGATGAATTGGATGAAGTCGATGATATGCGAGAATTAGCACGGGAGCAAGCTGAAATTCAGGAAGCTGAATGATCCATCCCTTCCAGCCACTCGGTAATTTTTTGATTGCGCTCATCATTTTTGCGAGCACCGGCATGACTCAATGAATCCAATAGATACGCGTCTAACAGCCCTTCAGCATCTTTGTCGGAGTAGATGTCGAGCAAACGATTGTAATGAATCATGCCCAATCGCTCATCGGGGTTTGCCTGGACACACAGCATTGGCACCATTGGTTTACCCCATTTTGGAATATTAAACTCATCAATGTTTGAGAACCCCCCCGGTTGTCCAATTGAACGATTAAAACGTTGAATCAGTCGTCGCCTGTACATTGGACGTATGATCTTCGGGACGCGGAAGCCAACAGCAATTTCATCCAAGATTGGTTCATACATTGTCATTGGCGACTCAAGAATCATTCGTTCAATTTGATGGCCTCCAATTGTAGTGCTTTGATTTGTGCCAAGGCGCAACCCAATGAATCCACCCATACTATGGCCATAATAGGTCACCGAGGTGATGAGTTCCTTGGATACGATGGTGTTCAATTGTTGACCAACTGCTTCGACTGCTTTTAGAGAACGGTAGGCGGACCAATGACCCAAAGATCCAGATGAACCGTGGTTTGGCAGTTCCACCATAATGACATGCCAACCGCGTTCAGAAAACCAAATGGAACGGTCGGCGATAGACCGCGATGAACTGCGCCAACCATGGACGATGAAAAGTAAAGGAGAAGGATCATTCTGCAACTTGTACACTGCATTCATGGTGCATTCTTGGGTTTGAAAGGTAGATTCCAGCCAATCCTCATGTTGAAAACTAGGTTTCCTACGCCCAGGTAATAGAAAAGAGACGCCAACAAAGAATTCCAAGATGGCATTGAAACTAGCAATGACGAAGGCCAAACCAAACAGCATTGGCTGTGGTGTCAAATAGCCTAAGATTGCTGAGGATAAGGCGCACGAAACCCATACGGCTGGGAGAAAGAAACGATGGTCAAACATATGAAACAAGAGGGGGATGCTCACTCGCTCTTTTCATCTGCCTTTTCATCCGATTTTGATTCCTTATTTTCCGGTTCTTCCGCCTTCTCATCAGTCGCAGCAGCGTCGCCTTCTGCTTCCTCTGCGGCTTTAGCCACTTTCTTTGCCTTTCTCTTGAGGGATGAACTTTCACGTCGTTGTGTGAACGAGTCACCGTAAGAAGCCATGCGGTTGAGGCGTGCGGCAATACCGGACATCTCTTCACCTTCTTGTGGAACATACTTGACGAGATAAGCGCCAAAGAGCATGTCGTAGAGCCCTTGGTCCTGATCGCTGTTCTTCTTGAATCGGCCATCCACAATTCGAATACCGAGGAAGATGAAACCTAGAACAAAGAAGGTGACATTGAGTGGGACAACCTTGCCGGTATCATTGGTAAGTTGGCCCATGAAACCTACAACGAGACCCAATCCAACAAGCCCCATGAGGCCAACTGAATTCACGAAGAAACCGTGAACTGGGTTAGGTTTGGATTCTGATGCTGTGATGTAGCGCGTTCTTGAAATGAAATTTCCTAGCGTACGTCCCGTCATGATCGGGATGACAAACACGTTGATGATGATCATGATGAGGGCGGCTACGGCTGGAATGGTTGGTGTTGAACCCATAATTGAGAGGAAGAGGGCGCCAAAGAGAACACCAAAGTTCCAAATGAAGTTCATCAACCATGCGAGGAATCGAGAATTTTTCGATGCGATTTCATACCCATCAGGGAGTCCAGCAGTGTTGAGCATGGGGCGCCTTTCCTTTCGCTGTTTTGGCGCTTTTGCTGCCTTTGCCGCTTTTACTGGCTTTGCCGCTTTTACTGGCGTAGCCAACGGTGCTTTCGCCTTTGCTACTGCTTTTGCTTTCTTAGGCGCCTCAGCACCTTTGTTGCCTGCATCGCTTGCCTTGTCTAGTAGTCCCATTTAATCACGCTCATTGGTATTGTGCGCCCACGGCGCTGTAGGTCGAGAATTCTGCGGAGTTCACAAACGCATCAATATCTTCTGGGGCCATGTTCCCGAGTTGGCCATCGACGATTCCAAAGAATGCTGCACGAAGCTCATCATCGGCATTGCTTGGATCGCTCCCCACTTCCTGATAAATTGCAAATTCTTCACTTGCGAGGAAGGCATTGACAACGTCTGCAGGAAGATTGGAGCCCAATAAATCATCGACAATGGCGACGAAGGATACGAAGAGATCGTCTTCATCTTGTTCCTCATCAGTCACTTCTTGCGCTGTTGTTGGTGTTTCATCTTCTTCTCCAGCAATCAAAGCTTGTAGATTCTTTCGTTCTTTCATTAGATTTTCAAGAACAGGACGAAGTTCTGAAAGGAGGTGGGCATCCCCAGACGCCTTCGCTTCTTGATATTCTGGTCGGAGGGAACGCAATTCGTTTTCAATCGCTAAAAGTTGGGTGGTAAGGTCGTCCTCCTCATCTTCGATCAATTCAACAACGGGCGCATCCCTCACTTCGGAGACCTTATCGTCGTGTTCCTTTTTGCGCAACACGATGATGTCCCGGTCGAGGGAGTGACCAAATCGATCAGCATATCGGTCAAGAAGTGATCCTGCATCAGCAGAAGAGATTCTGTCGATGTGGCCATATATTTGTGGAAGTGGTTTTTCAGAACGCTTTGCCCAAAGATCGCCATATTTGTCTTCTTCCTTTGTACCAGCAGGTTGTTCCTGTCCAGCAGTCGCCCAAAGTGATGGTTCGGCAGGTGGCGTTGGTGCATCTGGTAGCGGCATAGGTGCTTCAGGCGCCGGCGCAGGGGGGAGTGGGAGTGGCGCATCTGGTGCAGGGGCGCCAGGCGGGGCTGGAAGTGGCGGCATACCGGGCAACGGCGGCAATGGTAGGCCTGGTGCTGGTGCTTCTGGAGCCTTGTTTTTCTTGCCTTTCCTCAGACCCATCAGGTTCACCCCTAAACCGGTGGATGGTAGCGCGGTCTTGAACCTTACCTTATTTGGATAAGTCATTTTGTTGAATTTTAACACGATATCATTTCGCTAACTGACGACTTTTGCCCAGCCTTTGAGCACCAAAAATGTAGCACCTGCTTCATGAATTTCGAATTGATCCCCCGTCTGTTTGTCATAAACTATGTCACCAAATTGAGAAATTGAATCATCGACAATCATTTCCACTCTGAGGAGGTCTTGGGTACTCAAGGCGAGAGCTTCATTCAATGGCGAATATGGGTTAGAGCCATCAGGATCGAGTCGAGAAAGTGGAAATTCACTCACCCTCATTCCAGATTTACCGTGAAGAGAGGTCGGCCAACGTATTTGCCTTCGAACATCGATCGTGACCACTTCATCGGTTTCCCCAGCAGAGCCAAGAACGACTGAAGTATCGGTTTTGAGCAAATCTAGGAACAGAGATTGATGTTTTTCCAAAACGCCGAAATTTCCTTCTCTAAGCCTTCTCGCACGATCCGGATGATTGACTATTGATGCCAACTGTTCGATCGAACCTTGCCCCTTGGTCGATTTTCGTCCTTCCCGTTGGGATTGAGATTTGAGTCCCTCGTGTAATGATTTTAATTCACGCGTGTAGCCATCATCTTTGGTAGCGATGGACTGTAATTTCGTGATCATGCCCCCCATTCCATCTCGAAGGCGTCGTGTCCATCCTTCGCTTGAAAGATCGTGGTAGCGGGCTAGGCCACCTTTGACGTCCACACCCTCACCACGGATGTAGGAGACCATCTCTCTACGAGCTTCTGAATCCAAATGAAAAAGAGCAGGATCTCTATAGTGGAGGTGAAAGCCCCGGTGTCCCGAAAATGTGACTTGTAGAAACTTCTCTTGAAAGCCAAATTCAGGTTCTAAAAAATCATTCCATAAGGACCATGCTTGCTCGTGAATGACTTCCAACATACCGGGGAAGTCTCGATCTGTGACCCCAGGTAAGTGATCACCGTCGAGATCAAAGATTAAATCGGCCCCTAACCAATTCTTATCTGCCATCTTCATTTCGAATGGACGTTCCCAATATGCTGTTGAATAGAAACAAGAATGCATTGCGCGTTCGGATAAGAATTGTCGGACACTCTGCATATCACTGAACCCTTTGTGGCGAATTGGGGGGGCGCCACCGAAGGGGATGAACATCCATTCTCTTGTTTTTAATCGAGGGGGGGACCAAAACTCTGAACTTCTGTAATACGCACCAAACCGGTGTGCAAATCGAGCCCAGCCTGCTGCCATGAGTACGTCCCCGTTCTGAATGAGGGCCGAGGGTTATTGAATGCCTTGGATGGTCATTCATTGGTCATCCAGAAGCGCTCTTCTGCTTCTCCAATCGAGGTTGCCGTATCTGCTCCAGTGGCTTCAACATAGTGTTCCCAACACATGAAGTGTTTACCGACGGCCATCGCATTTCCGAATGTGAGCCTCATGCCACAGACTTTGCATCGAGGGCCAATTTCACCGTTTGGTGCTTGGGCTAGGGTGATGTGATCGTGTGGCATTGTGCTCCCCGTAATTCCTGTGATGGCGGTTGAGTCTTTGAACTTGAGCCTCGTTCGTATTACCATGTGGTTTTTTCCCATTGGGGAGATTCGCACCATTCTAACAAATCCAATGCGACTTCACATGATTCTGAAACCTCTGGGTGAGGGTCATTGAGGTGAGCCTCGAGGATGGGTTTTGCAGAAGGATCACCGATGGCCCCCATGGCCTCTGCCGCCTCGTGGCGCACCATGATGTGCTCATGTTCATCTGCTAGGCGTTCGATCAAGGTAGGCAATGCTACGGGGTTTTGCATTTGTCCGAGGACATATGCCAGTTCGTGTCGTAATAATGCGCTTGAAGTGACAAAAGCCGCACAGAGGGCAAGGCACGCTTGGTCGCTACCATGATTACGGAAGGAGAAAACAGTTCTCATTCGTTGAAACATTGGCGCTGCTTCATCCATAAGGGTTGTTTGCCACTCGAGGAATGTACCATCTGGCTGAGGAGGTGCTGGGTCAACTGACCCATATTGACTCACCCCTGGTGCTCGTGCAGTCATGATTTCACCGTCTTCACTCATTTGATCCAATGAAGGACATTTCATCGGTATTGAAGTCTGTTCTGATCAAGCCAATCTCTTGACCTTCACGAATGAATCGCCGAATTGATGCGCGTCCTTCCTTCTTGTAATCAATGGTACGATCATTCACGTACATGCTTACAAATTCCTTGTTGGTTTCGTCATCGATACCTCTGCCCCATTTTTTTGCAAATTCCAGAGCTTCGTCTGGAGACTTGAGGGCATATTCAATGCTCATCTTGGTGTATTTGGTGATGTCTTCCATGGCTTGTTGACCAAGATCGCGGCGGACGACATTGCCGCCAAGGGGCATTGGCCATCCACCTGTGCGTTCATTCCACCAAATGCCTAAATCGATGTGAACATGGAGATCGTGGTCGACATAGGTGAGTTGTCCTTCGTGAATGATGAGGCCGCTCAAGTAGGTTCCATCGAGAACTCTTGGAATAATTTCATCGAACGGTACGACAGCAACTTCACAATCGCCCCACGCCAATCGTAGCCCCATATAGGCGCTTGTTTTGAGACCGGGTACAGCAATGACATTGCTGCGGACCTGCTCTTCAGTTGCCCCTTGCATAGAGACGACCATAGGCCCGTATCCTTCACCCATCGATGCCCCACAATTCATCAAGGCATAATCGCTTGAAATTTCAGGGAATGCGTGAATCGAGACTGCAGAAACTTCGAGGTCACAATTCATAGCTCTGTGGTTAAGCGTCTCAATATCTTGTAATTCATGAACAAAATTATACCCTGGCGTAGCGAATGCGCCAGTGGTCATGGCGTGGAACATGAACGCATCATCAGGGTCTGGTGAATGACCAATTCGTACAATTTTGTTGCCGTTTTCGTCCAGTGGTAATTGTGTCACCATGACCTTTCCACCGAAGGGACCTTGATGAACCAACCGCTTTGATTACCTCGGCTCGCCACACATCGTGAGTCTTTGTCGATGACCGATTGGTTTTCAGCCTAGTTGCCCCCATCATGGACCACGCGGGGTCAACATGAAGGTTGCAATCGGGACGGCACTGGCATTGGCCTTTTTGCTTGTTTTACCCGTAGCGCACGCTGGTTCCTCCGAAATTTCGTTCATAGGTGTGACTTCCACTTACGAAGTCGACGGTTCTCATGCTGTTGCCATTGACGGTGATTCAGTGTATCTTGCAAGTGGCTATCAAGACCATGTGATCATAATGGATCTAGAAAACCAATCGGTCGTTGCAACAATCGATGTCGATCGAACTGTCGAGACGCTCGAATTTTCTCATCAGGGGCAATTCCTTGCCATTGCCTTGAGCGGCTCTCAAATTGATTCAGATACAATTCAAATTTACGATCTTCATACAATGTCTCTTACTGAAAAACAATCGACGGCTAATGCCTTTCCTAAAAGCATAGCTTGGTCTCCAGACGACAACCTTCTTGCCGTACCAAATCCAAACAATGGTGTTGATCTTCTGAGAATTTCGGATATGGAAATCGAGAGAAGTCTGACCGGTGGGCACAATACCGACGTTTCATGCATCGACTTCACCTCAAATGGCGGCCACATCCTCACAGGGGACAACTCAGGTCGAATTGTCATGTGGAATGCGGACGGTTCATCCACAAATAAACAGTGGGAAATGAATTCTGAAGTCGCTTCGTGTTCTTTTGACCCAACTGATACAAGGGTTGCTTCATTGACCGTTGGAGGGCAATTAAACACCATGTCATTTGCTGGTGGTGCATTACAAAATGCCATTTTTGAGGGTGGCTCTTCGATGAGTTGGTCTTCAAACGGAGCCTATATTCATTTTATAGAACAAGGGACGTCTCCAGTCATACGTAGTTTGGATGCTTCGACTTTTAACGTGGTTGAATCGACCTTTATGGCCCATGATTCTACAGACCTTAGTTATCAAGAGAATCAGGTAGGGCTGATTGAAAAAGCGTTTGTCTCAACCGACACACAACATCTCGCCATCTATGGACATCATGGCCTCCCTTATGGACACGGGGAAGCAGGAGCGGATTTGGACGGCGATCAGATTCCAGACACGTTGGATGATGATGATGATGGTGATGCAATCAGTGATGTTTGGGACAATTACTGTCAAAATACAGGGAATGTAGAGGATTGTGCGCGACTCCCTCAAGAAGATAGAATCCACAATGTTGAGTTTAATATCAATGCCACTCATTTTACAATAACTGACAGAATTTATCTCGACATAGGCCTTTCATCTGCGATACGGAATCTTTCACGAATTGCTCTTGTTGATGACTTACAATTAAGTCAAGATGAAACCGATCTCTTCGCTCAATCAATCTGCGCCAACACAGCACATGAACTCAAGATTCAACAATGGTCTGATGCGATTACGCTGTCCGAGGGCCAATTATCCAACGGTGATATGATTTGTAATGTTCACAATGGCATGACACTGACAGCACAAAATGATTTCAAGAGTCATATTGGATTTGAATATATTATCACATTCAATATATCCACGCCACCCTCCTACCCAATGCTGATCTCAGTGGACGAACAACCTGTTGCCACAGATGGTTCACTCGCGCACCTTGCTGAAATGCACCCAATAGCCATGAGTGTCGATGCGAGGAATGCAGAGCCAACACCTTGGGTATTATGGTGGAATATAGACGGTGCTCTAGAATTGCAACTGCAACCTGAAATTGAAGAAAAGAAGCCCCTGCCAATGACTGTTTTGGGGATCTTTATTGATTACCCAATTTTGTTTGTACCAGTCGTTGGTTTATTCCTTGCATTTGCCATTGGCGCATTGCGAACAAAAAATTCCATGGGCATGGACCTCGATATATTCGATGAAGAAGATGAGGCAGAAGCTGGCGAGTTGGACGATGAAGACCAAAGGGAACAAGAAATTGACACCTTCGACGAAGAACCATTAGAGGAAGATGAAGGTATTGAAATGGAGAGGGAATCTACACAAGCCATTTCCAAACCTCGTCCTAAATCCACACCACAAACCGTCTCATCAGAAGAGCAACGTCCAGTTGCGCGTAGGCGTTCACGTAAAACATCAACAAACAAAGATGGACCCATTACAAGTGTGAAAAGAAAGCGATTGGATGGTAAAAGCGAAGTCACACCTCCAAAAAGGACCACGCGTAAGAAAGTAGTTTCAAAACCACCAGTGCGTAAAACTCGCAGAGTTGTGACCCATGCTGACAAGGTCGATGAAGACTCACCAAGCGAACGTTGAGCCGGCAGATAGCCCACAAGCCTCCACAAGAAACTGTTCAAGTCCTTCCTTGTGCTCTCCATCGAGACGGTTGAACACTTCGCCAAAGTACCTGTTGAGTCGGTCATATCCTAAATCCGAACGGGACATTGACCATTCGATGACAGATTGTCGTTCTTGTGGATCGGTTTCAAAATGATGCAAGCGCGTCAACAATGCCTGTTGTGCAGCCTGGACATCTTCGATTGGCGTATCTTTCCGTGCAGCAAAAACACCAAACACCATTGGCTTGGTTGTTCGGTGAAGCCAAGCTTGACCCAAATCCATTTGAACGAGTTCTGGGTGCTCTTTAGCGCCTTCCAGTGCCCGATCGCCAATCAATAAAGCACCGTCGCATTGCTTGAGCATGGTTTCTAAATCTGGGCCCATGACCTGAGTCTCGGGATCAAGATGTTCTTTTTTCAGAATATACTTCAGGAGGGCTACTGAAGTCATTGAATCTGTCGGGAGGGCTATCGTTTCCATTTTTTCAACGGGTTGCTGGCCAAAAACCAACACACTACCAACTTCACCCTTGCTGCAAATACCGATTTCTGGAACAAGAACAAGTTCGTCCGCATTCCTCGCATAATCTGCAGCAGGAATGGGTGCGAGCACACAATCACGACGAAGCAGATGACCCGTGAGCCATGATGGTGGAGCTGGAAGGACATCCCATTTCGAATCCAATCCATGGAAGAGTGGATCGCAGTTCAAAAATGCCACTCGACCAATGACGTTCTTCCATTGTTGCTGATTTAATGCCATGTGCTGACCTCAGTTTTGAACAACGTTGAGACGACGAATTCGTTTTGGTTCTGGGGCTTCGTACACCTCAAACCGTTCATAGGTTGTGTTTCTCTGAATTGGAACACAGCCAGCATCTTTGATGAGTCTAGAGAGTTGGAATCGATCGTGTTCAAGCGGTGCGGTTGAGCCGGCCAAGTGCATAATGGACTCCTTTTGAACGGTTCCATCAATATCATCAGCACCAAATTGAAGAGCCAATTCAGCGAGCTCATCACCGATGTTCATGCGGTAGGCCTTGATGTGAGGGATGGTGTCCAGCATCAAACGGGAAATTGCAATCGTCCTCAAGATCTCACTCCCAGTGGCCAATTGAGCCTCAGGGAGGCGACTGTTGTCAGGGAGGTATGGGTAGGGGACAAAACACTGGAAACCACGTGTTTCCCGTGCCAGTTCCCTCAAGGCAATCATGTGGTTGAGTCGTTGCTCTAGCGTTTCAATTGTGCCAAATAACATCGTGCAATTGGTTGAAAGTCCAACCTTGTGGGCTGTGCGATGAATTTCTAGGTATTCTTCAGAACTTTCCTTCCCGTTACAAATAATGGCACGGACCTCGTCATCGAGGATCTCTGCTCCACCACCTGGAAGAGATCCAAGACCTGCTTGCTTGAGGCGTGTGAGTGTTTCTTCATAGGTGGTGTTTGAAACCAGCGAGAGATGCTTTATTTCGACCGCGGTCAAGGCTTTGATGGTGATGTGTGGGTAGGCTTTACGAGTGGCTTTGAACAGTTCTTCATAGTGTTCGACACCCCACTCAGGGTGCAATCCTCCTACAGAGTGGACTTCATCGACGTGTTCGGAATATTGGCCCAAATCTTCGATGTATGCCTCAATGTCCAATGCATATGCGTCCTTGGCTTTCTTACTTCTTCGAAAGGCACAGAATTTGCACGCTAACACGCAAACATTTGTCTGATTCACGTGTACATTGCTATTGAAAAATGCCATGTTTTCGAATCTAGCGCTTCTCACGAGGTGGGCAAGGCTTCCGATTTCGTTGAGATCTGCATGGTTGTAAAGAAGGAGTCCATCTTGAACATTGAGTGGTTCGCCAGTCGCTAATTTCTCGACAACGGGTCGGAGAGGAGCACTCCAGTCTGTTGGGGCGCTCAGGTGAAGGGCGAGGGTCGCCTGCCAGTCCGGTGAACAGCCAGCCTCGCTTCTTGACGAAGTCCATGCTGACATGCTTCGTCCTCACGTGTTGTGTTCTTGAAGATGTGGTTTTCTCCGTGGACACAAACCATTTCAGTTTCCTGGCACAAAGAACTTCGAGTTGACGATGAACTTACGGAACTCCTCTATGACAAAGACTGAACCCGCTACAGCGAATATGATGGCCCAATCTGTGGAACTGAGAGGCGTCGTTGTCATGAGCGAACCAATGGCGATTGAGGTAAATGGTATGGTTGCCTCGGCGAATTGGACAAAGAACAACAGCAAACCAAGTGAAAGAAGGAATGCATAGTTGATCCACTTGTTTGAGAAAAGACCGAGTTTAAACGCACTTTCACGATTGCTTCTGCAATTCATCACATTGAACAGTTGATACACAATAAACACACCAAAGGTCATGGTCTGGGCGTGGTCAAACAAGTCATTCTTGTAATCGTGTGATTGGGCAAGAGCGACTTCATCACCTTGTTCACAGAGTTCGACGTCAAATGGAGCATTTGCTTCATCTTCTAACGGGTGGAGATTACATGAATCTCCTTTTTCCCAAACACCGCCACCAGCAAGGAAGAACACCAGCAAGGTTCCAGTCACCATGACTGCACCTAAGAAGAAAATGAGTGCAATATCTTGTGAACTTGGTAACCCTTCATTCACAGGTCGCGGAGGATGATTCATAACATCACCATGCTTCTTTTCCACACCTAACGCAACCGCGGGCGGTCCATCCATGAGGATGTTAATGACCAGGATTTGAGTTGCCGTCAAGGGTAACTTCCATCCAAACATGAGTGTTGAGATGATAATCAAGGCGACTGCTGCTACATTGGTCGAGACTTGATACCTCACGAAGTTACGTATGTTTTGGTAGATCTTCCGGCCTTCCTCAACCGCATGGACAATATTTGCAAAATTGTCATCCTGAAGCACCATGTCAGCAGCATCCTTGGCAACATCTGTGCCGGCAATACCCATGGCGATCCCAATATTGGCGCGTGAAAGGGCCGGAGCATCATTCACACCATCGCCTGTCATGGCGACAATTTCACCCTGATCTTGCAGTGAGGAAACAATACGCATTTTCTGTTCTGGCGTCACCCTTGAGAAAATTGATGCTTGTGAGGAGGCTTCTGCTAATTGCTCATCATCAAAAGAAGATAATGCACCGCCGTGGACTGGTGGAATCCCTCCTTCAGTTATGTTCAGTTCTCGCCCAATCGCTTCTGCTGTGTATTGTTGATCACCGGTGATCATCTTGACACGTATGCCTGCTCGCTGGCACAATTCGATAGCGTCCTTCACCTCACCACGAGGTGGGTCCATAATACCAACAAGTCCCAAGAAAATGAAACTTGATTCGACTGTTTTGAGGTCGTGAATATCCTCATCATCATCTAAGCGACGTGCACAAAGAGCGATCACACGCATCGCTTGACCAGCCATTTCTTTGTTGGCTTCAGAAGCCAAATCGAAGTCTGTTTGCTCAATGGGTACAATCTCTCCGTCTTTGATTTTCCATTCCACCAATGAAACATAACCACCAGCTCCACCCTTAGAGAAGACCCAGCGCTCACCTTCATAATCGTGAATGACGGACATTCTTTTTCGTGTTGTATCAAAGAAGAACTCATGAAGTCTTGAGTGACGTTGCGCGAATTTCTTCACATCTCCGTTGATCTTCCAACCAAGGACTGCACATGCAGAATCTGTAGGGTCGCCTAAGGCCTGCCATTGCCCATCAACTTTCGAAATTTGAGAATTATGGCACAGACTCAAACAGGCAGCTGAAAGTCGAAAGGCCAAATCACTTTGAAATGCCGACAACTCATCATTTGTGACTACCGTGCCGTTGTAGGAAAGATCTCCAGAAGGTTTGAACCCTTCACCAGAAATTGTAAAGGTCCCTTCAGTCGTCGTCAATTGGCGAGCAGTCATTTGATTTTTCGTCAGTGTCCCGGTTTTATCTGAACAAATCACCGTTGTTGAACCGAGGGTTTCTACCGCCTTCATTCGACGGATAATCGCCTTATGTTGAGCCATATTACGCATGCCAAGGGCAAGTGTGATCACTAGAATAATTGGCAACCCTTCAGGAACAATGGCGACGAATATTGCAATGGCGATAATGAATTGCTCAATCGCCACATCCCTAAGATTGGCCGTAGGGTCGCCAAGAGCGATGATGAGTTCAATAGATACCAAAAGCACCGCAACAATAAGTGCTATGAATCCAAGGAATTTACCGAGGGACTCAAGTTTGTGCTCGAGAGGTGTTTTAGGTGACTCTGAACCAACAATGTCACTTGCAATTCGGCCGAGTTCTGTGTTCATACCAATGTTGACGACGATGCCAACTGCTCTGCCTGTAGCAATGCTTGTACCCATGTAGGCCATGTTATTGCGGTCGGCAAGCAAGGCCTCCGTAGGCAGAGCCGCTGTGGTCTTTTTGATGCTATCAGATTCTCCTGTCAGCGAGGATTCATCGACTTTACACTGGTATGATTCGACGATCCTTACGTCTGCTGGTACATTGATTCCTTCTTCGAGTTTTACAATATCTCCAGGAACCAATAATGGTGTAGACACTTCCTGTTCTACACCATCCCGTACTACAATGCAACTTGATACGGCCATTTTCTTCAAAGCATCCATGGCTTGTTCTGCCTGACCTTCTTGCCAGAAACCAAATGTTGCATTTGCTGTTAACACCAGGAAAATGAAGATTGCATCCCCTGGGTGGTCTGGGTTGATGGCGAGCGCAATGAGTGCCGCACCGATCAAGAGATAATTGAGTGGATCGTTGTACTGAGAGAGGAATCGTAGCCAAGCTGGCGTTTTATCTGGCTCTTGTAACTTATTTTCTCCATACTTCTTTCGACGATTGAGAACTTCATTCTCAGTAAGGCCTTCAGATTGAGTTTCCAGTTTCAAATACGTTTCTTCAGGACTAATGTCATGCCATGCATCGCTCGTCAAAGAAACCACCCACGAGGGTAGGTACCCTCGCCTATGGGTTCTATGGAGGCCTTATGATAATAATGGTGGAATGCCCTTGATTCTAGGGCGATGTGTTGAACAACCTGTTCTCTGTGGCAGGGCTGATGAGCGCGGAGCATCAGCCGTATATTCCGGCGTCAGAATCGCCACATGAACTCACGCTTCGCGTGATTATCGTTGGTATTTTACTCGGCATACTCATGACTGCAGCAAATGCCTATTTGGGCCTCTATGCAGGGATGACAGTTTCTGCAAGTATCCCTGCTGCCGTGATGTCGATGATCATCCTTCGTTCCCTATTCAAGGACGTAAGTATTCTCGAAAATAACGCGGTCCAAACAATGGCAAGCGCAGGTGAGTCACTTGCTGCGGGCGTCATTTTTACAGTACCTGCAATGCTTGTGATCGGCTTATGGGATGACATCCAATGGTTTGACACCCTTGCTATTGCCACGCTTGGTGGGTTGTTAGGGACCATGTTTACAATTGCACTTCGAAGGTTGTTCATTGTTGAAGAAGCACTTCCTTATCCCGAAGGTGTTGCATGTAGAGAAGTCCTTGTGGCAGGTGAGGAAGGTGGCGAGGGTGCGCTTGCCATTGTCTACGCTCTTGGCATTGGTGCGATTTACGGACTCATGGTCAAAGGTTTCCACGTGACTCACCACACTGTGGAGTCTGCTGTAGGCTTCCTTGGCACCAGGCTCTATGCTGGTATGGATCTCTCGATTGCTTTACTGTCGGTCGGCTACATCGTAGGTATTCGAATTGCCTCCTACATTTTCCTTGGAGGCGTTATTGGATTTGGTTTGCTTGTGCCAATGTATGGATTGATTCATGGTTGGCCAAACTCTGAGACTCTGGTTGATGGTTTCTATGACATATGGGCATCACAGATCCGTTATGTTGGTGTAGGTGCCATGGTCGTTGGCGGCGTTTACACACTATGGTCGATGCGAAAAACCATCATCACTGGACTTTCAAAGGCGTTGATCAAAACTGAAGATGGTGACGATGAACAATTGCGAACAGAGATTGATTTACCGCTCGACAAGGTGATCATGTTTTGCGGCGTTCTTGTGGCCTTCACGTTCCTCTTCTATTGGTGGTCAACAGGCTCCCTTGGATTAGCACTCGCTGGTGCGCTCTTCTTAGCGGTTGTTGCCTTCTTTTTCGCAGCGGTTGCAGGCTACATTGCTGGTGTAGTTGGATCTTCCAATTCACCAGTATCGGGCATGACCATCGCGACCTTGTTGTTCACGGTTGCACTCGTGTGGATTGTGGGTGATTTAATGCTCGGTCTTGGACGCGAAGAATTAATGCTCGCTACCTTGCTCATTGCTGCTGTTGTTGCATCATCAGCCGCCATTGCGGGCGACGTGATGCAAGATCTGAAAACTGGACATATGGTTGGTGCCACACCTTGGCGCCAACAAATTGCTGAACTTATTGGTGTGATTACAGGCGCCATTGTCATTGGCCCAACATTAGCCCTTCTTCACGACGCATTCCAAATTTCAAAGACTGCCTGTGCCAACACGAACCTCAACCTAGCAGTAGCTGATCAGTACGATTGTTCTAATGCACTCTTTGCGCCACAAGCAGAATTGATTGGGGCGATTATTCAAGGTGCGTTTGTTGGCAATTTAAACCTCCCAATGGTGACACTTGGAGCAATGATTGCCATTGTATTGATCTATCTCAAAATGCCAGTCATGTCCGTGGCGATTGGCATCTACCTTCCGCTCGGCCTTTCAGTGCCAATCATGCTCGGTGGAATCATCTCCTACTTTGCACTACGAACAGCACACTATCGTGTCGATGGTCGCTTAGATATTCATCCATCAAAGGAGGCAATGAGTGCAGCGAAAGAAGTCGAAAATCGGGGTGTCTTGATCGGTGCTGGATTCATTGCTGGTGAATCAATCCTTGGTGTCCTCATTGCTGTTTTGATTGTCTTGGACATTAACCTACCAGAAATCTTCGGTGTTGTCACACTGAACAATCTCCTCTCTCTTGTGTTCTTTGGATGGTTTGTGGCGGTATTTGTATGGCTTGCCACCAGAGCCTTGCCAAAGGGCAACAATTTGTTGTCAGACGCAGTGGTCGTCGCCATGGATGCGGTGAGGAAATTCAAGAATGCATTGCTTCCACAGTTCAAGAACTGAGATTTTTGTTCAACCATGAGATGCACAAGCATCAAAGGTCGTCCGTGAAGGCCATAGGCCAACAGGGGAGATTATGTCCACCAGCATCGCGGAAGTTGAAGAAATGGCACGAAAGTGCAGGGTCGAGATTGTAAAGATGGTTTATCGAGCCCAAGCTGGACATCCGGGCGGCTCTTTGTCTGAAATCGACCTCCTCGCAGCATTGTACTCAACACGGATGCGTGTACGTCCTGATGAACCAAAATGGTCTGACCGTGATCGATTCATTCTCTCCAAAGGTCACGCCTCGCCGGGCATGTATGCGGTCCTTGCCGAAATGGGCTTCATCAGTCATGAGGATCTGAAATCCTATCGTGTCCTCGGCGGTGTTTGTCAAGGCCATGTCGACATGAAGTGGTGTCCTGGTGTTGATTTTTCAGCCGGCTCGCTCGGCATGGGGCTTTCATTCGGTATGGGTTGTGCTATGGCTGCACGGCTCGACCAAAGTTCACGACGTGCTTTTGTGATGATTGGTGATGGAGAAATGCAAGAAGGAAGCGTTTGGGAGGCAGCTATGGCTGCTGCGCACCATGAATTGGGCAACCTCAAGGTCATTCTTGACCGAAACCGAATTCAAAATGATGACTTTTGTGAAGAGCAAATGCGCATGTTCGATATCCCTGCAAAATGGCGTTCATTTGGATGGAATGTCAAAGAAATTGATGGACACAACATGACCGAAATCATGGAAGGATTGGATTTCCTTGAGGCAGAAGAAAATTCGAACGGCCCTTCGATTTTGATCGCACACACCATCAAGGGTGGCGGAATCTCCTACATGGAGAACAATCCTGCCTTCCACGGTGCTGCTCCAAATGAGGAACAATTCAATCAAGCAATGATCGAACTCGGTGAGGTGAAAGCATGACCCGAATGGCTGCCACACGTGATGGCTATGGTCAAGCATTGCTTGACTTAGCTGACAACCCAAAGGTCGTTGTTTTAGAAGCAGATCTAGGAAAATCCACCAAATCGCTTCACTTCAGGAAGGCACATCCAGAACGCACCGTTTCATGTGGCATTGGAGAACAGAACATGCTCCTCGTTGGTGCCGGAATGGCTGCTTCAGGCTACATACCATTTGCAAGCACATTTGCCATCTTTACTGAACGTGCTTTCGAACAAATGAGAAACGGAGTCGCTCGTCCAAACCTCGCCGTCCATCTTTGCGGCAGCCACGGTGGAACTCACACAGGCACTGATGGTTCATCTGCTCAGTCCATTGAAGATCTTGCGGTGTTCCGAACATTGCCTAACGTTGTCGTGCTCCATCCTTGTGATGATGTCAGCACACGCGAACTTACCAAGCAACTCGCATCCACAACATCGCCATCCTACATGCGGACGGCTCGCAACAAGACGCCAGTCATGTACGACGATGCAGAGGACGGCACGATTGTGATTGGAAAGGGTATAGAACTCAAAGGTGGTGCAGATGTGGCCATTATTGCGTGTGGCGTCATGGTCTCAGAATCAATCAAGGCAGCACAAGCATTGGAGGCAGAAGGCATCAGTGCTTCAGTCATTGACATGCACACACTCAAGCCACTTGATGGAGCATTAATTGACTCCCTGGTCGAACGATGTGGAGCACTTGTAACTGCAGAAGATCACAACGTCATTGGTGGTCTGGGAAGCGCGGTTGCAGAACACCTCGTGGCGAACACCTATGCTCCTTTGGAAATGGTTGGCGTACCAGATCGATTCGGTGAATCTGGTCAGGCTGATGAAATGCTGGATTTGATGAACATCTCCGCACCATACATCGCCAATGCGGCACGGAAGGCCATGAGTCGAAAGTGATACGGCAATAACCATTAGCGTCGGGCATGAACGCTGTCCATGAGCGATGACGATAGTTTGTCTCACATCATGCAACGTCTTGATGAATTTGTAGCAGAACGCGATTGGAATCAGTTCCATAGCATCAAGAATTTGGTTGCATCGGTGTGCGTTGAAGCTGCAGAACTTTCTGAGACCGTACAATGGACCAATCCGAGCATTAGTGATGTTCAAAACGATGTTGACCTCATGAATAATCTGGCACATGAAACTGCTGACGTCATGATGTATTGCCTCCGATTGTGCAGTGTTTTAGGCCTGAACCCTGTGACGATTATGAATGAAAAATTTGCAATCAATGCAGAAAAATACCCTGCTGAGAAAGTAAGAGGTTCCTCTGCAAAATACACAGAATACCAGTGACATTAGCAATCTGTGACAAGCGGATAGTTGAAGGAGCGCATCGGCGAGTCGTCAATCATGGAGTTCTTCCTAGATACCGCCGATGTTGATGAAATTCGAGAAATTGCTGCCTGGGGCATCCTAGATGGTGTGACGACCAATCCCTCTTTGATCAAGAAAAGTGGGCGTGATTTCAAACAGGTGGTTGCCGAAATTGCATCGATTTGTTCTGGCCCTATTTCTGCCGAAGTGACAGCAATGGATACCGAAGGCATGGTCGCACAAGGACGTGCCCTCAAACAAGAACTCCCAGACAATGTCATCATCAAAATCCCATGCACTCCTGAAGGCTTAGCAGCGACGAAAATACTCACAGAAGATGGAATCAAAACAAATGTCACTTTGATTTTCTCCGCTTCACAAGCCCTCATGGCGGCTAAAGCTGGTGCCACTTATGTTTCACCATTCATCGGCCGAATCGATGATACTGGACACGATGGAATGAACTTGATTGCTGAAATCATGGAAACTTGGAACAATTACCCATCGATCACAACCAAAGTACTTGCTGCATCCATCCGGCATCCAACCCATGTCCTACAATGCATTCAACTCGGTGCCCACACCGCAACTATGCCTGCCAAAACGTTCAGGCAATTGATGACCCATCCACTCACCGACAAGGGACTTGCAGGATTCATGAAGGATTGGGCTGAAGTCGAAAAAGCCGGTCATGCCTGAGGATGAACATAATTTCCTCGAGAAGGAGGATTCTTCAATGAAGTCCTCTACGCTTGGTATACAGGGGGTATCCAATGAAGTCATCACGTGACAAGTTACAGCAATTATTGGATGGTGATTTATCCCCTGAAGATATTGCGGATGACCCTGCATTAGTTTCACTTGCTGACCGATTATACGGCATCAAAATCACACCTGCTCGCCCCAAAAAGGCACGAGACATGGTCGATATGCCCGCTCCGTCGAATGCTGATGTCACCGAAGTAGCCCCGCCAACCGACATGCTGATTGAAGTCATAGGTGATATAGCACCCTCCTCGCCTGCTGAGTTGCCACCCCTAGGTGGCGATTTGCCGCCAATTGCACCTCTCCCTGCCACCTCCGGTGGATCGAAGCTACCACTTTTCGCCCTAGGTACGCTCTTGCTTCTGGTCGTAGCCAATCTGTTGGGTTTGCTTCACTCAGTGTTTGGAAGTGGGTGTCTAGAAAGCGATTTGTGTCCTTCTGATGGATATACAAAGATGAATCTTGCAAGCCTCCATGAACTGGGAACTGGCATGGGCTGGTCTCTTCCTTACCCAGATGGACCATTTGGCATTCCAGATATCGTCGCAATTGTCGCCCTCCTTGCTGCAATGGTCATCGCATGGCGACGTTCGTGATTTCACATGGACATGGATGCATTCTCCCTTTTTCTCTCCTATTTGGGGATGATTTCGATTTTACTCGCATTTGTGTTGGAAACACGCAATGTCCTCCATAGCAAACAGACGACCTATTTGTTGCTCATGGCCGTCGGGTCCGGTTTGCTAGGCATTCGGGCCTATTTGATTGACGAGTGGGCTTTTCTGATCCTTGAGGCCGTGTGGTGTGGCGCTGCGTTGGTGGCCTTTGTCAAAGTGAATCAAGTGCAGGTTCCTGCGGTGAATGATGCGTCATCTTGATGAGCAGGTGGCGGCGGATAGCATCCATGAGCCAAGGACCCGGCAAGGCCAAGCGCGGAATCCCTTCGAAAGAGGAGAACTTCAACGAGTGGTATCCATTCATTGTCGAGGCTGCTGAACTTGTCGACAAACGTTATCCGATCAAAGGCATGGATGTATGGCGTCCATACGGCTGGAAGACAATGAAACTCATTGATTCGCTCACACACAGTGAAATGGAACGAACAGACCATGAAGAAGTCAATTTTCCTCTTTTGATTCCTGAGCATTTATTGGAACGAGAGAATGCCTTGGTAGCGCGCCTCAAGCGAGCTAGAGAAGAAGGTGTTGACCCTGATGATCTACGTGATGAAGACGAAGAAGGGGGCTTCAAGAAGGAAGTGTATTGGGTTAAGCATGCGGGTGAGAATGAACTCGACATCCCCATGTTTTTGCGACCAACATCTGAAACCGCAATGTACACTATGTTTCCACTATGGATTCGCTCTCACAAGGATTTACCATTGAAAGTCTATCAGATGGTGAACACGTTTCGTTATGAAACAAAACAAACCCGTTCCTTCATCCGTGTTCGAGAAATTCATTTCTTTGAAGCGCACACTGCGCACGCAGATGAAGAAGACGCTACTCGACAAATCGAACAAGATTTGCAAATCGTTGACAACCTCATGCACGACCTCTGTCTGCCTGTCATCAAAGCAAAACGCCCACTTTGGGATACCTTCCCAGGTGCGTGGTACACCATCGGAATCGATGCTGTCATGCCGAACGGGCG
>Ga0208277_1000504_pt1 | contig 22846 bp, 23 predicted proteins | sample ETNtaG_5_FD_185782 | JGI IMG/M metagenome (GOLD analysis project Ga0208277, IMG submission 185782) | Marine microbial and viral communities from oxygen minimum zone, Eastern Pacific Ocean - ETNP201406SV205 (SPAdes) (version 2) | ecosystem: Environmental > Aquatic > Marine > Oceanic ...
TAAGTGCTGAAAAATTAAATAAAGATTATAATATTGGAGCGACAGTTATTACATGTATGAGTCTCTCAAAAACATATGCAATGACAGGATGGAGGATTGGTTATTCTGTTGGCCCAAAAAATATAATTAAAGCTATGTCTAAATTGCAAGGTCAGGCAACTTCTTGTGCAAATTCAATAGGTCAAAAAGCAGCAGTAGAGGCTTTACTTGGTGATCAGTCGTGTGTGCAATTAATGAAAGAATCGTTTAGGAAAAGACGTGATTTAATGTTAAAAAAATTAAATAAGATTAAGGGTGTAAGTTGTAAAATTCCTGATGGGGCATTTTATGCATTCCCTGATTTTAGTTATTATTTAAATCGTAAGGTAAATAACAAATTATTAAAAGATAGTTTTAGTATTTCAGAGTATATTCTCGACTCTGTTAACGTCGTAACTGTTCCTGGAGATGGCTTTGGAGCTCCGGGATATATAAGGTTTTCATATGCGACCAGTTCAGAATTAATTAATAAAGGTATTAATAGAGTTCAAAAGGCTCTTAGTATGATTGAGGAGTAAATAATGAAAAAAAATATACACCCAGAAAATTATAGACTAGTTGTGTTTAAAGACACTTCTTGTGATTACTCATTTTTAACTAAATCAACTGTTGAAACAAAAGATACAGTTGTTTGGGATGATGGGAATGAATATCCACTTTATAATATAGAAATTTCAAATAAGTCACATCCGTTTTTTACTGGTCAACAAAATTTAGTTGATACTGCTGGTAGGATTGAAAAATTTCAAAAAAAATATAACAGAAAATAAATTTATTTATATTTTAGATATAGCTCTTATTATTTAGTGGAGCTATTTTTTTATGAAACGAATATTAATATTATTAACTATGAAGCCAAATATTCTGGTTGGTGGACAGGCTGTTATAGAAGGTGTTATGATGAGAGTTCCTGGTGCATTTTCTACCGCTGTAAGAAATCCTAATGGAGAAATTATAATAAAAAGGGAAAAGTTTAGATCAATCGTTGAATATTCTAAATTTTGGTCAAAACCAATTTTTCGCGGTATGGCCTCTCTTTATGAAGCTATGAAGATGGGAATGGCTACGCTTCAATGGTCTGCGGATGTTAGCTTTCCGGATGAGAAAAGAGACGGCCTTCTAGATGAATTAATTGATTATGGGACTAGTTTATTTTCAATTTTATTGGCAATTGGTCTATTTATGTTTTTACCAATGTGGATTACCACACAGCTATTACAAATTGAAAAGGAAGCTATTTGGTTTAACTTATCATCTGGTATATTTAGGATAATATTTTTTATTATTTATTTATTCATGATATCACTGATGAGTGATATTAAAAGATTATTTCAATATCATGGTGCTGAACATAAGGTTGTTTATAATTTTGAATCTGGAAAAGAAATTAATTCAATTAATGCACAATCTTTTCCAACACAGCATCCTAGATGTGGGACTAGTTTTATGTTTATTGTATTAATATCCGCTATAGTTGTTTTTTCTTTAGTTGATACAATATTAATTTATTTTTATGGTTCAATTTCTCTATTCGAGAGACTTTTATTTCATTTGCCTTTCATCCCATTAGTCTCAGGTATTAGTTATGAAATAATTAAGTTAACAGCCAAATACAATAATTTTTTGTTTCATATTTTAAAGGCTCCTGGGATTTGGCTTCAAAATATTACAACAAAGGAACCTGACGATAAAATGATAGAAGTTTCAATTAGTGCATTAAAAAATGCTTTTGGAGATGAGTTTGAAAATTATCGCGGCAAGAAATACACTGCAGAAGCTATCGGGTGAAAGATAAATTAATATCAATTATTGAAAAATATAATGCTATTGAAAGTCAAATGGCTGATAAAGATATTTTATCAGACCCTGAAAAATTAAAAAACATAGCAAAAGAATATAAACAGCTCGAGCCTATAGTTAAAATTAGTCGAGAATATTTAAATCTTATGGATCAGATAATTGATTCAGAAGAAATATTAGATGGTGATGACCTTGAATTAAAAGAAATTGCAGAAGAGGATTTATTATTAAATAAACAAAGGATATTAGAATTAGAAAAAGACTTAAAAATTAAGTTGTTACCAAAAGACCCACTGGATAATAAAAATATAATTTTAGAGATTAGAGCAGGGACCGGTGGAGATGAAGCAGCTTTATTTGCTGCTGATTTATTTCGAATGTATTCCCATTTTGCTGAAAAACATAACTGGGATAAAGAAATGATTGCTTCAAATGAGATTGGAATTGGAGGTTTTAAAGAAGTTATTATCTCAATTCAGGGTAAAGGCGCTTATGGTATGTTAAAATATGAAAGCGGTGTACACCGTGTTCAACGTGTTCCTGAAACTGAAACAGGTGGGAGGGTGCATACTTCTGCTGCTACAGTAGCTATTTTACCTGAGGCGGAAGAAGTTGATATTGAAATAAATGAATCAGATTTAAAAATTGACACATATAGAGCAAGTGGTGCTGGAGGTCAACATGTAAATAAAACAGAATCTGCAATTCGTATAACTCATAACCCCACTGGGTTAGTTGTTACTTGTCAAGATGAGTCTTCTCAACATAAAAATAGAGCTGCTGCTATGAAAGTTCTTAGGTCTAGATTATTAGCGAATGAAAAAGAAAAAGTTGCAGCAGAACGAGCAGCAGAGAGGAAAAGTTTAGTTTCAACAGGGGATAGATCAGCTAAAATCAGAACATATAATTTTCCACAAGGAAGAGTGACTGATCATAGGATTAATTTTACATCATATAGATTATCTGAGATAATTAATGGAGATGTAGATGAGTTAATTGAAAAATTAAAAATTGCCGAACAGCAAGATATATTGTCTTCAAATATATAATATTGAATAAAAATAAAAAGATTTGGAGGCTTATTGATTTAATAAAGTGGGGAGAAACATATTTCAAAGGTAAAAATTTTGATAATCCCAGATCTGAAATAGAATGGTTATTGCAAGATTTACTTAATTATAAAAAAATCGATCTTTATCTTAAATTTGAAGAAGAAATAGATTCAGAAAAATTATTTATTTTAAAATCTTGGATAAAACGTAGGGTTTCTAGGGAGCCTTTACAATACATAACAGGGAAAGCAGATTTTTATGGCAGATCCTATTTTGTTAATAACAAAGTCCTTATACCAAGGCCAGAAACTGAAATACTTATTGATGCGGCAATCAAAAATCTTTTAAAAAAAAAGAACCCCTATATTATAGATATTGGAACAGGGTCTGGGTGTATAGGTATCACCCTTGCTATAGAAATTAAAAAATCTAATGTTTTATCAATTGATATTTCAAAGGACGCATTATTAATAGCAAAAAACAATGCAGAAAACCATAATATAAAAAACATCGAATTTTTAGAAATAGATATTTTAAAAAATGATATAAATAAAAAAGCAGATTTAATTATTTCAAATCCTCCTTACATTAGTAAAAATGAATTGTCTACTCTTATGCCTGAGGTTAAAAATCATGAACCAAAAATATCACTTACTGATAACAAAGATGGTTTTACTTTTTATAAGAGGTTTGTCTCTTTATTTCCAAAAATTCTTAAAAATGATGGAGCTGCTATAATTGAAGTAGGAAGAGAAGAGCATTCAATTAAGGTGTTAGAAATTTTTAAAAAAAATGGCATGAAAAATATCAAGGTTCTTAAAGATTTAAATAGTGATAATAGGGCTGTTATAATAAATAATTCATGAAGAATTTATTACCTCATATAATTATTATAAGGCCTTTAAATGTTTTAGCAGCTATCATATCAATATTATTATCCTCAGTAATTACTCAATATAATGGTCCTAGTATTAATATAATTTATGCTACTTTAGTTGTTATTTTTTTTACAGCTGGTGCAAATACTCTCAATGATTTTTTTGACTATGAAATTGATATGGTTAACAGACCAAATAGGCCATTAAGCTCTGGTAAAGTCCCTAAAAACTATGCTCTTATTTATTCAATATTATATTTTATTATTGGTCTTTTTTTTGCGTATCAATTGAATTATAATTCAAAAATAGTTTCAATTTTCATATCGTTTCCCTTATTGATTTTATATAATTATAATCTAAAAGGATATCCACTAATTGGTAATATAGTTGTCGCTTTAATATTATCTCTAACTTTTGTTTTTGCTGGTTATGTTTTTAATAATATTACTCCTATGATTATACCCTCTATTCTAGCATTTGGGCTTACTCTTATTAGAGAGATTATTAAAGATATAGCAGATATTAAAGGTGATAGAAAAGTCGGGTTAAAAACATTTCCTATAATATTTGGTAAGGGAAAATCATTTAAACTATGTATGGTTTTGTCAGTATTGTTTGGAGTAGGAGCTTTTATACCTTTTATTAATGGGCATTATAATATGTTTTATGGTGTTTTGTTAATTTTGACTGTTGAGATTCCATTGGCAAAAGTAGTAATTTTAATTATAAATAAACCTAGTATCACGATGGTAAAAAAGAGTGCTGATTTATTAAAGATAAGTACTTTTGGAGGTTTATTGTCTATTTTAGCAGGAACAGTATAATGACTTCTGAATTTGTACATTTACATAATCATTCTGATTATAGCTTATTAGATGGTGCGCAGAGAGTGGATCAATTAGTAAATACAATTGATGATTTAAACATGGATAGTTTAGCTCTTACTGAACATGGAAATATGTTTAGTGTTATTCCTTTTTATAAGAATGCGAAAAAACAAGGTATTAAACCTATTATTGGCTGCGAAACATATGTTGCTGTTGGTAGTCGACATGATAAAAAACAAATTGCTGGAGGTGGCTGGGGGAACAATCATTTAATTTTATTAGCTCAGAATCAAATAGGGTATCAAAATCTTATGAAGCTAGTTACTATTGGGTACCTTGAAGGTTTTTATTATAGACCAAGAATTGATAAGGATTTATTAGAAAAATATAGTGATGGTCTTATTTGTTTATCTGGGTGCTTAAAAGGAGAAATTCCTGAAAAAATGTTAAATGGAGATTATGAAGGTGCAAGAGATGCAGCGTTAAAGTTTTCAGAGCTATTTCCTGATAGGTTTTATCTAGAAGTCCAGAATCATGGTATTCCTGAAGAGATAGCAAATATTGATAATATGGTTAAATTATCAAAAGATTTATCTTTGCCATTAGTATGTACAAATGATGCACATTATTCAAAAAAAGAACATTCAGAGGCTCACGATATTCATATTTGTTTAGGTACGGGAAAAGAAAGAGAAGATCCCAATAGATTGCGTTATGCAACTCCAGAATTTTATTTTAAATCTCAAGATGAGATGCATAAACTATTCAAAAATGTCCCTGGAGCTATTGAAAATACAAGGCGTATAGCAGAAAGTATTGATTTTAAGATAACTACTGGGAATTATCATTTGCCTAATTTCCCCATTCCTGAATCTAGTCAAAATGATGATCCAGATGAATATCTTAGTTCATTAGTAAAAAATGGAGCTGAAAAACTATATGCTGAGATATCACCAAAAATCGATAATCAGATTAATCATGAACTTAAAGTCATTAAGGATATGGGTTTTGCAGGATATTTTTTAATAACAGCTGATTTTGTTCAATATGCTAAAAATAATAATATCCCAGTTGGTCCAGGAAGAGGATCAGCCGCTGGTAGTCTAGTATCTTATGCTTTAGGGATTACAGATATTGACCCAATAAAACATAACTTATTATTTGAGAGGTTTTTAAATCCAGATAGAATAAGCATGCCAGATATTGATATTGATTTTTGCATTGAACGTCGTGGGGAGGTTATTGATTATATAAAGAATCAATATGGAGATAATTCAGTATCTCAGATTATCACATTTGGTTCAATGAAAGCTAAGCAAGTTATTAGAGATGTTGGAAGGGTAATGGGTTATTCTTTTAGTGAAGTTGATCGCTTAGCAAAAACAATCCCTGATGAATTAAATATAACTTTAGAAAATGCAATTAAAAAAAGTACAGAGTTTCGCAAAATGTCTCAAAATGAATTTAAAGAATTAGTTGATCATTCATTAGTCCTTGAGGGTATGAATCGTCATGCATCTATTCATGCTGCTGGAGTTGTAATCGCTCCTGGAGATTTAACAGATTATGTCCCTTTATATAAGTCTTCTGCTGGCGATGTTACTACTCAATATGATATGAAAGGATTAGAAGATTTAGGATTATTAAAAATGGATTTCTTAGGATTAAGAAATTTAACAGTAATAAACAAAGCACTCGCTCTTATTAAGCAAAAAGGAGAAAAAATTGAAATTGAAAAAATTTCGATGCAAGAAGAAAAAGTTTATGAGTTATTTGCTAATGGTTTAACTATTGGTGTATTTCAATTTGAATCATCAGGGATGCGTGAATTTTTAAAAAAATTAAAACCTACAGCTATAGAAGACCTTATTGCAATGAATGCGCTTTATAGACCTGGCCCAATGAATAACATTGATAATTTTATTTCAAGAAAACATGGGAAAAAGGAGATTACTTATCCGCACGCATTGTTAGAGCCTATTCTTGAAGAAACTTATGGTATTATAGTGTACCAAGAACAAGTAATGCAAATAGCTCATGATGTAGCAAACTTTACTTTAGCTGAAGCTGATATTATGAGAAGAGCCATGGGTAAAAAAGACAAAAAATTAATGGATCAGCTTTCAGTTAAATTTATTGAGGGGGCGCAAAAAAAAGATATATCAAAAAGAAAAGCAGAGGAAATATATGCTTTAATTGAAAAATTTGCTCAGTATGGATTTAATAAAAGTCACTCAACCGCTTATGCATATATTGCATATCAAACTGCTTGGCTTAAGACATTTTATCCATCAGAGTTTATGGCCGCAAACTTGACAAGTGAAATGTCATCCATTGATAGAATTGTCACGTTGATAAATGAATGTAAAAAATTAGATATAGAAGTTAAGCCTCCAGATATTAATGTTTCATTCACTCAGTTTTATCCTGTAAATAATAAAACGATATCGTATGGTTTAAATGCTATTAAAAATGTTGGTGAAAAAGCTCTGGAAAGTATTATTCAAGATAGAGAGGATAATGGTTTATTTAGTTCTGTTTTTGAATTTTGTTCTAGGATTGATCAACAAAAAGTAAATAAAAGAGTTTTAGAGAGTCTTATAAAATCAGGATCAATGGATTCATTAGAGGGTGTAAGATCTCAAAAGTATGATGCGATAGATTCAGCGATCAGGTATGGGCAGCAGATTCAAAACTCAGGTGATAAAAATCAAGGTGACCTTTTTTCAAATGATGCCGGTGAAAATGATTTGATCAAAACTCCAGAGTTAAAAACTATTGATGATTGGGATGAAAAATCTTCTTTAAAGTTTGAAAAAGAAGTTTTAGGGACATATGTTTCTGGGCATCCTTTATTAGAGCACTCTGAAGAATTAGAGGATTTCACATCAATTGATTTTTCAGATAAAATCCATCTTAAAAAAAATACGTCACTAACTGTTGGTGGGATGATAACAAAAATTATAAAAAAATATGATAGGAGAAATCGTCCTATGGCATTTTTTGAAATGGATTGTATTGGGGGAAATGCAGAGATTATTGCTTTTTCTGACTGTTTTGGGAAATATGAAAATCTTATTGTTGAAGATACTGTTGTGTTTATAAAGGGTAAAATGGCTGATGATACTAATTTTACTGATATCAAGGTGATGGCAGACTCAATAATATCTATTGAAAATGCTAGAGATTATTTTTCAGGGAAAATAATCATTAATCTTCAAAATTATAACATTACCTCAGAGGGTATCGAAGATCTATATGAATTTGCTAAAAAATACCCAGGGCATTGTAAACTAATATTTCATTTACCGAATCCTGATATAAAACTTAAAAAACCACTAATAGTTCTAGCTCATAATATTAAAGTATCAATTAATAGAATGTTTATTAAACAACTTCGAGAAAAATATGGGAAAGAGAATATCAGGTTAGAATGATTGTTGTTATCCAGAGGTGTTCCGAAGCTACTGTTTTAATTAAAAATAAAGTTTTTTCAAAAATTGATAATGGCTTAATGATACTTTTAGGAATAAAGAAGGGAGATCAAATTAATGATGCAGATAAAATCATTGATAAGGTTATCAATATGCGAATATTTAATGATAGAAATAATAAGATGAACCTATCTGCAATCGATATAGAATCAGACATCATGGTTGTTAGCCAGTTTACTCTGTATGGTAATATTAAAAAAGGTAGGAGGCCTAGTTTTATTGATGCAGAAAATCCTGATATAGCAGAAAAATTATATAATTATTTTATAGATAAAATTAAAGCTAAGGGGCTTTTTGTTAGAACTGGAAAATTTGGGCAAACAATGAGCGTAGATTTTATAAATGATGGTCCAGTAACTTTTATTTTAGACTCTAAAGATATTTAATATTATTTATCTGCTAGAATTATAACAAATTCCACTAAAAAAAAATATAGTAAGGCAATTATTTTTTCCCACTTTTTTGATTCACTTTTCCAAAGCCAATATGTAAATATTATAGCATTAAATAAAAATACCCATATTGATAATAGAGTTAAAGTAAAAGTAAAGTTAGTAAACGACAATAATCCTAATAGGATAAGTAATCCTAATGATATTATGACAAATTCTTCTATATAATGAATTATTAAACTTTTTTTTTCTTTATTCATTGTTTATTGTTAAATAATTAAATACAATATACTATATTTGAAAAATAAATAGGAAACTTGTAATATAGTATTAATTATGAAGTCTGTGTTATGATAATTAATTTAAAGTGTCTATGGATAAGAAAATAAGAATTATAATGGCTAAGCCAGGATTGGATGGTCATGATAGAGGCATAAAGGTGTTAGCTTCTGCCTACAGAGATGCTGGCATGGAGGTTATTTATTTAGGCTTAAGACAAACTCCTGAAATGATTGTAGCGGCTGCTCTTCAAGAAGACGCAGATGTTATTGCTTTATCAAGTTTGAATAATGCCCATAATACTATTTTTCCTAGAATTATTGAGTTAATGAATTCAAAAAAATTAGATAATGTTTTATTAATTGGCGGCGGTATAATTCCTAAACGAGATATTGAAAATTTAGAAAAATTAGGAGTGGGTAAATTATATGGGCCAGGTACTCCTGTTAATGATACTATTGACTATATTAAAGATTGGGTAATAAAGAATAGATAAATATGGATTTAAAAAATCAAATAGAACTTGAGTTATATTTTGCTGATCATTTTGATACTATATTATTTCCAGTATTAGCAGATATCTATTTTCGTCAAGAAGATTATAGAAGGGCTCGTAAAGTTTGCAATATCGGATTGGGTTATCATGAAAATGATCCAGAAGGAAGGTTTTTGTTGGCAAAAGTTGAAAAAGCTGAAGGTAACCTCAAAGAGTCTGAAAGAGAACTTGAGCATTCTTTAAAATATGCTCCAGATAATATATATGCTGCTATTATGTTATGTGAGATAAAAACAGTTTTAGGTAGGTCTCCATCTAGATTATTAACTTGTTGGAAAAAAGTTGCTTCACTAAATCCCTTTAATCAAACAGCTAAAGAATTTATAGCTAAGATGGAAGCAAATAAATCTCAGCAAAAAACCAAGCCCATAAAAGTAAAACCCACGAAGTCTACAAAAAATAAAAATATAAAAAGCAATGATGAATCATTAAATGTTAGTGTTCGCCTTGCAACATTCACTTTGGTGAATGTATTAAAAAACCAGGCATTATTTTACCAAGCTTTAGAAGTATTAGATTTATTAGAAAAAAAAGGTGAAGACCCTGATATGATTAGATTAGAGAGAGATTCTATTAAAAATTTAATTAAATCATCAGAGAAAGAAGATAAGAAAAAATGACAGAGAAAATATATTTTAATAGACAAGAAAAACTATCAGAAATCTTAGAAAAGAAAAATATTGATGGGCTATTAATTTCAAATTTAACAAATATTCGATATATATCAGGCTTTACTGGTTCTGCTGGGACATGTTTAGTAACTAATAAAGGAAGTTTTTTTATAACTGATGGTCGCTATATTGAACAATCAAAAAACCAAGTAAAGGGATTTAAGCGTTATATTGATATGTCATCACATCTCGAGATAATTAAGAAAAACAATTTAATTTTTGATGGAATGAAAATAGGTTTTGAAGCGGACCATGTTAACTTTACTCTTTATGAATCTATGTTAAACATATTTCCCAATATAAAATGGGAAGGTACAAAAATGATTTTGGAAGATTTAGCATCAGTAAAAGACAGAACTGAATTAGATGCAATAAGAGTCGCGGTTGAAATTACTGATAAGGTATATGAAGAAATTTTACCGATGTTAAGGCCTGGATATACTGAAAAACAAGTTGCTAATACATTAGTTTCAAAATATAGAGAATATGGTGATGGGGAGGCATATTCTCCTATTGTTGCTACTGGGCCAAATGGTGCTCTACCTCATGCTGTTCCAACAGACAGAGAATTTAAAAAAGGAGATTTTATTGTAATTGATGCAGCAGCTAAATATGCTGGGTATCATGCTGATATGACTCGAACACCTGTTGTTGGAGAAGCAACTGATAAGCATCATGAAATATATTCCATTGTTAAGGAAGCACAGCAAAGAGGATGTGATATAGCTAAAGCAGGGGTTTCGTGTAAAGATGTAGATGCGGCAACGCGTGATTATATTCACGAGATGGGATATGGCGATTATTATACTCACGGGACTGGACATGGTCTTGGATTAGAGATACATACCTCTCCAAGGTTTTCACCAATGAGCAAAGAAATATTAGCAGAAAACAATGTAATGACTATTGAACCTGGAATTTATCTAGCTGATTGGGGTGGAGTGAGGATTGAAGATGATGTCATTATTAATAATGATGGATGTGAAATTTTAAATAAAACAACTAAAGATCTCGTTGTTTTAGATTAAATACTATTTCCATTTTATAAATAATATTATTAGGTATGGCTTTATTGCCGTTAAGCGAAAATGAAATGGATAATGGGATTAAAATTTTATCCCAAAAAGATCCTCGTTTAGTACCTTTGTTTGATCAATTTAATATTCCTGCATTGAAAGATGAGAAAAATTATTTTTGGTCACTTTGTAGGTCAATTATATATCAACAAATAAGTGGTAAAGCTGCACAAGCAATCTCTGAAAGATTCATTAATTTATTTCCATCTAAAAAAAAATTAACACCTAAACAAGTAATAGAAGCTGACATTAATGATTTTTATAATGTTGGCTTATCTAAGCAAAAATCTAATTATATAAAAAATATTGCTAATGCTTTCTATGAAAATATTATTGATGAAAATAGCTTATCAAGCTTAAGTGATATTAATATCATTAATACCCTTACAAGTATTAAAGGGGTAGGCCCTTGGACAGCTGAAATGTTTTTAATATTTACATTAAAAAGACCTAACATATTTCCTTTAACAGATTTAGGAATACAAAAAGGTTTTAAAATTTTTTTTTCTATGGATGAGATGCCATCGATTAAGTTTATGAAAGATGAATCTCGTAAATGGGAACCATATAAAACGATAGTTTCATTATATTTATGGTTTGCAGTTGAAGGGCCCTTTGAATGGTAAATGCTAACCCAATAGAAGTAATTTTTTTTGATATCGGAGGTGTTTTATTAACTATTCACCCAGATGTGATGATCTCAAAGATTTCAAACTTAACAAATACACCTTTTAAAATATTGAAGGAATCTTTTCCTGAAGAGCAGCATGATCTTTATGAAAGGGGTGAAATAACTGACTTAGAGTGGTTCCAAGCATATAAGAAATCATTTCCAAATATAAATAGTTTAACTGAGCATGAATTCTGGATTGCTTGGTCAATGTTACTTGGGCAAGAGACAGATGTCTTAGATATCCTCATTCGCCTTAAAGAGCACTACAAAGTTTGGTTATTGTCAAACACGAATTCCCGTCACATAATAAATGAAGTTGAAAATAATTTTGCTTTTCCAAATTTAGTTGATGGTAAAATTTATTCTTTTCAAGTAGGAAGTCGTAAGCCAGAGAAAAAGATTTATGAAGTGGCATGTGAAAAAGCTAATGTAGAGCCTTGTAGAAGTATTTTTATAGATGATTTAGAGTTAAATATAGTTGGTGCAAATAAAATAGGGATGAACGGTATACACTATATAAATACTAATCAGTTGAATAATGAATTAAAAACTCATCGATTAAACTATGAATAAATTTATTATATTATTTTTTTTATTTATTAACATTGGCCTTTCACAAGGTGCCTGGAGTTTTAGTAATCGTACTCATGGTGAATTAGTTTGGAAAACAATAAAAACTGAAAATTTTAATATTCACTTTCATGAAGAGATATATGAAATTGCAGTTAAAGGTGCAAATATTGCTGAAAAGATAAGACCAATAATTATGAAACAAGTTGGCCTAGACTCTTTACCTAAACTTAGCATTGTTTTTACTTCCGAAGATGAAATCGCTAATGGATTTGCAAACTCTGCTAATTATACTTTGATTTGGGTTGATCAGAATGATGCGGCAATCGAATTATTAGATAGCAAATGGCTTGAACATGTTCTTTCTCATGAACTTCAACATCTAGCATTTTTCAATGTTGTTAAATCGTGGCTTCCATTTCCTATGAACTTTCTATATAGTCAAGTTCCATTATGGTTTATTGAAGGTTTAGCCGAATATTATACAGAAACTTGGAGGCCGTATAGATTTGATATTTCTCATAAATACCATGTTTTAAAAAATAAAATACAATCAGTTAAAGACCCTCACAATGATGGTTTTTCAAAGCTTCTTTATTTTTCTGATCGTTTTGGCGATGAAAAATTAATTCAAATATTAAATTATAGAGATAAGCAGAAATTATTCAATTTTAAAAAAGCATTTCAAAGTGCTACAGGTATTTCAATAAAACAATTTGAAGAAGACTGGCGGAGGCACATGAACACTTATTATTTCAGTATAATATCTCAAAAAGAAACATATAAAGATATTGGTGATATATATTCTTTGCCTTTGCGATATGTATATGGTTTTGATTTTTTTAATTATGATAGCACAAGAATGTTATTAGTTGGTAGACAAAATAATGAGCAACTTGATTTATCATTGTTTTTGGCTACAAGAGATACGTTAAAAGAAAAAGAAAAATATGATAAACTTATCAAAAAAAATGAAGATAATAAAAAAATCAAAATAAAACCAATTTGGGATCTTAAAGAATTAGATTTTGGTAGAATTGGTTATGATGCAAAATTATCTCCAGATAATAAGAAGATAGTATATTCAAAATATAGATATGGCAAAAACCAATCTCTTTTATGGGATATTTTTTTAATTGAATTAGAAACAAATAAAAAAACTAGAATAACCAATTCTTTAAGAGCAAATAATCCGTGCTGGTCTCCAGATAATAAGAAAATTGCATTCGTATCTCATCAAAATAGTACATCTAATTTATTCACAATAGAATTAAAACCTGATAGTGAAATTACTAGATTAACTAATTATTCTGGAGATGTTCAAATAGTGACTCCTTCTTGGAGTTATGATGGGTCTAAGATAGCATACGCTTTATCTAAAGAAGATGCGAATATGGATATAGTAGTTTTTGATATTGAAAGAAAAGAGCCAGTAAGGGTAACCAAAGCTAAACATGTTGACTACAGACCTATCTGGCACTCAAATGGGGAAAAAATCACATATACCTCTCATAAAGAATCAACACCTAATATTTTCACTGTTGATATAAACACAAAGAAAATTATTCAAAATACAAATATAGGCGGCGCTATATGGGGCCAAGGTTGGAAATATGATAAATCAAAAATTGTGGCTCTTACATTAGGAGATGCTGATTCATCAAGAGTCGTTGAAGTTAATACTAACAAAATATCTGATAAAGTTGTCGTTCAAATGAATCCTTATTATTCTAATTGGCGTTATAAAACGCCTGACCACATGATTCCGGATCTAGATTCACTACCTAATAAATACAAAGGGATCGAAATAAAAAATTATTCTTTTATAAAAAACATGAAACATCTTGGAACTATATTGCTACCTGATGTAACAGGGTTGTTTTATAATGGTTCATTCATTGATGTGACAGGAAGGCATGTATTTAATTCTTTTATTTTTAGTGATTGGAGTGATATATATGGGGCATTTGGATATTTAAATGCAACTGGTAAACCTATGAGCGGGTTTTGGAGTATAGAATGGTATAAGGATTTAATGTTTGAAGAAAGATATTATAATAAAAATAATGATTATTTGATTGAGTTCTATAATGGCTTGAAAATATTTGGTTATCGAAATTACAATTTTGGGAAAAATATTTCAGCAAATCATAATATTAAGTATGGAGTTAATTTTTTTAATAGGAAAGTTGTTTTTTCCCCTGATAGTTTAGATATATTTTCTAATGCTGAACCAGAAAGTGGAAGAGAAGGCGCGATATCATTATCATATACTTTTACAAATAAGAGACCAGATATTACTAATCAATATGTACCAAAAAATGGCTATGGTTTAAAATTTGAAATAGAAATTATTAACAAAAATTTTTGGGGAGACTTTAATTATAATCATTATAATTTTGATTCATTTATAAACAAAAAACTAGGCCCATTCGTGTTATATGTTCGTAGTAGATATGAGCAGGTTTCAGGTTCTCCGCCTAAGCAAGAGACCGTCGGCCTTGTAGACATTCCGAGTAATTATTATTCTGGAATGTTAATTTTAGGGAAAGAACATATGAGTCCCAGGGGATGGTCTGGCGCTAATTTAGGAGACAGAGCATTTTTAGGGACTGCAGAAATTAGAACTTTAAATTTCAATTTAAATTTTTTAGAGATATTAAAATTTATTAAAGTAGGAAAATTATCTTTTTCTCTAATATCAGATATTGGCAAAACTTGGGGGGAAAATAAATATGATTGGGTAACAACGGCTGGAGTAGAATCTAGGTTATCTGTTATATTCGGCAATATGCCAGTATTGATTTATAGTGTTGGCATAGCTCAAACTATTGATCAATGGTCTGATAATCCTAATGCTGAAGGTATAGACCCATATATTAGGTTGGCATTAGTGAATCCTTTTTAGTTAATAAAGCCAAATTTATTTATTGATATAAAAATATTAGTTGGGCTAGTTCTAAAATTATTTTGATTTTTAGTATAATATTCATTAACTAACCCTAGAGTTATTCCCCAATTAGTTTTAGGTCTGTACTCGATTTCAAAAATTGTTTGGAATCTTGATATATTAGATTCTATCAGTTCTGATATTTGATGAAAATATTCAATTTCTAATTTTGTTTTAGTTTTACTCCAGCTTTTATCAATACTACCAGCACTTTTAATATAGGATGTCTTTTCATTGCTTTCTATGTAATCAGATATATCATAGGCCCAGCCAAGTTCTAATGTCATATTCCCATTATTAATTTGTTGTAATAAAAGACCTAGGCCTTGATTAAAATGATACCTGAGGTTTTTATTGGATTTATGATAGACATATGTTCTAAAATGGTAATATTTTTTATTAAAATCATATTTATTGCTAGATTTTGCTCTTAATCTAAAATCAGGATATGAGCTAAAAAAATGACCGAAAAATCGTAAGTCTCTAAATGTATTTTGAGTGACACGTTTTATCCTATAATATGTAGCAAGGCCAGTTTCATTTATTGTCCCATTATTAACTACACCAAATCTTGTATAGTCTTTCCACTGTATATTTTCTTTATCTGGGTCATGGGCTAGCAGAATAGAAAACATTATAAATACTGCTAGTTTTCTAATCATTGTTTAATTCTTTTTCCTGATTGCATCATTAATATAGATAGACTAGTAAATAATAAGGTTAAAAACATCGCCATCCAAAAACTTATATATACTGATGAGTCACTTGTTTCAAGAATTGTGTATCTAATTCCATTTATCATATAATAGATTGGATTTATATAGCTAAGTGTTTGGGCCCATTCAGGTAACATTTTTATTGAATAGAAAATGCCTCCTAGAAAACTAAGTGGTGTCAGAAAAAAATTTTGAATCATAGCTAGCTGATCCCAGCTTTCAGCTAATTGACCCATAACAAGGCCCATGCTTGAAAAAGCCCAGGACACTAAAAATATGAATACTAATGTTCCTGTAATACTATATACTGGTAAGTCTATTAAGATAACACCAACTAAAAGAACAAGTATACCATTAACCATTCCCCTAATTGTACCACCAATAATATACGCTAATGCTATTTCTATTCCTGATAATGGAGCCGTGAGTAGGTCTGGTAATTGTTGAAGTAGTTTCATCTGAAGCATTGATGATGATGTATTTGATGAAGCATTATTAAGTGTGTTCATCATAATTAACCCCGGTAAAATAAATAATGTATATGGTACACCCTGTATCTCTGAAATACGTTGTTCCAATGTAAAACCAAATATTAATATATATAATACAGAGGAGATTAGTCCTGGGATTACCGTTTGTCGGTACACAGAAAAAAATCTACCTACTTCTCTTCTAGTAAGTGTCCAGAGGCCAATCCAGTTAATTGTCATTTTATTTTTCATTGATAGCTTTTCCAGTGATATCTAGGAAAACATCTTCTAGGGACGATATTTCTGTTTTTAGATTATATATTGGGATATTTGCATCTGATAATTTTTTAATGATATTAGGGATTTCTTTTTCAGGGTTTTCTATAGAGAAATGTATTTTTGATTTTTCAACTTTGAAAGATAGTCCAGTTAATAATTTAAGATTAGTTTGATCTTCTGTTGTTTGTACTGTTACACTAGCCTTCCCATATTCATTAGTAAGTTGTTTTGGTGATCCTTTTTTTAAAATTTTTCCTTCATCAATAATAGCTACTTTTTCACAAAGTAATTCTGCTTCTTCAATATAATGCGTTGTTAAAAGGATTGTTTTTCCATTATCATTAAGTTCTCGTAAATACTTCCACAAATCATGTCTTAGTTCTACATCAACGCCAGCTGTTGGTTCATCGAGTATTAGTATGTCTGGATCATGAACTAAGGATTTTGCTATTTGGAATCGTCTTTTCATCCCCCCTGATAGTTGTCTTAATCTGGAGTCTTTTTTTTTATCAAGGCCTAATCTGAATAATAATTCATCAATTGTATTTTTTGCTTTTTCAGGAGTTATTCCATAATAACCAGCTTGAAAATAGAGCAATTTTTCTATAGTGAAAAACCAATCAACTGAAAGTTCTTGTGCGGCAATACCTATTTTGGATCTTGTATACCTATAATTATTTATTGTGTCTTGATTAAATACTAAGCAAGACCCTTCATCTTTAAATACTAGTCCTGTAAGAATATTTATTGTTGTAGTTTTTCCAGCTCCGTTAGGGCCAAGTAATCCAAAAAACTCACCTTTAGGTATTTCTATATTAATTCCTTTTAAGGCTTTAATTCCATTATAGGATTTTTTGAGGCCCTTAATTTTTATAGCTATTTTTGACACTAAGTTTTAATTAAAACCAATATGAGAGTCAAATGGGCTTGGGAAGTCAAAACCTTCTGCCCCTGGGAAATGAGCTATAGATACAATAAACCCCCATGGAATTAATATTGAAGCTTCAACTTTTTGGGTTTTTGTTTTATTGTTATTTGATATTTTTGGAATAGTAAACTTAGGTTGATATATCCATAATCCATATTCATCATATCCTTTAACTCTTACAAAAAATTTATCATTTTCAATCCCAATTTTTTTTAATGGTTCGTAATTATCTAATATAACGAGGATTATATCCCCAACAATTTCTTCGATTTTCATTACATCCATAAATAAACTTACTGCTTAATTTTTTATTTTTCGTTAATTAACTTTAAAAATTGTTCCTCTGATAAAATTGAAACATCTAATGTTTTAGCTTTTTTTAATTTAGACCCAGCCTTATCACCAGCGACTAAATGAGTAGTTTTAGTACTTACAGTATTTGTTGTTTTGCCGCCAGCATTTTCTACCATGATTTTTGCACTTGTCCTATTAAGAAGTTTAAGAGTCCCGGTAAAAACAAATATTCTATCATTTAATAAATTGGAAGTTGGGGTTGTAGTTGATTTGAAAGTTACACCTCTATTCAAACAGTTATTTACTATTCTTACATTGTTTTCATCATCCCAAAAATTAATTATTGAATTTGCTACAATTTGACCTATCTCATGTATTTTTAATAAGTCACTTTTTTTTGTATTTATAAATTGATTTAAATTATAATTGCTCTCTAATACTTTTGCGGTATGTTCTCCTACATTTCTTATTCCTAAAGCATATATAAATCTTGCTAGAGTTGTATTTTTTGAGTTCTCTATAGATTTAATAATATTTGATGCTGATTTATCACCCATTCGATCGATATTTGCAATCTGATTTTTTTTAATAGAATATAAATCATCAATGTTAATCACTAATTTATTATTAATTAGTTGTTCGATTATTTTCTCGCCTAAACCCTCAATATTCATTGCTAGTTTTGAGCAATAATGTTGTATTCTTGCTTTTATTTGTGAAGGGCACGATATATTTATACATCTTATTATTGCCTCATCATTTTCTTTTCTGGCTTTTTCCCCACATGAAGGGCAAGATGTATTTATTTTATATTTTTTAGCAATTTTATTTTTTCGAGAAACAACTTTTATAATTTTTGGTATAACGTCTCCAGATCTTTCAATTAACACGTTATCTCCTATTCTAATATCTTTTCTATCTATTTCATCTTGATTATGTAGCGTAACATTTGTTACAGTTACACCTGAAACAAAAACAGGCTCAATTCTTGCAACTGGAGTAAGTGCTCCAGTTCTTCCAACTTGAACATCGATATTCTTTATTATGCTTGTTGCTTGTTGTGCTTTAAATTTTCCGGCGATTGCCCATCTTGGAGATCTGCTCCTGGAACCAGCTTTTTCTCGAAGACTGTAGTCGTTAATTTTAAAAACAGTTCCGTCAATTTCATAATCGAGATTTAATCTGTTTTTTTCTAAATCATTATGATAATTAATAATATTTGTTTTTCCGGAAATTTTTTTTATCAAATTATTTATTGGTAGGCCTAATGTTTTTATATGTTCTAAAAACTCAGCATGTGTTTTATAGTCGACACCTTTTATATCCCCTGGTTCGTAGCAATATATAGATAGAGGCCTATTTGCAGTTATAGTTGCATCTAATTGTCTTAAGCTACCAGCTGCAGCATTTCTTGGGTTAGCAAAAATCTGTTTACTATTCAACTTTTGCTTTTTATTTAAATTATTAAAATCTTTTTTTCTTATAAACACCTCCCCTCTGATTTCTAATAATTCAGGAATATTATCACCTAAAAGTTTTAGAGGTAATGATCTTATGGTTCGTAGATTTTGTGTAATGTCTTCTCCATTATAGCCGTCACCTCTAGTTAAGCCTAAAGTAAACTCACCATTTTTATAAATTAACTCAACTCCAATTCCATCTAATTTTGGTTCTGCCATGTATTCAATATTTTCATTAGTATTAAGAAGTTTTTTCATCCTCTGGTTAAATAAGTCTAGTTCATTATTGTTCATAGCGTTAGCTAGTGATAGCATTGGCTTACTATGCATTATAGTTTTGAAGTTTTCAGATGGTTTAGCGCCAACTCTCTGTGTAGGAGAGTTAACATCAATTAATTTTGGATATTTCTTTTCTATTTTTTCAAGATTTTTAAATAATTTATCCCACTCGCTATCTGTTATAAGTGGTTCATTTAGAACATAATATTGGTAATTATGTTTTTCTATAGATTTCCTAAGTTTTTTGATCTTTTTATTAACGTCTTTCATTTATTCAAACGTTTTTTTTGTTCGAAGTATTTGACAGGATCTACGAATTTTTTTTCTATTGGTAAAAGTTCATTATCTGCATTAACCGGAGCCCCATATATTCTTCCATCATTTGTTTTTACTACAAAAAAATATTCAATGGAGTTTCCAGGGAAATCATTTATGTCAATTTTAATATTATATAATCCTTCTTCACCATGTAATTTAATTTCTCTATAGTTTTCCATTAAGTTAGTTCTAAATAATAATAAAACTGTTGGTAGTAAGTGTCCTTTAAGTTCAGTAACTAATGTTAACTCAAAAGGTCGGCCGATAAATAATGGTTCTGGTGGCGAGTGAAATAATTTTATATCATCATTCTTATTAAGTATGTATGGCTCTTTTTTATTTATATCATCTGCTTGAATAGATAATGAAAAAATAAACAATAAAAAAAAAGGAGTATTTTTTTTTAGCATATTCTTCCATCAATACTATAATATTTCATTTTTAATCTCTTTATTTGACCAGTTTCTAAATCATAAATTTCACAACTATCATATGGTTTAGCATAGATGTGTAAGGTTTCTACTGATTTACCTGAATTATTAATAATTGAATGAATATCAGCGGGGCCATCTACATATCCTGGAGGGGCAAGAATTTTTTCTATTTGTTCCAGTTCTAGAGGTTTTCTTGACTTCATTTTATAATTTTTAATATTTAATTCGCCATTTAGGACTTTAAACCAGCATTTTTCTCCTTCGTGGCCATGGATTGGAGCCATTTGATTATTATTCCAACATATCAATAAAATTTCAAAATTTTCATCTTTATAAATCATGTTTCTTGTATATTTGTTTTTATTAAAAAATGAATATTTTTTAATTGAATTTAAAGGTATGTTTTTTTCATAAATATATTTTGATACTTTTTTAACAGGAAAATTCTGTTTTGCAAAAGTTTTTAAAGATTTAATTAATGAATCCATATTTTATTTATTTATTGGTGACCAGTTATCAATTTTTCTATTTAAGACTCCTTCTTTTAGACAGTCTTTTTTCCAATATTTCTCATTTATTTTATTTTTTATAAAATAATTCAAAGCACATTTAACATCGCTTTCATATCCAATTGGCAATTCAAATTCTGGATAATGTGTAATTACAATAAATTTATCAAAATGTGTTTCAGAATATTGAATAGATTTAGACATGGCTTCCATAGCGGTGATTATATCAGAATCATCATTATATTCAATATCTAATTGAAGGATTTTCCCTTGTTTATTTTCATATATATGAATTCCTAATACTTCAGGAAAATTTTTTATTGAAACACAATAATTTTGAAGCATGGTTGTGATTTTTTTATTTTCATAGTCTGTTATACTAAATATTAATTTATTAAATAATATAAAAATAATGATATATCTCATTTTACTTCTTTACTTTAGAAATAATTATTACAGCTAAGGTTAATAGTAAACATATAATCAGGATAGATATTTTTTTTATATTCTCATTTATTTTTATAGCTGATTTAGCGTTTAATGAGAAATCATTATTTAATAGAGAGTCTAATCCAAACTCCCAAAATAAAGTATCTTTATTAATAGTTGATGCGTTTGAGGAAAGTATTTGCCCTGGCATTTTTATTTTGACCTTAAAGATATCATCATTCAAGTCTATTGTTGTTTTTAAATATTTTTCATGGGACTCCATTTGTTTAGCTAATATTTTTGCAAATTGTTCATTTGTTTTGAATGGTTTCATAGTATTATTAATGAATTCAATTCGATTATTTTTTATATGTTCTAATTTTTTATAAGAGTCTATTCTAGAAAAAGAATTTTTAAAATGATTAACAACTCTATCTATATTAAAATCATAACGTTCCCCTTCTGTTTTTAATTCAGATAATGATTGAGCTATGATTTTTGTTAATACTTTAGGAAGCCAACTTAGGCTATCAATCTTATCATTTATTATAGCTGTAAATAAATCAGGATAATTATTTTTAATTTTTCTACCAGAAAAAATGACTTCAAAATCATAGAGTGTATAAAAAATATTTTTTTCTTCCGAACGTTTAAATGTATACGATAACCCATTTTTATCATTAGATATATATATGCTATCTTCATAGAGAGCTTCAGTAGTCATAATCCATATAGAATCATTTTGATTAATGTTTATTAGGCTACTATTAATTTTAGGATGATTAAAATCTTTATTATAGATATCTAACGAGTCCCCACTACTTTTAAACTTCAAATATGTTTTACCATTAGGATGTATTTGAAAAAAAATAATGTTTTCCACACAGGAAATATTTATTAATAAAAATAAAAATAAAATTTTACATGAAACTTTAGTCATACAACAAAAATTAATTATTTAATTTTTCATAAGTAGAGTTGCCTAAATGATAAAATTAATGTTATTTTTTACTATGATAAAATACACTATGCGCACCTTAATATTTATCATTTTAGTTTTATCATATAATTTTTTACAAGCGCAGAGGCCTACAAATTATTCTTTTATTGTAAATACTGAACAGGGCTTTATTGATTATGCTAATCGAATTGTTGTTTGTAGGGGCACAGCAGATATAATAGGTAAAGAATCTATTGATAATTCTTTAAATATTGTTGAAAAAAATATAAAAATAGCTAAAGCTGAAGCAAGAACAAATGCAAGAACAAACCTCATAGAGCTTATGAAGCAGGTTAATTTTGATGGCAGGTTAGTTAGTGAGATGATGAATGATGAGCCAATAATCGCAAATAGAATTGAGGGGTTAATTGGTAGTGCGTATCAGCAAGGTGAAATAGAATACTTAGAAGGGAAAAAAGTTGCAATTGCTTTGGCAGTTAGGTTGTCAGGTTTATCAGAAATATTAATTGATA
>Ga0208277_1000511_pt1 | contig 22704 bp, 14 predicted proteins | sample ETNtaG_5_FD_185782 | JGI IMG/M metagenome (GOLD analysis project Ga0208277, IMG submission 185782) | Marine microbial and viral communities from oxygen minimum zone, Eastern Pacific Ocean - ETNP201406SV205 (SPAdes) (version 2) | ecosystem: Environmental > Aquatic > Marine > Oceanic ...
TTTGATCTTAGAAAAAAGTTCTTTAAAAATTGATAAACATAATCTTAAATAGATTAATCAATAATTTTTCCATTTTAATGTTAATCCTTGTTTTCCATTCATGTGAAAAGGATGTGCAAAAAGCCATAGTAAAAGTTGATGATGAGGTAATACGACTATCTACTTTTAAAGACCAATACAAAGAATATATGGCCAATACCTTGCAATCAGATAACTTGCTCACAAGATATTCATTTCTGAACAAATTGGTTGATGAAAAATTAATCTTGAAATATGCTAAAGAAAATAAGCTTGAAAATGATTCCTCATATGTTAAAAGTATTAATGAAATTTATCAGCAAATGCTTTTAAACTACTATTTTGATCAAAAAATCAACATAGATTTTGAAACAACTGATCTGGAGGCTAGAAAATTTTTTACTTGGCAAAATCAAAAGGTTCATGCTCGACATTTATTTTCCCGTAATGAGCAGCAGATCTTAGAATTATATGAAAGACTACTTCTCAATGATGAGTGGGAAACTCTGGCTCTTGAATGCTTTCAAGATTCAGTCCTACGTTTCAATGGTGGTGATATAGGGTGGCACGAATTTGATGATCTCGATCCTGTTTTTGCTTATCATCTCTATTCTTTGATTCCTGGTGAAATCTCGGAGCCAGTCCGAACTTCAGATGGATATAGTATCATTGAATTAATTAGTGTAGAGACCAATGAATTATTAACAGAAAATGCATTTCAATTAAAAAGAGAAAAGTTGACCAATACAGTCAAATATTATAAACAAAAACAAAGACTAATTAATTTCATGGATAGTACATCAAAATCCTTAGAGATAGATATCAATAGAGATATCATAGAACAATTACATATATCAATTAAATCCATAGGTTATAAGCAAATAGAAAATCTACATGAAGAACCTATGGTTACTTATAGAAATGGGAATTGGAACGTATTAAAATCAATTGAAAGATTATCTAATCTGTCTAAAAAACAACTCTCGAAAATCAGAACACCACTAGATCTAGAGCAAAGTATCATTGGATTAATTTGCCGTGAACAGTTTTTATATGATGCAAAAAGACAGAAGGTTTATCAAGAAATATCATTTGGGGAAACCTTTTCATTTGAAAAAAATAAGATGATGATCAAACACGTTCTAGATAAATTAGATAAGAATCATATAGGTAATATCAATGGTCTTTTTGAGGAAAAGTATTCTCATTTCAAGAAAGATATATTGTCTAATACAAGCGTAATAATCGATAGTATTACCATTAAGGGTTTTACTCTATGAGTTTAAAATGAAATTAATAATCAAAATGTCATGCATTACTGCTTCATTAATTTCATTTATTCTTGGAGGAACAACAGGAAAACTAACAGGGAAAATCCTCGATGAAAGTACTGGCGAACCATTAATTGGTTGTAACATAGTTTTGGATGGAACGTACTTAGGATCATCATCGAATAACGAGGGTGAATACACAATATTAAATATTCCTCCAAACGTTTATACCATTCGGTTTGAAATGATAGGATACAAAAAGATACTGAATGAAGAGGTGGTAATATTTTCAGATAAAACTACTGTACTCAATGGATTGATGATTAGTAGCGTGATATCTGGAGACGAAGTAGTCGTCATTGCAGAAAAGAAATTAATTCAGTTTGATGTTACACAATCAGAAGCTATCATTTCCTCTGAAGAATTAGAAAGTATGCCCGTCACTGAAGTTTCTGAGGTCTTACGCTTGCAAGGAGGTGTCACGGTTGATTCAGATGGTGGAATCCACATGCGAGGAGGCAGAACAAGCGAGGTATCATATATGGTTGATGGAATTCCCATGTCTGATTCTTACAATGGAGGCATTGGTATACAGATTGAAAATGATAACATACAAGAACTGCAGGTCATCAGTGGTACTTTCAACGCCGAATATGGTAAGGCACTCACGGGAGTGGTAAATATGGTCACCAAAGATGGTGGTAACCAGCTTGAAGGATCCTTCCACACCTACTCAGGTGACTATCTTAGCAACGACCCACTCTACAATGATCTTGATAATTTTAATTCTCAAGATGACCACAGCATATCTGGAACTCTTAGCGGACCTCTGATCAAAGATAAGGTAACATTTTACTCGAGTGGAAGAATTAACAGTTCAAATGGATGGCTAAATGGACTTCAAACATTTACGATTTATGGGGATTCTGTCTTCAAGGATAAAAATGAGAATTTATATTTTGATGGTAATGAAATACAAAAAAGTCCTTATTACAAAGGGCTAAACTGGTATTCATCATGGTCTACCCAAAATAAATTAACTTTCAATATTTTAAAAGGAACAAGCATAAAAATCAATTCCATATTGAATTCAAGAGAGAGCCAAGACTTTAACCATGTATTACAGCTCCTTGAAAATGCGCAACTAACTAACTACAACAATGGAAGCTTCTTAAGCTTTAGCATTTCCCACTCATTATCTCCCTCTAGTTTTTTCCAGATAAACATATCTGAAAATAGATATAAGTACGAGAGTTATCTCTTTGAAAGTCCAAATGATAAAAGATACATAACACCCGATAGCCTGTTTCTTTCCCAGCTTGAATATGAAATACCTGAACATATCATTGCTGAATATGGTGACCAGGTCCAATACTACCCTGCTTATTCTCTTTATAGAGCAGGTGTTGATAACAGGCGTTTCAATAGAGAGACTAGAACACGAAACTACAAGGTGGATTTCACAAGCCAGATTAATAAATACAATCAAGTAAAATTAGGAATCGACATCTCAGAACATCTACTCACATTAGACAGTTACTCCATCTTAGATTCGACACTTACAGATCAAATCTACACACCATTGATCCCTGAGATTGGAAGTTTTACAAGAAATAATTACAGATATAACCCAACTGAGATTGCATTATATGCACAGGACAAGATCGAATATGGAGACATGATTATTAATTTTGGTCTAAGGTATGAAAGTTTTGATCCAAAAGCAAAAGTCCCAAATAACATCCATGAACCATACATCAAAGACCCTAGAAATCCTGCCTTGGATAGTCTTTCATTGATGAATCTGGAGAATATTAACTGGGGTGATATTTCTTACACAGAAATTGATAGCAGTGGTAATGAGATCTATTATACCTATGCAGACTACTATGATCGTTTTAATGATCAACCAGATCTAAATACAAGAACAGGTTGGTGGAAAAATACCACTACAAAATCATTGCTCAGTCCCAGGGCTGCAGTTGCCTACCCCATCTCTGATAAGGGGGTCATTCATTTTGCTTATGGATATTTCTTTAAGATTCCTGACTTTTCTCTTTTATATGATGATACGGATTATAAGTTAAGCGAAACAGGTTCAAACTTTGGAATATTTGGTAATCCCGACCTTAAACCTGAGACCACCGTTAGTTACGAACTGGGTCTTAAACAGGCGATAGCCACAAATACGAAATTAGAATTAAGAGCATTTTACCGAGACGCAAGAGACTACGTGTCAAGCGGAATCCCAATAGATCTTGGCGATGGAAAAGCGTATTACACTTTCGTGAATAAGGATTATTCAAACTCAAGAGGAATCATTGCGACACTATACAGGAGGTTTAGCAGTTTGTTCGGAGGGCAGTTAGACTATACTTACCAAATTGCTGAAGGAGCAAATTCAAACCCCGTAGAAGAATTCGGTGCTGTTCTTGCTGGAAATGAACCTTCTCGATCAATCATTCCATTAGACTGGGACCAAACACATAGCCTCAATGGTTCGGTATTTGGGAATTACAAGAAATGGAGTGCAAATGCCGTATTTCAATATGGAACAGGTTATCCATATACTCCTATAATTACAAACTACGAGAGCCAGGGTGAAGTGCTATCAAACGTACTATTGAGAAATAGTAGACGTAAACCAACTACCTTTAGAATTGATCTAAGATTGCAGAGGCAAATTAATTTTGGAAAAATAAATGGAAAAATTTATGTTCGAGTTCAAAATCTCACTGATAGAAGAAATCAAATTTCTGTTTACGGAGACTCCGGTAAAGCAGATGAGACAATTGAAAGGTCAAGAGCAGAGATCATAAGTCCCTTTGAACCCATGAGACCAAATACATTAGATGATTTTTTCAATAGACCCGATTGGTATGACCCTCCTAGACAGATTCAATTCGGATTACAACTTTCATGGTAAGGCTTATTTTTAGAATACCATTATTTGGAAGTTTATGGATAAAAAATAAAGAACTAACCATAGTGAGATGACATTCTCTTTAAAAAACCAAATACTTTTTGTTTCTATCCTCTTATCCATATTGGGTAATCTTTTTGGGCAATCTGAAGAAAGAGGTGATCCTAATTTTAGACGTATTACGAATATAGATGTGAACAGAGTAAGAGCCTCTATTCATAATTGGGGGTCTAGCGGTAATTCAGGTGTAGCTGGAAGCTTTTTTTACGAGTGGCCCACGAACAGCGGCAGAGGATACATTGCATACCAAGCTCTGTATGTCGGTGCCATGGTGACCACGGATAGTGGAGAACAAAGACCCCTTGTTACCGTTACACATCGAAGCGACCAGGAAGGGAACTCCATGATGTGGGAACCTGTCCCTGGCTACCTGAACCCCAACTCTACCAAAATAGCCATCAGCGATGATGAGAGCACCTGGCCTCTATCCTGGCCAGATAAGAACGAAGATGAGAACGATCCTGGCTGGACTGGGTCCTGGAGTGGTTACTTTGGAAAAAACCAGTTCAATGCAGGTCAAGAGGTCTACTACAAGATATCCGATGATAGGAACTATATCGTTGGACACCCATATACCCCAGACACCACAGATCTCACACGTAAGGGAGCTGGTATATTGGTTGGCGTCCGAGCAATGGAATGGAAACAAATTTTGATTGAGGATGTAGTCTTTTTACTCCATGAGGTCCAAAACGATGGCACCCAAGACTACGATCAAGTCTCATTCGGGTATTGGCTAGCAAACTGCGTTGGTGGTAATGGCGACTGTGATGATGATGTGATTGACTTCGATTTGGTTACGGACATCGCTTGGTCGCTGGATGATGATAATATTGGGGGTCCCGCCTTTGGGACAGATCCAGTTGGTGTTGGAGCTACCTCCTTCATTGAGACCCCAGGAAACGATAAGGATCGGATAGACAATGATAGCGATGGTGAGACTGGTGGCCCCATCATTCAAGAGTCTATGATCGTTGGAGAAATCTTAGGGAATGGCATTGATGATAATGGGAATGCATTAGTCGATGAGAACTTGAGTCATGTTCCAGTAGGAAGTCAGTTGGGTGTGAGTTATGCAGATCGCATTGATAACAATGGTAATGGTGAGATGGAAAGTCCTTTGATTACTCAAGAAATGATAGATGCTGCTCTTTCTCAGCAGTGGAATATTTGGCCTGATCCAAACGATGATCTGCAAGATGGAGTCATGCACATCCTTAGCTTGGAAGAGAGCGACCTGGAAGCGGGTTACGCTGATGGGATCGATAACAACGCCGATCCAGAGAATCCATATGCCCTGGAGTATCCAATTGGTTTAGGATGTGATGTAAACTCTCCACTGATTACTGAAGAAATGATTACCGCTGCATCTGCAGACCAATGGAAACGTTACCGAGTTCCAGGTACAAACATAGTCTTGTATGATGTTGGCATGGAAGACCTAGGTAAACCATACAAGGATGGATTGGATAATGATGGCGATGGTGCCATAGATGAGGGCATAGATGAAGGTATAGATGAGATGATCGATGAATCCCGTGATGATTTCATAGACAACGATGGGGACTGGACCTTGGCAGATGATGTTGGACTAAATGGCGATGAGTCAGGCGGTCTTAGTGCTGGAGTATTGGACAATATGCCAACGTCAGGTTCTGGTACTGGCTTCCCTGGAGAACCTAACATTGATAAGACTGATGTATCAGAGTCCGATCAAATGGGACTTACTTCCGTACAAAAGAATGATGCTGGCTTCAACACGGCAAGCGATAATTCCATATGGAACTTTTATTTGACTCCTGGAAATTTTTGGGACCCTCCTCCAGGAGGCGATGAACCTGGGAGCGTTGATATGCAAATTTCCTCAGGTTATTTTCCATTGGAGGCAGGTCAGACAGAACGCATTGCCATGGCCATCATGATGGGCAATGATCAACAGGATGCGATTCGAAACAAGGATGTTGCACAACTTACCTACGAAAGCGATTATCAGTTTGCCAAGGCACCCAATCCACCCAAGGTAACTGCCGTTGTTGGAGATGGAAAAGTTACCCTCTATTGGGATCGGTCTGCAGAAAATACGAAAGATAAATATATGGGTAATATTACCAATGGAGCAGATCTATATGACTTTGAGGGATACAAGATCTATCGCGCTACTGATTTTGAGTTCAATGATGCCTATAATATTACCGATGGTGATGGTAACCTTACATTCCTAGAACCATATGTACAGAATGGTGTTCGAGCTCAATGGGACCTGATTGATGGAAAAAGTGGTTGGCACCCAGTAGATCTAAATGGAATCAAATATTACCTTGGAGATGAAACGGGATTGGTTCATTCCTATGTGGATAATAATGTGGTGAATGGTCAACGATATTACTACGCAGTTGTGTCTTATGACTATGGAGGAGACTTGACCAATAACATCATTCCAAGTGATTCACCAATGAAATTGCGTGTTAATCCTCTTACGGGATCGGTTAGTTTTGGACCAAATGTAGTAGAAGTGATTCCCTCCCCTCCCTCAGCAGGTTTTGTGGATGCATCCTTTGCTGGTGATCAGATAGATCACGTGGCAGGATCTTCAAGTGGTGAAGTCTATCTAGAGATTGTTGATCCACAAAGCATCAAGGATGCCCATGTCTATCAAGTCACCTTTGATGATACTCTATTTTTAAATCAGCAAGGTCTAGCAGGATACGATACTGCTACTACGAAGTCCTATTACCTTGTTGATGTTACGGACCCGAATGATCTAGATACTCTTATCAATAAATCGGAATATTTACCTGAAACTGACGCCGACGTAATAGACGGTTTTCGATTAACGTTCAAAAATGTTGAATCCTTGGGTTTTAACCGAGACCTATCGTATTGGAATACCGATAGCGTATGGAACTTTGATGTCGCACGCTATTATACGTTTAATGTTGTTGGTTCCATGTTGCCATATGATTATCGAATTGTTTTTTTGGAAGGCATAACAGATACCAGTCTTGATATCTGCATGCGTACCCTTTCAAATGGGAACTGCTTTCCTGGCTTCCTGCAGGAAGGAAGACCTGTTAACTTCAAGGTGCAACGTCAAATAAGTCTGACGGGCAATGACGAGGTGGACTGGGAACAGATACCTTTTGGGTTCATTGATGTGATACCCTTCGGATCTCCAGATAGCATCTTCAACGCAGATGGGAGCAGGGAAAGTGATTGGATCGTATTCATGGACCATGAGGATGAACTTGGAAACCCTCTACCCTCTTGGAGATTTTTACTGAACCTGATGCCTAATGACGAAACTCGGATCTATGACCAACCACGACCAGGAGATACGGCATACGTAGTGGTCGATAAACCATTTTTGGAGGGAGACATTTACGAATTCACTACGCATGCTCCTATGATAGATCAAGCAAAGGCAATAGACGATCTAGATAAGATAAAGGTAGTACCAAATCCTTATTTTGCCGCAAGTGCCTTTGAAGGACAGAATACTTTTAACTCAGGACGTGGTCCTCGAGAAATACAGTTTAGATATCTTCCCAGCGAATGCACCATACGTATCTATAGTATTTCTGGTGAACTTGTCAAAACCATACACCACTCTTCCCCGCTGGAATCAGGCACAGGTAAGTGGGACTTGCTTACAGAAGATAATTTATCGGCAGCGTTTGGTATGTACATCTATCATGTAGAGGCACCAAATATTGGAGAACGAATAGGAAAACTAGCCATAGTGAAATGACATGAGAAAAAATTATAAAGTTATTTTAATGGTAGTAATGATTGTTACGGCATATGGAGTGGACAAAACTGGCACAACATCAGCAAAATTTTTATCCATTGGCGTAGGGTCAAATGCTGTTGGAATGGGAAGTGCTTATACTGCAATTGCTGATGATGCTACTGCTATGTATTGGAATCCAGCTGGATTGAGTTTCCATGATACGAAAGAGATATATTTCAATCACGCAAATTGGCTTGCGGACATATCCTTTGACTATTTTGGACTTACCTTACCATTAAATTCAAGATCTACATTAGGGATAAGCATTACATCAGTCACAATGGATGAAATGGAAGTTACCAGGTATGGAAATGAGGAAACGGGGGAAACATTTAAAGCTGCAGATTATGCCATAGGCTCAACCTATGCTGTAGATTTGACCGATCGTTTTTCCATAGGTCTCAATGGTAAATTCATTCAGCAGAGTATTGCGAATAGTCATGCAAGAGGTATTGCAATTGATCTTGGGACTCTATTCACAACACCATTTGGTTTCAATCTAGGAACTAGTATCAGCAATTTTGGATCAAAACTGAGAATGACAGGAGACGACTTACTCGTTGGAGTAGATGTTGATGAAAATATTGATGGTAATAATGAAAGTGTGACCGGCATACTTTCAACAGATTATTTTGATTTACCATTAGTATTGAGAATTGGTATTTCAAATGAATTCAAACTTGGACTAAAGAATAATTTGATTATATCATTGGATGCTGTAAGTCCCAATGACAATGCGAATTACATTAATTTAGGTGGCAAAATCAATATTCTACATGACCTAGTTTCTATATACGGTGGTGTTAACTCCCTTTTTCTCGATAATGCAGAGAGTGAATACTGCTTTGGGATTGGAATGAAATTACCCAGATTCATGAACAATACTTTATCAATCAATTATACTTACGAAGAAATGAAATTCTTAGGTGATTCTCAACAAATGAGTATATCAATCAATTATTGAAAATAAAATCATTGATGCACCAGTTTTGTAAACTATTGTTGGTTTTAAGCTTTATATTTTTTTCATGTAAAAAATCTTCCATCTTACTAGATGAAAAGAAACTAAATGATATAATTAATAAATACGTAGCAAATGATTTTTATCCATTCCTCCATGTGAGGATTGAAAATGAGAATGGAGAAGTGACCTATGAGCATTCTTCAATAAATAGATCAGCACACCCTGATTTAGATGTTGATGGAAATTCTCTAATTAGAATATGGTCAATGAGTAAGATTGTCACGATATCAATCGTAATGAATCTTGTTGAAAATGGCTTGTTAAAGTTGGACGACCCAGTCGAAAAGTTCATTCCCGAATTTAAAAATTTAAAAGTTGCACAATCACAGGATGGTAGGTCCCTATCTGAGTTTGCAGCCGGAAGTATTTTTGAAGGTCCTCTGGATGATAGAATAGAACTTGCCTGTCCAAGTGAACTTGTTAATAACGATTCCGTAATGATGGTAAAACATCTCATCGATCATACCGCTGGCTTTTATTATGCAAATACAAAAATAGAATGTCTTGACATGCCAATCATTAATAAAGATCTAGTCATGGCAGAGAATAGTGATTCATTGATTTCCTTACTCTCAAGACTGCCATTAATTCATCACCCTGGAGAAAGATATCATTATGGATTAAATACTACGGTTTTAGGTCTCGTTGCAGAAAGAGCAACTAACCTGTCCTTAGAAGAATTGGTGCATGAAAAAATAACGGGTCCTGGAGGTTTTGAAGACTTGAAATTTAAATTAAATGATGGCGATACCTTAATTGAAGCGATGACATTTAGAGACGGGTATTTCAGAGAGCCCTTAAAAGGCGAGATGGACATTCTAGGTAGAAATACACCAAACTACGATAAGAATCAAAAATTATATTTTGGTGGCGCTGGGCTCATTGCTTCGAGCAATGCATACGCTGACTACCTTAGGTTTTGGTTGAACGACGGTAAACTTGGGAATGAAAGATTTCTAAAAGAAAGTACCATATCTAGTATGGTAAATAGTGTCCGAAAAAAAAGCGGCTATGGTACAGATACAGATTTTTTCTTTTTCATTACAGGAGACTCTACACTTTCACAGGGAAAAGGAGACAAAGGTCTCTGGGAAGGAGGTGGGTATGAAGGCACAACCTTTTGGATCGATCACGAAAGAGGATTTGTTGTTGTCATTATGACCCAAGTTTGGTGGCCTAAGGAAGGAGCATACCAATTTAGAGATGAATTTAGAGGTGAACTATACCGTCAAATTTTTGACTATGAAAATAAACCTTTCCCAAATCTTTAAAATTTTCTCGATTACTTTATTTTCACTATTCATTTTTGAAGTCATTAGCGTACTTTTTCCGCAAGTAAATTCAACAATAGATGGGGATGGATTGGGAAGTAAAATGCATAATGAATTTCAAAAAGAGTTATTTAGACAATTAAATAAAAGATAAACATTAAAAAAGGCATGGTAATGAAAAAATATTCAGTGATTTTAATCTTGATCATTTCAAATATTTTTGGAACAGAAGGTTATTTTATCAACCCAATCATTAGCGGAGCTCATCCAGACCCGTCCATTTGTCGTGTTGGAAACGATTATTACATCGTGAATTCATCCTTTGAATATTTTCCTGGCTTACCTATTCATCACAGCAAAGATCTAGTCAATTGGGAATTGATAGGATATGGATTACATAGAAAAGATCAATGTGATAGTGATATGAATCTTTTAGATGTTCAGTCTGATGGTGGAATTCATGCTCCTACCATAAGGTATAATAAAGGTACCTTTTACATTATAACAACGAATGTTTATAGTCCAAGTGATGGCAAACCTGGAATAATGATAAATTTTGTCATTACTGCAAAGAATCCATCTGGACCTTGGTCTGAGCCACATATTATTGAGGGCGCACCTGGCATAGATCCCGATATATTTTTTGACACAAATGGGAAAGTCTATTTCACGGGAACTCATTCACCTGGTGACATGAATGCCAATGGAATTGGTGAAATATGGATACAGGAACTTGATATAAAAAAATGGAAGCTAATTGGAAATAGACACACAGTTTGGGATGGTGTGTTTGGGTGTTGTACGGAAGGCCCACATATTTATAAAGAACATGGACTATATTATCTATTAGTTGCTGAAGGAGGAACAGGAAAAAATCACGCAGTAATGATCTCTGCTAGTGAAAATATCTTTGGCCCATATGAGGAGAATCCTCGTAATCCAATCCTTACTACGAGGCATCTATCAAATGAGTATTTTGTCAATAGTACTGGGCATGCAGATATGATCGAATTAGAAGATGGGAGATGGTATATGGTCTCACTTGGCAAACGAAATGATCTTGATGGTGATGCAAACATGGGTAGAGAAACCTACTTAATGCCAATGAAATGGGAACCAACCATCGTAAAATGGGAACAAGTTTCTAAAGATAAATGGGAGCCTATACGATATCTATTCCCCGTTGTTGCTCCCTTGACTGGAAGAGTAGAACGCTTTGCACCTTTACCCTATTATGATAAACCTCAATACATAAACAATACGATTATTGATGATTTTGTTGATGAAAATCTTGATTTGAAATGGACATTTATTAGAGTGCCAAAAGATGAAGTTTATTCACTATCTGACAATCCAGGTTTTTTAAGATTATATTCAAATCCAAATATAATTGAAAATAGAAAGAGATTTAGTTTTATTGGATTTCGTCAAAAAGAGAGTGATTTTGAATTCAAAATAAAAATGAATTTCACACCTGAGAAAGACAAGGTTGAATCGGGAATGATTCATTACCAAAAAGAATGGAATTACTTAACAAACACAGTTTTCAAATCAAATAAAAAGTTCTACCTCGAACAAAAATTGAAAGAAAAAGGTAAAAAAGTTGTTACTCTGGAAAAAACCTTATTAAAAGATTATGATGGAAATATAATTCTAAAGGTAGAATCAAAAAAAGACAAGCACGACTTTTACTACTCTTTGGATAACGGATTGAATTTTATTTTTTTTACATCAATGGACGCAATCAAGATATTGGATAGAAATTACACTGGTGCTCTGTTAGGATTGTACTCTACGAGCAATGGTAAGGTTTCACAAGATTACGCAGATTATGACTGGATTCGATACAAGGATTTCATCAAATAAAAAATGGAAATCATCCTAAGAATATCAACAATTCTTTTTTTGATTTAAGCGACCTATCCATTTTTGCAAACTTCCCATCTTTTCAATGGTCACACTAAACACTCCAAACGATTCTTCTATCCTACCTCTTATGATAAATAATGTTTCCCAATTCAATAGATCGCCAAACTCCTTGAACTCCTTTGGAAATAAGATGCATTCATATATGTTAGTCTCATCTTCTAGAGTCAAAAATTGCATGGGTTCGGACTTACGTGTCCTAGACTCTTTACTAGTAATGTATATACCCATTAGATATATTGATCTACCAGCATAATGAGGCATGTCCCTTGCATGCTTAATCCTCTTGCTAAGCATATGTCTATATTTTACTAATGGATGAATGGATATGGGATAACCAAATGCCTCTAACTCGAGCTGATATTTATCATACTCTGCATTCATATGATCAATAGGATTAAAGTTGAGTGGTTTTTTAGAACCTGTTTGAAGATAAAATCCTGCTACTCGGTAAGCGATCTTCTGGTGATTATTTTTTAATGCTACAGTATTAAAACAACCTGCATTGGTCAAGATCATTGCATCAGCCAAATCAAGATCAACACGTAATAGAAAATCATCTAGAGAATCAAAATATCCGGCCTTACGTTCATCTAATATCAAATGGACTGCTCTCTTTTTCAGACCTTTAATACTTATGAATCCCATTTGAATGATTTGATTACTTCCACGCCATTCATTATGACTACGATTAATATCTGGAGGTAGTATTTTAACTCCAAACCTTCGTGCTTCGCTCATATATGCATACGATGAATAATATCCACCCTTGTTTGATATGACCGCCGCTAAAAATTCAGCAGGAAAATGAGCTTTAAGATATGCACAAGTGAAAGATAACATCGCATAAGAAGCCGAATGTGGTTTGCAGAAAGAATAACCTACAAAAGATGAGATCATATCCCACACTTCTTCTATCATCTTGGATGAATAACCTCGATGACGTGCGCCTTTGATAAACCTCTGCTTCCATAATGGAATGAGATGCTGCATAGAATTTCGACTCATTGCCTTTCTAAGCTTCTCTGCATCTGCATATCCTAAACCAGCCATCTTCATGACTGCCATGGATACTTGCTCCTCGTATACCATTATACCATAACTCTCTCTTAAAAATTCTAGATCGGGATGAGGTATGCTCCACTGATCCCCATGTATTCTGCCCAACATCAAATTCGTATATCGATTCGCGGCTGGACGTATTATGGATGAATAGATTACGATATGTTCAAAATCGACTACACCAGCTTTTGCCAATAATTGCCTAGTGGCAGGGCTTTCAATGTAAAACACACCCATTGTCCTACCTGACCTCATTAGTTTTTCAGTTTTCTCATCGTCAATAGGATGAATATGATGGTAATCCAGATATTTATTTTTCAATGAATTGCTTTGATTATTGAGATTGATATGGCGTATCGTATCTCTAACTACGGCCAGACTACGATTACCTAAGAGATCTATCTTTAAAAGACCTGAATCTTCTACCTGGTCTTTTTCCCATTCTACTATCTGAACACCTTTTGGAGCCATCAGTACTGGAACATGTCTTCGAATATCATGAGGTACAATAACTACTCCACCTGGATGAACTGAGATATAACGCAATACGCCTGTAATCTTCTCACTTTCTTTCAATATATTCTCAATATCATCATCCATATCAACATTTGCAAAGCGAGGATCATTTTTTACCCAGTATTGCAAATTCTTATTTGAAGCATGCCAACCAATACGCTTGGTAATGGACTTTATATCTTCATTAGATAACCCATTTATCTTTCCTATCTCTCGAATTGCAGATCGAGGCTTCATAAAAACCTGATTTGCCACCATAGCAGTCCGTTTTCTACCATATTTTTTAAAAACATATTCCAATATATTGTTTCTCTCATCCCAAGGAAAATCAACATCAATGTCTGGCATATCTTCTCGCTCCATATGAATAAATCTCTCAAAGCGAAGTCGATATCTAATTGGGTCGACCTGAGTAATAAAAAGACAATAACTCACTATGGATGCAGCGGCAGACCCTCTGCCTATCGTGGCTCGAGTCTGCGTGACAATATCCTTCACGATTAAAAAGTAAGGAGAGAAACCCTTCTGATTGATAATGTTCAACTCATATTTGATTCGATCACTTACTTGATCATTGATATCTCCATAACGTTTTCTAGCACCTAGGTATACTTCATGATTCAATTTCCTATTGGCTCGATGTGTGTCTTTTAGAGAAAGACCAGGAAAAATGGTATTGATGAATGACCAATCTGTCTTACATCGATCAGCTAAGTATCTGCTATTATTCAATGCATCTAGACTATTAGGGAAAATTTGTACCATTTCTCCCTCATTTCTGAACCAATGATTAATTGATTTGTGATCAAATTCATTTAGTTGACCGATTGTACTATTACGATTGATTGCTCGAAGAGCCATATGTGATTCATGGTAACTTTTATTCTTAAAATAAACATCACCCGTGGCAACCATCTCAAGTCTTAGTTCCTTAGATAATTCTTTCATGCTGGATTCTTGAAGACCTGGTCTAAGTTCAACAAAAAGATGAGTATCTGGAATAAAATTGGATAATGCCCTTAGTATTGAAATCTCATGCCCCAATACAAAGAGCCCAGAATAATATTGTTTTAAAATATCCGGAATATCTCTATTGGGATGATCATGAAGATCAGAAATAATTCTACAGAGATTCTCATAGCCATTCTGATTCTCAACTAATATCAATATCTCCTGCTTATTCGTAATGAGATTGACTCCAGCAATGGGATTAATACCAGATGAACGACAATGCTGAACAAAACGAATAAAACCCCACATACCATTCACATCTGTTAGGGCCAGTGTATCCATTGAAAATGACTTGGCAAGATTCATTATATCTGACAATGATAAGAGACCTCTCATAGCAGAATAGATGGAATGAACATTCAGGTGAACAAACATTCGGCAAGCATCCTATCTTGAAGGGCATTAGCATTTTGTAGGCTTTTTACTCCATATTTCGAACGTATCTTATCTATTGCATTGGATAGGGATGTCATGCGACCATCTCTATTAGAGAACAGATCTCCCTGACTAATATGAGGATAAAATTCCCAAACATCTATCAATATGGATCTGATACGATTTCGGCGTTGATTTGCACTCTTAAATAATAACCTACATGTATTCATGACAGAAGCATCATCAATCGCTGTCAATGATCCCGATCGATGTTTTTTATGACCATCAACATAATGAATCTCCAATTGAACCTTTTTAGCCAATTCCTTTCTCTGTCTCAACTTAAATGCTATTTTATTTGAGAGATCCCTCACTATTGAATAGAGCATTGACTCATCATTCGTATCGCGCTTGAGGATTGCCTGTTCCAGGATATGCTCTTTAAGTTTTTTTGATCTTACTAGAGCAGTATCATACCCTTTTGATTCTCTATCAAGCATAAGTGCATGACTACCAAAAAAAATATGAAAGTGATCTGGTCGTACTGCCATGGATTGAATCTGACCAATATGATCTATCCACAAGAATTTTAATATTTGATTAACACGATCTTCCTTTGCCACTGGTAGTACCCATGGGCTAAGCGGTGAAAGAAATTGAGACTCTCTCCCATTTTCAACTTTGTGAATGCGATCTGATATGACAGAGGTTACGATACGACTAACCAATTTGTTTGCACTTATACCAACGATACCAGATAGACCTGTCTGATCTTTGATACGATCTATGATTGACATTCCTGTATCCTGGATATCTCTACTAATAGATCTCATTCCATTCATATCCAAAAAGAATTCACTAATTCCCTGAGGTTCAATAATAGGTGAAAACGATGAAACAGATTTATATACATAATGATAAATACGCTCGTATAGAGAATCGTTATAAGGTAAAAGTTGAACTCTATGATTCATTTTTCTTACGATAGACACCTTCATGCCAACTGCAAGACCCTCTTGTTTTGCTTCATCAGATAAACATACAATGCTTCCATTCTGATGCGACGAAGAAATAATGGCAATAGGACGTGTCTTGAGATAAGGGTCTATAAGACGTTCGGCCTGTAATTCTATATTCTTAAGACGTATGTGAAAAACGTCTCTTTCAATCATGCATGGTGTGCCTAGTTCAAATAATTCCTAAAGGAATAAAGAAGCACACCATTGATATGAAAATCATCTTTAGAATCAACTTTTATAACTGGAAAATCTGGATTTCTGGGATGGAGTTCTATACCACTTTCCCTATTGACATAACATTTAAGAGTAGCCTCTCCATTAATCAAAGCCACTACGATCTGTCCAGAGTAAGCAGTATTAGCCTTTTTGGCAACAATATAGTCCCCATCATGGATATGTTCATCAATCATTGAGTTTCCCTTTACTTGTAGAACATAATGATCTGGGTGCAATAATGATGGTGGCACATCAACCATCTCGGGGTTCTCTAATGCCTCAATTGGCTCTCCTGCTGCAATGAGGCCCAGAAGCGGCAAACGAGCATTTGTAGTTGTGGCGTGCTCTTTGTGGGTTAAAATGAGCGCTCGCTTGCCGTTGGGGCCTTTTACACGTGACAGATGACCTTGATCTTCCAAGGTCTTTACATACCAATTCACTGTCCCCAATGAACCAAATCCTAGGCTGACCATTATCTCTTCATACGATGGTGCCTGACCATGAAGTAATGTGAATCTCTGGATGAAATTCAAGAACTTCTTCAATTTTGGAGACAGCGGTTTGTTCATGAGGTAATCGATGAATACGTTATGGATCTTCCATCCCAAACGATAGCGCGAGCTGTCTCTTTGTTTAGATGATCATTGATTCTATTGACAGCGCGAATGACCGAGATGGATGACCTTTCTTGTTTTTTAAATATCTTTTTCATTTGAGACTCCTATTAAAAATATACTCGTAAGTTACTCGTAAGTATATTAAATAAATGAATGATATACAAATAAAAAAAGCCCCTTATAAAAGGGGCTTTTTTTATTGAGTTCGGTTTTTAATATCTATACCGTAGAGGTTCCTAGCCAAAGTCCCGCGAAAAGTAATAGACCAGTGAGACTATGCATGATTATGGTTCCCCAATTGGCTGGCTCTAGCAACCTATCATTATAATACTTGTATAGAGTCTGAATGGATGTTAATCCAAAATATGAGGCCAACAACGCAATCAAGATCGATGATGGAAAAGTTCCATTTAGAACCAAAAGAACTATACTTAGAAAAGCACCAGACACTAGAGCAACATAACCCACTCTTGCTTTTTCTGGGCCAAGTACAACTATGAGTGTATTCTTACCTGTTGCCTTATCACTATCATGATCTGGAAATTCATTGATATAGACAACAGCAGCTATTAAAAAACCTAATGGAATTCCTGCTAAGAAAGCTTCGGGTAAAAGTTGTCCAGTTTGGACCAAGGTACTGCCTGCTACCATCAGTGGACCAAAATTAAGACCTATCAGTAGCTCACCCAGGCCCTTTCTTGATGAGAATCGAAATGGTGGTGCCGTATAAAATAGTCCTGATAAAAAACCAATCAGACCTAACCATAAGACGGGCATTCCCGCTTTCTGTATTAACGGAATACCAACCAACGCACTTAGCGCAAAAACAACAACTGCCAAATTTCGAACACCTTCAGGCGAAATAAGTCCCATCTGGATACCTCGGCTGCCACCATTTAAACCTTTGTTACTATAATTGTAGTTCAAATTATCTGTTCCACTCAAATGATCGAAATAATCATTGGATGTGTTGGTTCCAATATGCAGTAGCGAACCACCTAACAATGTAAGTCCTAACCATGACCAATCAACAGTATATCCCATGAATTTTGCAACCGCAGCACCAACTAAGATTGGCATAATCGTAGCGGATAAGAACGGGAGACGCATAATGACAACCCACGTGAATATTTGGGTCATTAGATCTATTTTGGGCCTCACCTCATCAGGTGTTTTATCATCAAGAGGAGTCGTGACACCACAATAACCAATGTGATTACCATCTTTATCTTTTGTTGGAGTGATTTTTATTCTAGCAGAGAATTCACTTCCATCTTTTTTTAGGAAGGCTGTTTCGCCCTCCCATTTACCCTTTTTAACAGACTCATCTAACCATCCTATGACATGGCCTAAAACAACTTGGCCATCACTAAAATCGCTTACTCTCATCTTGCCAACAACTTCTTCTTCAGAATATCCAAAAAGAGCTACAGCACCTTCACTAAATGTTTCTACCTTACCATCAAGGTCACATGTTATCACACTTTTTACATTATCATTCATAGTAAAACATCCTTAAATCAAATTATTTCTATCACAAAATTAATGCTTATACCGCTGCTCTGAAAAACGAATATTAAATAGGAAAAAAAATTGGCCTGCTTGGTGCTGAATCTAAACTCCAGCTAGGTATATGTATTTGCAAGAAACCAAATCCATCTATGATACCATCAGGAATAAATAATAATTCAGATATGGTATCACCTTTCTTAAAGAATAATCTATGATTGCCAAGCATACCTCCATCATCTGGCTTATCAATGGATGGGGTGTCGACCAATAAATGTTTCACACCTACTTCACTAATATAATCAATGGCATCATTGGTGAAAAATGGCGCAGGATTATCATCATAGTTCCTTGTCAATTTAGATTTATCATTTGGCAAGGTTCTAATTATTAATGCTTGATGAGGTTTTGATATTTTTTGTTTAATAGAACGTTTACTAATCACAAGTTGACCTGAAATATCACAATGATATAGGTCCTCAATAGAATCTGAACTCTCTGGTTGAACAGTTATCACATCAGCAGGTATGAGACCCGTGGGGCATTTATCTGGTACGCGAACTTTTGAATCTAGTATATGAGAAATACATTCTGTATGTGTGCCCGTACAGTGTATGTTACAGGAAACAATAGGAACATTACAACTTCCTCCACTTTTAAGATCACCAATGAAATCATCCAACTGTTGAGCAACTGCTTTGGGTTGCTCAGAACCATAAAATATTGGTGCATTTCCAGAAAAATTATTTTCTATGGATAGATCAATACCTCTATCCATATCAATATCATATACCTGACCATCATACTTAGCCTGGACTATCAAACTATTTCAATCTATCTATTATGATTTTTTTTATCTCTCCATCATCAGGAAATCGATTTAAAGATTTTTTGGAAAAGATAAGACTATCATTCAAACAAACCTCAAATACTCCACCCTTACTAGAAATAAGTGAGACATCTGCTTCTGGAAAATCATTTGTCAATTCAACTTCCAGACTGGAAGCCTTAGGCAAATAATTTCAGAGGGAACAATATTCTATAGATATTTTCATAAGCATTAACCTATTATTTATGATTGAAATATTTTAAGATGTCGTCTGAATGACTATGTAAGTTAACATCATCAAAGATGTGAATTAATATTCCACTTTCATCAATGAGAAATGTTTTTCTTGATGGAAAAAAATACCATTTATTCACAGCATAGGCATTACCCATTACCCTGTCTGTATCAGATAATAAATCGAAATTGAGTGAGTACTTCTCCTTAAATGATTTTAAATCTTCTTCAGAGTCAAAACTAACACCTACTATGGATATGTTATGGTCCTGAAAATTATCAAATTCGTCGCGGAACCCGCAAGCTTGCTTGATTCATCCAGGGGTCTCTGCTTTTGGAAAAAAATAGATGACTAATTTGCTCCCTCTATAATCATTCAACTTACGAAAAACACCGTCTTGATTCTTTAATCTAAAATTGGGTGCAGCATCACCAATCTCTAGGTTGGCTCCAAATAAAAGGACATTTAAAAAAGATATCGATATTATTCTATACATAATGATAACATTTACAAGACTATAAACTAGCCAGAGCTTAAAGTTAATGGTATTAAATTTTGATTGATGGAACCATCTAAGATTAAAAAAGTTGCGAAAGAAGTTATCCGCATTGAAGCCAATTCAGTATCCCAAATTGTGGAGCGTATCGATGACAAGTTTGAATCTGCTGTTCAAGCAATTATGGAATGCGATGGAAGATTGATTATCATGGGAATGGGCAAGTCTGGATTGATATCACAGAAAATTGCCTCCACAATGGCATCAACAGGGACACCCTCACATTTCGTTTCTCCTGCAGAAGCAACTCATGGTGACCTAGGTATGATTAAAAAAGGAGATGTGCTATTAATCGTAAGTAACAGTGGCGAGACAATGGAACTGATGCAATTATTGCCATCTATTAAAAGGAAAGGCGTACTCATCATTGGTCTAATTGGAAAGAAAAACTCTAGCCTTGCTAGGGAGGCAGATATAAGCCTAGACACATCGGTTGAAAAAGAAGCTTGCACTCTGGACTTAGCTCCTACGGCAAGCACTACTGCCACACTTGCAATGGGAGATGCTCTTGCAGTTTCACTTCTTGAGGTTCGTGGATTCAATAAAACAGATTTTGCTGAACTCCATCCTGGAGGTATGCTTGGTAAGCGTTTGTTACTTACAATAGATAACCTTACCCACAAGGGAGATGCCATACCTTTCATTTCAATTAATTCAAGCATCAAGAATGCTCTATTTAATATTTCTGAAAAGGGTCTTGGGCTGACAGGTGTGATGGATGAGGGAAATTCTTTAATTGGTATCATTACTGATGGAGATATTAGAAGAGGATTAGAAAAATTTGGCGATGATATTCTAAATAAGACTGCTGAATTCTTAATGTCAAAAGACCCCAAATGGATTTCATCTGATACTTTGGCAATATCAGCACTCGAACTAATGGAAAAACATTCCATAACAAGTTTATTTGTGTACTCTGATTCAAAATTAAAGAGACCAGATGGAATCGTGCATATTCACGATATTTTAAAATCTGGAATCCAATAGATTCATTAATAATAAATTTCCAATATGATAGTTATTTCAAACAATCTTATCAAAAATTAAAAAGTGATAACAAATCAATGAAAAACCTCTGCTATTACCTATTACTTTTTATTGTATTTTGTTTCTATGGGTGCGGAAAGAAACAAGTCGTTAATATTTATGAATCAGAAGAATATAAAACACTCACTCAAAAAGACATAAATAGCGGAGAGGCGATATGGGCAATTGCGTGTTTCCGTTGTCATATGTACGGAACAAATGGTGCGGTTTTATTGGATGAAAAAGCATATTGGGATGAAGCAGCCTCACAAGGTATTGATAAATTATTTGAAAGTGTCTGGGAAGGTAAACAAGGTGAAAATGGTGCAATGCCAGCGAAAGGATTTTGCAATCTTTGTTCTGAAGATGAAATCAGAAAATCTGTTTTTTATATCTTTCATTTAGCTAAAAAAGTTCAAGCATCGAATGAAAAAAAAACTAGTAGTTGATCTTTACTAATTTTTCAATATATCTGAAGCCTCAGTAGAATCTTCAATCTTCCTAGCAACACCTAAAAAAGTATCCACGTCCATCTCTTTCAAATAAACCGCTCCATGAACTGCTCGGAGGTGAGGATTCTCATTTCTATACCAATAATCTCTACCAAGCAATAACTGGAGGTCATGGTGCTGCTCTACCCAGATTTTCTGCGAGAGTTCACAAAATGGACCATCGTGCTCATAACTTGGGAAAGATGCATCCTTCTGACTTAAATAACAATTCATGAAAGTGGAATTCAATATGGACATTGAATTAAGAGTTACTGGAACAATGATATCAGCCTCTGCAAGGTCAAACCTATACCATACATTTCTATAACCCCAAATCCTCAAATTTGAAAGGTCACGCTCTTTGCTCCATCTCCTAACAGCTTGCGCAATAGTTTGCAGTACCTTATAATGGGTGTCTGGTCCACTGCCTTCAGGATCCATCGCTAGTGAGATAACGGTTGGCTTGAACTCTCTTAATTGTTCTAGAACTGGGGTAACATCCCTAGTATTCTGAGGTTGCTCAGTGAAAATATCTCCCTGATAAAATCCTAATCGAAGATGATGCACGTCTTTGACCCTTACCCCATAATTTGCCCACACCAACTCCTCTTCAAACTCACGTATCATTCCTTTTAACTTTTGAATGCTACTCGAATTTTTTTCACCATCATAATAACCTTCGAGCTCATTAATGATTTCTAGAAGTTTATTATTTAATTGTTCCTTGCTATTCACATTGTAAATATTGACGAGCGAGCGAACCACTCTATGGGAAAGGCCTCTAGACTGGCCTCGGCTATCGTTGTTTGCTATCTTATCAAGATAATGATAAACATCCTTGTCCCATTTATAAAGATGTCCACTTTCAAAAAAGTCAGGAAAGTTTATCATCTGGATTTCACCGTTTTCCAAGAAATCCAATGTATTTTCAATCACTTTCTTAAGAAAATAATTCGTTA
>Ga0208277_1000512_pt1 | contig 22694 bp, 18 predicted proteins | sample ETNtaG_5_FD_185782 | JGI IMG/M metagenome (GOLD analysis project Ga0208277, IMG submission 185782) | Marine microbial and viral communities from oxygen minimum zone, Eastern Pacific Ocean - ETNP201406SV205 (SPAdes) (version 2) | ecosystem: Environmental > Aquatic > Marine > Oceanic ...
TGCTCGACTGGGGAGAACTGCCTGCCGAGATCGCATAGCCTGGTATTGCGCATGACTGGAAATCATGTGGGATTTTCCCTCGGGAGTTCAAATCTCTCTCTCGGCGCCATAACAATACAACTAATTAATGGCTACATTAATAATCTTTAATACGCGGATTTTATGCAGTAATGCTACCTCCCATAGACATGGAGGAAGAGATATCAGTAGATTCCACCAATTCCGTTGATGACGGAAATATAAGACTTAGTCAGATAAAACTAGAATATAAGTTATCAGAAATTAATATCAAATTGGGATATTTTGATACGATAAGAAGAGAATTGAAGTTTCAGAGAATTCTAATTCTAGATAAATGGGGACTTAAAGAATTGTCGATAATTACATTGGCAGTATTATCATTCATACTTGGGACATGGGATATTGGAATTGGAGAATTATCAGGCGGAGGAGATTATAATAGGCATGGCATATTTGGAGATGATAGCGGCTTTTTACAGGTATCTGATTGGACTTTGATGCTATCGCTTCTATCTTTAATTTGTTGGCTCGGAATAATATTCTCTCTTTGGACGGAATATCCGATAATGAGAGAGAATTTGGCGTATTTATTAATTGGTTCATTTGCTGTTCAATATGGATATATGTCAAGTCATGCAGGTAATCCCTCCATACCCTATGATTCTACAATATCTGATTTTGGAGCAATAATTGTAGGAAATCTAGTTCTGTTCTTCTTATCTGTAGTAGTAGTCCATAGAGCTGTAAGGGAAACCAGAGATATCCATGTACAAGAAAGGCATGCTCATCCGGACCCCAGAGTAGTTGAAGAAGCATGGAAAGATCACAGTTTACGGGCATGGGATTTAGAAATGGGAGTACTTATTATTATGCTTAATATTATGTCATGGTCCGGATCTCATGCAATAGCAAGTAGAATGAACATTGCATCTGAAAGTCTTAATTATTTACTAATTTTATTATACATACTCTCAGGAATATTATCTGCACTCTTACTATTAGTGATAATTTGGTTTCCTCATTTCATGTTAGGAAGTGCTGAAGATCGTATCCAATCAGTAAGGGCCAGAGAAGTTGCAGGAGAAACAATAAGTAAAAAACCATCAATTCAGCAAGGCAGATGTCCGATATGTAACATAGAGACGAGTGCGAAGAAATATTCATCAGGTAAAATAGAAATTACATGTAGAGAAAATGATTGCCGAGGAAAGGGCAATATTGGTGAAAAATGTGGAGATTGTGGAAAAATAATGCCAACACGTATGGAATGTAGAAGTTGTAATTCCAATACGCCTGTAGAAAGTCATTTTGGCGATGAAGAAACCTGGTAAGCAAGTGAATTAAAATGGAAGAGAAAGTAAATGGCGAATATGAACAATCATCTGGAACAAATAATCATGATGATTCATTCCTAATGATGTCAGCGATAGTAACAATTCTAATTGCATTATTGCTAATTTCTATTTCACTAGTTTATTTGTTCCCAGGGATTGGTAATATTAGTTCAGCAGGCCCTTCGGGCGCATTAATTACTTGGGAAAATGATTATAGAGAAATAACAGGTTTAAATGAAGTACAAAATCTCGATGGTACAGGAGTTATTTTGTGCATCGTTGATTCTGGAATTGATATGAATCATCCCGGATTTGAAGGAGTTGAAATTGCTGGTTGGAATGACTTTGTCAATCAACAGCCAAATCCATATGATGATGAGGGTCATGGCACCGCCATGGCTGGAATAATAATATCAAATAATGGACTAATGGGCAATGCCAGAGGAGTATCGCTATTAGTTGCTAAAGCTATCACTGAAGAAGGAACAGGGAGCGATCAGATGATATCAGAGTCAGTTGATTGGTGTGTAGAAAATAATGCAGATATAATCTCACTGAGTTTAGGTGGTGCACAGGGCTTTGGCTCAGGAATATTCACCACTGATGCACTAGAACAATCAGTAGAAGAAGCCTTAGATGAAGGAATTTATGTTGTTGCAGCAGCAGGAAACGATGGTGAAAATGATGATGGAGACGTGGAATCTCCAGGTTCGGTTGAAGATGTCATATGTGTTGGAGGAATTACTAGGAATGGCCAGATATGGAAAGGTAGTTCTGTTGGAGACAACAATGGAAGATTCTGGCCCAATCCGATATTACCAAGAAATAATCCTGACATGAAGCCAGAAGTTGTAGGCCCAGGCCAAGAAGTTCCGATACTCATGGCTGGAGGAATAAGTAATGAGAATTGGTGGGGTTGGTCAAGTGGAACTTCAGCTGCTACAGCTTGGATCTCTGGATCTTTGGCATTATTACTAGAAAATAATCCTGAATTACAACGTGAGAATTCTCAAGGAAGAGACAGTATAAATGAAGTTAAGGAACTAATAATGAATAATTCAAATATGAAAGATGGACAGAGTGAACATGATGATTATTACGGATATGGGATATTTAGAATAGATTTATTGATTGAGTCTAAGAATTCATAGAATAGAATCTAATATCTATTTTGTTTTACTGGAATATTCCTAAAAACTAACCAGAATGGCGTAAAATTACCAATGAACCACCATTTAATTCCACAAAACTCAGTGAATTATGTTCACTGAAAGATCTAATTGCTTTGATCCATTTATTGAAGTATAGGACCTTTTCTTGAGCTTTTGTAATTCCTACATCATCTTTTATTTCGCCAACATCGCCAGTAGGAACTTCAGGTTCTTTAATAATTATTATTCCACCTGGAGAGAGTAAATCGAAAGAATTTACAAGGGCGTCGATGCGCTCATTTTCAGGTAAATCAATTATTATGAGATCGATTGGTAATGGCAATAAAGAAAAGGGCGCAATATCAAGAGATGCAGCATTTGATGCAAACCAAGAACTACTTTCAGCGACAATCTCTCCCCAAGGTTTGACTATTACTTTAGACCATGAATCTGCATTATATCGTTTTATTAATCGATTCAGGATTACTCCAAATTTCCCTCCTTCTTCAATAATTGTGAAAGATTCGGGAGATGTAATATTTGAATTTTCATCAGAACACCACATATCAAATAGCCATGCAGAGAGATGTCCAATACCACCGCCAACTAATATGACATTTTTTGCAGGTATCCTAGAACATATGTCTCTAATTCTAGTACGGATTGTTCTAGATAAAGGCCTTAGCCCCATATGAATCATCTGTTCTCCTATGTTAGCAGCTATTTCGGGCTCATCAGAAGTTCTACTTTCATCTTCTGAAAGTAACATTTCAAACATTTCACGCTCCGACATTTGAGGCAAACCAAAACCTCCGCCCGACTCATTCATGATGCCCGCTTGGAATTCAACTATTCAATTAACTCATTGGATGGTTTGAATAGAAGTATGTCCTGCGAGAGTAATATGGCGTCTGAATATGAAGGAGATGGCAATAGTGAAATATTTGATGTTGCAAAATGCCCACAATGCCCAAATATTACAGAACATGATATTTTGAAAAGAACGAAGAAAGGCAAAGGGGAAGATATATTAACAAAATGTTTAGAATGTGGAATTGTTCATTTAGTCGCATTGAGGCCTCCGAATCCAGTATTCCTCAATACCACATTTTCTGAAGGAAAAAGGAGTTATCCGGGATTAGTTGAAGTTGATGATGATGAAATAATATCGGTGGGAGATTTATTCGAACATGGAGACTCAGATTGGACGGTAACTAGAATAGATGATGAAATATCAAAACCATTCAAGAAACTAGTAGCTTCTAAGATAAGTGCAATGTGGGCAATCCGTGTAGACAAGAGAATAATAAAAATTACAATGACTGAAGGTGAAATTAGTATACCTTACACTATTGAATGCCCTCCTGATAAGATATTTTCATGCGGGTCGATAATAGAAATTGAGGGCCGTAAATGGAGAATAAGGGCAATTCATACCGGAAAGGGGCGCACTTTAAGGGGCAAAAGAGAGGCATCAGAGATAAAGAGAATGTATTTGCATTCTCCTTAGTTAATTATCTTCGATTGGTCCAAGGTAAGAAGAACGCCTTAGCAACATGTGTCGCAATTTCTGGATTTTCTCTAAGTCTCCTCATACTATACTCATACCAACGTGAACCGTAAGGTAGATAGATGCGAGTCAAATGACCTTCTTTGGCCAATATGCGCCTCTTATCTCCTCTAACTCCCAATAAAAATTGGAATTCATAGCCGTTTCCTTTACCATTTGATTTGGGGCCAGAATTTGTCCTAGGATCAGATTCTCCCGGACCCATATCATTTTTTATTAGTGAATCTAATGCATGACTTATGATTGGATCATCATGTGATGCTATTGCAACATAAGCTCCTTTTTGTAGCATAGAATCTATTGCGAGATTTGTTGCTTCTACAATTTCTTGATAATTGGTAAAGGCTACATCGGCAGGCTCTAAGTAGATTCCTTTACAAATTCTAAAATCGGCATTAGGGCCTAATTTAGAACAAATAGTAACTATATCATCTGGTGTTCTAAATAATCTCGCTTGGAGAACTGTGCCGACATTTTTATGCCCCCTATTATACATCTCATAAACCAAATCGATAGTAGGTTGAGTGACGCGCGTATCTTCCATATCTAAACGCACAAAAATATCATTCAAAGCGGCTTTTTCAAGTAATTTAGCAAGATTTTCTTTTGCCTTATTTTCGTCCAGTAATAGTCCCAAGGCTGTTGGTTTTATTGATATATTAGCATCTATGTTTTTTTCAACTATTGCATCCAAAAGATTATGATATTCATTAATGAAATATGATGCTTCTGAAATATTATTTATTTCTTCTCCTAGCACATCAACAGTAAAACACGTGTTCTCAGAATTTAGAGATTTCATTACCGTAATCGCATCGGCAAGACTTTCGCCTGCAACATAGCGTTTTGAAATCCATCTAACAAAGAATCGTGGCATTAAGGGTAAAAATAGTACAATAGTACGCCCGATAAACCTCATTAATTCGAGGGAGAGTTAATAGAACTTTTATGCTTGTGGAGAGATATTATTTCTTTACCCCTGTATACTGGTATATTTTTCTCATTCAAGAAGGATATTATGCTATTTCTTTGCCATCCTTTGAATGATTTTCTATCAAGATGGGCAAATATATCTCCTCCTGGAAATGATTTCTTGGTAGCCTCCAGTGATTTTTCTATGGATTCTTTCCAAGAGCCAGAGATTTCTTCTCCTTCCACTAAATCGTCAAAAATTAGTGAATAGTTGGCTAAAATATGACCAACCCATATCTCAGTCTGTAAAATTATTGATTTGTGCCTAGGTGCATAATGACCTCCTCCCAAACCCAACATCACACTACCTTCTCCTCTCCACTCTCCTGATGGATTTCCGCCATCTAGTCCTAGGCAACTAATAATTGCAATAGCCCAAGTATCAGCAGCATCTTGCCGTAACCATTGGGATTCGGTAGAACCAATTTCCAAATATGCAGTTGGTTTAGTCAAGAAAGGCCCATGATGAGTAGTTTCAATGGTTATATCAAACTCGGAATCTATGCCTTTGCCCTTAGAAGTTTCACATAATAATCTGAAAAGTGATCCGAAACGTGGTGAAGGAGGTACTAATTGTCCCTTGAAACCTCCCGATGGCCCTGATTCTCCAAATGGTTTTTGCCCGGGTAGTCCAATAACATGAATTGTTAATGCAGGTATTTTTGATTTTGAGACGTGTTTTGATAAAACTAAAACCTCATCGACCTGTATATTTTTCTCTTTTTCATGAATAAGGTCAATATTGTCTGCAAATACATGATGTTTATCATTTATCAATAATAGATGAGTATTTCCTAAATTATGCTCATGAACAAATCCGTGAGGCATTTTAACTCCTTTTTCCCAAGTTGTAGATTTTAGAATTGTATTATAGAGATTCAAAGAAGCCGGGTCTTCAGAAGAAGCCAACAACAACGTAACCATGGTACGCGAAAGATGTACATGATTCAAACTTGACGGACACACATTCAAAGACCAAGACTTGATGGAGTAAGATGAGTATGGCATTAGACTTCACTCCTTCAATGGTCAATAGAAATGATAATACAATAATCATTATTGGTACCTCGGGAGAATTACTAAAGATGAATTCAGATTATGAACAAATTAATCAATGCTCAAGACCTTTTCCTACATCAATAATGTCTGGGATCATATTTGATGATATGTGGATAGGGATTTGGATAGATAGAGAATTACAAGATGCTAGGATGGCAGGGATACCTCTGAACATAGATTGGGAAGATGGAATAGGGAGAGATATTTTGAGAACATCATCTTCGATTGAAAATTTGGATGTGATGCCGAAAAAATCTACATGGCAGAAAATATTGACTGCCGAACCAATGGGGCTTGCAAAAGTAGGTGAAAACATTGTTTTTGCGACTAATAACAAAGGAATTTATATGATTAATCAAGAAGGAGAAGAAATATGGAGAGAACATTATCCAGCTTGGAGAGATTTAGAGATATCTCCAGAAATGAATCCAATAGTTTCGATAATTGAAGTTGATTCGAGAATAGTTATTTGGTCTGCTGCTGGAGGAGTGGCAGAATTAGCCGAAGATAGAGTCATTAAGAGAAGTCGTATTTTCAGACTAAAAGACAAGATATCTAGTGTTAAGTTTTCTGAAAAGGGAGGATGGTTCATCATGATGCATGGTAAATCGGTAGCAATACTCAGCGATATCGATAGTGAACCTGTGTTGATTGAAACTCCTGGCCCTGTATTGGATGCTTATTTTGAATCAGAAAAGGGAGCTTGGAAATGGACTGGTTGGAGACATGATGGAGAAATCCTAATGAAGAATAATATTTTTTCATTTAAACAGAGAGAAAATATTGGAATCCACATATCAAATTCCAAGATATTAACCAATGATGGACTCTGGGAAGATTATTCTTCTTCCTGATATATGCCACGATAGGTTTTTGGAGGATCAGAATAGCCACATTTACCACAAACCTTTCTGTCACTGTGAATTCCTAAGAAAACTCCCGGGCCGCATTCAGGACAGAACTCTCCTTTACGGACTAATGAATCTCCATCTATTGTGTATTTTGTGTGTTTAGCTTGTGGGTTGGGGCTTCCGTCAGGCATCATTCGTCACCTCCATCAGATTCTTCTTCGTTAGATTCTTCTTCGTTAGATTCTTCTTCGTTAGATTCTTCGGGCATCTTATGCCTTGATTTAATATAATTTGGCTCCAAACTAGCATCATCTTCTGACTCATAAATTAGTGCTAGGCCATTAGTTCTAGCCATTCCAAACCTAGTATTGACGTTTTTGATATAGATTAAGTCCTTTTTAGATCCTGGCTCTAGTTTCATGACCATGCCTATCATTTCTGATAAAGAAGGAGTTGGTGCATTAGCATGATTTAAACTAAAGGCTATTTCTACTCTACTAAGTAAAGTGTTTTCTTTTCTCTCGATTATTTCCAAATTTTCATCTCCTAGCGAATGTTGACTTTTAATGCGTAATTACCTGGTGCCGAAACATTGAGTCTTTTGGCTATTTCAGACCTAGAAGGGTGAAGTATTACAACAAAACCTTGCCAATCTGTAGTAACAGGAGCATTTGGGCAATGATTGCATTGCGAAATGCCGTCATCAAGTATTCTATTGCACTCTCCGCATGCAAATGGGACTTTTACCATCTTAATCACTCTCTGATAACCAGTCAAAACCGCCCAAGCCGTCCATCTTACAATTGAGTCCGATTTTACTCGAACGAGGATCATTCTGATTTATCGCCTTAGAAACTATTCTAGATCGGACAAAAGATCCTTCAGTCAAAGACTTCCCAGTTTGAGAGCCTTCTATCCTACGTATGCCAAGATTTACTTGTATTGGTTCATCAAGAATTTGAGATTTATGCAGTAATGCTTCGATTGGGCCAATTCTAACGAATGCCCCATACTCTGAAATTTCTGAAACCGCGCCATCTACAACTTCATTATTTTCCATAGTAAAAACTAATGCAGTAAATTTAACACTTTGATAAATTGCTCCGTCGCCATGTATTATCTTTCCCCTACCTACAGCCTCATGATTGAAGGTAACTAATGTATAATGTTCATTCTCATCAAATCTGCCCTCGAAAGCTTCATGTGCCAATTCATCAATATGTTCTTCTAATTTACGACCACGGCGTATATATTCTGCCGGTATACGTATAGTATCCTCTCTTGTTACAATCCTATACATTTTTCTAAACCTCCAACTCAGGACCATCCTCAAATTTGTAACGATAGGGACAGAGGAAAATCCTCTCGTCCCTCATCGGCTACGCCTCTAGAGGAGAGGTCATTTGGACTGCGCGACCGGCACATCTCGTATAAGCACAACGGAAAGTAATACTTATTGGCATTTTGAATAATGTACTCAGACCGAGGCCTGAGTGTACGTTTAGTGCGAATGTTCAAGAAGATTTCCGAGCCCATGTTATTTTCTGATGGTAGTGGGCCCTTTGAGTAATCATTCCGCCGAAAATCGGAAAATGTCAATTACTATGGCTATCGTAATTATGCTTACTCTTTCTCCTTTGCTTTATATTGATAAAAATGTAGGCATAATTGAGGATTCAGAAATAAATTCTAGAACCTCAGATGACGCTTCGGATGTATGGATAGATGGAGAACAACCATGGCCCCAGTTTGGTAGAACAAGTGATAGGATTAGCGATATTCCCTCACATAGTCCAACGGGAGGTGCAGGTTTCGATGCACCCAACAATGCCAGTGAACTAATGTCAATTGTGAATCCAGAAATAAATTGGCAATTAGAGGGTTATGATATTGGAACTGATTCCTTAGCGACTCCAATTGCAGATTTGAGAAATTCTATAACGAAGAGTTTTGAAGCAGAAGAAAGATGTGGAAAGTCTTCATTATTTGTTGTCCTCATACAAACCGAAGAAGTTTCAGGATCTTCCCATAGTATTCTGAAAATAATAGAAGGAGAAGATGCAGATATTGCGTGGCAAGTAGATTTAGGCCCTACTGAGAAGATAAAAACATCCCCCGTTATAGTTGATATTGATGATGATGAAAAACAAGAAATAATTGTAGCCTATGATGCTGGAGGTTCTGTTTTTGTTGAAGTATGGTCGCCTAGATTAACCTGTTCTGTAACCGGATGGGCAATAAATGGCCATTCATCAGAATTATTATGGACATGGAATGATGAAAATTTAAGGATAACTAGTGATGAAGGACCTTATACGAGTAATTTATTTGGAGGCCACAATCCAACTACTCAATTATTACTTGCAGACCTAGATTTAAACGGAGATGCAGAGTTAGTTCTTTCTTTGATTGATGAAATTACTGAAGATCCAGTTGTTTTAGCGCTTCCTCTACCTGCAACTAGTTCTCCAAGCCCGATGTGGCAAGTTAGTTTAGATAAAGGAAGTCATCCTTCTGACCCGGCATTTGCCCAAACAGATGATTCTACTGGATATGTCTTACTGACCACAATAGAAGCCAACAGCGGAGGGATGTGGGTTTGGAAAATAGAATCTGATACGGGAGATTCAACTTGGGATGGTGGTTTAAGTTTGAATAATCTTGATGGAGATAATGATGTACCCCATATTAGACTACCTGGGCCAATAATTACTAATCTAGATTCAGATGAAGTTCCTGAGATGGTAGTCACCATCCCCACTGATGCAGATGGTTCTGCATCTGCGGATGGTGCTGAATACAGAGGATTGGAGATTAGTGATGGAGATCAGTTGTGGTCATTCAATGCTGAAAATGGATATGCTGATGCGCCGCCTGCAACTCTAGATACTGATGGAGATGGAGTACATGATAGAGTCTGTTGGGTTACATGGTGGCAAACCACTACTGCCAGACATGGAGAAGTAGGATGTCATGATGTTAGTGGGTCCATCCCAAATCAAATATGGCATCAGGACTTAGAACAAAGTAGCGGAACACCCAATGATGAAATAGCAGTTAGTTCAGTAACTTGGATGGACATAGATGGAGAAGATGAACAAGAAATATTAGTTGCATATGGGAGATCTCTGTGGGCATTTGATGGAGAAGATGGTACATCTTCTGCCATAAATACAGAATGGGCAAATGAAATCGTTCTTGACTACAGAACATGGTCATCTCCGTCTTTAGCAGACATAGATGGTGATGCAACATTAGACTTGATAATAGGTAATATGGTAGTTTCAACGAGTAAGCCAGATATTAGGCCACTAGTAGACGGAAGAAGTATAGAATTCAATCCCAATGCACCAGAACCAGGAGAAGTTGTTACAATTACAGCCTTTTTTGAGAATGCTGGCACTTCCGAAACCGAAGAAGGAGTAGATGCAGTTTTATATGCAGATGGTAGCGAAATCGGAAGATATAGGTCAGACAATATGAAACCTGTGAATCCCACTGGTTCGGGAACATTTGAGAGTTTTGATGTAGAATGGACAGGGGGATTGGGAGAGCATGAGTTTGAATTAATATTAGATCCATATCGCAATATCTCTCAAACGAGATATGATAATGATTTACAAAAAAAGACTTTATCCATAATTCCTACTTATAATGCATCTTTTGAAATATCTACAGATCCCGTTAGAGTAACTCCCGGAGAAAGTGTAGTCACCAAACCGACTGTAAGATCAACAGGGCGACTATCGGGATCATGGAGTTTAAATGTTGATTCTAGTAACTTACCTGGAGGGTGGAGTTGGGGTGCAGATCATAGTCAAATCACAGGAGTGACCATCGGAGTAGGCGAATCTTGGAATCCGGAAATAACAATTAATGCTCCTGTCGATGCCTTGGGATCTGATTCAGGGTTCTTGATTCTAGAGCTGATACTCGATAGTGATGGTAATATCAGTGTTTCATCGACTTTACCAGTAGAGGCAAATAGGACAAGAGGTTTGTCTCTTAGAGGCCCCGATGGCACTAGTTTCAGTGAAGGATACGGTTTACTCGGAGAAAAGGCATCAGCGTGGTTAATTATTGAAAATGTTGGCAATGCCCAGGAAAATCAAATATCCTATACATGGGATAGTACCAACTGGGGATCTAATCTAGAATTATATAATTCAGAGGGAATTAAAGAGAATGCAATAATACTTGGCCCAGGAGAATCAAAAGAAATGACTGCTAGATTATCAGTCCCAACTAATGCAGAGTACAGTGAATCTGTAAATACTCCTCTAATAATGTGCGTTGGAAGTGGAGATGAAGAGTTGTGCCAAACTATAACATTAACATTTATCGCTTCTGGAGTGATAGTTGAAACAAATCATCAAAGATCGACTCCTTCGAGTGACTTAGAATGGACTTTGACTGCTGATTTGCCCAATGATAAAGAATTTCTAAATTGGTCACTAATAGATTCAGGTATGCAAAAACAAGATTGGAATTGGAGTAGCTCAGGGCAAATTTCAATAGTTGGAAATACAATTAGCATCACAGGAAGTCCGGGTTCTAGAGTTTCTGGGTCTATTTATTTAGAATTGCCCGATAGTGCACCACCTAAATTTCATCAATTCGAAAATAATGAAAATTCGTCTAATTTTGTAATGAAATTCTCACTTGAGGTTTTGCAAATATATAGGGCTAATTTAGCGATTATTTCACCTTCTGATATGCCAATTTCTACTGAAATAGAAGAAGAAACCGTAGTAATATTAAGACTTGAAAATTTAGGCAATGGAGAAGATTCATATTATCTGACGCATCAAATAATTTTGAACGATAATATAACTTCAGACCCAGGAATAATAGTTACCTTTTCAAATAATCCAGTTACATTAGGAGCAGGTAGCCTTAGAACGTTACCAATTGCAATTACAATTCCTGAGTCGACTCCGGCAAGAGTAGATATAGGAATACAAATAATGATGACCTCAATGGGAGATTCAAATGTGGAAGACTCAAAAAATATCACCATTCAAGCAAAACAAGATCATCAATGGGAGATAAATGCATATATTAATGGCCTTGATCTTAAAGAAGAAATATACACAATACCAACCGGTGAGACATTGGAAGTCGACATATTAGCTAAAAATATAGGGAATATGATTGATGATTTATCACTAGAAACTTCCATACAAATAGTTCTAGAAGATAGTGATAATTCCTCTGGATGGTCTGCAATAGGAGAATCGATAAATGGGGTTGAGATCAATGAAACTGCCTCCATAAAAGTCAATTCTACAATTCCCAAAGGAGCATTTGTAGGTTCCAAAATGATTGTTACAATAATAGCTATGTCTCTGGATGAGGAAATTGAAAGATTCGTCTACGAAGTTGGAGCAAATCATGAACCTGGTTGGAAGGTTTTAGCAGGAGAAGCAAACTTAGAAATTGATAATAATGGCTCAGAAATTGAGTTGACCATAGTACAAATGGGCAATTTAGAAACTACGCCATATGTATCGGTTTGGGTTGTTGGAGAAAATGGATGGAGTATTGAATTACCAAATGAATTGCCTATGGTAAAGCCGGGCATAAGCATACCATTAATTCTTAACATAACGCCATCAGAGAATTCCCAATATGGAAATTCTGTGGAGTTGTATGTCAGAATTAGAGAAGGAGATGCAAGTGCGATTTCTGAAGTGACATTGCCACTCAGAGTTGAAGAAGTTAATGACTTCAGAATGATAAGTCATGGGCCTTGGCAATTATCGGAAGATGGAGGTAAGTCTTTAGTTACCATAGAAAACCTAGGCAATAGCCCTGCTACAATTAGTTTACAAATATTGAGTATTCCTGAGGATTGGACAATAAGTGAGAATGATTTAATTATACTATCAGCAGGACAGAAAGTGGGCATACCGATAGAAATAATACCCTCAGATAACTGGGCAGGCGAAATAAAAACCATAAGAATATTAGCAGAAGATTCAGAAGGTAATCAAAGAGAAATACTGATTGAAACCATGCATGTAGAGCATTCTTGGTCTAGTTCTCCAATGATAATTGCCTTGGCTGGTGATGATGCGGTATTGAATATTCATGACACTTCAAGTAATTCAATTATTGTAGACGAAGAAGGTAATACTTTAGATTGGACGGAAAATGGTTGGCTATTACCGGCTGTGAAAAATGGTTTTGGAAATTTGACAATTAACCAAAACAGTAGTTTGACTTACCTAATGGAAGTATTCCAGCCAACCTTGAAAAATGTCTCTTGTCAAATATCAGGAGAGTTGGTAAACATTCAATCTTCATGTACAATAGAATCCGGAAATGTAAGTTTCGACTATACAGTACTACTTATTGATGATATGGGTTACTCATTAGATTCTTATTATGGTACTTCAGGGATAAATAGTGAAGACATCACCATCAATCTTAGTTCAATTGGATGGAATCCTTCTCCGGGGATGAGGAAATTATCAATAAAAATATTTGATTCATATGGCAGAGAATTAACTAGCGCACAGGAATATTTTGAAATCAGAAAAAGTAATTGGAATATTGGATTAACTTCTGTTGATTTGTCCGGGACAGGAGAGAAACAGATAATTGAAATAACTGCTGAAAGGTTCGGCCATGGGCAGTTAGTTGATGCAGATTGTAAGATATCTCTGAGAGGAGGAGATTATGAATCAGTGCAAAAAGTAGATATGAGTACAAGATCGATTTTAACACCTAAACCTAAATTTGATAGGCCTTTGGAAATTAAAGATGGAGATGAAATAACAATAAAAATCGAATGTTTATTCCCTTGGGACATAGATTCTGACCCCGGAGATAATGAAATAAGAAAGGTTCTGACAGGAGGAGATGTCGGTGAAGAAGAGTTTGATACATTAGAAAGTATAATGACTGCCATCATAGTTATACTAATTTCAGCATCTCTAGCATGGATAAGAAAGAGTCGTAGGGAAATGAGAGAATTTGAAGAAATGGCCAAGCAGAAGATACAAGAAAGAATAGAAACAGAGGAAAGTAAACAAATTGGCAAAAGACCCGATATTAATGATAGTAATGAGGGAGTCGAGCAAAGCATTCAGAATGAGGAATATATAGGAATTGAAGAAGCTCCAGAAGTAGAAAATGAAATAGAAAATGAAGAAGAGGGAGAAGAATTGGATGAATTTGAACGTAGATTGAGGCGTATACGCCGAAATAATTAGGTATAAGTAATTGGTCTTGATTGATATGGCAACCAGTGCATTTTATACATTTGACCCGATGAAAGTAGATGCTAAGGAATTAATAGATCCCATTCTAAAGAGTATCAAGGGGCAACATAAAGAATTGTTAAATGTCACAAGTAGGAGTGCTTCATTGCCTATTCTAATAGAAGGAAAGGGCGTAAGATTTGATCGGGCAACTATGCTTTTTTTAGCGTCATTGGATTGGAAAGAAACAGGTGGAACTCCAGAACAATTATGTAAAAACAACATCAAAGAAAAAATTGGCAGATTTCCAACCTCTGATGGTAATGCAATAAAATATCTACTAAAAAATACATCACTAGATAGTGATGATAATAAATTCCATGAAGTGTTATTCAAATTAATGAATGGTTTATCTGAGGATAGTTTAGGATTCTCTGGTTTTCAGAGAGGAATGGGCGGTCTTGAATTGATGGGATGGTTAAGTTCAGAAGAAGTCGTTGAGACTCTAAAAATAATCAAAGATGGAGAATGGTCCATATCTGCAGATGAACCATATGACGGAGGAGTTCAGGAAATAATTAGGCATTTGGTTATGATTTTAAGAGTGGCTGAAAGAAGGTCTTGTGGAATATTAATGAGAAGACATATCTAAATCAAAATTTAGTACCAGTGAGTCGTTGAAACATATCCACATATAATTCAGTGGTTTCTTTGATGACATTTTTGGGCAGTTCGGGGATAGGAGGTTCTACCAAACCTTCTTGTCTAGCCTTGTATAGTTCGGCATGATGGCCACTATCTAGGTAGTGCTGTCTAACAAATTCCTTCGATAATTGAACAATTTCACCTTTTTCATACGCTTCAAGATCCCACCATCTATCTTCATCAAGCGTACCGAATGAATCCACTAAAACTGGAACTCGGCCTTCTCCTAATGCAAATTCTTTCTTACCATCAACATGAATAAGCCCCCTTGATAGTGCTTCTTTGTTGATTATTTCGTCAATACGAACAACAATAGAAAGAATATTGTCAAATTCATTTTCTGATAAATTGGAGATCGATAATGCTTCCTCTCTATCCAATAAACGATCAAATTTCTCAAATTTTGTTGAAACTTCAAGATAGGGATGTGGTAATTTTATACCTTCATGTAATTTAGTTCCTGGTTCAAAACCAAATTCTTCTGCTGGTGCATCTCCTCTCTCATATCTTCTCCAACCGGAACCAGCAAGATAGTGTCGGCAAATGACTTCCAAAGGTACGAAAACATTTTCTTTATCTCGGGGAATGCTCCCTGGTTCCCTTATAACTTCGAATTTACGAGCCAAAATTCTATCAGGTGCATTTACATCAATGACATGAGTTTCACAAATTCCTTCTTTTTCTACTAAACTAAACCAGTGTGCAGAAGTGCGATTTAGTGATTCTCCCTTACTTGGGATAAGACTGGGGATGATTTGATCAAAAACACTAATCTGATTAGTATATCTAAATTCTATTATATCAGGGGAATCTGTACTCCAAACTTCCTTTACTTTTCCTTTGTATAGTAACTCGCCCATATCCTACTCAGGAGAAACAACAACATGAACATTACTGATAGTCATTCACAATTTTCTGATTTCGCTGTGCGTGGACTCTATATTCTATGTACTAATCGCAGTACAGTGAGTATCTTGTTTAGGAGAATTCCAATAAGCCAGATTTCTGAGAAACAAACTCCTAAAAAAAATATATTAATTTTCTTAATAATTCTATTGATTGTTAATTTATCATCAGTAAATGCACAAAGCATAAGAAGTGGTTGGGAGATAATAGATACCGATTTTGAAGAAGATATATTCAGTATAATATCAACGGAAAATGATGTTCTTTGGGGTTTTGGAGAATCAGGATTAATTATTACTAGTAACGATAGAGGAAATAGCTGGGAAAAAATAGATTCTTTAACAGAAAACGATTTGACTGCATCTGATTATTTAGATGGTACGATATTAGCCTCTGGAGTAAACGGAACTGTTCTTCAAAAGATAGAGAATAATGATTGGAATATAATAAATATTCCAGATGAGAATGGCGATATTAAAGGATCTGCTTTGTCAACGGCAGACTCATACTTCTTAGTTGGCCATAATGGATTAATTTGGCATTATAATGGTTTGAATTGGGAAAATATGAGTTTTAACGATAATCATAACTATAATTCTGTATCTTTCATTGATGAAGGAGGCCTGAGTGGGATAATAGTCGGCGAAGACGGGATAATTCTATCTACATTAGATGGAGGAATGAACTGGGATGAGATAGAATCGCCATCTCCTGAAGGAGATGATTTAGTGTCTGTACAACTATTAAGTGATTCTCGTGCTTATGCGGCTACTGAAAAGGGCCACACATTAGTCTCGAGAAGTTTAGAAACTAGCATAGGGTATGAATGGAATTTAGTTAAAGAAGAATCCTCTTTTGATGGAAATTTTGGTTTGATAAATAATATAGAAGTTGTTAATTCCTTAAAAATAATTGTCTCTGGACAGAATAATATTGTTGCAACTAGCAAGGATGGAGGAAATACATTTGAATTTCACAATCTAACATTATTGCCACTTAATCAAGATTTTGCCTTAAATGATTTAGCTATGATTGATGGTTTTTGTGGAGTTGCTTCAGGGAGTGATGGAATAATACTAATCACAACATTAGATGAGGATGGATATTGTTCAGAGGGATTAGATCAATCAGTAGGTTTTGAAATCGAGAAATTTAATAAATTTGGAGAATTTGTTGGAAAGTACTCTGGATGGATGTTTGAAGGACTAATAGCAACTATGAAAATTGTTGCATTGGGCATAATCATGGGATTTTTGATAGGCATTACTCTTGCCATGTGCAAAACCGCCCCTACTTCTTTGAAAGATATGGTTGAGAGCAATCTTGAAAGAATGCTAATAATAACTTGGACGGTAATGCCAGTCTCAGTTATTTTAGCAAAAGTTAGTAATAGCGCATTAATCGGTCTTGCTGTATTTTCCCTATCAGCCCTTGGTTTACTTATTTTACAATTTGTTATCAACAGTAAATCAATTAATTCAGGAGATAGAGGGGGATTTATAGGGCTAATAGTTCCCAAGGAGCATAGAATATTGTTAATACGTATTTTAGGATTGACCCTACTTATTGGACTTCCTGTTGGCGAATATGGAATTAGAGGATCATTATTTCTAATAATAGAGTCTTTAACCTCACTTTCTGAACTAAACTTAGGAGGCATAGATAATATATTCGCACCAGTAGGAGACCCAGGATCATTTTTGTATCTTTTATTAGGAATAATGATTACAATACCTAGTTTTATGCTGATTTTTTTTAATGGTACTTACAAGGAAATTAAAATTCCTTACTTCAGCGGAGGCAGGATAAAAATTGAACCTTGGAAATTAAGGCCCCTAAACTCAATTGCAACAATGTATACAGATATATTTAGAAATACGCCATTGGTTGTTCAGTTCCTATTTTTACACTTTGGTATCGAAATTGGACGATTAATAGAAGAATCTGCTGCAGGATTATTCTCAGAAATACCATTTTTGGTAGAAATCTTTAGTGATAGGATATATCTGAGTGCAATATGTGCACTTGCTTTCAACTCAGGAGCATATCAATGTGAAACCTTGAGAGGGGCAATAGCAGCAATTCCTTCAGGCCAAATGGAAGCAGGAAGAAGTATTGGTTTAACTTATTTACAAACTATGAGATTAATTATTATCCCACAAGCAATAAGGATTTGCATACCTCCTCTCGGAAATGAGATGGTGAACTTAGTACTAAATTCATCCCTTGCTATGGTAATAGGATATACTGAATTAACAAGACAGGGTAAATTAATCAATGCCATTACCTTTCAAATAACTTGGACATGGGGAATGGTGATGATATCATATTTCGTTGTAACTTGGACACTAGCACTTATCTTGAGAAGGATAGAAGCAAAAACTAGAATTCCGGGTTTAGGTATTTTATGAGGTTATATTGTGAATGATGAAATATTAAATGTGAATAATTTGCAGAAAATATATGCCGGCGGAGTGCATGCTGTAAAAGGAATCTCATTCAAAGTCAAAGAAGGTGAGTCGGTAGCAATAATAGGGTCATCAGGGAGTGGAAAGTCAACTGTTTTGAGGTGCATTAATAGACTAATAGAACCAACAGAAGGAGACATTCTGCTGAAGGGTAAAAAAATAAATACTCCTGTAGCAGACATTAATGAAATTAGATCAAGAATTGGGATGGTATTCCAATCATTCGAATTATTTGCCCATCTCAGAGTATTACAAAATATTACTCTTGGGCTAGTTCATGTCAGAGGAATGAATAATGATGAAGCAGAGAATATTGCCCTACAAGTATTGGAGAAGGTAGACATGTTAGATAGGAAAGATGCATATCCAGGGAATCTCTCAGGAGGACAGAAACAAAGAGTAGCAATTGCTAGAGCATTGGCCATGAAGCCCGAGATACTCCTATTTGATGAACCAACAAGTGCACTGGATCCTGAACTAATAGGTTCTGTGTTGGAAAATATTCGTTCTCTTGCAGATGAAGGAATGACGATGGTAATTGTGACTCATGAGATCGGCTTTGCCAGAGATGTAGCTGATAGAGTGATATATATGGATCAAGGAATAATAGCCGAAGAAGGTCCATCTTCAATTATCGATGAACCGAAGACAGAAAGAATGCAAAAATTCCTTTCTACGTGGGATTGATTAGCAACTTTCGGCAGCCGTCCAAGTTTCTTGAGAACCTCCGCCTCCGCCTCCGCCTGAACCAGGAGGAGGATTATCATCTTGTACTTCCTCTTTAGCATAAATATAGTAAGATGTATGAGAAATTATTTGGTTTTCTTCTGACCATGGTTCTGATTGAGTCACATCTACTACAAAATAATAACACCCATAATCAGTTTCTTCCCAATTATCTTTGGGGATGTACTTGAATCCCCCCAAACCGGGATCAATTACTGATCCTTCGAGAGGTAGTTCAGCACCGACAGTTCCTATATCATACTGCCCCGAACCATAGTCTCCAGAGTTAGAGTCCCATGTAGCAATGGCCTTTTCTACAGAAACATCTGGGTAATCTATTGCTATATTCCCATTTTCAAAATACAATGTTGCTGAAAGATTGTAATCAGCTAATGGGAGACTTAGTGGCCTTTCATTAGAATTTAATCCTGCCCAAGCAGTAAGAGATACGCCGATCACACAGTCATTATCTGAATCACAATTGTCATCACTATCACTTAAAACAGCAGAAGTTAACGATTGAACATCATCAATAGTTCTAGATAAGTGGTTACCATCCAATATGGCCGACATGACATTACCATCTACAGTTATCCTGAGCAAATAATCCGTATCAGGTAAAGAATTTACTGTATAAATATCTGCAATTCTTATAGTTAATTTTCCGTAATCTCCTAAGCCATCACTCTTATCAATTTTCAATGACATTGTCTGAGTCCATGAACCGACCTCGACAAGAGCATCTACAGCAGAAGAAGAGCCCCCATTTTGTCGAATTTTTATCTCTAGTTCAGTTCCATCATCACTCATCTCAACCTCTCCTAGAGACATATCACCAACTAGTATAATTCCCAACATAACTGGTAGTAATAACATAGATAAGTAAGAAATAACAACAATTATCGCTGGTACTGTAGCAACTCCAGCACCAGAAATTCCCGATACTTTAATCGCCTCAGGTAGGCCAATATCAAGATAAAGCCAAACTCCGACTAATGAAGCCAAAGTTACTAATGGAGTAACTATTGTTACAGGAATCATATCCGGTATCAGATAAATTCCGAACCACATCATTACAAGAGTAGGGAGTAAACCCCCAATCCCAAGGGCTAGGAATATTTTTTTTAATGAAATATCTTTTGAATCGGGCGATGAAGGATCTTTTGAACTAGATGGAGTAATAAATGAAACAGAATTTGATCCTCCTTCTGCATTGGGAATTTCTCCTACTACTCCTTCCCTCCTAGCAATATTATCCATTAAATTGTTGCTGCCATCCACATTTGCCTGTGATTCTTTTTGTTCCAATGCTTTTTGGAGAAGTCCACCGTTACTCATCTAATATGCCTCGCATTTTACTTCAGACTGACTTCTAGTTATCAACCCGTTGCCAAAAATAGTCAATAAAATATTGAATTAATAGTAGATTCAAAATAACCGAGCATCAAACGGGACTAGTTCTTTATCTTCTTCATCACTATATCTAATTTCATTACGATTTGATCGTCCTGCTAATGCTACTGCAGCCAAAGCAGTAATCATCATTGTACCTGCTATCTCAAAACCTGGTAGATAAATTCCCCTGATGTAGATTGTCATAGATTGAATCTGGTAATTAGGTATTCCTTCAGTCCTTACTGAAAATTCCGATGTTGCTTTGAATTGTAAATTATAATATTTATCTGTCCACCCTTGATTCTTTGGTGTCCTCATCTGAACTCTGAATTTAGTAGGAGGAGCTAATGAATCTATTTCATCAGTTAGTAGAGGAATACTTAATTGAAAACCTGCATCATTTAATTCTTCCCAATTCGATACCTCAACGTTAAATTTGTCTCTTGCATTGCCATCATTGTAAACATCGAACTGGAGCATGTAGTCAACTTTTGGCCTCAGTTGTAAGAATGCCAATTCTGAACCTACTCTAAGTCTACTAAATTGTTTGTAAACAGCTAATACTTTGCTTTCTACTGGCTCTGAGACTCCACTTACTGGACCTCCGCCCCAAGTAATTACTTCTGCTTCAATAGTAACAACTTGCTGGCCTTCAGGTGCCCTTAATTCTGCCCTAAGTGCAACTTCAAAACTAGCACTGCCTTGTCCTGAAACAGATTTAGAACCAGGTCCTGCAACTCCTAATATTCCTCCTGAGTATGTGAGTTTTACAGTCTCAGAGAATGCTGTTGGGTTGGAAAGAGTGCAATAGACAATGCTAGTCCTTGTTGATCCGGGGAATACATCGATTGCATTAGGTTGCTGACAGTCTAGAGAAATCTCAGGAGAAGTTTGAGCCTGTACCATAGCAACTCCTGTCCATGTGCTAATGAAATAGACACCAATCAACATCAAGGCTGTTCTAAACGAAGAACTCATCGACCTTTGGCTTTCCCGAATCTTATTTTATACTTCTTATCAGATGCACAGAAAAATGGTGAAATTTATCAAATATGTTTGGTGGACCCGACCGGATTTGAACCGATGGCCACTCGGTTATGAGCCGAGCGCTCTAACCAACTGAGCTACGGGTCCTATGTGGTCGCCCAATACCAAATGAAATGAACTTTATCTTTTTCAAAGAGATTTCAAACACTACATCAAGTGTTATTGAGAACACCAATATTTATGCATATGGTTATGGCCGTCGTGACATAGAAGGTGCATGTATGAGTAGAGAAGAAGGAGCATTTAATGCAAAAAATATAGCGATTGGTTGCGTAGTGATAGGTTTATTACTTCCGATGTTGAATTTGACAGTATTATCTGGCATAGTTTCAGACGGAGTTGCTGATGGCGTAAAAGAAATAATGGCAGATGATAGAGATGAATTAAGTGACTGGCAAGATCCAGAGTGGCTTGTTTCTACAAGTGAGAGAGCCTATTTTGCAAATAGCATTACTAATCTCGAGAACCTAGAAGATGGTACAGATACTTTACCTGTACTTGAGAAGATGGGTCCATTTGTCTACAGTGTCACTACAACAAGAGATATAATAGATTTCGATCAAGAAGATGGTACTATAACTTATTCAGAATATGATGTATTTGAGTGGTGTTCTTCATGTACTTGGACAGATGAGAACGGTGTCGAACATGCTTCATTGGACGGGAATACAGAAATTTCGCAGATAAATATACTTTGGGACACTCAAAAAATTGCAGGAGTAGGTACAGGTATTGAATATGGAGAAATTTTTGCCAAAGCAGGATTTGGAAATAGTATGATAAAGAATGATTTAGTAAATAGAGTACCAAGTATTTGGGCATCCGAAGAAATTGCGAATCAAGTAAATCTAGCAGGGAGTAATGAAGTATTACTTAATATGTCATATGAATCATGGAATACTACGTATTCCTTAGGGACGATGACTCCTAGTTTTGCGTCTTCTGCTGCAATGATAATGGACGATGCTGTTTCTGATACAGGAGTTTGTATTGCACTTACATGCGACATTGGTCCCATGCTTGTATCTGGAATTGGTCAGCCAAGTGAGGTTACAACAGGATTGAGGGCTTCATTATATGGCTATTCTGATGTAATGGAGCCGGAAAAAACACATATAGACTGGACAGTTTATTCGCTTGCAGGAAATATGTTTGTCAACGAGGGAGGAGGTATTGAAGACTTGAGAAATGCGACTGATTTGAATGATAGGTTAATGAAAGCTTGCGAAAATTTCGGTTTAGACCCTGCTGAGTGCGATTTTACTCCAGTTGGGCCTGATG
>Ga0208277_1000513_pt1 | contig 22683 bp, 20 predicted proteins | sample ETNtaG_5_FD_185782 | JGI IMG/M metagenome (GOLD analysis project Ga0208277, IMG submission 185782) | Marine microbial and viral communities from oxygen minimum zone, Eastern Pacific Ocean - ETNP201406SV205 (SPAdes) (version 2) | ecosystem: Environmental > Aquatic > Marine > Oceanic ...
TTAGCTCCAGATTATGTAATGGTTCATTCATCAAAAAAAGATGAATTTATAGAGTCCACTAAAGAGGCTGTAAAAGAATATTTTCCTACGATGAAAGATAATGATGATTACAGCTCTGTTATTAATGAAAATCATTTTAATAGACTAAACGGATTGCTTGATGATGCTAGAGAAAAAGGAGCAACAATAGAACCTATAAATCCTGCTAATGAAGACTTTAATCAGCAAGAGTTTTATAAAATTCCTCCCACTTTAGTGCTTAATACTACTGATGATATGAGAATTATGAAAGAAGAGATATTTGGTCCATTAATGCCGGTTCGAGAATTTGAATCATTAGAGGAACCAATTTCATTTATTAATAACTATGATAAACCGTTAGGATTGTATTATTTTGGAAAAGATAAAAAAGAAGAGTCTGAAATAATGGACAAAACAACTTCAGGCGGAGTAACCATTAATAACGTTATGGGACATATTCAGCAAGGCGACCTTCCTTTTGGTGGTGTCGGAGCTTCTGGAACTGGGCGTTATGAGGGTTATGATGGTTTTTTAAACTTTAGTAATCCTAGAGCAGTTTATAAAGATATAAGCACTAAATTAGATAAACTATATTCTGCAATTAGACCTCCTTATCAAGGCGACATTGAAAAAGTATTACAAAAGTTATTAAAATAAATTATGTTAAGCTTGCCCATTCGTCTGGGTTATAAATATTTTAGATCAAAGAAAGGCGGTCTTATTTCTTTAACCTCCGGCATTGCTATTACTGCATTAGCAATAGCTGTTTCTGTTTTAATAATTGTAATGTCAGTTATGAATGGTCTTGAAAAAGAGCTTGAAGATAGAATACTAGGTGTTGTTCCACATGTTCTTATTCAATCAAATAAACCAATTAATGAATATGATTCTATTATTAATACTTTAGATCAAAATCCATTAGTTAAAGTTGCTGCCCCATACATCCAATTACAAGCATTAGCATCCTATAAAAACAAATCACGAGGAATAATGCTAACAGGCATTGATACTTTAAAAGAGAGTGAAATGTCTATACTTCCTAAGTATATTATTGATGGCTCTTTAGAAAGCCTTAATAGTGGTAATAATATCGTTTTAGGAAATTGGTTGGCCTCATATCTTGGCGTTACTATTGGAGATACTTTAACTATTACTACAACTTCCATTAGAACATCATTTATTGGATCTTTTCCAAGATCTATTAACTTAACAATATCAGGTATATATGAATTAAAAGCTGAGCTAGATCAGTCACTAGTTATTATTTCTCATGAATTGGCTCAACTAATTGATAATAAACAAGAAGCAACACAATCGATAAGGGTTAGAGTTGATAACCTTTTAGAAGCTCAAACTATTGCTAATGAGATTGCACTAAACTTATCTAGTGAAGAGCAGTATTTTGTAGGATCTAGCTGGAAAAGGACACATGGCACATTGTTTAGAGCTGTTCAGATGGAGAAACTTATAACGACCTTATTATTATTTTTAATTGTCATTGTTGCTTCATTTATTATTCTTTCTACAGTAATAATGACAGTAAAATCAAAAGAGAGAGAGGTAGGAATATTAAAAACAATTGGTGCAAAAAATAATCAGTTGATTTCAATTTTTGTAATTCAAGGAGCTTTAATTAGTATTATTGGAATCATTTTAGGTGTTGTTCTGGGATTAATTGGAACTGTAAATGTTGATAACCTTGTTGCTTTTATAGAATCAATTTTACAAAGGAATTTGCTTGATCAATATTTTATAAACTACTTCCCTTACAGTATAGATGGAATGCAAATTATGTGGATTTGCTTGATATCATTCTTGTTAAGTTTATTGGCAACATTAATTCCTGCATTCAAGGTTTCTAAATTAGATCCTAGCGAGATTTTAAGATATGAATAATATTTCATGTGAAAATATTTATAAGAGCTTTATTCATGAAAATGAAGAAATGTCAGTGCTAGAAAATATAAATATTTCTATTAATAAAAAAGAAACGATAGCAATAACAGGGCCATCAGGATCTGGTAAAAGCACCATGCTTCAATTATTGGCTGGTCTAGATAAACCTACAAAAGGCAACGTTTCTATAGACAGTCAAAATATTCAATCATTATCTGAACTTAAAAAATCTGAACTTAGGCTTAATTCCTTTGGTTTTGTATACCAATTCCATCATTTGCTTGAAGATTTAAATGTTTTTGAAAATATATTGATACCCCAACAACTTCAAAATATAAATGCTTCAAAAGATTCAATTGATAAAGTGAATCATTTGCTAGATGACCTTGGCTTAACTTCAAGAGCTACATATTTGCCATGGAAGTTATCTGGTGGTGAGAAACAACGCGTGGCGATAGCAAGAGCTATCATCAATGATCCTGAATTTTTATTTCTTGATGAGCCTACTGGCAATCTTGATGATAAAAATTCTGAAATTGTTCAAGATTTAATAATGAGTATAGCTAAGGAATATGAAATGACATTAATTTTATCGACTCATGATAAAAATTTTGCTAATAAAATGAATACAATATATAAAATTAATAATAAAACTATAAATGAGGTTTAAATGAGTGAATTAATCATAGCAGGTGGCGTTTTTATGTACCCACTTCTTATTTGCTCGATTTTAATTATTTCAATAGGGATTGAAAGGTTTTGGTTTCTTCAAGAAAGATTAGTAGCTCCGAAAGGGCTAAGAAATCAAATTATTAATTTATTAGATAGGTCTCAATTAAATAAAGATCAACGAAGCAATATTTCTGAAATTTCTTCTCTAGGATCATTATTAATGACCGCATACAAATATAAAGATTTAACCAGAGAGGGGCTAGAATCAAAATTAAATGAAAAAGGCTCCGAAGTTAGATTTTCGCTTGAAAGAAATCTAACGATTCTGGGAACTATAGCTACAATAAGTCCCTTATTGGGACTGCTTGGAACAGTTGTGGGAATGATTGTCGCATTTACCGGCTTAACAACTTCAGGTGGAGCAGATTCAGATGTTCTCGCATTAGGTATCTCACAAGCATTAATTACTACTGCTTTTGGTCTATTTATAGCTGTTCCTGGGTTAATCTTACATAGATTCTTTGAACAGAAGATTAGCCATCTTTTGTTGATACTTCAATCAGAAACATCTGAATTTATAGATTTTATAAATAAATAACTTCTATGAACTTTCTAAAAACAGAAAAAAGACCATTAAATATAGAGATTACCCCTTTAATTGATATAGTTTTTCTACTTGTTATTTTTTTTGTTGTTACCTCAAAAGTAGGCGATTCTCAATACTTAGAATTAGATTTACCAGAAACTGAATCCTTTCAATATAATCTTGTCCAAGAAGGACATCAGATTACAATTTTAGAGAGTGGAACAGTGCTAATAAACAATAATTCATTCAATATTAACAACTACAATGATATTGAAAATGAGATCCTAAATTTAGATCTTAATACAAAAATTATAATATTAAGCGCTGAGTCTTTTACATATCATTCTTGGGTTGTAACAATTATGGATTCTTTGCAAAGAAATGGCTTTAATGATATTCAAATAAGAACAATAGAAAAATGAAACCTAGAACTTTACGCAGACTATTTGGATACACTCTAAGGTATAAGTGGTCCTTTCTAATTAGTGTCATAGGATTCTTGGCATTTGCAGCTGCAGATATAGCAGCGGTTGAGTGGTTGAGGAGGATAATAGCTTTCATTAATTCAGATACAAATGAATTGCATACGATTCTAGCTTTATCATTAATCTTTATTGCAATAGGAAGGGGATTTGGTTTTTTTGTAGGTAATTATTTTATGTCTAGAGTTGGATTTGGAATAGTTCATGATTTAAGAGCCGAATTATTTAAAAAATTACATTTACTGCCTAAATCTTATTTCGATAACAATCAATCAGGCCAATTAATAAATAGAATTACATTTACAACAACTCAAGTATCTGGTGCAGCCTCAACATCAGTAAAAACATTAGTGCGAGAAGGTTTTTTGCTCATTGGACTTCTTGCATACATGACTTATCTTAATTGGAAATTAACTTCACTTTTAATAATCACTGCTCCAATTATTGCACTAATTGTTTATATTGCTGGAAAGAGGTTAAAGAAACTTGCTGCTGCAATTCAAACTGCCATGGGCGATGTAACACATATAGCTTCTGAAGCGGTAGATGGCCATGTTGAAATCAAATCATTTAATGCTGAAGAGTATGAAAATAATAGATTTTTTGAAGCAAATGCAGCAAATAAAAATCAAAATTTAAAACTAGAAGCCACTGGAAATATGGCAACTCCAATTATTCAAGTTTTAGTATCTATTTCACTAGCATTAATTGCATATTTTGCACTTGGTTCAAGTTTAGGCATTTCATTAGATGCCGAGACTTTTATTGCTTTTTTTACAGCTTCAGGCCTTATAGCTAAACCAGTAAGGCAATTATCAAATATTAATATTGTTATTCAAAAAGGCTTAGCTGCAGCTGTTGAAATATTTGAGCAGCTAGATTCAGACAATGAAATTGATACAGGTTCTGTTGATTCACCTATAACGGGAAGAATTGATTTTAATAATGTTTCCTTTTCATACGATGGCTCAAAAGAAATATTGAATCAAATTAATTTTTCAGCAAATACAAATGAGACTGTAGCAATAGTAGGAAAGTCTGGATCAGGCAAGTCAACAATTGCTAATCTAATCCCAAGATTTTATGCAAATTTTGGAGGAGATATCTTAATTGATGGAATATCAATTACTGACTATAAATTGCAACATTTAAGATCTTCTATTTCTATAGTCAATCAATCCCCATCATTATTTAATGACACTATAGAAAATAATATTGCATATGGGTATGACGCCATAGATGAAGATAAGCTTAAAGAAGCAGCTACATTATCTGGATGTGATGAGTTTATTAATAATCTTCCTGAAGGCTTTAAATCAGAAATAGGGGATGATGGAGTTCTTTTATCAGGCGGACAAAGACAAAGAATAGCAATAGCTAGAGCTTTTTATAAAGATTCACCAATAATTATCTTAGATGAAGCTACTTCAGCATTAGACAATGAGTCTGAATTAATTATTCAAGATGCGCTTAATAAATTAATAACTAATAGAACAACAATAGTTATTGCTCATAGACTTTCAACTATTGAAGACGCAGATAAGATACTTGTTCTAGATGAAGGAAGTGTTGCTGAAGAAGGATCTCATTCAGAATTATTAGAAAAAGATGGGTTATATAAATCCTTGTATAAAAATAAATTTGAAGACTCAGATAAAAAAGATAAATCAACAACAACTCAAACTACTTACATCCAGGCATACGAGCAAGAAGATATTTCAACAAGTCTAGTTGTTGATGCATGGTACAACAAAAGTTTTTGGCTTTACTTATTAGCCCCATTTTCACTAATTTACTCATTTTTTATTAATAGAAGAAGAGCAAAATTCCTTTCTGGTAAATATGAGTCATGGAAGCCAGAAACCCCAATAATCATTGTAGGAAATATAACTATAGGCGGGACTGGTAAAACACCTCTAGTTAAATATATTGCCAATAAGTTAAAAGATCTAGGATATAAACCAGGAATAGTTAGCAGGGGATATGGAGGCAATTACTCAGGTACTTTAGAGGTTACTTCAGAAAGCACTTATAAGGAAACCGGAGATGAGGCCCAAATACTCGCTAAATTAAATATGCCTTTTTATCTAGATAGAAATAGACCACGAGCTGTTAAAAATATTGTTGATAACAAAGATTGTGATGTCATTATTGCTGATGATGGTTTACAACACTATAAATTAGGAAGAGATCTTGAAATTGTTGTCTTAGATGGAGCCAGAAGGTTAGGCAATTCATTAACATTTCCAGCAGGTCCGCTTAGAGAATCAGCAAAAAGGTTAAATTCAGTAGATTTCATTGTTAATAATGGTGGACCAACAAATGAGAACGAACACTTAATGACAATTAGCCCGGCAAATTTTATACACTTAAACACTTCAAAATCATACTCAGTTGATTCATGGCCAATGCACAAACAAGTTCATGCGGTTGCAGGATTGGGAAATCCAGGTAGATTCTTTGATACTTTGACAAGGCTCGGTTTTGATGTGATCAGACACCCATTCCCTGATCATCATAAATATAATAGGAATGATTTAAATTTCCTAGATCACCTTCCAATTATTATGACAGAAAAAGATGCCGCTAAATGTAAGCATTTTCGAAATACTAAAATTTGGTATCTAACTGTAGAGGCAGATCTACCCGATGACTTTATTAAACAGATCGACCAAAAATTAAAACAGCTTAATTAGGTTTTATTTTGAATAAAACATTTACAGTAATTATTCCTTCAAGACTAGCGTCTACAAGATTGCCACATAAACCTTTAGCTAAAATAGGAGATAAAAGTCTAATCCAAAGAGTGTATGAAAAAGCAATTAAAACTACTGCTAATAATGTATACATAGCAACAGATGCTGATGAAATAATTAATCATGTAAAAACTTTTACAAATAATGTGATTATGACTTCATCCAGTCATATCTCGGGAACTGATAGGATTCATGAAGCTGCAAATAACCTTAATTTGGCTGAAGATGAAATCATAGTTAATTTGCAAGGCGACGAACCATTTATACCAGTTGATTTAATAAATAGCCTGGTCACTGATTTTGTAAATAGCTCATGTGACGTTGGCACTGTTATAAATCCTTTTTCTGATGATGAAGATGTTCAGAACATTCATTCAGTTAAAGTAGCAATATCAAATTCCTATAGAGCACTTTATTTTTCTAGATCACAAATTCCTAATGACTTCACAAGAAAACACCCAAACTTTTATAGACATATAGGAATTTACGCTTATCAAAAATCTACATTAGATAGAATTGTGAACTTAGCTCCATCAAAATTAGAGCTGAGTGAAAAGCTTGAACAGTTAAGGTTCTTAGAAAATGGTTATTCAATTTCAACAACTTTGTATGATGCTGATATTCCTCCAGGCATTGATACACCAGAAGACCTACAAAAGGCAATTGATTTCATAAAATATGATAATTGAAGAACAAGCATCACTTAAGAACTCTTTTGCAATTAATTCTAGATCTAAATATCTTATAACCATTGAATCCGAAGATTGTTTAGATAATTTAGAAAAATTTTTAAGTAAGAACCCTGGGAAAGTTTTAGTTCTTAGTGAAGGAACAAATGTAATACTCCCAGAATTTTATGATGGGGTGGTAATAACAACCAGCTGTAATCATATTAATAAAATCTCAAATGCAGAGGTTAAAGTTGGATCTGCAGTTAATTGGCATTATTTTGTAAACTGGTGCATAGATAATCATTACTATGGGATTGAAAATCTTAGCCTTATACCTGGATCATTGGGTGCTGCACCAATTCAAAACATAGGAGCATATGGAGTAGAGGTAGGAACTTTTGTTAAATCTGTTAGATTCTATGATTTTAAGGATCAAGCTATAAAAGTATTTAATTCATCAGAGTGTAAATTTTCTTATAGAAATTCTATATTCAAAAATATGGATATTTTGATTTTAGAAATAACTTTTGAATTTAATAAAACGGGTTTAAATCTAAGCTATAAATCAATCGAAGAATACATCAAATACAATAATATTGATTCATCGAATCTGAATCAAAGGCAATTAGCTGAAATAGTTCAGGAAATTAGAAAAGCTAGACTGCCAGACCCTTCATTAATACCTAACGTTGGCAGTTTTTTTAAGAACCCTTTAATAGAAATAGATAGCATCTCTTTATCAAGCTTCTCACTAGATGATCTTATTATATGGGAATCGGATTCTGGTCTAGTAAAAGTTGGTGCAGCCAGGCTTATAGAGCTTATTAAAGATCAAATACCCAATAATCCAAATATTTCTCTACATGCAAATCATGCATTAGTCTTAGTTAATTTAGGCAATGCTTCTCAAAAAGATGTAACCGATTATGCAAACTTAATTAAAAATAAAGTCTATAAGACTTTTAATATAGAGTTAGAGTTAGAACCAAGCATTATTAAATCCTGATGTTTATTTGGTCTGCATTTGCTCATTTAGTCGCCGTCATAAGCCCAGGACCAGATGCAGCACTAATCATTAGACAGGTTGCTAAAAGAGGGCGATTAAGTGGTTATTTTGCAGCTGCAGGAATAGGTACAGGCGTTTTTATACACTCAGTTCTGGCATCTTCAGGGATCTCAATTTTAGTTCTATCAGATACAAATTTAAAATTTGCAATTAGTTTCATGGGTGCTTCGTATCTTATATATATTGGATTGAGTTCTTTTGTACCCTCCAAAAAAGCCAATATTGAGCTAAATGAATATGATGGATCTTCTTTTTTAAAAGGATTGCTCACAAACCTCTTTAACATTAAGGCTTTAATCTTCTTTGTCTCTTTATTTACCATTATTACAGATTCATTATTTGGTATATGGTTAGCTATATATCCTTTATATTTTGCAGTCGTTACTACCATTTGGTTTTCTCTGCTTTCATACATACTAACAACCTCTAAACCAAAGTTAATTTTTGATAAATATTCAGATAAAATTGAAAAGATTTCATCGTTATTTATATTATCAATAGGATTAATAATTTTATTTAATATTTTCTATGTCAATTGATCTTATTTTAAAATCATTAAATGATTATGATGATGCAACATTCCCCCCTGTCCATCTTTGGAATCCTCCATTATGTGAAAATACATCTTTTTCAATTGATATAAAAGGGGACTGGTATTACAACGGCTCTATTATAGGAAGACAAAGATTGAAAAAACTTTTCTCTACGGTAATTAAAAAAGAACAAGATGATTATTATTTAGTTACACCAATTGAAAAAATTAAAATTGATGTAGAGATTGCACCCTACATAATTAATGATTTTGAATATGACCCTGTTAAAAAAGAAATCATTTTCCATACTAATTTTGATTATTCATTTCCATTAAACAATAATCATGAGCTAACGCTAAAAACTCATAAAGGAAAAGAGTATCCAATTGTCAAAGTTAGATCTTCAATAGAGGGCTTAATTAATAGAAGCGTCTTTTATAAGTTAATAGACATTGGAATTAGTCAAAATAACAATAATAAAGGAAAAGACTTAATGATTAAGAGCTTTGATTCATTACACAGGTTAGGGAAATTAAGTTAATTAATTTTTAGAATCCAGCCATTCATCTATATAAAGCTCTAATACAGAAAGTGGTAATGCTCCTCTCTTAAGAACTTCATTGTGAAATTCTTTAATATCAAAATTGTCTCCTAGCGCAGCTTCAGATTTTTTTCTTAATTCTAATATTTTCATCTGTCCAATTTTGTATGCTAGAGCTTGACCAGGCCAATTGATATACCTATCGACCTCATTAATAATATCTTGCTTACTTTTTGCAGAATTTTCTAGGAAGAAATTTATTGAATCATTTCTAGACCAGTCTTTGTAATGCATGCCTGTATCTACAACCAACCTAATAGCTCTCCACATTTCGTATGTTAGTTGGCCGAATTTTGAATAGGGATCTTTATAAAGGCCCAAATCATAGCCTAATGCTTCGCTATACAAACCCCAACCTTCAACAAATGCAGTAATGCCTCCATATTTCCTAAATTTAGGTAAATCCAATTCCATATTAATTGAAATTTGAAGATGATGACCCGGCATTGCTTCATGAACTGTTAAAACTTCAATTTCATATTTAGGCCTTACTTCAGGTCTATATAAATTTACATAATAATAACCAGCTCTCGAACCATCAGCAGCAGGAGGTTGGTAATAAGCAGTGGTTGTATCAGGAGCACTTTCCATAGGGATCGGCCTTATTCCATATGGAATCGAAGGTAGATTATTAAATAAATTAACCAACTCAGGATCAATCCTCTTTGCAGTTGCTAGGTACTCAGTGAGCAGATCCTCCGAGTTATCAAAATAAAATTGTGAATCAGATCTTAGGTACTCAAGAAATTCACGAAATGATCCTTGCCAGTTCACTTCTTCAACTATTTTCATCATTTCAGCTTTAATTCTTTTTACTTCATTAAGACCTATTTGATGAATCTCATCTGGATGAAGATCGGTTGTTGTAAAATTTTTAGCTAACTCTTCATAATATTCAGCACCATTAGGTATATTCTTAATACCAATAGAATCTCTGCAATTAGGTAAATATTCATTTTTAAAAAAATTATATAAATTCAAATAAGCAGGCATTACTTTTTCTTCAATTACTTGCAAGGCCTCTGCTTGAAGAGCTAATCGATCTTGTTGATTTATAGAAGAATGCATTTCATCAAACGCTTTATAAAATGGACTACTCTTTGGATCTGTAAATGCTTGAGATGATATTTGGTCTAAAACTCTTTGCATTAAAATACTAGGAGGCATTACTCCTTCATTAATACCTTCTTTAGCAATTTCTATATGCCCATTAATATAAGAATCAATATTATTAAGCCTAATTAACCAATCTTTATAATGCTTAACTTCCCTTAGAGGTAAAGTTTCAGCAGATTCATGTTGAAGCTGGATTCCTCCTCGATGACTAAAAGGCAATAAATAAGATTTAAATTTAAAAAGCTCTATAGATTTTATATATTTAGTTTTAAAGAGTTCTAAATTTAGATTTGCTTCATCTGAGAAATCTTGATTATTAAGTTTATTTAATAAATTTAATATTTGTTTATTATGTTCATAATTATCATGAATTTCAGATAATGAGTATTCAGGCCATTTATCATTATTCTTTAAATCGCCCATATTAGAAGCATATAGAGGATTCTTATCTATTCCTCTTTGCCATTCAGAGTCTAAGATTTTTATGAAGTCTTGTTCATCAGAACCTTTGCTGCAAGAAATAAGAGCAAAAGAAATAAAAAGAATGTATAGAAAATTTTTCAATCTACATATTTGGATAATTTGGTCCACCTGGTCCTTCAGGCGTTACCCATTTAATATTTTGCGCAGGGTCTTTTATGTCACATGTTTTACAATGAACACAATTCTGAGCATTAATAACAAATTTATTTTCACCATTTTTTTCAACAACTTCATAAACCCCAGCAGGGCAATAGCGTTGAGCTGGCTCATCATACATTGGTAAATTTTTTAAAATTGGAATTGAGTCATCCTTTAGCTGAAGATGGCAAGGCTGATCTTCTTCATGATTAGTATTTGATAAATATACAGAACTTAATTTATCAAATGAATAAACCCCGTCAGGTTTGGGATAATCAATTTTTTTAGCTTTACTAGCTTCTATTAGTGATTCATGATCTGGTGTTGGATGGTTAAGTGTAAAGGGTAAATTACCTCTAAATATAAATTGGTCTATAGCGTTAAATGCTGCTCCTATTAAAGCTCCGAATTTATGAAAGAAAGGGCCAAAGTTTCTAGACTTATATAATTCAGTGTAAATCCATGAATTTTCAATTAATTTATCATAGCCTGTTTCATCGCTTGGATTATTTAATTGATTAAAAATATAATCACCAGCAATTATTCCAGACTTCATAGCAGTATGAGAGCCTTTAATTTTAGAAAAATTGAGCATCCCTGCATTATCTCCGACCAATAAACCCCCTGGAAATTCCAATTTCGGTAATGACTGTAAACCACCTTTAATTAAGGCCCTAGCACCATAAGTTATTCTTTGACCATCTTTTAAAAAAGCTTTAACAGCAGAATGAGTTTTCCATGTTTGGAATTCATCAAAAGGGCTTAAGTGAGGATTTTTATAATCTAAGGGCACAACATAACCAACATAAACTTCCTCGTTTTCACCATGATAAAGATATGAGCCTGATGGCGTATCAAAACTTGTAGGCCATCCATTAGTATGCATAACAAGACCCGGTTGATGCTGCTCTTTGGGTATTTTCCAGACTTCTTTAAAACCTATACCATAATGTTGAGGATCTTTACCTTCATCTAAATTATATTTAGCAATTAACTCTTTTCCTAAATGCCCTCTACAACCTTCTGCAAATATTGTATGTTTTGCTCTAATTTCTATTCCTGGCTCAAATCCTCCTTTTTCAGAACCATCCATAGCTATACCCATATCACCAGTTTGAACACCTACAACTTTATTGTCTTCGTATACAATTTTACTAGCTGGAAAACCTGGAAATATCTCAACGCCCAAGTTTTCGGCCTGTTCAGCCAACCATCTGCATAAATTACCTAAACTTAAAACATAATTACCATGGTTATTCATTGGAGGCATTACAAAGGCAGGAATAGGGAAAGCTATTTTTTTAAAAAGAAATTTTAATTTGTCTTTAGTTACTGGAGTGTTTAAAGGTGCCCCTAATTCTTTCCAGTTAGGTATAAGCTCATCCAAAGCAGTAGGTTGAAATACATTTCCTGAAAGAATATGAGCCCCAACCTCAGAACCCTTTTCTAATAAACAAATAGTATAGTTAGAATTGTTTTCTTGATTTAGTTGAGCAAACTTAATAGCTGTTGATAATCCTGCTGGCCCTCCGCCAACAATAACAACATCGTATTCCATTACATCTCTTTCCATAAGAAATTTCCCTTATAAATTCTATGAAACTTTAACTCAAAATATCTTAAATTTATATCTTTAGATAATTATCAAAAAACATTACAATTATACAGTTTTAAAACCTTCAATAAATCAAACTGAGGAAAAAATGAAAATCTTAGTTCCAATCAAAAGAGTTGTAGATTACAACGTTAAGGTCAGACCAATGTCAGATCAATCAAATGTTGATCTAAATAATGTAAAAATGTCTGTTAATCCATTTTGTGAAATTGCTATAGAGGAAGCTGTAAGGCTAAAAGAATCAGGCTCTGCTACAGAGGTAATTGCTATTACTGTAGGCAAACAGGATTCTCAAGAGCAATTAAGAACAGCATTAGCTCTTGGAGCTGATAGGGCTATATTGGTTGAATCTGAAGATTTAGTTGAACCTTTAGTTATAGCAAAAGCTCTTGCTAAAGTATGTTCTGATGAAAATCCTGATTTAATAATAATGGGTAAACAAGCTATTGATGGTGATAACAACCAAACTGGTCAAATGCTTGCAGCATTAATGGGCTATTCTCAGGCAACAAATGCATCAGAAGTAAAATTATCTTCAGATTCTGCAGATGTCACAAGAGAAATTGATGGCGGTCTTCAAACAATTAAAATAACACTTCCAGCAATTGTAACGACTGACCTTAGATTAAATGAGCCAAGATATGCATCTTTGCCTAATATAATGAAGGCAAAGAAAAAAGAACTTAACGTAATTAGTTTGAACGACATGGGGTTTGATACAAGCTCTAGAACTGAACTTCTTTCAGTTGAACTTCCTGCAGAAAGAGATGCAGGGGTTATTGTTGAATCAGTTGATGATCTTATAGATAAACTTAAAAATGAAGCAAAGGTAATATCATGAAAATCTTAGTAATAGCTGAACACGACAACACAAGCTTAAAAGGCTCAACTAATTCCACAATAGCAGCTGCAAAAGAAATAGGTTCTGATATAACTCTTTTAGTTGCAGGCCAATCATGCTCAGAGGTTGCTAATGAAGGATCTAATCTTGATGGCGTATCTGAAGTTATGCTGGTTGAGGATTCAATTTATGAGAACTTTTTAGCTGAAGATTTAGCAAAATTAGTCCAATCTGTTGCTGATAATTTTCAATATATATTAGCTCCAGCAACAACCTTTGGAAAAAACTTTTTACCTCGCGTATCAGCTTTATTAGATGTTCAGCAAATCTCTGAAATCACTGAAGTAGTTAGCTCTGATACATTTAAACGCCCAATATACGCTGGTAGCTGCATAGCAACAGTAAAATCTTTAGAGGATAAAAAAGTTATTTCTGTTAGATCAACTGCTTTTGATGGAGTATCTGCTGGAAGTAACAATGCTCCTATTAATAATATTTCTCCCTCAGAATCTTCAAATATTTCATCTTTTGTAAGTGAAGAGCTAGCTCAAAGCGATAGACCAGAGCTTACAGCTGCTGAAATAGTCATTTCAGGAGGAAGAGGGATGCAGTCAGGAGATAACTTTCATTTATTAGATAGTATTGCAGATAAACTAGGAGCAGCTGTTGGCGCTTCTAGAGCTGCTGTTGATGCAGGGTTTGTTCCAAACGATTATCAGGTTGGTCAAACAGGTAAAATTGTTGCACCTGATTTATATATTGCTGTTGGAATTTCAGGAGCAATTCAGCATTTAGCCGGAATGAAAGATTCAAAAGTCATAGTAGCAATTAATAAAGACGAGGATGCACCTATTTTTCAAGTAGCTGATTACGGTCTTGTTACAGATTTATTTGACGCTCTTCCTGAACTAGATTCAAAATTATAAAAAATTTATTTTCTAGTCAATAAAGCTATTAATTCCAGGTGTTGCGTATTTGCGAATTGATCAAACATTTGCATTTTATAAATCTTATAATTCGTAAGGTTATTTAAATCCCTTTTAAAAGTTATCGGATTACATGATATATAAATAATATTTTTAAAGTTATTTAGCATATTGACGACATTCTCATTCAATCCAGACCTTGGAGGGTCAACTAAAACATGACTAAAGTTGTAATCTTTTAACTCTATATCCTTCATTCTAGTAAATTTTCTACCATTAAATGCTTCATTTAGCTCTATATCAGAAATCCGAGCATTAAATATATTTGTTACTTTATTATTATTAATAGCTTTATTTAAATAATATACTGATTTGCGGTTATTTTCTGTTGCAAATATTTTCCTAAAGTAATTACTCATTGGTATCGTAAAGGTTCCACATCCGCAATAAAGTTCTAATAAATCTTGAGGATCATCGATTAAAGAAATTGCAAAATCTATCATTTTAGGCATTAGATACTTATTTGGTTGATAAAAGGTTTTATCATCCTGGTATAGCAAAAACGGATTCATAATTTCAACTCTTTCTTCTAATTCACAATGATTAGTTGCAACTAGTTGCTTTCTAGATCTCCCTATAATATTAACTTTTAACTTGTTTGCTGCATCGATAGCTCTATCATGCCAATCTTGATCTAACTCTTTGTGATAAATTAAGGTGACTAGGACCTCATTTTTTACAGCACGAAAATTAATTTGAAATAACTTTTGATCTAAAATTTTATTCTTTTTTAGATGATCCAACAAAGGCTCCATAATATTTTGTATAGCTATGACAGGCATATCAAATCTTCTTAAAAATATTCTCTCATTACCGCTAACCATAGTATAAAAGTTATTTTTATAACCAAATTCACACCTAGATCTATAACCTGAAGGAGGGCTTAAATTAACAAGAATGTTATTCTTGTAGTATTCTTTTAGCTCTATAGAAGTTTTAAGGAATTTATTCATTAGAGAATAAATTTAGTTATTAGTATAATTATTCCTATAAACATAAGATTAACCAATATAAATAAAAAAATGATTTTTGTTATTGATAAATTCAGAAGATCTTGTTCCAGATCTTCTTTTTTTCTTACACCCATAAGAGAGGAGAATATTCTATTTATCCACATGAGTGCATTATGTCAAAAATAATTAAGATTACTAATTCAGCAGAAGAGTATTTAGCAAAATTAGTTAAAGATAAGGGTGATGATAGTATTGGTATAAGGATCTTTATCTCAGATCCAGGGACGCCCAAGGCAGAAACGTGCTTAGCATACTGCAAATCTGATGAGTTAGATTCAACTGATGAATTGTTAAAATTAAAAACTTTAGATGTTTATCTTGAAAAGCGAAGTATCCCATTTTTAAAAGATGCTGAAGTTAATTACGATCATGATAATTTTGGTGGCCAATTAACCATCAAAGCCCCAAACTCTAGGTTTCCCAATATATCTCCTGATAGCTCAGTGGAAGATAGGATAAATTATGTCATTTACAACGAAATAAACCCTATGCTTGAAACGCATGGTGGAGAAGTTAGTCTTGTAAAATTCACTGATGAAAAAGAAGCAGTACTTCAGTTTGGAGGAGGTTGCCAAGGGTGTGGAATGGTTGATGTTACTTTAAAAGATGGAATTGAAAAAACTCTTATTGAGCAAATACCAGAATTAAAATCTGTTGTTGATATTACTGATCATACAGATACAGAAAATGCTTTTTATAGATAAGCCTAAAGCTTATCTTTTATTGAAACAACAATTCCAAACTTTGGGTGATCAAAATAATACACTTCATTTGGAAATACTCTAATATCTTCTTCAATCATATATTTAATAAAGTTTTGACCCTCTAATTCTTCATCCAAAGTTTCATTCTTCTTAACAAATTCAGATTTAGGATTTCCTCTTTGAAAAAAGATATTTGAGATTCTTTTAATTACGCTTTTATTTTCGGTATTTATTGGAATATCAACCACACCAATGAAACCTTGAATATCTATATGCAGATATCTAGATTTATACGTTTTAATTAAAACAGCATAATTTGATTTATCAGATAGATATACATATGGACTATCAGACCTATTAATAGCTCCTTGATGCCAGGTGTGGTGTGCTAGCAATTTATAATCACTTCTTCTTAGAATTCTTCTTTCAAGTGAATTTAATACAGTTCCAGATTTTAACTCTCTATACCAATAACCCGGATTTGATGAATAGCTTTTATCCTTGCTATCATCTAATTTAACAGCATCAATCTTTCTAAAGACTTCATCATACTTATATTCAAAATTAAAAGAATTCTCTAATGCAGTCGAGTTAATAACTATTGGCGGGGAAGTTAGTTGTATAACCTCTTTATTAGAAACGTCTAATTCATAATCATCTGCAAAGATTTCATCTGTTATTGTGTTTGGAGTTTCATATATTAATACTTCAATCTCATATGTAGTTTGATCAATTTCTTGTGATGAAATCTCAACTGTATATGAGATTAAAGTTATGAACAGTAAACTAAATAATCTCATGCAATAAGTTTCTCACAATTTTTCTTCTTTGATTACTATTTTTGCTATTTTCAATTTCAATTTTTAGATTCCCAGATGGACTCATCTTGTATGTCCTCGGATCTGTCTTGATTAACTCAAGAACTTTGTTAAAGATTTGGTCATCTATTTTTTTATTAAAATAAATCCTTGTATCATCTTTGTGTGATGAAATTTTATCAATACTTAATTCTTTGGATAATAATATTAACTCAGCATTACTAAACAATGCATCAACTTCATTTATATGTTTACCACACCTATCTATTAACTCAATTTTTAATTTATCTAGATTGTCTTTATTATTTATATCATTAATTCTTCTATAAATTTTTAATCTCTCGGTAGGAGAGGGTAAATATTGATCAGGTATAAAAGCCTCATCGAAGAAGTTTATTTCAGTATTAATTTTCTTTATCTCAAGGTGAGGATTCTTTACAGTTTCTATAGACTCTTTTAACATCGATAAGTACAAGGAAATCCCAACATAATCAACGTGACCGCTTTGTTTTTCTCCTAAAATCTCTCCGCCACCCCTTAATTCCAGATCTTCTTGAGCTATAAAATATCCAGACCCTAATTCTGATAATCTAATAATAGAATCCAATCTATTTCTTGATTTCTTTGGTATATCGTTTGTGGGTATTAAGAAATAGCAATAACCTTGTTTACTTGATCTGCCAACTCTGCCTCTTAGTTGATGTAATTGGGCTAAACCAAAGTTATATGAATCTAGAATAATCATTGTATTGGCATTAGGAATATCAAGTCCCATTTCAACTATAGTTGTGCATAAGAGAACATCAATTTTTCCTAACTTAAATAAATCCATTCTATTGGTAATATCTTTCTTTTTTAGTTGACCATGAGCAATTTCAATTTTAATTTTTGGCATTAGCCTTAAAAGATGTTCTCTTAATGAATCCAATTTATGAATGTCGTTCTGAATAACAAAACATTGACCATCTCGTGAGATTTCTCTATTAATAGCTTCAGATATAAGATTGTCGTTTTCTACCCTTAAAAATGATTTGATGCTAAGTCTATTAGTTGGCGGTGTATGTAAAAATGAAAAGTCTTTCAATCCTGCAAATATAAAGTTCATAGTTCTAGGAATAGGGGTGGCTGATAAATATAAAACATGAACATCAGGTTTTTTAGACTTAATGACATCTTTTTGCTTAGTACCAAATCTATGCTCCTCATCAATTATAAAAAGGCCAGTATTTTTGTAACTTATAGATTGATTAAAAAGAGTATGGGTGCCAATTAATATGTCTATTTTTTGATTATTAAAGTCATCTATAATTTTAGTTCGATCCAGACCTTTAGTATGTCTATTTATAAAATGAATATTTACACCAAATTCTTTATATCTGCTCAGAAAAGATTGATAGTGTTGTGCCACCAATACAGTGCTGGGTGCTAAAATTACCACCTGTTTTCCCGAAGAAACTGAAATAAATGCTGCCCGCATAGCAATCTCAGTTTTTCCAAAACCAACATCGCCACAAAGAAGACGATTCATGGGTTTAATAAGCGATAAATCTTTTTCTATATCTTTAATAACTTTAATTTGATCGCCTGTCTCCTTGTAAGGAAACTCTTTATTAAAATCTTCATAATCTTTTGAATTCGGCCTTAAAGAGGGTGAGTGTGAGGTAAGCCTTCTTGATTCTACATCTAATATTTCGGCCGCATGATCATATGCTCTTTTTTTTGCTTTTTGTTTTCTTTGATCCCATTTATTACTGGATAATGAGTCTAATACCAGCCCAATGTTATCACTACTTTTGTGGTATCTACTTAATAAGAAAGTTTTAGATAAGGGGACATAAAGATGCTCATTTTTTGCGTAAGTTATTTTTAGATACTCATTTTTCTTTTTATTAGTTTCTACAACTTCTAAACCTTGATAAATACCCAAACCATAATCTTCATGAATAACATAATCTTCTTTATTAAAATTGATATCAAAATCAATTTTTAAATCTTGATTAGATTTAGTGTTAACTTGTAAAAAGTTATGATCAAAAAAATCCTTATGAAGGTAGATTGATATACCATCGTTTAATGGTCTAAATATATCTCTCATAGTTAAATTAAAACCATCATTTATATCGTTAATATTTTCAAATTCGTTTAGCGAAGGGCCATATTTCAACTTAAGCTTTTCGTATTCACTTGGGATTGTTGTTGATACAACAATCTTTTTGATAGACTGTTTAGACAGTTCATTAATAGCCTGTTCAAGGTTCTTTTTAAATCCTAAAGTTTTCTCAATAAATTTAAAATTATTATCAATTTTTATATTCTTAAAATCTTTAGTTAATGAAATAACTTTATTTAAATCAAAAAATAATTGATTTGGTGATAGAAGAGGTCTATTAGAGTCAATATTTTCTGATTCATATCTTGCATTTATCTCATCCCAATAATTTCTAATGCTACTAATGCTATCTTCTTCAATAAAAAAATCATAATTACTAAAAAGCTCAACAAAAGAGGAAGTTTTATCAAAAAATAAAGGTAAATATATTTCATAGCCTTCACTTAAATTTTTATTACATAAATCATTGAATATATTGCAGACCCTTTCATCATGAGAATAAAAACTTTCTCTCCAACTATCTCTAAATTTTTTAATGCTTAGATCGTCAAGTCTTACCAAAGATCCATTGGTAAGATTAAAATTATCAATTTCATTAATGGTTAATTGTGTTGATTGGTTAAAAAATCTTATAGACTCTATTTCATCATCAAAAAATTCAACCCTTAAAGGATTGGGATAAATTGGTGGCCAAATATCAAGCAAACCTCCACGTTGAGAAAATTGATTTATTTTATCTACACGATCTGTGTAGACAAAATGATTTTCAACAAGAATTGATTTGATTTCATTTATACTAATTTCATCTTTTACTTTATAGGTAGCAAGAGAATCAAAGTATGATTTTGGTTGATATCTTTCAAATAAATTCTTAACACTACTAACAATAATTTGATTATCTTTTTTATTACTATTTAAAATCTTAAATCTAGATTTTATTATTGATTCAGGTGATGAAAAGTGATCATAGGGTAAAATTTCGCTCTCAGGAAAGTAGTTTATTAAATCCTGATCTAGATAAAGGGCTAATTCGTTGCATATCATCCTTGCTTCAGCATTAGTTGAGGTTATATAGCATATTGGCTTTTTAGCTTTTTTAACCATCTTAGCTAGAGAAGACGCAATGATATGATTATCTATTTCCATTATTATGATTTTAAAATTAGAATTTTATTAAGATTAAATATACTTGTATAATACAAACACATTTTAGCAACCCAAAATAGAATTAAGGAAAGAATATGGAAATAAATTTCACTGAAGCTGATATTAAATTTAGGGATGAAGTCAGAGCCTTTCTTAAGGATGACTATCCTGCTCACGTTAAAGCAAAGCAAGATAGTGGCGAAGCGCTTACAAAGGAAGACATGATTGATTTTCATAAAGCTGTTTCAAAAAAAGGCTGGATGGGCTACAACTGGCCAGTTGAATATGGTGGAACTGGATGGACATCAACACAAATTTATATATTTCAGACTGAATTTGGTCTTGCTGGATGCCCACCTTTATTAGCCTTTGGTGTAAGCATGGTTGGCCCAGTTATCTACACATTTGGTAATGAAGAGCAAAAGAAAAGATTTCTACCAGACATATTAGATTTTAATACTTGGTGGTGCCAAGGTTATTCAGAACCTGGTTCTGGTTCAGATTTGGCATCTTTAAAAACAAAGGCTGTAAAAGATGGTGATGACTATATCATCAATGGATCAAAAACATGGACGACATTAGCTCAAAGCGCAGATTGGATTTTTTGTTTAGTAAGAACAGAATCAGGCCCTATTAAACAAGAGGGTATATCTTTTATTTTAGTTGATATGAAAACTCCTGGTATTGAAGTTAAACCAATTATTACTATTGATGGTGATCACGAAGTTAATTCAGTCTTTTTTACAGACGTTAGAGTTCCAGCAGAAAATTTAATTGGAGAAGAAGGTAAGGGTTGGACTTATGCCAAATTCCTATTAGCTCATGAACGATTTGGTATTGCAGCAGTTGGCGGATCTAAACGCTCGTTAAAAAAACTCAAAGAGGTTGTAAGTGAATTAGACAATCCAGAATTAGAAAGGAAAGTGACAGAATTAGAAATTAACCTTTCATCTTTAGAGTTCACCGAATTAAGATTATTGTCTGCACTTGAAAATGGAGCACATCCTGGAGCAGAATCATCAATCTTAAAGATTAGAGGAACTGAAATTCAGCAAAGGTTAACCGAATTATTTGTTGAAGCTAGTGGTGAATATGCATTGATTTACCCTGGACCGCATGGCCACGGTAATAATGCTAAACCAGCAGGCCCAGAGCATGCTTCTCAATCACTTTCTAAATATTTAAATATGCGAAAAACATCTATATATGGCGGAAGTAATGAGATTCAAAAGAATATTATTTCTAAACATGTTCTAGGAGTATAAAAATGAATTTAAATTATTCAGATGAACAACAAATGCTTAGAGATCAGGTTCAAAAATTTTGTGAATCGGATTATACATTTAATAAAAGAGAAGAAATTTTAAAAACTGATCTTGGTTATGATGCTGAATTGTGGAAGCTATTCTCTGAATTAGGATGGCTATCATTACCTTTTTCAGAAGAAAATGGTGGCTTTGGCTATGGCCCAATAGAGTTATCAATCTTGTTTGAAGAATTTGGAAAGGTTCTTATTGTAGAGCCTTTCTTGAGTACGGTTGTTTTATCTGGCTCAATTCTTGATAAATGCGATTATGATAAAAAAGCTGAGTTAATTGAAAATATTACTTCTGGTAAATCACACATATCTGTAGCTTATTCAGAAGAAGGTTCTAAAAATGATCATACATACTCAAATACCAATATTTCAGGGTCTGGATCTGATTTAACATTAAATGGAACAAAAACTCTTGTTTTAAATGGAGCTAACGCTTCTCATTTAATTGTATCAGCTGTAATGAATGATGAATTATGCTTGGCTGTAATTGACTCATCAGCTGATGGCGTATCATTAAATTCATATACAACTATCGATAATCAATCTTGTGCTGAGATTACATTTGAAAATGTCAGCGTTGATCCATCTTTAATTATATCTAAAGGAAACGATGCTATTAATTTGCTCGATGAGGCTATAAACCTTGCAAGTCTTTGTGTAAGTGCTGAAAGCATTGGTTGCATGACTGCTTGTTATTTAAAAACTGTAGAATATACAAAGGGGAGAGAGCAATTCGGTCAACCTATAAGTAATTTCCAAGTTTTACAGCATAAAATGGTTGATATGTTTATTGAGAGTGAAGTCTGTAAATCATTAATGTTTAAAGCCATGCTTGAATGTAATTCTGACAGCGAAAGTAAAATGAAATCAGTTTCAGCATTAAAGGCTCAAATTGGCATATCTGGGAAAAAGGTTGCTCAGGACGCTGTTCAACTTCATGGTGGTATGGGTGTCAGCGATGAGATGTCAATAGGTCATTATTTAAAAAAATTAATTGCAATTGATGCTATGTTTGGAAATTCAGATTTCCATTTTAAAAAATATAGCAAACTTTAAGCATTCATATTATGAGCGAAAAAGATTCAACATTTGATTCAACCAAAAGACAAGA